>Ga0065707_10082251_pt1 | contig 18247 bp, 20 predicted proteins | sample SwiRhicommuniRL3_FD_59094 | JGI IMG/M metagenome (GOLD analysis project Ga0065707, IMG submission 59094) | Switchgrass rhizosphere bacterial communities from Rose Lake, Michigan, USA - RL3 v2 (version 2) | ecosystem: Host-associated > Plants > Roots > Rhizosphere > Soil | place: East Lansing...
CCCACGCCGTGCCGGATGGCGCGCACCCAATCTTCGTCCGTGTTGGTCGCGCCCACGCCGCCCGCGCCCGCGGTCAGGTTGGGAATCGATAAGGTTATCAAGCCCGGCGCGCTGTCGGATTGACCGCTCAAAGTATCCGTGTGACAATCCCCGCACATGTGGATCACAGCGATATGCTCACCACGTGCAATTGAGGCTTGATCGGAGGGGACGGTAATGGTCTCGACTGGAACATCATATTTCCCGTGAAATTTGTTCCACTTAATCGAGCCGATGGTGTAGAGAACTACGAAGGCAAGCACGAGCAGTCCAATCAGACTACCCGATACAATGCCAATCCATTTGAGAATTTTGCGTAGCATGTTAAGCTCCAATTGTGCTCATTGAGCCGGAGGCGTTGGCACGGGGACCGCAATCACGACCGGGCTGGGCGCGGGCGTGGCTGTCACTGAGGGTTGGACTTGAGCATCTACCGCCGGAGCAACCGGAACAGGAACTGCGACCACGCCAGACGAAGCCTCCGCTTTGACAGAAGCTACCGCCGCGACCAAAATAACACTGGCAACCAAAACCAACCCTATGATGAGGACGACGATCCATCGCAGGCTGGCCTTGCGTTGAACAGGGAGACTGTTGGGGTAATCGAGAGCAATTGTGGACATGGCGTTATCCTTTCTGTTTGAATGCACTCACTATATATGAAAGGCACGCCGCCGTCATGAGAGTAGCCCCCTATTTGCGTTCTTACTTTTGGAATCTTTATCTCCCATGCCTCTAGGAGAATCTCCTGGGAGAAATCTAACCCATGCTCACCTTTGGGCAATTGCGACGCTCCACGGCACTGGCCCCTTTGGAGTCAGGACAGATGTGCGCCGAACAGGGTTTGTTACACTGCAGGTCAGTGTGCTACCTGTCTACCCGATAGATGTATCCAGTCTTGATTGCAAGGAGTAAATCGACTGTAAGGTGTAAATTTTACAGAGCAGGGTAAACTAACGATCGTTTATTTCTATTCTTTTTTCTTGTGGTGCGGCTCAAACTCTCTATAGTGCGAGCCGCATCCGCTTAATGGAAATGATGTAGATAAATTGCAAAGCCCCTTGCTCGTAAACGGATGTAAACTACTGAAAGACAAGCCCTCTTTCCGGGGCACAGGGAGAAATGCAAAACTGAAAAGCCTCTGCAAAATCCACGAAGGCGATTTCCAGCGATTTTCCCTTACAATCCAATCGAACGGAAGGTAAACCTAGGATAGGACTTACCCCCAGTTACCCTCCACTTACCTCTCCTTTCCCCTTGCTCTCCTCTCTAAGGTGTCTCGGAACATCGCTGTAAAGGAATGAATAATGCCGAAAGCCAGATTTAAGGCGATGGTCGTCGAAATCCAGGGGACGATGTACGATGTAGTATTCAAGAAATCCCCCAGTGGAAAAACGATCGTCACCAAGCGCCCCGACATGTCCAATGTCAAATGGAGCCAGGCGCAGAAGGAAAACTGGAAACGCATGCGACAGGCCAATGAATACGCCGCGGCGGCGATGGCCGACCCGGCAGTACGGGCTATTTATGAAGAACTGGCAGCCAAAGAGGACAGGGTTCCCTACCGCCTGGCAGTCTCCGATTATTACAAAGGAAAGAATTTGCTTTCCAAGCCGGGGAAATTGCCCCGATCACAGAAACCAAAAAGAAGGAACCATGACAAAAGTTAAACTAGCCCCTTTCATCGAAGAACTCAGCGGAACGATGGGTGATTTTTATTTCCGCCGGACCAAGAAAAAAGGGGAAGCGGTTCTCGCAAAACGTCCCAGGAAACCCAAAAGGCCGAGCACAGCGCAGCAAGCCCACTGGGACCGCTTCACAGACGCCGCAGCCTATGCCACGGCGGCATTGGCCAACCCCGAGCTATCTATGTACTTATTATGAAGCCGGGGCCCAAAAACTGGACCTGCAGCCCCGTAATGTGGCAATGTCCGATTATCTCACCGGGAAGAATTTGCTTTCGAAGTAAGGTGAATAACGTTTAGACCAAAACCACAATCATTTCACCCTCCCCGCGAAGCGGGGAGTCAAGCCGCTTTTTTGCCTGAACCTTTTTCTGTATAAGGAACCTGGTCCACACCTGTCCACCAGCCCTCACCACCCTTGGTTGTGCCTCTGGAATGCCTGGGTGTATACCCAGATGGGGATATCCGAGAACATTAACCAATGGATTGAAGCCGCTAAACAATCCATCTGAAATGAATCCCAAGACTTGCAGTCACCGTTGGAAATGAGGCTGCTCGAAAATTATATGTAAGTACTGGCTTTGTTCCATTTGGTATCGAACCACGCTATATCTGTGTCGATCAAACGTACTATGATATTGAGTGGATGATCCGGGGAAGAATAAAAATCAGGGTGGTCGGGCGGTTGCCCCGCTACCCGATCACCCTTTGTGAGGAGAAGAAACTTTAACAGTTCTCTAGGCAGATCTGGGGCTTTTCCGCGGAACAGCTTTCGGCTCGGTCGGCCGACGATCCTGAACACCCCTGCTCCGCGCTTTCAGTAGATTGCCCAGACCGTTCATTATGCGAGTCAGCCAGCTTGGGCCGGAAAGCCCGGCCTCCTGGAGCAGACGGGCCTGCTCCACGGCGCGGTCGACCTCATGCATTTCATATTGAACCATTTGCTCATCATGCCAGTGATAAAGATTGTTACTCATGGCAACTCTTCTTTCTTAGTGCGCTTCAGCCTGGCTGCTGGCTGCGGGGTGTCACCGAGAGAGCCAACAGAAGCAGGAATCCCATTGCCAACATGATAGGAAGGGAAGTGGCAGTCGCGACTGCCGCCGCGAGTGGCACGCCCATGATCAATACAAGAATTTGTTTCATAATTAGCCTTCCTTTCTTATCTGCCTCATAACCTGTCAATTAACAATCAGTATATCCAGACAGCGTGTCGCAGATGTGTCAAAAAGCCGTGTCAGGAGAGCTAATTTGATAGATGGGGTCAGATTTGACGTTATAATCTCGACCTACATCAGTAGGACCCTAGGAGGGTGTCCTTATGCGTTTGGAACTTGAACTCATGGGTGCGCCTCAACTCAGATTGGATAACAGACCGCTCACAGCCAGCCGTCGGGCCGTGATTGCCCTGCTCGCATACCTGGCGGTCAGCGAGCTCGAACATCCACAGGAGAGGCATACCCGCGAATCACTCAGCACTCTCTTCTGGAGCGACTACATCGAGTCGAAAGCCCTCACGAACCTGCGACACACCCTATGGGAGGTCACGAAGTTTATTGGGGAGGGCTGGATCCTGGCGGAACACGAAACCCTTTCTCTACGTCCGGACGCAGACCTCAAGCTGGATGTGGCGGAATTTCGATCCCTGTGTACGGAAGCTTCCCAGGAATCTGACCCTGCCCTTCGTATTCCCAGGCTGGTGGTTGCCACCAGCCTTTATCGCGGGGATTTCCTGGCGGGGTTCGGCTTGAAAAACGCGGCCAGCTTCAACGAATGGGCCTTCCTTAAGTCTGAACAGTTGCGAGGCGAGATGACCGCCGCACTCGAACAGTTGGTGGAAGACTACTGCGCAACCGCTCAGGCGGAGTCCGCCATTTCATACGCGCAGCGCCTGATCTCCATGGTTCCCCTCAACGAATCCGCGCACCGCCAGCTCATGCAGGTTTATGTGCTGATCGATCAACCGGCTGCCGCCATCCAGCAATATCAGACGCTGGAGAAACTCCTGCGGAAAGAACTCAATCTGGATCCCCAGCCGGAGACCCGTGAACTGTATCGAAAGATCCGCAAGGGAGGACTCAGGCACGCGGAACCTGAACCGCCTGGACCGCTGCACAATTTGCCGCTTCAACTGACAACTTTTATCGGCCGCGACAAGGAAAAGGATGAGATTGGCAGGCTTCTCCTGCACAATCGCCTCGTTACCTTGATCGGCACGGGTGGGATCGGCAAGACCCGTCTGGTGCTGCAGACAGGAGAACACCTGCTAGACCATTATCCGCATGGCGTCTGGTTTATTCCGCTCGATTCTCTGACCGATGAAAAAATGCTCGTACAAACCGTTGCTTCTTATTTGGGCATTGTCAAATTGCCGGACCGGGCCATCCTCGATACATTGATCAGTACGTTGCGCGCTAAAACGATGCTGCTTATTCTCGATAATTGTGAGCACTTGCTGGAGGTTTGTTCACAGTTGGTCGAGACCCTGCTCAAAAACTGTCCGGAAGTAAAGATCCTTGCCACCAGCCGCGCTGGCTTGCGCCTGGAGGGTGAGGCCTTATATCATGTTCCTTCCCTCGCCATTCCCGGGAAGAGTGAACTCCGATCTTTAGATGAGCTGGGAAATACCGAATCGGTTCGGCTTTTCACCGAACGTGCGGCATTGGTGCTCTCTGGCTTTGAGGTGACGAAAGAGAATGCCGGGGCAATGATCGATATTTGTAATCGGCTGGACGGCATCCCACTGGCGATCGAACTGGCAGCGGCACGGGTTGACATGTTCAACGTGGAGGAAATTCTGGACCAGCTCGAGCGCTCCTTCGATCTACTGGTCAGCAGTAAGCGCTCCCTCTCCCTGCGCCATCGGACCCTGCGCGCCTCGATCGACTGGAGCTGGAACCTGCTCACCAACTCTGAACATATTTTCATGAGACATCTCTCGGTGTTTGCGGGAGGCTGGACTCTTCAGACGGCACAAGCAGTCTGCGATTGCGGGAGCCTGGAACTGACCAGCGCGCTGGTGGCGAAATCACTGGTGGTGGTACACCAGGAGGCGGGGCATGAGACGCGGTATCACTTCCATGAGATGGTCCGCAACTACGCCTGGGAAAAACTGATCGAGGCGGGCGAAGAGGAATTGATCCGCGATCGTCACCTGGAATATTTTCTTCAGATGGCGCAGCAGTTCGAGCCTGCCCTGCAGGGGCATGACCAGCTCGCCTGGCTGGAGCGCATCTATGTGGAGCGCGATAATATTCGGGCAGCCTTGCAATGGGCTGCCAAAACGAACGTCCAGGCCGGCTTATATTTATCCGGCAGGTTGCGCACGTTTTGGGAGAGCTATGCTTTGGAGGGAGAAAAGCGCTGGTTGTTGATGATCTGAGCAGGTGCCAGGAAAAGCCGTTATAGATTCTGTCAAGATCAGCCTTGCGAAGGCCTGCCGCTAGGTGAGGAGGAGCCGAAGGAACTCTTCGCAAGGCTTCTGCATCAATTATTCGATCCAATCCAGAATCTTATGCCATGCGCCGGCAAAGGGTAGGAACCAGGGGAAGCCGTTGTAGAGGCCCAAGGGAGCAGAGGGGAAGGAGAACGAAGCAAAGGGGTGTTCCTTGATATTGCCATTTAGGATTGCTTCGGCAACAGTTTTGCCCATATAAGTCGCCATCGCCACGCCGTGACCGGCATAGCCAAGCGAATAATAGATCCCATCCGTTTCCCCAACATGGGTCATCATGTCGAAGGCAAAGTCCAGCGTGCCGCCCCAGACGTAGTCGATCTTCGCGTCCTTTAGCTGAGGATAGATACTGATCATTTCTCGTCGCAAAATTTCCGCACTCCGCCCGATCGTTTTGGACGTTTCAGGGAAGAAGGCGGCGCGTCCGCCAAAGATCATGCGGTTATCCCATAGTCGGAAATAATTCAAGTAATGCATCGAATCAAAGATCATGCGTCCGTTGGGGATTAATTGCTTTACGAGTTCATCGGGCAATTTTTCCGTGGCGATGATGAATGACCCGATCGGGATGACCTTCTTCTGTAAATTTTTTGTGACATTTCCAGTATAGCCAGAGGTCGCTACCAAAACGGATCCTGCGCTCAATGAGCCTCGTTCCGTTTCGAGGACAAAGCGATCCCCTTTGCGTTCGAGCCTTTCCACCCGAGCCCGGGCCTGGAGCGTAGCCCCAGCCTTTTCAGCCGCGGCGGCAAGACCTGAGACATACTGCGCAGGGTTTAAGCCTCCACTGCATTCATCCACCAAGGCACCATAATAAATATCTGAGCCAATCTCTGTATGTTGTTCAGCGCGAGGGATGAGGCGCACTCTGTGATTGAATTCCTTTTCCATGAATTCAACATCTTCCTTCAATGCGTCAAAATGTTTGGGCTTATTTACAGTCAGTAAGTGACCGTAACGCCGAAAGCCACAATCTATATCTTCTTCTTTGATGATCTGTTCGACGGTATCAATCGACTCAAGGGAACATTGGAATAAACGTCTGGCAGTCTCCCGCCCATATTTTTCCATTACGGATCGCATCCCAAGTTTGAGACCTGTCAATACCATCCCGCCGTTGCGTGAACTCGCGCCCCAGCCGATCGTCTTCGCTTCCAGCACCGCGGCTTTGACACCCTGTTTTGCAAGCGTCCGTGCTGCGCTCAAGCCTGTGTATCCACCCCCAATGATGGCGACCTCCACTTTTTCGGGAATGGGAGTCAACTTTGAATCATCAGGCATTTGAACAGTGGTATGCCAATAAATTTGTTGAGTGGGTGTCATGGGCGCGTCGTACCTTCCTTGAAAGGATTCTTGTGGCTTCAACTGGACATGATTGATTCTACCCTACTGGAAACGTGCAACGGACGCGCCTGGTAATGATTGAATGAAGGAAATTTCTAACTACTTGACACTTTCCTATCTCAGCCAGTGATCGTTGGTCGAGTAGTGCGTCTAAACGCCACGTATCGAGACCACAAATTCAAGGGTTTCTTTTCTAGGCTGGTCTCGATACGGCGGACCGCCTGGCAGCGCCGCCTACTCGACGACAACCACTCTTTCCCGTTGCAGCATTGACCCTTGAATGACGACGCCGACGATCACAAGTACAAGAAATAGTACTCCTCCAATTCCGAGAGCCTGGGTGATCAGTGAAGCGCCAGCCAGGGATGATAATGTGATGATCGCCCAATCGAAGAGAAAAATCACCAGCAGCACCCCGATGATGCCGCCGATAAGATAGACGATCCAGGAAAATGCTCCCTGGTTCAATCCAATCATCCCTGCCACCACAGTGAGTATATACCCGCCTGCGAGAAAACCTGCCACTCCTATGGCCACACCCTGCAGGAAAATCGCTAGCAGGGCAAAGATCACGCCAACCACCAAACCAATGACAATTGCCAGTATCTCGGGCCCCTGCCAGAACTGAGTTGCGAGCTGTAACCCTGCGATAAACCCAGCTGCACCGACAAAGAGCCAGAAAAGTTTACGCCCTGCAATCAGCAAAGCACCGCCAAGAATTAGACTAATCACACTAAGCATCTGGACCTCCGAGAATAAACCTTGCGAAGGTGTTGCTGTGGCGTCGTGGCGATATTGCCGATCAGGACTGGAACACGCTATATACAACCTTCGCAAGGCTGGCTAAGCCAAAATCGAATTCCAATCCAGTTCGTGAACTGATCTATGCAAACGATGGTCGGCTTCCACTACATACTACCTAACGTTTGTAATTAGTTTTTGTACTGTCTGGCGCACGGGTTCCAGGGGGACCACGGTATCCAGTGTCCCAATGTTGGCCCCATGAGTCCTCCGATAGAGGAACCGATGAGCGTCCAATCTGTTTTGTCTCCGAAAATGGAGGTAAGCTGACTCGTGCTTTTTTCAAATGAACCTGTGAAATCAGGTGTGAGCATGCCAGGAAACCATTCCCGGAACTGGCGCGCTTTGCCACTGCTGCTGTCGCTTTCACTCCCGTGCCGGTAAATGAGGCGACAGGTGTCAATCATTTTTTTGCATCCGCATGAGGATGACCTGGGTCAGCGCGCCAATGATGAACAAGCCGGAGCCAACCAGGATTTCAGCAGTGGGGGACAGCGTAAACAGGTTCGTGACGTAATACGCGCCGATCAGACACGAGACCACCATTAACGCCCATTCCGTGAAGATACCGATGATGATCGATCCAATCACCGCCCCCACGATAAACGGCAACAGCGGGAAGGTGAGAACGCCGGGCTCATAGTACTCAATGAGGAAGTACCCTCCAGCCAGAAAACCGGAGAGAAAATAGCCTACCCGTTCATTGATGAGTGGTATCGCCGCAGCAATAATAGCCAGCACACCCATAAACGCATAATCCGCCCAGGCGGGCCATTGGGGTGGGAGAAGGGGCGTGAGTCGAAGACCAATTAATGCGGCCATGGCTGCTGCAAAGAGAAAATTAAGTTCCCGCCCGAGGAATAACAGTATCCCTGCAATGACACCTCTTATGACCGTCATTGTCACTTCCTTTCTTGTTTATCGAAATATAAAGAACTTTTCGATTTTTTTCAATCCCTATCTGGTCTTGGTTTTGCGAAGCATGTCCCGCAGGCTAGCTTGAAGTTCTGGCGGAAGTTCTGGTGACATACGCCGCAAAGCAATGGAGGGCAAAGGGCTCCTGGTCTCTTTCAGGATTTGCTGAAGAAAGTAGGTGGTTTCTTCAGGAGAGGCTTCAAATAACGTAGTGATCAATTCCTGCAAATCAAATTGTAACGTGCCCGGAGAGGCCTTTATAATGGGTTCCACAATTTCAAAGATCGGGGGAAGATTGTCAAAGTCAGGAGAGGAGATCAGCGGCACAAGTGCCTGCACGCCGTTCGACCACATGCGTTGACGGGCAGGGTGCAGCCATTCTTTGACCAGCACCAAAAACAGATCGGGTGTTTCCTTGCGCAGACGTGTGAGACTGGTAGTCAGCAACGCCGCGCGGACTTCAGGATCACGCACGGCCTGGGTCCAGGCGGTGAGACGCGCCAGTAGCCTTTCTTCCTGTGGAGGGATGCGCCCCAGTAAAAAGGCAGCGAGCAACCTTGTTTCCAGCCAACCCTCATCCCAGAGAGCATCCGCCAATTCAAGCGCCTGGAGGGGTTGCCTTACGGCAGCGGGACCCAGTTCTGTCTCGATCTGCCGCAGCACGACCACTGGTGTGCGGTAAGTTGGCAGCACAGACGAAGGCGCTACACTTTGACTCCGCAGAGACCGGTTGACATAGAACTCCAGCACCTCCCGAAGTTCACGCAAAAAAGCGGATGGCTGATCAAAGGTATCGGACAGTTGAGCGGTTTGTTTTTTTAGCCGGGCGAGATCTATAGCGGGCATTTTTTACACAGATTTTAGTAGTCTATTAGAGAAAGTAAGGTTTCTATCTCTGGCATGGGCAGAAGAGGTATACCTCCACTGAATTGTTCGACTCTTGGAGCAAGGGTTTGCATTCTTTTGCACAGCTGATAGATGGTTTTTATTTGCTGAACAGGTGTTGACTGTAATTGGCTGAGTGAACCGCGATGATAATGCCTTGGGCGGCGATCGACGCGCCTTTCGATCTCAGCGTTGACGCGATGTAATTCTTCGAGCCAGTGTGCTACGAAAACACTGTCACCCCGAATAATGTATTTGATGGTGACGGCCGCCATCATCCAGAAGAATGCCCATTGCTCGGTGACTGCCTTTTTACCCTCTTCCAATTCTTCCAGGGTTGGAGGGGAAGAATTGGGAATATTTTCCTTGTCAAACAACAAGACAGATTGATAAGGTCTGGCCGCATTCATTTGTGGCATTATGACCCAATCGACCATCAGAGCGGAACCTGAATAAAGCACAAAAGTAAACGTCCCATTTTCAGGTGCATTATTATTGTTTTCGTGGATAAGCGCAATCTCACCAAACTTGCGGAAGATTGCCAGTCGCTCTGCGGTCGTTTGGTGACTGACTTGCTCCTGCCTGTTGCAGAGTAACTTGCTATGTGAATCTGCCACGACCAGGTTCAAATCCAGATCACTGACTTCATCTGCCTCATTTCTGCCATAACTCCCGCTGAGCCAGGCAGCGACAAATCGTTCATCTCTTGATAATTCTTCAGTAATCTGTCGTAGCAGAGCCTCACGGCTTTGAAGATAAGCTCCCAGACGGTTTTCCATCTTATTGATCTTACGTTTATATGTGCGATCATAGACAGTGTTCGGTAACCCTGACTATCCACTGATTACTGAACACTGTCTCCTGCTTTTAATACGCTCTTGCGAAATAAACTTTTCGTTTGGAAGGTTTACCGCACACAATACAAGTACCTTCCTGGTCAGGTTGATCCAGGGGGATGTTGCGTGTGGTCGCCTTGGTGTCTTCCTTGACCTTGGCTTCACATTCCCGGGATTCGCACCAATAGGCGAATGCCCAGCCATCCTGGACGACTTCCTTAAGTTCATCATATGTTTTTACATCGTGGATGTTCGCATCGCGATATTCCGTGGAACGCTTGAGGAGGGAAGCCTGGATCTCGGTGAGGAGATTGCTCACACTTGCGGCAAGATCGGTTTGCGAGACGAAGGTTTTGCCTTCCCGACCGGGCCTATCACGGCGGGCCAGCGCGACCGATCCTTTTTCCACATCCTTGGGGCCGATCTCCAGGCGGACAGGCACGCCGCGCATTTCCCAGTCATTGAACTTGAATCCCGAACTGACGTTGTCACGGTCATCCATTTTGATTCGGATTCCCGCAGCTTTGAGTTCCATGAAGACGCGGTCGGCAACTTCCATCACCTTGCTTTTTTCGGCATCGTTCTTGTAAATGGGAACGATGACTGCCTGCATAGGCGCGAGGCGGGGAGGAAGTACAAGACCCTGGTCATCGCCGTGAACCATGATCATCGCGCCGATGATGCGGCTGGAAATTGCCCAGGAGGTGGTTTCGCAATATTGGAGGGAATTCTCCCTATTCAGGAACTGGATGTCGAACGCCTTCGCAAAGTTCGTACCGAAGTAATGGGATGTGCCAGATTGCAGGGCGCGTTTATCCCACATCATGGCTTCGATGGAGGTGGTGATCTGTGCGCCGGGGAAGCGTTCCGATTCGCTCTTGGGTCCCTTTAAGACAGGGATCGCGGCTTCTTCAAGGCAGAAGCGTTCATAAATATCGAGGATGCGATACATTTCCTCTTTGGCTTCTGCGGCAGAGACGTGGGCAGTATGACCCTCATGCCAGTAGAATTCCGCGGTGCGCAGAAAAAGTTTTGTGCGGATTTCCCAGCGCAAAACGGATCCCCACTGTACGATCAGGATGGGCAGGTCACGCCAGGATTTGATCCACTTGGAATACATATATCCGATGATGGTTTCGGAGGTGGGACGAACCACTAGTTTCTCTTCCAGCTCTTCACCGCCGCCGTGTGTGACGACTGCGAGTTGAGGGGAAAATCCCTCCACGTGATCCTTTTCCTTTTCAAAGAAGGAAAGGGGAATCAGGGTTGGGAACGCCGCATTGACATGACCTGTTTTCTTGAACTCTGCATCCAGCCAGGCAGTGATGTTTTCCCATAGCGCCCAGCCATAGGGCTTGACAACCATGCAGCCACGCACGGGCGCGTAATCTGCCAGATCCGATTTGACGACGAGCTGGTTATACCATTCTGCAAAGTCTTCCGCTCGTGTTGGTAATTTTTCTTCAGCCATTTTGTCCTCTTTGTTTGGAGTCAAAGTCTCCCGACTTTGAAATAATTCTTAAAAATCTCAACGTCTGGAGACGTTGGATTCCAGGATATCCACAGCAGTTTGCCCATCTTTGGCGAAACTTAATATCTCGCGTTGATGAGCGGGCACATAGGCATCCAGGCCTCGAAAGAACTGATCAAAGACGGACTGCCAACCATCTCCGATCAGTATGAGCGGCCTCCGGTGCAGGGACTCCACGGTCATCAAATTCCACATCAGGGAAATTTCCGTCAGTGTGCCGGGCCCGCCAGGCAGGGCCAGCGCTGCATCCGATTCATGGATGAGAGTGTGCAGTCGCTCCACCAGTGTTTTCTTGCGGATCTCTTCCATCACCCAGACATTGGCCTTGATGGGACGCCAGGCTTCGATATCTTCACACGTCACGCCAATGACATGGCCTCCGGCTTCCTGCGCGCCGCGTGAGGCGGCTTCCATCACGCCGATGTAGCCGCCGGTGAGGACAGTATGCCCGCGCTGAGCTAACAGCTTGCCAAGCTCCATGGCTTCGGCATAGGCTGTTGAATCTTCTTTAGGCTGTGAACCGCCAAATACAGTAACTCTCATTCTTGATCCCATTCTCGTGTTTTGTTGATTTCCAATTTCTTCAATATAGCTTTTTCCAGATCAATTTCTGAAATGGATGCCAATTCCAATAAATACAAAGCTACGTCCGCTAATTCTGAAGCCAGCTCTTCTTTCTCTTTCACTTCTTCACGCCATTGAAAATGTTCCAAAATTTCAGCCGCTTCCAATGCCAGTGAGATCGCCAGGTTGCGCGGCGTCTGCGGGCGTTGGCTGTCCTCAGCGTACCAGCCTTTCGAGCGGACGAAACGGTTCATCTCGTCGGTGAGTTGTTTTATATCCATAGTTTTTCTGAGAGACCTAAAATAAAAAACGGCTCACCAGAGTCTGGGAGCCGTTCATGGCGTGTTAAACTGAACCTTATCCAGACCAGGCAGGTTTGTATATGAAGGGGGACGGCAACGGATTCAGCATAATGTGTCAATTATACACAAATCTGCTTTCTTGAGAAGAAGGGTGGAGTAAAAGGTAGTCTCTAATATCGTAGGCGTAATCACACACCTGCCATGGTACGGCTAAAGCCGCACGGTACCAGGAGAGAAGTCAGAGATATTCTCAGTAATCTCATTGTTCTCCCCTGGCACCGCCTGCAAGGGCCAGGACAGGTGTGTGGCGAAGATAGATTTAGCCCATTCTTTTAGCCACTCCCGAGTAAAATTGGGGAATGCCCCCCTTGTTACAATTTGTAATCCGCAGAATATTTTATGCCATCGTTTCGTTGATCGTGATCACCATGGTCCTGTATGCGGGAGTGATGTTAACGCCACCCGAGGCCCGTGCTCAACTCTACATTCCCAGGGGAAAAGGCGGTGACCGGGCTTCCGAGAATTATATGCAGTCGCTGATCCAAGATCATCACCTGGATGATCCGTATCTGGTGCAATTTGGATATTGGGCGAAGTCATTACTGGAAGGCAATTGGGGATACAGCCCTACGCTTCGGGAAGATGTTCTACCATCCTTGTTACGACGTACTCCGATAACCCTTGAGTTAGCTTTGTATTCTCTTCTCCTCCTGGTTCCGATTGGAATAGCCAGCGGCTTGATGGCAGGCTGGAAGCCAAGGCAGGGATTCGATAACACGTTCCGTTCGCTGGCATTTTTTGGAACGACGATGCCACCCTTTATTTTTTCATTTATTTTGCTTTCTGTGTTTTATGTCAACCTGGATTGGTTTGCGCCCGGGCGGCTGACCTATTCTGTCAGTTTGGAAATCACTAAGGATACGTTCCATAATTTTACCGGACTGGTCACGCTCGATAGCTTGATGAATGGCCGCCTGGATGTGTTTTGGGATGCGCTTAAGCACCTGGTTATGCCGGTGCTGACTCTCTCGATGTATCATTGGGCCACACTGGGGCGCATCACCCGTGCCACAATACTCGCGGAAAGAGGCAAGGAGCACATTGTGGCTGCCAAAGCCCGCGGTATTTCAGAGAGAAGATTAATGTGGCACTATGCTCTCAGGAGTGTGCTGACCTCCTCGCTTACGAGCGTGGCACTGTCTGCAGCGGCCATTATGACAGGAGTCTTTGTGGTGGAAGTGATCTTCAATTTGAATGGGATTTCGGAGGTTCTGGTTGCATCGATGAGCGCAGCTCCTGACGCGACGGCAGCCCTTGGGTTTTCTGTCTACAGTGTTATTCTGGTGATCATGCTGATGTTAATTTTGGATATTGCCCAGGCAATCGCTGATCCTCGCGTGCGGGATGAGGTTCTGAAAACATGAGACGCTGGAGGATTTTCTTCTCTCATTGGGAGAATTGGCTGGGATTGATATTAGTGCTGGCATTTTTGTCTGGGGCAGTCTTTGCGCCAATCATTTCCCCGCCGGATCAAAAGAATCCCGGTCCCTTTAAGCAGGTCGGACGAACGAGTGACTTTGTCCCGCACCCGCCGACCGAAAAGGCAATTCTGGGCACTCTGCCAGGTCAATATGATGTTTTTCACACACTGGTGTGGGGGATGCGTGACGCCATTCAATTTGGTCTTTTGGTTGCCATCGGTTCCTTCCTGGTGGGAGTCTTTTTTGGTTCTGTCTCTGGATACGCCGGAGGCCTCCTCAACAGTTTGATGATGCGAATCGCAGATGCGTTCCTGACGTTTCCTCCACTGGCGGGCGTGGTGTTTTTGCAGCAACTAGTAGGAATATCGATCACGGCTTTGGGTGGTATTTATTATTTCAATACACAGGTGGCTGGCAGGACCATCTCATTCCAAAATACACCGCCTACCCTGGTTACCTTCGTGAGCAGGATAGATCCTTTGTTAATCAGTCTAATTCTGTTTTCCTGGGTTCCCTATGCCCGGCTGGTCAATTCGATTGTGCTCAGCCTCAAGAGAACCGATTTTGTTCAGGCGGCGCGGGCCTTGGGCGGCAACCCCTCCTGGGTGATCCGCCACCACCTGATCCCCAACTCGATTAGCCCCGCGATTGTTTTGGGCGCTCGGGATGTTGGTAGTGCTGTCATCCTTCAGGCCACGATTACCTTCATTGGGCTGGGCGGTGCCTCGCCTTGGGGGGCCTTGCTTTCGATGGGTCGCAACTTTATGATTGGACCCGGTGGAAGTTTGCTTACGCATTGGTGGGTCTTTTTGCCAGTTACCCTGGCTGTTGTTTTATTTGGCGTGTCATGGAATCTGATCGGGGATGGTCTCAACGATATCCTCATGCCGGGCTCCCAGACCAACGTTCGTTTTCGTCCCACTTCTACTCCTTTGGCGGAGCCGGATGCTCAGCAAGCGCTGGCATGATTTTCTCCTGTATTTTCGACATATAATCGAACTGTGACGAATCGTAATCTATCTGAGTTAATCGAACGTTCTCTTTCCGAAGACCGTTTGGATCTGCTTAATCTTCTGGCGGGCCAAGCGGACACGCGGCGGGTGCCACTTTACATCGTGGGCGGCTCTGTGCGGGACCTCGTGCTGGGTCGCCGTTTAAATGACTTCGATCTCACCGTCGAAGGGGATGCGATTGCGCTGGCACACGCTCTTGCTTCGAAACATGGCGGCGTGGTCACTGCTCATAAAAAATTTGGCACCGCAAAATGGTTTCTGCCCGAAAAGCTAAAAACAGATCACGACACGCTTGACTTAATTTCTGCGCGTTCTGAAATTTATAAACACCCTGCCGCGTTGCCCACCGTTAAACTGGGCAGCTTAGCAGATGACCTCCGTCGCCGCGACTTTACGATCAACGCGCTGGCGGTCCGATTGGATGGTTCCCACTTCGGTGAATTGCGCGATGATCTCAACGGCGCAGAAGATTTAGAAAAAGGAATTATCCGGGTGCTGCATCCACGCTCGTTCATTGACGATCCCACGCGCATGTATCGTGCTATCCGTTATGAAGGGCGTTATGGATTCAAAATTGCCCAGGATACACTGGCGCTCATCCCTGAAGCCCGCCCTTTTGTAGAAAAGCTCTCTGCCCAACGGATTCGCCACGAGCTGGATTTAATCCTCGAAGAGTCAAAGGCTGTTTCGATGCTAAAACGACTGGATGAATTGGATTTGTTATCAATGATTCATCCTAGCCTCGCAAATTTCAGCCAATCCAATCTCGCAAATCTAAAATCCGATGATGCGGTGCTGCAAAATCGAAACTCGCGCTGGGTTTTGTGGTTAATGCATCTCAAGGATCAGGAAATCGAATTTCTCAATGAACGTCTGCATTTCTCTGCAGAGTTGTTGAAAATATTACACTCCGCCGCATTACTTAACGCAAACCTGACGGCAGTCGTTGGTTTGATGCCGAGTCAGGTTGTAGAATTGTTGGAAGGCTATTCGATCAAAGCGTTGGAAGTCCTTTCCAGTGCAGTAGAAGATGAAAAGATAAAAAGTGTTTTGACCAAATATCTTTCCGATTGGTGGCATGTCAAACCGAAAACGACAGGACATGACCTGAAAAAACGTGGCATCCCACCCGGACCGAAATATACCGAAATCCTTCGCCGCCTCCGCGCCGCGTGGCTGGATGGGAAAGTCAAGAGTGAAGAAGAAGAAAAGACATTACTAAATAAATTAATAGAGAAAGCTTGAATCAATCCATCAATGAACCTCCAACCCTACCTCACTTTTGCACGTCAACTTGCTTATCGGGCCGGGCGCATCACGCTCAGCCACTACAACAAAGGGATTCAGCACGATCTGAAACAGGATGAGTCCCCCGTCACTGCTGCAGATCGCGCCACGGAGGAATTCATCCGCGGCGAGATTGAAAGAGTTTACCCATCTCACGCAATTGTGGGAGAGGAGTTTGGAGAGAAAGCGGGGGAGGGCAATCCCTTCCGCTGGTTTGTTGATCCCATTGACGGCACCAAGTCTTTCATGAAGGGCGTCCCTTTTTACTCGGTGCTGATCGCCTTGGAGATCGAGGGCGTGTCACGTGTTGGCGCGGTCTGTTTCCCGGCGCTGGATGAAATCCTTTGTGCTGCAGATGGACTCGGCTGCTGGTGGAACGGCAAACGGACGCACGTCTCGGAGGTCAGTGAACTCAAGCAGGCGGTGTTCTCATATACCAGTTGGTCAGGATTCCGCACGACCAAGCGGCAGCGTATCTTCGAACGTTTTCACCAGGAGTGTTTTTATGGTCGTGGTTGGGGTGACGCGTATGGATATCACATGGTGGCAACGGGGCGCGCCGAAATCATGCTCGACCCGACCATTAGCATTTGGGATGTCGCTCCATTCGCGCCCATCTTTCGAGAGGCGGGGGGGTTCTTCGGGTCGTGGGACGGCAAAGAAGGTCACACTCACGGGGAGGCGCTGGCCTGTAACGCCGCTCTGAAGCCGAAAGTCCTTAAGTTGATTCGTACTCTAACGCAGAGCTCCTGAGTCCCAAGCCGTATTATTGTTGACTGTAGTTTTCAATGCCTGGATCAAATCCTGTTTTTGTTGGGCATTCATGCGCGCACTGGGATGCACAATCCAGTATTGAGCCGGTGGCATTTCACCTTCCTGAATGGCTGCTACCATCTCATCCAGTTCACCAGGCTTCTTGTTCCAAGCTGAGAAATTAAATCGTTGCCTGCCTTCGATCACATCAAAGGCAATCAGCCACGACCCTGGCGCGATATTGCTATACCAGGTCCAATGGGTTTCATTGCTGTGACATTGAAAGCAATGTTCCTTCACGAGCGCCCGGGCCTGCTGGCTAGACCAGTTTGGCTCCGCGACGATCGGTGGGTTTGTATTGGTGTGTCCAAACGGAATGAATTGAATAAGCAATAGCCCCAGCAAGCCTAGGCCAAGAATTTGAAAAATCCTTTTCCGATTCATCGGCTCCTCCTTGTGAAATAATGAACAATCGCTCCCTAATTCTACACCTCCTTACCATTCCAGGCTTGTAATTTATTTGGAACCCTCGAAAATGTTGCCACAATGGAATCTTTGCTCTATAATGAGATGGGAAATGACCGTGTCAGATCGAAATTTATTTTCTGTTAAAGATCAAGACGAACGATTGCCGTATCGTTTGCGTGAGCAATTTTTGTCCACGCCGGAGTTGGCACTGTTGCGGGTTTTGCAGAGGATGGTAGGGCGTCATTATCTGATCTGCCCGAAGGTGGCGCTGAACGACATTTTTTACATCGTGCGCCCGAATGAAAACGTCCATTTCTTCAATAAATTTTTTCGCAAGCACGTGGATTTTTTGCTGTGCGATCCTGTCACACTGAAACCTGCTTTTGGGATCGAAATGGCCAGGCCTCTCAATCGGAACGAAACGCGTGAAGCCGATCAATTTATAGGGGAACTATTCTTGAGCGCGGGATTGCCCCTTGTGCATATCCAATCGAGTGAGCATTATTCGGAAAGGGATCTCACGGAATTATTTGAGCTGGCCGTGACGAGAGTGAAAGAGACAGGACCGCTCCGCGCAACGGCGAAAACTGACTCTGTTCCAGTGTGCCCTATCTGCGGAAAGATGATGGTCCTGCGGATCTATCGCAATGGCATGAAAGCGGGGAAACAATATTACGGATGTATGGATAGTCCCAAATGTAGCGGGATGGTGGAAATAGCTTGAGTGGACTGATTTCCCTGGTCACTTACAAAGTTAGTGATTCTTGTGGACTGTAACAACATGTGTTACACATACAAACTATGAAAAAATGCTAAATTTAGCCGTGTTTTCGATGATTCTAGCCTGCAAGAGGTGTAACGGATGTTATTACAGTTGACAATTCTCGTT
>Ga0065707_10000704_pt1 | contig 18194 bp, 12 predicted proteins | sample SwiRhicommuniRL3_FD_59094 | JGI IMG/M metagenome (GOLD analysis project Ga0065707, IMG submission 59094) | Switchgrass rhizosphere bacterial communities from Rose Lake, Michigan, USA - RL3 v2 (version 2) | ecosystem: Host-associated > Plants > Roots > Rhizosphere > Soil | place: East Lansing...
GTCTTCGAAACTGGACCCCACGAACTTATCGTCCGCCGCGACATCAGCGCACAGGGGCGCAGCCGCGCCTTCATCGACGACGCCCTCGTGACCGCGACGGCGCTCGACGATCGAACGGGGCCGCTCGTCGAGCTCCACGGACAGCACGAGCATCAGACGCTTCTCGATCCTCAAAGCCACCTGTCGATACTCGACGAGTTCGCTGGCCTGGGGCCGTCACGCGATCGGACCGCCGCGGCCTTTCGACGCTGGAAGCAACTGCAGTCCGAGTTCGACGCGTTCCAGATGGACGAGCGCGAGAAGGCGGCGCGGCTCGACCTGTTGACGTTCCAGGTCGGCGAGCTCGAGAAGGCGAACGTGCGCTCTGGCGAAGATGAGGAGCTCGAGACGTCCCGACGCGTGCTGGGCAGTGCTGAGAAGTTGCAGCGTCTGTGCAGCGAGGCGTACTCGGCCCTGTACGACAGCGATGACGCGGCGCTGGTGCAACTCGGCCACGTATGGAAGCGCGTCGCCGAGCTCGCGGAGGTCGATCCGGTCTTTCTGCCCCACGTCGTCGAGGCTCGCGAAGCGATCAAGCCCCAGCTCGAAGATCTCGCGACGACGCTGCGCGGCTACGGCGAGCACATCGATGCGTCCCCCGCGCGGCTGCAGGAAGTCGAAGACCGGCTCGCGCTCCTCGAGCGTCTCAAGCGGAAATACGGTCCCGCGCTGTCTGACGTCATCGAAAAGCGGAACGCGCTCTCGCGCCAACTCGACGCGCTGCAGAACGCGGACGAGCGGCGCGCGGGGCTCGAAGCCGAAACGGACGCCGCGAGAAGTGAGTTTCTGACCAATGCCAGGGCGCTCTCGCATCAGCGGCGTGAAGCATCCAGGGGTTTTGCCGCTCAAGTCGGACGTCTCCTTGCCGATCTGGCGATGGGGCGGACCGAGTTCGAAGTGCGGTTCGACACCGATGTGCCCGAAGCCGGCTGGACCGAGGGCGGCATCGACAGCGCGGAATGCTACCTGTCGGCGAACGTTGGCGAGGAACCCCGGCCGCTGGCCCGGATTGCCTCGGGCGGAGAGCTTTCGCGTGTGATGCTGGCCATCAGGACGCTGGCCGCCGCGGATACGCCCGGCAAGACGCTGATCTTCGACGAGATTGATGCCGGTATCGGCGGGCGCGTGGCAGACGTGGTGGGGAAGACGTTGCGCAGGCTGGGCGAGCAGTTCCAGGTTCTGTGCATTACGCACCTGCCGCAGATCGCCGCGGCGGGTCACGTGCATTTCCAGATTTCGAAGGCGGTCGTGAACGGCCGTACGCAGACGCGCGTCGTGCGCCTGAGTGCGGCAGAGCGGGTGGAGGAGCTGGCGCGTATGATCGGGGGAGCGTCGCAGACCGATGCCGCCCGAGCCGCGGCACGCGAGCTGTTAAGCGAAAGCGAAGCTAAACCAAAAGGCGAAAGCGAAAGGCCGCGGAGCGGCGCGGAGCGTAAGGGCTCCGCAAGCGAAGCGACCCGGAGCGGTGCGAGGGGCCCCCGCGACTGAGAACGAAGAGTCGGGGAGTCGCCAAGAGTCGATAGAGTCTTGAGAGTCGCGAGAGTCCAAGTGTGAAGTACTTCATTGAAACCTACGGCTGCCAGATGAACGTGCACGACTCCGAGCGCATGGCGGGGTTGCTCGAGCAGGCTGGCTACGAGGCGGCGCCGGAGGCGGCGGATGCGGATGTTGTCGTCATCAACACCTGCAGCGTGCGCGAGCGCGCGGAAGAAAAGTTGTACACCCGGCTCGGCGAGATTCGTCAGGCGAGCGAAGAATCGGGCCGGGCGCCTGTTGTGGCGGTGGCCGGGTGTGTGGCGCAACAGGAGGCCGGCGCGCTCTTGAAGCGGTCGAACATGATCGACGTGATCGTCGGGACGCAAAGCCTCAAGCAGCTCCCCCTGCTCGTCAACCAGGCGTTGGCCGACGCGAGCGACGTTGCGCGCATCGACGTCGATGCGTACGAAGATGTCTCGTTTCCGCTCGGCGTGGCGCGGCGGCACGATCCGGTAAAGGCGTACGTCACCATCATCGAAGGCTGCAACGAGTTCTGCGCATTCTGCGTCGTGCCCTACACGCGCGGCCACGAGCGCATGCGGCTGAAGCGCGACATCGTCAATGAGGTGGTTCAGGCCGCAGGGGAGGGGCATCGAGAGATCCAGCTGCTGGGGCAGATCGTGAATCACTATCAGGCGCCCGACGATCCCTCGTGCGACTTCGCCGCGCTGCTCGAAGCGGTGCACGACGTGCCAGGCGTCGAGCGGATCAGATTTGCCAGTCCGCACCCGCGGCATGTGCCCGCTCGTCTCGTTCGGGCGGTCCGCGATCTGCCGAAGGTGTGCAAGCACTTTCATCTGCCGGTGCAGTCCGGTTCGTCACGCGTGCTCGAGGCCATGCGCCGCCGCTACACTCGCGAGAGCTATCTTGAACTCGTCGCCATGCTGCGCGAGACGGTGCCAGGCATCACGCTTTCGACCGACATGATCGTGGGTTTCCCCGGTGAGACCGATACTGAGTTTGAGGAAACGCTCAGCCTGACCCGGCTCGTCCGGTACGAAAGCATCTTCTCGTTCAAGTACTCCGAGCGTCCGAACACGCTGGCCCTGAAACGCCTGACGGACGATGTGAGCGAGGAAGAGAAGACGCGGCGCATCGTTGCGCTTCAGGCGCTGCAGCGCGAGATTCAACTCGAATTGCACCAGGCCGCGATCGGCGAGACGTTCGATGTGCTGGTCGATTCGGTGAGCCGGCGGCGAGAGTGGGAGCTATCGGGCCGCACGTCAGGCAACACCGTCGTGAACTTTCCGGGGCCGAAAGAGTGGCTGGGGCGCACCGTTCCCGTGCGCATCACACGCGCCGGTGCGTTCAGCATCGGCGGCGAAGCCATTCATCTTGACAGGGCCGGTACTGAAGCCTAGCGTTGGATCAGGGGGGCAGCGAGTGCAGATTGAAATGACTATTAAAGGGTTGATGGTGGATCCCGTCACCAACATGCCCATCATCCTGCTGCGCGACGCCGAGGGCCAGAAAGTGCTCCCAATCTGGGTCGGCATCTACGAAGCCAACGCCATCGCGCTTCAAATCGAGAACGTCAGCACTCCGCGGCCGATGACCCACGATCTCCTGAAGAACGTCATCAGCGATCTCAAGGCCAGCGTGCGTAAGATCGTCGTGTCGGATCTGAAAGACAACACGTTCTTCGCGCTGATCTACCTGGATGTGAGCGGAGAGACGGTCGCGATCGACGCCCGTCCGAGCGATGCCATCGCGCTGGCGCTTCGGGCGAGGGCGCCGATCTTCGTCGAGGAGTCGGTCATCGACAACGCGAAGCCGTTCGACCCCGGCGGCGAGAAACCCGATACCGATCGGCTGCAGAAGTGGCTCGAGAACCTCGACCCGGACGAGCTTGGGAAGTACAAGATGTAGTAGAGAAAGTTCGTTTCGCCGCTGCTTATAGCCCTTCCGCGTCGCTTATTTCTTGCTTTCGCCTGTTTCCCTCCCTAGAATGAACCCGCGTCCCGCTTCAGGACGCTCCCCAGTTCGGTCCAAAGAGTCGCCGCAATGATTGTTGCCATCGCGAACCAAAAGGGTGGGGTCGGCAAGACGACCACCGCCATTAATCTTGCCGCAGGCCTGGCGCTGCGCGGAAAGCCGACGCTTCTCATCGATCTCGACCCGCAGGCGAACAGCACGATGTCGTTTCTGGACATGACCCAGGTGCAGCGCAGCGTGTACGACGCGATCTCTGATCCAGCGGTACCGATGGCAGACGTCATCCTGAAGTCGTCGTTGGAGCACCTGTGGGTGGCCCCATCGCGAATCGCGCTGGCGAAGCTCGAAGCCAAGCTCATCGGAGAGATAGACGCCCACTTCCGGCTGAAGGACAAGCTCGAGCCGGTGCGGCGCAGCTACCCGAACATCGTCATCGACTGCCCGCCGACGCTGGGACTGCTCACTGTGAACGCGCTGGTGGCGGCGACGCACCTTCTCATCCCGATTCAGTCGTCGTACTTCGCCCTCGAAGGCACCGACGATCTGTTGGAAACCATCGAGAAAGTGCGGCAGCGTCCCAATCCGTCGCTGCAGATTCTGGGCGTCGTCATCACCATGCACGACAAGCGGACGTCGCTGGCCAAGGACATCCGCACGCAAATCAAGAAGGTGTTCGGCGGGAAAGTCTTCAAGACGGTCATCACCAAGAGCGTCCGCCTGGAGGAGAGCCCGGCGTACAAGGAATCGATTTTTACCTACGCACCGGACTCGACCGGCGCGAGCGAATACTACAGTCTCTGCGAGGAGGTCATTGATCGTGCCTAGGCGAGGACTCCCCGAAACCGTCCGGATGCGCCACGACGAGCATTACGTCGAGGCGCTGGCCGCGTCCGCCGGCGCGCCGATCGGTCGCCTGATTGCCATCGACCGGATCGACCCCAATCCGAACCAGCCCCGGCAGGTGATGGGCGACCTCTCCGAGCTCATGGCCTCGGTGGCCGAAAAAGGGGTGATCGAGCCGCTCATCGTCCGGACGCGCGGCGACCGCTTTCAGATCATCGCCGGCGAGCGTCGCTACCAGGCTGCCGTTCAGGTTGGGCTTCGCGACCTGCCGGTCGTCATCCGCGACGTCGACGATACCGAAGTCATCGAGCTGGCGCTCGTTGAAAACATCCAGCGGAAGGATCTGACGCCGTTCGAAGAGGCGGAGGCGCTGCAGCACCTCGCACAACGCAGCTCCTACACGCACGAGGCGCTTGCCAGGAAGCTGGGGAAGTCGCGCACGTCGATCACCGAGTCCCTGGCGCTGAATGCGATACCCGAGGACATCAAGAATCTTTGTCGGCTGGCCGACATTTCGTCTAAATCATTGCTTTTGCAGGTGGTTAGGCAGCCAACCCCTCAGAAAATGACGGCGCTGGTCGAGAAGATTGCCGCCCAGGGCGGCGCAACGCGTGCCGAGGTTCGACAGGACCTGGCCAAACCGAAGCCGGGCCGTCCGAAGGCCTACGTCTTCAATTACCGCCCGCAGAACAAGGCGTTCAACTTGAAGCTGAGGTTTCGCAAAGGCTCGGTGCCGAAGGAAGAAGTCATCGAGGCGCTCGAGGCGATTCTCGATGAGTTGAGGCATGCATAGATCTAGAGTCCGGGAGTCCTGAGGGTGTTGCGAGTCCCAAGTCTCAGAGTCTTGAGAGTCTCGAGAGTTTTAGGAGTCCCGAGAGTCTTAAGAGTTCCGAGAGTCCCGAGAGTCTGGAGAGTCCCAGGAGAAGGCTCCACAGCCTGAAAGAGGCGGCGCAGTGAACGGGGCTCAACTGAGCGGATCTTTCGCGTCTCGCATCGAAAGCGCCTGCAATTTAAATCCGCAATCCGACGCCTCCGTTTAGCTTCACAGGTCACTCGACCAGACATACAGCCACAAGTCTCGGGAGTGAGTCCCGACCGCACCTCGCGAGTCCCGGATTCGCCCAAGGGCCGTGTGGGAGTGTAGGCGCTGCGCTCGAGGCCCGGTGCGGTGCGCGCTCGGTTCGTGTGCGCGACGGCCAGGCTTGGAGTCTGAGGAGTCTATGGCCGGGACTGAAGATGGTTCCGAGGTGCCTGGTTGGGGATGGACGGGAAGGTCCTAGTAGGGGCTGTCAGCGGCCGTCCCCCCGGGGCCCCTCTGAGCCGTTAGTTAACATAACATCCATTATTAGACTCAAGCCAAATGGGCCCAAAAAGGGCCCTGTGGAAATCCCGCGCGATTCCTGGACTCCCGGACTCTTCTTACGCTTTCCAGTTGTATTTTTCGAACGCGGGGTCAGGCACGGCCGTTTCGACCGGCCGGTGCGGTGGGTACCGTTCCAGTTCGTGCCCGTCGTTCTGAATCGACACGAAGAAGGCAAAGGGATGGTTGGGCCGAAGACCCAGATCCGCGAACGGGACGGCTGCCTCGACGATGTCCAGCGCGGCGATTGTGGGGGCCGCGGAGCGTACAGGCGCCCACTGCCCGCCCGGCGTGCGTTCTTGAAGCTCGGCGACCGCACCCCGGCGGCTGGCCGACAGAACGAGACGCCGGTCCGCCGGATTGGTGAAGTTGATGCTGATGCGCATGCCGTCCGCGAGTTTCTGCCGTGCCTGCCCAGGCAGGTCGAACCGAAGGAACAGGGTCTCGAGATCGAATCCAAAGAGGATTTGCTTCACCGCCGGCTCCTGGCGGTCGCTTCCGGTCATGGTGCCGGCAGGCGGGGCGTTGGTCTCGACGATGCCCGCGGGAAGCCATTCGAAGTAGCTGGTATCGCGCCCGTCCAGGACCGGATTCAGCAGCCCGACCGGTGTTACGACCGACAGCGGAATCTGGCCGGTCGTGATGTTGGTCGCGAACAGCTCCTCCGGGATTTGCTGGCCCATCATCTGGTACACGTTGCGGATGTGTCTGCGGAAGAGCTCGTCGAATTCCAGGTCGTGACTGGACGAGTGATCGTCTCCATACCACCAGAACCAGTCGCTGCCTTCGGCGATGAGCAGCTCTTTGAATGCCTTCTCACGATCCTCAGGATCGGCGTCTGGAGAGAGCCGGCCGAACATCTGTCGCGCCTCGCGCAATTGCCGCCACCCGCGGATATCGTCGGCGTGACCGATCCAGATGAAGAAGTTGCCGTCGATCCAGGAGCCTGGAAAGATGCTGGTCAACGGGCGCCCGGGCCGGGCGGCGGCCTCGCTCATCGTGACCGGCCGAAGCTCGGGATGGCTGGCGAGCTTGCCGTACAGCGCCCGCAGAAATGGCCGCCCGCCGCCCTCGAAGTGCTCCCACGCGTTCTCGCCGTCGAGGATGATGGCGATGGTCGCCTCTTCCCCGTCGCTTGACGATGAAAACCGCCGGCCGGCTTCCGTGAGGCGGCTGACGAAGTCCGACGCGGCACCGTCGGCGTCCCATCCCGCGTAGACGAACCCGATGAGATCGGACAACGAATGATCGCGGAAGAGGCAGCCGATTTTCGATGCACCGGCCTGCACCTCATACGGGCGGTACAGCAATTCTGGCTGTTCGAGCCGGCCGGCTCCATCACGGCGGAATTCGCGCCCGATCGTCCGTCCGAGAATGGCTTCGTCGGTCGCCATCCATCGAAAACCCGCCTCGGCCGCAAGCGCGGCGGTGTCGTCAGACACGGAGCCTTCCGATGGCCACAGTCCAACGGGATCGATGCCGAACAGCCGTTTGTGACAGGCGCGCGCCCGCGCCAGCTGCGCCGACGCATCCTCAGGATGCCGGAACGGCGGCCGCGGCACGGGCGAGGACGGGTGGGTTTCCAGGTAGACATCGGTGTCGCACAACAGCGGAAGAATCGGGTGGTAGAACGGCGACGTCGAGAGCTCCACTTGCCCGCGCGCGGCGGCCTCGCGGTATTCGGGGATGACGCGGCGCAGAATTTCCAGCTCGACCTCGCGCAGCTCGAGCTTGTCGTCTTCGGAAAAGTTGTGCTGCTTCTGAAGGAGCCGGCCGATACGCTTATCGGTGTCCAGATAGAACGGATCGACCCAGGCGAGCTTGTGCCAGACCTGCAGGTCCAGAAAATCCTGTTCGGTGTATCCCCCGCGGCTGTCGCGCTTCTGCAGGAGGTCGGCGTACCGCGGATAGCGATCGATCATCCGGCCTCGAGGCGCGTGAAAGAACTCCGACAGGATGGTGGCGCGCTCGGTGTCGGTCAGCTCGGCGGCCGGCTTCAAGCCGAGCTCGAGGTGCCAGTCGCGCGCGCGGTCCTCGGCAAACGCCTCGAGCTGGACGAGCAGCGATGGGACGAGGTTGAAGGTGAGCTTCACCTGCGGAAACTCGCGCATCAACGCGACCATGCCGTAATAGTCCTTCAGGCCGTGCATCCGCACCCACGGCAGCACGTGCTCGCCGGTGGCGAGATCTTCGTAGTACGGCTGGTGCATGTGCCAGAGGATGGCGATCTGGGTCATGGGATTGTCTCGCTCGCCGCTGTGATATCTTCGAAATGCTCCGAATGTTGAAGATTCTCGACCGCTATCTGCTGCGGGAGCTCATGGCGCCCTTCGGCTTTGCGCTGCTCCTGCTCACGTTCGCGCTCGAGATCCCGCCGATCCTGGACTACGGCGAATCGCTCATCAGCGAAGGCGCGTCGTGGGACGTCGTCGTGCGCGTGCTGGCCACGCTCGTGCCCCAGGCGCTCGGCATCACGATTCCCATGGCGCTGCTCTTCGGCATTCTCTTCACGCTCGGACGCCTCTCGGGCGATCGCGAAATCGTGGCCATGGAAGCCTGCGGCGTCAGCATCGCGCGGCTGCTTCGGCCGATGCTCCTCTTCGCCGTCATTGCGACCGCGGCAACGACCTACGTCATGATCGTCGCGCTGCCGGCCGCAAATCAAGCGTTCCGCGAAATAACTTTCAAGCTGCTGATGAAACGCGGAGAAACCAAGATAAAGCCGCGGATCTTCTACACGGATTTTCCGAACCTGGTCATTTATGTCCGTGAAGTGACGCCGGGCGTGGGATGGTCCAACGTGTTCGTGACCGACACCAGCCTGCCGAACGAACCGAAGCTGTACCTCTCGAAAACAGGACGGCTGCTGCTGAACGAGGAAAAGCGCACGGTGCAGATGGTCCTCGGCGACGGGACCCATCACTTCGCCAAGCTGAACGAGCCCGAGAAATACGAATCCGGCACCTTCAAGCAGACCACGCTCATCATCGATCCCGAGACCGTGTTCCCCCGCCAGGGCCCCATGAAGGGGCTGATGGAGATGACCATCGCGGAGCTGAAAGAAGACATGGCGGAGCTTCGCGCACAGAACATCCACCCGCACAACCAGATTATGGCCTGGCAGAAGAAGTACTCCATCCCGGCCGCCTGCCTGGCCTTCATGCTGGTTGCGCTCGGGCTGGGCGTCAGCAACAGGCGTGACGGCAAACTGGCGGCCTTCGTCGTGGGGATCGGCGTGGTGTTCGTGTACTGGCTGCTGCTCTACCTTTCCGAAGCCCTCGCCAAAGGTGGACTCTTCCCGTGGTGGTTTGCGTGGATCGCCATGTGGGTGCCGAACGTCGTCGTGCTCTTGTGGGGCGCGATTCTCGTCGTCAAGAAGTTGCGGGCGCCAGAGGAATCGGCCATGCGCTTTGCCCTGCCGTTCCTGCGGCGGCGCGCGTCCGGGAATCAGGCCGGCGCAGCCGCCGGGTCGAGAGGTACGAAGGTCGTCGTCGTGATCAAGGTGCCGCAGATCACGCTTCCCCGTCTCAGCATTCTCGACTGGTATGTGCTGAAACACGGGCTCCGTGTCGCGGCCCTGGCGGCGGTCGGGCTGCTCGGGCTCTTCTACATCGCGAGCTTCATCGATCTGTCGAATCATTTGTTCACGGGCCGGACGACGGGCCTGATGATCCTGCGATATCTCTGGTGGGCGTCGCCGCAGTTTGGCTATTACCTGGTTCCGCTGGCCGTGCTGATGGGCTCGCTCGTGACCATCGGCGCTCTGACGAAAAACAGCGAGCTCATCGTCATGCGCGCCTGTGGCATCAGCCTGTATCGCGCCGCGTCGCCGCTGCTGATTCTCGCGATGCTCGGCAGCGCGATCCTCATCGGACTCGAAGAGGGTGTGCTCGCCTATTCCAACCGGCGCGCCGATGCGATCAACAACCAGATTCGAGGGCGCCTGCCGACGACCCAGGAGCTGAATCGGCGGTGGGGGACGGCGCCCAACGGCAGCATCTACCAGTACCTGTACTTTGAGCCCGGCCGGAACCGGTTGAACGGCTTGTCGATTTATGAGTTCGGCAAAGAGCCGTCGACGCTCGCCCGGCGCACGTACTTTGAGTCGGCCAGCTTTGCCGGCGACCGGGAGGAAAAAGGTCAGGTGACGTGGCAGGGTGTGAAGGGCTGGCGGCGCGAATTTCAGCCCAAGCTCCGGTTTTCGGAGTTCACCAATCAGCCCCTCAAGATGGAAGGTCCCGGCTATTTTGCCAGCGAAAGGCCGGATGCTCAGTACATGTCATACGCGCAGTTGCGCGATTACGTGTCGTCGCTCCAGACCGGGGGCTTCAACGTCGTGCCCTACGTGGTGGCGTTGCATCGCAAGCTCGCGTTCCCGTTCGTGACGCTCATCATGGCGCTCATCGCCGTGCCGTTCGCGGTGACGACAGGTAAGCATGGCGCGATGTACGGCGTGGGCGCCGGCATCGTGCTCGCCATTCTCTACTGGACGGCCATCAGCGTGTTCGGGGCCATCGGCGCCGGAGGCGTCATGGCGCCAGCTCTCGCCGCCTGGGCGCCGAACATCATCTTCGGCTGCTGTGCGATGTACCTTCTTCTGACTGTCCGGACGTAAGAACAAGAGGCTAAGAGACTAGGAGAAAACGTACCTGATCATGATCTCCTAGTCTCCTAATCTCCTGTTCTATTTTTCTATACGGAGATCGTGAATGGTGAAATGGCCGGCGGTTCCCGGGCTCGAGTTCGTCAGGTCGACAACAAACAGCAGCGTGTCCACCTTCGCCGGATCGAAAGACCCGCTCGCGCCCACCGCGGACATCTCGCTGAACGGAATCACCACGTTGCGAATCTCGCCGTCCAGATAGATCGATCGCTGCCACCGGTCCCCTGATTGCGGCTGTCGCGCCTGCACCGAGATGCGCATCGGACGCGACGCCTGCGCGCGTAGCGCGAGGTGCGTGCGTTCGGTCAGTGCCGTTCCCACGCCGACCACGAGCGCCGCGTGCTGGTCCATGCGCCCGCCGTCTGCGAGACGATACGTGAATTCCGCGAGACCTTTTGGCGGCTCTGTCTGCGAGACCTCGGCGCTCGAGGTGCCGTCGGTCTCGGTGTGCCACGGACCACCCTGAATGCTCAACGAGATCGTCGGACTGTACGGTGCAGCTGCGGGCGGCATTCCCCAAACGTCCGGCCGGATATATATCGGGTTGCTGACAATCCACGGGACGGGCTGATGGCCGGGCGCACGTGACAGCTGCACTTCGACGCGATACGTGCCGTTCTCCCCTTTCGAGTCGTACGTCAACACCGGCGACGCATGTTGCGACACGACGCGTCCATCCTTGCGCAGCACGATGGTTCCGCTCGATGCGTTCGTCCGTGCGACGAGCGTTGCCCCGCTTGCGCTGAACTCGAGCGCCGCCGGTCCGGCGATCGCATCGATCGCCGTGTACACGCTGCCGGCCCGCAGTGCAGACATGATTCGCGCTGCGTCGCCGCGTGCGTCGTTGCTGAGCGGGCCGATCGGCCGCTCGAGCGGGACGCGCATCGCGAAGGTGTGGAACGACGCGTCGTACGAAGGGATACGGAGAAACCATCCCCGCGTGTATCCGTTCGCATCGTCGTCCAGCCACCCTGCCCTGGCGTGCGCGTCGGCGCCGGCGAGCGCCACGACCGGGCGTGTTTGCGTCAGCGCGTCCCATCGCTGGAGGGTGATCTCGGGACGATCGAGCAGCGATGCGAGTGTCTCGGCCGGCCGGAATGGATACCGCACGAGCGCGCGCAGAAGGTGCCAGCGGCCTTCGTCGCGCCACTCGGTGTCGGCGTTGAGCCATTCCATCGCGTCGAAGGGCACGTTCCAGTCGTGCCACCGCAAAGCGGGCTTGGCAGAGTCTGCATGCGCGACGACGCCGAAGCCGCCAAGCCGTCTCACGTCCTCGACGACATCACGCGCCTCGCCGCGGAGCGGGTACGGCGTCCGTGGCAGGCCCAGCGCGATGTAGTGCCCCGTTTGCGTGCTCAGCTCGACGCCGTCGATGACCAGCACACCCGAACGGTATTGCGGCGGCTCCGGTTCGCGCGTGCCATCGCCGTGATCGGTGAGCACGATAAAGTTCAATCCCGCGCGCGCGGCCGCGGCGGCCACTTCGTCCGGCGTTCCGGACCCGTCGGAGCGGTTCGTATGGACGTGAAAGGATCCGATGGCCGTCAACGACGGGGGATCGGCAAAGACGAGGGCGCGCGGCGGGAGCGGGAGCAGCACAAAAAGAAAAGCGGCGGCCAGAACGGCCGCCGCCATCAAGATGAAACGTACCTTTCGCACGTCGATGTCAGTCGTCATTGACGACTGACCACTCCTACAGTCCCGCGGCCTTGCGAAGCGCGTCGGCGCGGTCCGTTTTCTCCCAGGTGAAGCCTTCCTCGGTGCGCCCGAAGTGTCCGAACGCGGCGGTCTTCTTGTAGATCGGCTTCCGCAGATCGAGATCTTCGATGATGCCCTTGGGCGTCAGCTTGAAGTGCTCACGAACGAGCTCGGTGATCTTCCCGTCAGCAATCTTGCCCGTTCCGTACGTGTCCACCATCACCGAGACCGGATCGGCCACACCGATGGCATAGGCGAGTTGCACCTGCAACTTCTCCGCAAAGCCGGCCGCCACGCAGTTCTTGGCGATGTAGCGCGCCATGTAGCAGGCGGAGCGGTCCACCTTCGTGGGATCTTTTCCGGAGAAGGCTCCCCCGCCATGCGGCGCCGCTCCTCCGTAGGTGTCGACGATGATCTTGCGGCCCGTGAGGCCGGCGTCGCCGTGCGGTCCGCCGACGACGAAACGGCCGGTCGGGTTGACGTAGATTTTCGTGTTCTTGTCCATCAGCGAGGCGGGCACGACGCGATTGATGATCTTCTCGACGAAGTCGGCGCGCATCCGCTCGTTCGTGACGTCCTCGCGGTGCTGGCTGGAAATCACGACCGCATCCACGCGAACGGGCTTGCGGCCTTCGTACTCCACCGTGACCTGAGACTTGCCGTCGGGACGGAGGTAATCGAGCACGCCGTCGCGCCGCGCGCACGACAGGCCCTTGACCAGCTTGTGAGCCAGCATGATGGGCAGCGGCATCAACTCTTCGGTCTCGTTGCAGGCGTAACCGAACATGAGCCCCTGGTCACCCGCGCCGCCGGTGTCGACGCCCATGCTGATGTCGGGCGACTGCTTGTGGATCGACGAGAGCACCGCGCACGTATCGGCATCGAAGCCATACTTTGCCCGGGTATAGCCGACCTCTCTGACGGTCGCGCGCGCCACTTCCTGAAAGTCGACGATCGCGTTGGTCGTAATTTCGCCGGCCATGACGACCAGGCCGGTCGTGACCAGCGTCTCGCACGCGACGCGGCTCTTCGCATCCTGCGCGAGGATGGCATCGAGGACGGAATCGGAAATCTGATCGGCAATCTTGTCGGGGTGTCCTTCGGTGACCGACTCCGACGTAAACAGATGGCGGCCGTCACGGCTCATTACGTTGCGCTCCTTCGCTCATGGTGTCGGCGCAACTGAAGTTGCGCCCTACTGGAAAACCTGTCACGTGTCGGCCGCAACGTTGCGCCCGACCCGTCACGACCCGTCAGATGTCGACGCAACCGGGGTTGCGCACGACCTGTAACAATCTGTCGGCTACCGACTTAGCGGTAGGGCTCAACTTTAGCTGAGCCTACAGTTGAGCCGCACTTCTCTCTCGGACAGATCCGTGAATTCTATCACGCGCGAGGGTGAAACCGGTCATACACCGCGCGCAGCCGGGCCTCGAGCACGTGCGTATAGATCTGCGTCGTCGAGAGATCGGCATGCCCCAGCATCATCTGAATCGACCGCAGGTCGGCGCCGTGCTCGAGGAGATGCGTGGCGAACGAGTGGCGCAGCACGTGCGGGCTGAGCGATCGCGGCAGACCGGCTTTCATCCCGTAACCCTTCAGGATTTTCCAGAACCCGACGCGTGTCAGGCTGCTGCCCCGTTTCGCATTGAGGAACAGCCAGGGGGAGCTGCGCTTGCCGAGCAGGATGGGCCGGGCCTCGCGAATGTATTTCACGAGCCACGCCGACGCCTCGTCTCCAATCGGTACGATGCGCTGTTTGTTGCCTTTCCCGGTAGTCGAGAGGTAACCGGCATCGAGATTCAAGTCGCTGGCGCGCAGACGGACGAGCTCCGTGACGCGCAGGCCCGTCGCATACAACACCTCGATCAGCGCGCGATCTCTCAACCCGCGCGGCGTCGTGACGTCGGGTTGCTTGATGAGGCGCTCGACCTCCTCGAGGCCGAGAAACTTCGGCAGCCCCGGCCACGCGCGGGGCGGTTGGAGATCGTCGGCGGGATTGACGCTGAGATGCTGCGTGAGCACGGCAAAGCGGAAAAATCCTCTGACGGCGGCCACCATTCGCGCCACCGAGCGCGGCGAGAGGCCCTCGTTCATGAGGCTGTCGACAAACCGTTCGAGGTCGTGACGGCCGAGATCCCTCAGGGATTTGTCCTCTCCGGCGGCGAATTCCCCAAGCCGCTGGAGATCGCGGCTGTAACTTTCGAGCGTGTGATCGGCGAGCCGCCGTTCGACACGTAAGTGCGTAAGGTAGGCGTCGACGAGATCATGGGCGGTTGACACTGTCGGAGCCTGAGAGTAGCATCCGTCCCTTTGTTGCGCTAAGGTTTCTTCATACCCGATGTCCCATCGTTCGAAATATCAGCAGCTGCCAACCGAAGCCATCAACCCCGCGACGCTCGGTATCGACAAGGCCTCGTCGGCCGATATCATCGAGCTGATGCTGAACGACGACCGCAAAGTCCTGGCGGCCGTCCAACGCGAAAAGCCGCGCATCGCCATCGGCGTCGACATCATCGTCGAGATGCTGCGCAAGAACGGCCGCGTCATTTTCGTCGGCGCGGGCACGAGCGGCCGGCTCGGGGTCGTCGAATCCGCGGAGATGCCGACGACGTTCGGCACCAATCCGGACTCGATTCAGGCTGTCATGGCAGGCGGCAAGGACGCGTTCCTCCACACCAAGGAGGGCGCGGAAGACAGCTACGAAGATGGAGCCAGGGCGATTACCCGGCTCAAGCCGACGAAAAAGGACGTCGTCATCGGCGTGTCGGCCAGCGGGATGACGCCCTACGTGCGCGGTGGACTGACGCGCGCCCGCAAGGCTGGATCGAAGTCGATTTTCGTGACCTGCGATCCGCGCACCGAGCTCCAGATGTTCGTCGACCTGACGATCGCGCCGGCCGTCGGGCCGGAGGTCATCGCGGGTTCGACGCGACTCAAGGCGGGGACGGCGACCAAGCTCGTGCTCAACATGCTGACGACCGCGGCGATGGTGCGTATCGGCAAGACGTACGGCAACCTGATGGTCGATTTGCACACGACGTCGGAGAAGGCGCGCGAGCGCGCGCGCCGGATCATCTCGATGGTGACGGGACTCGACAACGAGCAAGCGGACGCCCTGCTGCAGAAGGCCAAATGGAACGTGAAGGCCGCGATCGTCATGCAGAAAACGAAGGGCGGCTACACCCAGGCCACCGCGCGCCTTCGCAAGGCCCACGATTCGGTGCGTGAAGCGATCGGCGAAGATATCGAGCCGCGCCTCCGCGACCTCCTCCACCTGGATCCCACCGACACGAATCCGTAGTACATTCGATCGTTGCTCAACGGTCTTCACACAGCGCTGTCGATTGCCTGTGTCGGCGTTCTTGTGACCGTCGCGTCCGGCTCCGGCCTGACGCAGAGCGCCGGTCCGGCGGGCGGCGCCGCGCCATCGGGTGAAGTTCGAGCGATGTGGGTGCAGCGTGGGAGCCTCGCCTCGCCGAGGATGATCCTTTCCGCTGTCGAGATGGCCAGGGCGGGAGGCTTCAACACGCTCATCGTTCAGGTCCGCGGCCGCGGCGACGCCTTCTACGAGAGCCGCTACGAGCCGAGGTCGTTCGTACTCGCGAGACAGCCCGCTTCATTCGATCCGCTTGCCGTCATGCTGGCCACCGCGCACCGCGCGGGGTTGAAAGTCCACGCGTGGGTCAACGTCAACCTGGTTTCAGATGCCGAGCCACCGGCGGCACGGCGGCACATCGTGTACGTGCATCCCGAATGGCTGATGGTTCCCCGGCCACTGGCTCTCGACCTTGTACGCATGAACCCGAAGAGCGCGGAGTATCTGAAACGCCTCTCCGATTACACCAAGGCGCGTACCGATCGTCTTGAAGGATTGTTCCTCTCTCCCCTTCACGAGGACGCCGTCGAGTACACCGTCCGGGTGATCGGCGACATCGCCGACCGGTACGACGTCGACGGCATTCATCTCGACTACATACGCTTTCCGAACGACGAGTTCGACTACAGCGCTCGTGCGCTCGAAGAATTCCGGTCGGCCGTCAGCGCGACGGCTTCGGGATCCGAGCGTCGCGAGTACGCGTCGCGGGCGCGCGGGCGGCCGCTGTTCTACACCGAGATGTTTCCGCAGCGATGGCAGGAGTTTCGCCGGGCGCAGTTGACCGCGCTCCTCACGAAGATCCGTTCCACGGTGAAGGCGCGGCGGTCGAACGCCATGCTGTCGGCCGCGGTCTTTCCCGACGCGACCGAGGCCGCGAACCACCGCTTTCAGGAGTGGGGTCACTGGCTCGAGTCCGGACTGCTCGATGCGATTTGTCCGATGGCCTACACCACCGATCCGACGCTGTTTCGCGCGCAGATCACCAACGTGAAGCATCTGGCCGGCACCCGGCCCGTCTGGGCGGGCATCGGCGCGTATCAACTGTCACCGAATGCCACGATTGAGAACATTCGTGCGGCGAGGCAACTGGGCGCCGAAGGGTTCGTGCTGTTTTCCTACGACAACCTGAACGCGTCGTACGTGACGACCGTGGCGAAGGAGGCATTCGCGCGGTGACCGATTTCTCGGGGGCCGCTGAAGTTGTCCAGCGTGGCGTGAACGAACATGCGTTTCCCGCCGCGGTTGTCGAAGTCGGCCGGTCCGACACCGTGTTGTGGCAGCAGGCCTTCGGACGGCTCGACTACGACGCCGATGCTCCCGCGACGCGGGCCGATACGATCTTCGATCTCGCGTCACTGACCAAGGTCATCGCCACGACGAGTCTCGTCATGCGGCTGGTGGAGCGGGGAACGCTCGCCCTGGACCTGCCGATTCGCGAGCGGATTCCCGAATGGCGCGGACACGATCGCGAACACGTGCTGCTGCGTTCGCTTCTGAGCCACAGCTCGGGCCTTACCGCATGGCTTCCCTTCTTCCGCGACTACTCCGGCCGGCAGGACTTCCAGCACGCGATCTGCGCGCTGCCGCTCGAATACGAGCCCGATACCCAGTCGATCTACAGCGATCTGGGGTTCATGCTCCTGGGCTTCATCGCCGAAGACGCTGGCGACGATCCGTTCGCGCGACAGGTCGACCATCTGCTCCGCCGCATTACTGCCCGGCCGCTGCTCTTCAATCCGCCCGCGGATTTGCGTCCGAACATCGCGCCCACCGAGCACGACGCGTGGCGCGGCCGCCGTCTTGTGGGTGAAGTCCACGACGAGAACTGCTGGGCGCTTGGCGGAGCCGCCGGGCATGCCGGGCTGTTTGGAACCGCTGGAGCGGTTGGAGATTTCGCGCGGGCCATGCTGGGCGCGCTGAATGGCACCGATGGCAGGCTTGGAAGGGTGAAGACCGTGCGCACGTTCGTGACGCGCGCCGGTGTCCCGGGATCGCGCGCGCTCGGGTGGGACACGATGCTGCCGACCTCGTCGTGTGGAACCAGGATGTCGGCCTCGGCTTTCGGCCACACGGGATTTACGGGTACGACGCTGTGGATCGATCCGGAGCGCGGAATCTATGTCGTGTTTCTCACCAACCGCGTCAACCCAACGCGCGAGAACACGGCGATCCAGCGCGTGCGTCCCGCCCTGCACGATGCCGTCATCGCGGCGGTGAGGTAGGTCCGCCTCTGGGCCCGAATGGATTCGGTCCATCGGGACCGGGGCGAAATGTTCCGGGGCCGCCGCGTCCGCCTCGATCCGATCCGTCCTGTCCGCCTCGGCCGCCACGTCCTCCAGGTTGAGGACCTCTTCCCCCTGGTGGCATGCCGCCACCACCAGCACCTCCAGGACCGCCGGCGCGTGGTGACATTTCCATTCCGATGAACTGCCACTCGTTGTAGCGGTTCTTGCCTTTGTAGAGACGAATCGACTGTCCCATGTTCTTGCTGGCGACGCCGACGATGGGACCGCCGCGCTGCGACGGACCGATGCTCCCGCCGCCCGTCGGACCGGGGCCTCCTGTAGGACTGCCCCCTCTTCCCTGCCCGCCGGGGCCACCTGTGCCTTGTGGGCCGGTACCGAGTCCGCGGGGATTCAGCGGTCCACTGCCCTGCGGACCCATTCCGGGCCCGGAACCCTGAGGGCCTTGGGGGCCTGTGCCGCTCGACATATACAGCATCTGGAATTCGCCGTCTTTAT
>Ga0065707_10000597_pt1 | contig 18169 bp, 16 predicted proteins | sample SwiRhicommuniRL3_FD_59094 | JGI IMG/M metagenome (GOLD analysis project Ga0065707, IMG submission 59094) | Switchgrass rhizosphere bacterial communities from Rose Lake, Michigan, USA - RL3 v2 (version 2) | ecosystem: Host-associated > Plants > Roots > Rhizosphere > Soil | place: East Lansing...
GTCGGCGCCGACGCGCTCGACACCCAGCTGATCGGCGATGCGTGTCGATAGTGTTCGGGCTTCCGGTCCGGCGTTCCCCCGATGAACATCTCCAGGATGCCGCGCACCTTGGCGGGATCGGGCCGCGGTGGGCGCCGCCACCCCTCTTCGAGATCCACCGGTCCGTAGTAGTTCACCACACCGCGAATCGCGGACGGCCCTTCCTGATACGCCAGCCGCATCGCCAGCTGCGCCCCCGCGGATCGGCCGACCAGCACGATTCGACTGGGGTCTGCGCCGAACTTCGGCGATTCGTTCTCGATCCACCACTGCGCCGTCCGCACATCTTCGATCTGCTCGGGCCAGATCCATTCAGGGGCGTGGCGATAGTCGATCGCCACGACGACGTAGCCGCGTTCGGCAAAGTGGCGCGAGAACCACTCCTGGCTGGTCGGAGCCCCGTTCTGCCAGGAGCCTCCGTAGATCTGCATGATCACCGGGTAGGTGCCCGGAGCGGCAGGCCGATACACGTCCAGCGACAGGGGCACTTTCGAGAACGGGACTCCTCGCGTGACCGTGATCTCACCAGGCGTTGCCGCGGGCAATGTGACTGTCGTCTGCGCCATGGCTGCGTCAAAGGTTCTGAGTGCAAGCGTGAGCTGAATGATGGGCACGAGCGTCAACACGGACGAGGCGGCCGCGAACACCAGCGCCAGCCTCGCGGTGCGGTGCTGCCGGGCATGGCGCCGCGAAAGCACGCAAAGAAAGATGCCGGCGGCCAGGAGGACGGGGCTGAGCTCTGGCGCTCCCACCGCGAGCGGCAGCAGAAACATCGTCGGAGCCGGAATCAGAATCCAGATCGATACGAACAACAGCGCCGCGGAGGTGGCGAGGACGAGCGAGATCAGAATCCGGCGCACGCCGGAATTATGGCGTATGGGCGCCGATCAGCGCGCGCACGGCTGCGCGCGCGTGCTTGGCGACGAGCTCGGCGGGCTGGACCGCCGACATCGCAGCGGCACCTTCGAGGATGAGCACGAGTGAAGAGGCGAGCACATCNGGCGATTTCATGCCCGCACGCTTNGAAAACTGTGCGAGGAGCCCGTGCAGCCACGCTTTGTGCGCGTTGGCCAGNTCGCGGGCCTGNGTCGATTCGGGCGACTGCACGGCCGCGATGACGAGCGGGCAGCCGTGAAACCCTTCGGAGGTCAGCATCTCGGCATGGGCCAGCATCACGGCCATCAGCTTCTCTTCCGGAGCGTCGCACCCGGCAGCGCGCTGCTCGATGTACTGACGGATCTGCTGTCCCCGCCGCTGCAGCGTCTCGAAAACCAGCGCGTCTTTTGATCCGAAGAGGTTGTAGATGGTCGGCTTGGTCAGCCCGGCCTGGTCGGCGACCCGCTCGGCGGTAATAGCGTGCAGTCCCTCTCGATAGAACAAGTCGCCCGCCGCGTCCATCAGCCGTTCGCGGTTCGTTGGAAAGCGAGTCATGAATTTGGATCGCGCGTCATAAATTCGTGACTTGACAGAGTATACCGTCCGGTAAACACTTTTACCAACCAGTAAAAACTCTTAAGGACATCACCCGAAGGATTTTTCCGGGGGGACCCCTCTAATCCTATGAGCGCCATGCCTGACGAGCCGCAAAGGGGCACCTTCCGCGACAAGGTACTGGTGCGCCGTCTGCTCGAGGGCGAGGAGGCGGCTTTCCGGCTGTTTTTCGATGGGCACTTTCCCCGCCTCTATCGCTTCGCGCTGAGCCGCACCGAGGGGGACCACGACGCAGCCGAGGAGATTGCCCAGAAGACGCTCATTACGGCGATGCGCAAGCTGCACACATTTCGAGGGGAGGCCACGTTGTTTACCTGGCTGTGCGCGATTTGCCGACGGGAGGTGTCCGCCTGGCGCGTGGCGCGCGGAAGGCATGCCGCACTGATGCTCTCGGAAGACGCGCCGGAAATTCGCAATCAACTCGCGGCGCTCGCATCGGTCGCGGCACAGCAGCCCGACCAGGCGTTCGATCGGGGAGAGACGGCGCGTTTGGTACAGGTAGCGCTCGATCTTCTGCCGGGGAGTTACAGCGAAGTGCTCGAATGGAAATACATCTACGGTCTGACCGTCAACGAGATCAGCGAGCGCAAGAGCACCGGACCGAAGGCGGTCGAGTCGCTGCTCGGCCGCGCGCGTCGATCGTTCCGCCAGGTGTTTCTGGTGCTGGCGCACGGACAGGTGGTTTATGACTCATAACACCGATCCCCTTGCCGACCTGCTGCGCGCGGCAGGGCCGCGCGAAACGGCGTCGGCCGAGCGCGCGCGGCGTGTCGAGGCCGCGGTGCGCCTCGAGTGGCAGGACGTCGTGCAGACGCGGCTCGGCCGCAAACGCGCGGCGTGGATCGCGGCGAGCTGTCTCACGAGCGCCGCGCTCATCGCGCTCGTGTTGCACGCCCATGCCGGTCAGGTGCCAACGCAAGCGGCAGCGATCCCCTCGCCCTATGCCAGCCCGCTCGTGATGCGGACCGCGGCGTCCGAGGGCCATGGCTCGTACTTCCGCGCGAACAACGAGGATCGGCCGCCGGACCGCGGCATGCCGCGTCACATGCTGGTGACCTACGCGGTACACACGAGATGATTTCACCCGAACACGATCTGATGATTCTCAGCCGCCTTGTGGGCGGCTGGCAGGGGACGCTGCAGCACCGCGCCGCCCCGGAAGAACCGTTCCGGCAATTGCCGGGGACGTCGGAAAACCGGTGGGTGCTCGGCGGCCGGTTTGTCGAGATGACCCTGCGCGCGGGAGTCGGCGGCGACAATTGGTCGGCCGTCCTGTACATCGGCTACGAGCGCAGCGAGCGCCGTTACGTGCTGGTATCTCTGGAGCCCGGCGATCGCCGTGTGACCACGCGGCTCGGACAGTGGAGGCCCGAGATCGATCGCCTCGTGCTGACGAGCGATCAATCCAGCATCGTGTGCGACATGACAACGCCGGGTCAGTTGACGCTGGAACTGTCGGAGGAAGCCGTGCCCGGCCACGAGTTCGTTCGGTTCAGAGCGGAGTACCGGGTGGCGTCGCCGCCCGTGCTCGTAAAGCCGACCATGGCGAGACACCAGCGGAGATTCGTCATCGCGTAGTGAAGGTGGCCAGGCGTATCAACGCCTGGTCCGCGGCGGCATCGATCACGCCGCTTGCCACCGTGAAGTTGTTGGCAATCATCGAAAATACCAGCGTGTCGCCATCGGCCGTCTCGACATAACCTGCAATCGCCCGAACGTTGTCCACGGTTCCCGTCTTCGCCCGGACCTTCCCTTCCGCGGCAGTCCCGGCCAGTCGTCTCGCGAGTGTGCCGTCGCGGCCCGCCACGGGCAGCGATTCAACAAAGGGAGCATGCCTGGCCTCGCCACGCATGACCTGCAGGATGCGCACGAGCGCCTCGGACGTGACGTAGTTGTATCGCGACAGCCCGGAGCCATCGGCCATGACGACGCTGTCGTCCGGGATGTTCCACCGCTGAAGCACCTCTCGCGCCTTTCTCGCACCCATCGCACCTGTTGCACCTGACGCACCCATCGTGCCCGCCTCCGCGGCGTCGCCGCTTCGGCGCGGCAGGCCCAAGGTGCGCAGAAGGATTTCGGCGTATTGGTTTTGACTGACCTTCATCATCGACGACACGAGCTCGCCGAGTGGCGGAGACTTGTGGGACACCAGCGTGCGGGCGCGGGTGAGGTCGGGCTTCGATTCGAGCTCGTCGATGTCGATGGCGTCGCCCGCCACCTGGATACCTTCGGCGACGAGCGCTTTGCGAAGCGCCGAGGCGAAGAAACGAGTGGGATTGTCGACCGACGCCGTACGCACGAACGGCGCGGCTTTCGCCGGAATCTGTCCCTGCACCAGCACGCGTGACGAACCAGGAAGCCGCTGCAGTGTCAGTGCGCCATTTCCAGACTCGGCCACGGTGACGAGCTTGTTCTCGACCTCCAGATCGGTGCCATCCGGCCGAACCTGAATCGTGACCGGGTCGCCCTCCTGAGCGCCTGCTCGAATCAGGAGATCGGCCGACCCTTCGTTGTATTCAAGCGCGCTGGTCGCCGCCGAGTACCCATAGGGCAGGTTGTCGAGCGTCCAGCCATCGCCGATCCCGCGATCGTCGAACAGGTCGTCGTCGCCGATGACGCCGCCTTCGATGCGTGTGATGCCTGCTTCGCGCACCTGTCGCGCGATCGCGCGAAGCGTACCGGGCGTGTCGCTACGCTCGCTGATGCTGGGGTCGCCACCTCCGACGATGTACAGGTCGTCGCCGAGGACGCCGCTCTCGATCGGGACCATCGAGACGATTCTGGTCTCGAACCGGTAGTCCCAGCCGAGAGTCTCGGCCGCGGTGGCAGCCGTGACGATTTTCAGCGCCGACCCCGGCATCATCAGCTTCGCGGCGTTGAGCGTGTACAGGTTGGCTGAGCCGTTCACCGGTCTCACGAGAACGCTCCAGAACGAGCGCTCGAACTGCGCGGTCGAGAAAATGGCGGTGAGGTCGGCCTGAAGGCGATCGGCGGCGGACAGTGTCGCCGGTGAGGCCGGAGTGACGGCCACCGGTTTCGGCCCGCCGCATCCGTACACGGCGAGCACGGCGGCCAGGGTGATGGCTGCGCGCGTCACGCCATCATCTTACTGAATGCCGGTGTGTTACTGAATGCCGTCGAGCTTCTTGATGGCCGCTTCGTATTTGCCGGCCTCGAGTTTCAGGGCACCCGGTTGATCGGCACGCGTGGCGAACACCGAGGTTCCGGCGGTCCCAAAGGTCACGCGCTCTTCCTTCTTGCCGTCATCGAACTTGACGACGATGGTGGCGGCCGGTTTGTCGTGGCCGGTGGCCGGCCCCGCCCGATCGACGAAGCTCTCCGCGCGAAGGTTCGAGAATTCGAGCAGTGCCCCTTCAAAATTGCTCGAATCGACCGCTTTGTCTGCGGGCACGACCTGTTTCCACGTGTCCACCGGGTTCTCGCCGGTGCCTTTGACACGCTCGAACGCGAGCACCGTGCTGCCGCGTGTGATTTCGAAGCGCGTAGTGTTGTACGGCCGGAACTCGAACACTTCCTTGCGCCGCAGATCCGCGACCTTTTTCTTGAGCTCTCCGGCGACGCCGTTGTTCACGCTGAAGACCGCCGTTTTCGACGGATCGCGTGCCCACACGGTGCCCGCCTCTGCCTCGCCGCCCAGCTCGAACTTCGCGGTCGCCGATCCCATGCCGAGCGTCGCCACGACCTGCGGCTTGTCGAGACCGTACTTCTTCAGGTCCTTGAGGTCTTCCGGTCGATCCTTCAGTGCCGCCATCTGGGCCGACTGAAGCTGCCCGATGATGCCGTTGACGCTGACGAAATCGGCCGGCGCCTGCACTGGCTTCACGAGCTTCCAGTCCTCGCCGGTCTTCTCGATCCGGATGGTTTCGGTGGCCGAGGCAAGCTCGAGCGAGTCGACCTTGCTCTGGTCGAACGCGAGGGCGGCCTTGTCGCGGAAGTCGAACGTCGACTTGTTGAGCGTCGTGTCGAGAGTGTTTCCAACCAGGAATACGCGATTGCCTGAGGGAAGCTTGGCGTACAGGCCGGTGCCGCCAGGTGTCTTGTCGCCGAGGAGCACGCGCCTGGGTTCTTTCTCCCCTTCGACGCGGAACGTAACGTCGATGCGCGGCTCCGCGAGCCCGTAAGGCTTGAGGTCGGCGGCGTTCGGGTCGACTTCGCGCTCCTCTTCCATATTTGCGAGGTTCGTCACGACATCGCTTACGCCGTTTCGATCGGCCGGCGCCTCGATGGGCTTGACGATCGACCAGGTGTCGTTGGCGCCCTTCTTGAGCGCCGTGACTTCGCCGCTCGTCGACTTGATCTCGAGCTCGTTGATCTTGGCGGCATCCGACGTGAAGACCTTCTTCTTGACGTGCTCGTCGGGAATCGTCCGTTTCGATTCGACGAAGTAGAGATATCCCCCGAAAGCGAGCGCAACGACGAAGAGAATCAGGGTCGAACGGCCGCGGCCCATCAGCGCCTCTTCGACCAGGTGTACACACCGGAACCGAGAATCAGGCCGGGGATGACCAGGAGCGACAGCCACAGCAGGTTGCGCTGCTGGTCGGCGGTCATCGTGACGCGGCGATCGCCGGCGTCACGGGGATGAATCGAGATCAGATCTTCCTGCTGCGTCAGCCAGTTGGCCATGTTGACGAAGAGGTCGGCATTGCCCTGGATGCCCGCCGCGGCGTTCGAGGCGAAATCGGAATCGCCGACCACCATGACGCGCATCTGCGGCTTCTTTGGCGCATCCTCGCCTGTGGCCGGTTTGGCGCCGTCAGCAGGCTTGTCTGGCGTGGCGGGTGCCGGTGCATCTGGCGCGTCCATCGACAGCGAGAGTGCGATTGTGATGGGGCCTTTGTGGTCGCCAGCCGCTTCGTCCAACGCGACCTTGCCGGCCATCAGCGACTTCAGGTCCGCCTCCGACCAGCTTCGCTCGCTCGTCTGAAGCAGGTTCTGCGTGTTGGCGAGGCCGAGCTCTGCGCCCGCTTCGCCCTTGACCGACTGGGCGAGCGGAAACGCCGTGAGCAGGTCGAAGTTTTCGGTCACTGGATGCGACGGATAGGTGATCACGACAGGGACCGTGGCATCGCCGCCGAACATTTTGCCCATGCCGCTGGCGTCGATGACGATGTCGTGCCCGAGGGTGATGCCCCATTCCTTCAGCAGCGCTTCAATTTGAGGCGTTGGATGCGTCCCCTCGCCGACGACGGGATCGAGCATGAAGAGCGCCTTGCCGCCTTTGCGCAAGTAGGTCCGGATGGCGTCGACTTCAGGCTTGAAGTAGTCCGTCGTCGGTCCGGCGATGATGAGCACCGAGGCGTCAGCGGGAACCCCTTCCGGCATCTGGGCCAGCGCTATCTTCTCAACCGTGTAGTTGTCGCGCTTCAGCACATCTACGACGCTCGTATAGCCCGCGCGGTCGTTGCCGAGCGTGTCGCGCTCACCATGGCCCTGGACGAAATACGCCTTCGTCTTGCGGCCGGTCGTCACCTTGATGAGGTTGTTCGTCAGCTCCTGCTCGCGATCGCTCATTACCTTCTCGCGTCGCCCGGCGTATTCCATGACGACGGTGCCGGGTGCTGCGATGTCGTACTCACGCGCCCGAATGGGCTCCTTGTCCATGTCGACGTACTCGACCTGAATGTTCGAGCTCGCGTTGGTGTACATCCCGAACGCGTCGCGGAACCGCTGAAAGTTTCCCGGCGCCTCGAACACGAGCACCTTGACGGGCGTCTTCAGCCCGTTCAACACCTTGACCGTCTGTTCCGACAACGTGAACGAGCCCGCCGCGGTCAGGTCCCAGCGCTTGTCGCGCCGGCTGACGGCGTAGTTGATGCCCACGAGGATGGCGAGCACGGCGATGACGCTGATGCTCATCATCGCGCCGAGCTTGGTTTCGCGCTTCTGGAACGACCGGCCGATTTCGCGCCACTGGCTCAACGTGTAAAGGCCGACGCACACCAGACCGCCGACGGCCGCCCAGTACGCGTATTGATCCCATTGCGGACGAAACAGTCGAATAACCACGCCCGCGAAGACCAGCAGTGTGCCGATCCATCCGACAACGCCGAGAATCGTGTTAAGCATGCAGACTCACCCGCGCCAGCGTTCGCTGTCGACCGACTTCGCGGTCAGGAACAGCCCGAACGAGATGAAGCTCACGTAGTAGACCAGATGGCTCACCGACACGACGCCCTTCGAGAAATCGTCGAACCGTTCGGTAATCGACAACGCCGACAGCACTTTCTGCATGGTCGGCCCGGCCGATTCCGACATCCAGTTCAGCGTCCACAGGAGCAGCAGGACCGCGAACGTCACCATGCCGGCCACGATTTGATTTTTCGTCAGGCTCGAAATGAGCAGGCCAATCGACAGAAACGAAGAGCCCATGAGCAGCAGCCCGAGATAGCCGGTGACGATCGGCTTCCACTCGGGATTGCCGTAGATGAAGAGAATGCTGACGTGAATCCAGGTCACCAGCAGCATCAGCGCATACAGCGCTACGGCGCCGAAGAATTTGCCGAGGACGATCTGCGTGTCGGTCAGCGGCGAGGTGAGCAGCAGCTCGATCGTGCCCGAGCGCTTTTCCTCGGCGTAGGTCCGCATCGTGATGAGCGGCAACATGAACAGCGCGACGACGGCGACGTTCTGCAGCAGCGGACGGATGGCCATGGTGTTGATGTTGACCTGCCCGGCGCCGGGCATGCCCATCTGCAGGCTCGCCTGGAGGAAGTAGCTGACCGCCACATAGTAGAACCACCCGAAGACCAGCGCGAAAAACCCGATGACGATGTAGGCAATCGGCGACGCGAAATACGACTTCAGCTCTTTCTGCGCGATTGTCAGCACGTTACCCATTCGACGCTTCCTCCAATTTCTCCTCGGCCTTCTCTTCGGTCGTGAGACTGAGGAAGATCTCTTCGAGGCTCATCCGCGACGGCCGCAGTTCGAGCAGGCCCCAGTTGTTCGAGACCACGATGCGCGCCAGATCGCGTCGGATGTCGCGGCCGCGCTCGCTGCTGATCTCGTACGCGACGACGCCGTTGTGCGCGCTGGTGACGTTGACGCCGACGACGCCCGGAACGCCGCGCAGGGCGGGCGTGGCATCCTCGCCCCCCGCATCGACTTCCACGTACATCGTTTCCGAACCGCGCATGCGGGCGGTGAGATTGGCCGGCGTATCAATCGCGACCACCCGTCCCTTGTTGATGATGACGACCCGGTCGCAGGTCTGGGAGACTTCCGGCAGGATGTGCGTGCTCAGGACGATCGTATGCGTGCCGGCCAGTTCCTTGATGAGCTGGCGGGTCTCGATGATCTGCTTCGGATCGAGCCCCGCGGTCGGCTCGTCGAGGATGAGCACCTCGGGGTTGTGCAGGATGGCCTGCGCGAGCCCGACCCGCTGCCGGTAGCCCTTGGACAGCTTCCCGCAATGACGGTTCGCCATGTCATCGATCCGCGTGCGCTTCATCGATGTCTCGACCCGCTGTTTGCGTTCGCTCGCCGACAGCCCCTTGGTCTTGATGCGCGCGACAAACTGCAGATACTCGCGCACCGTCATTTCGGGGTAGAGCGGCGGCGTTTCAGGAAGGTATCCGGTCCGGCGCTTGGCCTCGATGGGCTGGTCGAAGACGTCGAAGCCGGCGACCATCGCCTTGCCTCCCGTCGCCGGCATGTAGCCGGTGAGGATGCGCATGGTCGTCGTCTTGCCGGCGCCGTTCGGGCCCAGAAAGCCGAGGATTTCTCCACGCTCGACCCGGAAGGTGAGGTCATCGACCGCCGTGACGCGGCCATATCGCTTGGTGAGGTGCTGAACCTCTATCAACTGGCGTTCTCCATGAATAAGTCGATGTAAGCTTTTCGGAGCGGCTGCGACCGTGCCACCAACCCCCAATCCTAATAGAACGGCCTCAAACGCGGCAAGGGGCGTGGCGGCGCTGTTTGTGATACTGGCACTCGCGCTGACGGGGGCCTGGTGGTGGATTCACCGCTCGATCCCACCTTTAGACGGACGGATCCCCCTTGCCGGTCTGCAAGGGCCGGTTGACGTCCGATTCGATGCCTTCGGCATTCCTCATGTCTTTGCCCGATCTGATGAAGACGCCTGGCGGGCGGTGGGCTTTCTCCAGGCACGAGACCGTCTGTGGCAGATGGAGTTGTATCGGCGTGCGGCATCCGGCCGGCTGTCGGAGGTCCTTGGCGCCGCCACCGTCGTCATTGATCAGCGTTTTCTGACGCTCGGATTTCGTCAGGCCGCCGAAGAAGAATGGGCTCGCACGCCGGCGAACATCAGGACGGCGTTCGAGCGCTACGCGTCGGGTGTGAACGCCGCGATGGCGGTGCCGCGCGGCCGGCTTCCGCTCGAACACCAACTGCTCGGCCTCGCGCCCGAGCCGTGGACGCCCGTGGATTCGCTGGCCATCAGCAAGCTCTTCTCGTGGAGGCTCGGAGAGAATCACAGGGCCGAGCTGCTTCGCTATTCTCTCGCCGGGCAGCTTGGCGCAAGAGCCGCCAGCCTGTTTCCCCAGGTGCCCGACTGGGCGCCCGTGATTCTGAAATCGCCCGTCAGCGCGGACGCGCCGGCTCGAGTGGCCGCGCTCCGCAACCTCGCGGGCCTCGAGTGGCTTGCACCCGACGCCCCGGCCATGAGCAATGCCTGGGTCGTGCACGGATCGCGGACCTCATCGGGCCGACCGATTCTTGCCAACGATCCGCATCTTCAGATCGAGATGCCGGCGGTGTGGTGGGAAGCGCATGTCGTGTCGGATACGTTGAACGTCACCGGCGTGACGATTCCGGGCATCCCGTTTGTCATCATCGGCCACAACGAACGGCTCGGCTGGGGCCTGACCAACGTCGGCACCGACGTGCAGGATTTTTTCATCGAGCACCTGGACGCGTCGCGGCAGCGCTATCGCGTCGGGGACGAGTGGGTGCCGCTGCAGGTGCGGCGCCACGAGATCCGCGTCAGCGGGCGCGACGAGCGAGTGGTGTTCGAGGTGCGAGCGACGCGTCATGGCCCGGTCCTGAATCCGGATCAGTGGCGCGAAGTCTATGCGGGCGATCCGGCCGGACCTGAGTCGCTCCAGGAAACGGTCCTCGCCCTGAAGTGGGACGTCGTCCGCGAGGGCAACTCGGCGAGTGCGTTCGACGCGCTCGCACGCGCGACGGACTGGCAGACGTTTGTGGATGCCGTTCGACAGTTCACCGCCCCCGCGCAGAATTTCGTGTATGCCGACATCGACGGCAACATCGGTTACGCGATGTCGGGTCTGGTCCCGGTCCGACATGCTTCCGATGGATCCGTTCCGCTCGACGGCGCGGCACCCGACGCCGACTGGCATGGCTGGATCAATCAGGCGCGGCTCCCTGCGGTGTTGAACCCGCCAGGCGGACAGATCGTGACGGCCAACAACGAAGTCGACCGCACTCTGCCGTTTGTCGTCACCCGCGATTGGGTGGCGCCGTTCCGCGCGCAGCGCATCACCGAACTACTCGGCGACCGGCGAGGGTTCGATGTCCGCGCGATGCAGGAGATTCAAGCCGACGTGACCAGCCGGGCGGCCGACTGGCTGCTCAAGTCGATCGAGCTGCCTGACTCGGTCAGGGAGCTGCAAACCTGGGATCGCCGCGTGGACCATCGGCCCGTCGCGTTGTTGTTCGAGGCGTTCGAGGAGGCGCTCTGGCGGCGCACTTTTGCCGACGAGATGCCCGAGCCGCTCTTTGGCGAGTTCTATCGATATGCGGCGAACGAGCGATTTGCAGGCCTGCACGCGATCATCACGGACGAGCGCTCGCCGTGGTTCGACGATCGGTCCACGCCGGACGTTGTCGAAACACGCCGCGACATCGTGTTGCGCGCAGCCGACGATGCCGTTTCGGGTCTCCGCCGGCGGCTGGGTGAGCCGGCGAACTGGCGATGGGACGAGGTTCATGCCGTCAAGTTCGCACACCCGCTGGGCGGTGGCGGCCGTGTGCTCGACTGGTTCTTCAGCCGGGGCCCGCTGCCGATCGCCGGCGACAGCATGACCGTCAACAAAACGACCACAAATCTGCGCCGTCCATACGCAACTTCCGATGCGGCGTCGTACCGTCAGATACTTGATATAGGGGCGTGGGACCAGTCGCTGGGTATCATCACGACGGGGCAGTCAGGGCACCCGCAGAGTCCCCACTATTTCGATCAGAACGCTCTGTGGCGCGAGGGGCGATACCGGCCCGCGCCGTTCACGCGCGCGGCGGTAGACGGGGCGACGGTGTCTCGATTGGAGTTGGTTCCGTAGCAGGGCTGTCCGCCGTCGCTCGCTGGATACACGCGAGCTCTGGCGAGACCCGCCGAAGCCTCGGCGAAGGCGGGAAGCCCTGTGCCACCGAAATCACTGGCACACTTGAGAAACCGGAGCGGGGCTGTCTGAATGCACTAAGACTCGTGGCACCGCCCTTTAGCGTCTTATGTAGGGCGGGTCCTGTAGGATCCGCCGATGAACGGAGACAATCGATGGCCGTAGAGGTAGGCAGCAAGGCACCGGAATTCACCCTGGTCAACCAGGATCGCCAGAACGTGACCTTGAGCGGCGAGCTCGGCGCGAACAATGTCGTGCTCGCGTTCTTTCCCGGGGCGTTCAGCGGGACGTGTACCAAGGAGTTCTGTAACTTCCGCGACACCATGAGCAATTTCAGGCACGTCAACGCGAAGGTGCTCGGGATCAGCACCGATACATTCTTTGCGCTCAAGGCGTGGGACGATCAGCAGAAGCTCGGGTTCCCCCTGCTCAGCGATTACAACAAAGAGGTCATCCACAAGTACGGCGTCGTCAACCCGGACATGATTGGATTGAAGAACATCGCGAAGCGCGCCGTCTTCGTCGTCGACAAGGGGGGCGTGGTTCGCTATCGCGAGGTGCTCGAGGACGCGCGGAACGAGCCCGATTACACGAAGCTGAACGAGGCACTCAGCAAGATTGGCTAACAAGCAGGTCGCATGCGCCGTCTGCGAAATCCACGCCGAATCGGTCTTCAAGATCGAAGGGATGGATTGCCGCGAGGAAGTGGCGATTCTCGAGCGCCGGCTGAAGCCGCTGCCCGGGCTCGAGGATCTCGTACCTGATCTCGTCGGCCAGCGCCTGCGTGTGCGTTACGACGCTGCGAAACTCTCGACGTCGGCGATTGCCGAAGCGGTCGCCGAAACGGGCATGCGCGCGTGGCTCGAGCACGAAGAGCCGGTCGGCCATACCTCCGCCGCGACAGCGCGCCAGATGCTCGTCGTCGTCTCCGGCATCGCGCTTGGCGCGGGCCTGCTGCTGGAGTTTCTCGGTCTTCCCTCGCTGCTCGTCCGCGCGGTCTTCCTGCTCTCGATCCTGACGGGCGGCATCTACACGGCGCGTCGCGCGTGGGTGGCGACGCGCGTCATGTCTCTCGACATCAACGTCCTGATGCTGGTGGCCGTCATCGGCGCCATGATCATCGGCGAGTGGTCCGAAGGCGCCACCGTGACGTTCCTCTTCGCGTTTGCCCAGATTCTCGAGGCGCGCAGCATGGACCGCGCGCGGAACGCGATTCACGCGCTCATGGACCTGACGCCGCCCGAGGCGTTCGTGCGCCGGAACGGCGTCGAGACGCGGGTCAAAGTTGACGATGTGCGGCTCGAAGAGGTCCTCCTCGTGAAGCCCGGCGAGAAAATTCCGCTCGACGGTGTCGTCGTGTCGGGAACGAGCCCCGTCAACCAGGCACCGATTACCGGCGAGTCGCTGCCGGTGGAGAGGTCGGCCGGAGACGAGGTGTTCGCCGGCACCATCAACGGCTACGGCGCGCTCGACGTTCGCGTCACGCACCTGCGGCAGGACACGACGCTGGCGCGCATCGTTGCCCTCGTCGAGCTCGCGCAAGCGCAGCGCGCCCCGACACAGGCGTTCGTCGAGCGCTTCGCACGGTGGTACACACCGGCGGTGATCGCGATTGCCGTCGTCGTGGCACTGGTGCCGCCGCTCGTGATGGGCGAGCCGTTCGGGACCTGGCTCTATCGGGCGCTCGTCCTGCTGGTCATTTCGTGCCCGTGCGCGCTCGTCATCTCGACGCCCATCGCGGTTGTGTCGGCGATCGCGTCGGCCGCCCGCAAGGGCGTATTGATCAAGGGCGGCGCGCATCTCGAGCGGACGGGTACCGTGCGATGCGTGGCGTTCGACAAGACGGGGACGCTCACTAGAGGTTCGCCGCACGTGGTCGAGGTTATCCCGCTCAACGACACGGCGATCGACGAGATTCTCGAGATTGCCGCGGGACTCGAGGCGCGTTCGGAGCATCCGATCGGCCGCGCCATTCTCGCGCGCGCCGTCGAGTCTGGCATCGCATTGCCCCAGTCGCGGGAGTTTCAGTCGATACCCGGCCGTGGCGCGGAGGCCATCGTGGGAGACGAACACGCCCTCGTCGGCAATCATCGGCTGATCGAGGAGCGCGGGCTTTGTAATGCCGCGCTTCACTCGAAGCTCGATCTCCTTGCGGCGTCGGGCCGGACGACAGTGCTCGTCGCGCGGCCGGAGCGCCCGCTCGGTATCATCGCGCTGGCGGATCGATCGCGCGAAAGCGCCCGCGAGACCATCGAGATGCTCAGGCGCCAGGGTATCGTGCGCATTGTGATGTTGACCGGCGACAACCGCGCCGCCGCCGAGGCGCTGGCGCGCGAGCTCGGCGTCGACGAGACCCACGCCGAACTGCTGCCGCACGACAAGGTCGAGGTCGTGCAGAAGCTTCGCGAAAAGTACGGGACGGTTGCGATGGTCGGCGACGGCGTCAACGATGCGCCCGCGCTGGCCGCCGCGGACATCGGCATCGCGATGGGCGCCGCCGGCAGCGATGCGGCGCTCGAGACCGCCGACATCGCGTTGATGGCCGACGAGCTGCTGAAGATTCCGTTCGCGATCCGCCTGGGTCGGACCACCTTGCGCAACATTCACACCAACGTGGCGCTGTCGCTCGGTTTGAAGGCCGTGTTTCTCGTGCTTGCCATCACAGGTTCGGCGACCTTATGGATGGCCGTGATGGCCGACATGGGTGCGTCCCTGCTCGTCATCGCGAACGGCTTGCGCCTGCTGCACGCGGACTAGAACGAAAAAACGGTCTTCAGATAATGCGCACCCGCGAGACGCGCAGCCCGTCGACGGCTTCCACCCGCAGTGTGCGTGTTCCGGCGTCCACGACGTCGCCGACCACTGGCCGCCTGCCAAGGCGCCCCAGCATGTAGCCGCCGAGCGTCGTGTACGTTTCCTCATCGATATCGAGGGCGAACTGCTCGTTGACATCGATGACCAGCGCCAGGCCATCGACCTCGGCCGAGCCATCCGGAAGCTGTCGAATGGGCATCGCCGGGGCCCCTGAGCTGAAATCGCCACGTGACCCGCCGACAATCCGTTCGACGACGCGCTCGAAGGTGACGAGCCCGGCCGTTCCGCCGTATTCGTCGATGACGATCGCCTGGTGCGTACGGTGGCGCCGCATCTGCCGCAGCAGCTCGTCGGCCTTCATCGTCTCGGGCACCGTCAGCGCTTCCCGCGCGATCGTCGCCACGCTGAACGCCGGCGTCGCTCGACTCTCGCCCGGGACGCTCTGCGCCGCGTCGAAGAACGGCGGCGACGCCAGCGCGCGGACCAGATCGGGCACGAGCATGATGCCCACGATGTCGTCGAGCTCGCCGCGGTACACGGGCAGGCTCGCGTGCCGGCCGCGCCAGACGAGGTCGACGACTTCGCCGATCGTGGCGTCGGCTTTCACCGCCGCCATCTCGGTGCGCGGCAGCATCATGTCGGCGGCCGTGAACTCGGCGAAATGAAAGACGCGGTGCAGCATCTGTTCTTCGTCCTCCTCGAGCACACCCGCCTGCTGGCTCGCCGTGACCAGCATCTTGAGCTCTTCCTCCGAGTGCACCAGGCCGTGCCCGCTCGCCTGTTTCATGCCCAGTAACCTCACAACGGCCCAGCCCATGGCGTTGAGCGCGCGTATGAACGGATGGAAGACGCGGAGAAAGATTTCGGTCGGCTTCGCGACGAGCAGCGACGTCCGCTCGGGATACTGCAGCGCGATGGTTTTCGGCGCGAGCTCGCCGAGCACGATGTGGAGGGCCGTGATGATGCTGAACGCGATGGCAAACGCGACCGTGTGGGTGGTGGCGATGGAGACCGGGCTCGGAAGCCTGTGCAGCAGCGGCTCGAGCATCGACGCGAGCGCCGGCTCGCCAATCCAGCCGAGGCCCAGGCTGGCCATCGTAATTCCGAGCTGCGTGGCGGCGATGAACTGGTCGGGATTATTCAGCGCGCGCCGCACGGGCCGCGCCATCCGGCTGCCTTCGGCCAGCAGCTGGTCGATGCGCGTCTTGCGCACCGAAATAATCGCGAACTCGGCGGCCACGAAAAACCCGTTGGCCAACACCAGCGCCAGCACCGCGCCCACGCGGATGCCGACGTCGAGGACAAGGCTGTCCATGGACGGAACCTCCGGTGCTGATGTTACTGGAACGGCTAGGACTTTCTGCTGCTGAAGAAGTGCGCGTCGACGAACTCGTCGATGGCGGCCTGATCGGGCTGATCGACCTTCTCGAACTGCAGCCCCATGCCGTGGCGGCGGTCGCTCCACGCGACACGCCCCTCGGCGTCGATGTCGCGCTTGGATCCCGGCAGGCGGAACCTGAGGCGCACCTTCGAGCCGAGGTCGAGCGGGCTCGTGGTGCGGATGGCGATGCCGCCGCGGCTGAGATTCAGCGTCAGTGCCGCCGCGATGGTGTTGCCAAACCGGTAGGCGATGGGAATGCCGAGCACCACGCGCGGGCTTCCGCGGCGGTTGAAGTTGTCAGGAAAGAGATGCGGCGCGAGCGACGGCAGGATGTGCTGAACGGCGCTGTATTCGTTGACGTAACCGGCAACCCCGAGCGCCGCGAGCTCGCGCACTTCGTCGGCGCTGGTAATCGTGCCGCTGAAAATCAGGATCGGCAGCCGGCCGTCGTCGAGCTTGCGGATGCTGCGTACGAGATCCACCCCGGCGGCGTGAGGCAGCCGCAGATCGACCACGAGCAGATCGATGTCCGCCAGGTCCGCGCGCACGCGGGCGAGCAGCTCGGCGGCGCTTCTCACCGTGACCGCACGATGACCGGCACCCTCGAGTGCGGTCTTGAAGCGGTCCCGGACGAATGCCGTGTCATCGGCAACCAGGACGGTTTTCACGCCGGCTGTGCTGGTGGTCATGAAGAGGTAGAACTCTCATGAGATTTATCGGAATGCGACCGCAAAACCGTTAGCGTGCGTTGCAGAATTTATCAGGTTCTCGCTATAATCCGGAACAAATGGCTACCTGCCCAGAATGTGACGCCGAGATAGAAGTTGACGAGTACGACGTGGACAAGGGCGACCTGATCAGCTGTCCAGACTGCGGCTCGAACCTCGAAGTCACGGGCCTCTCCCCGCTCGAGCTGGACATCGCCGGTGACGACGACGATGACGACGACGAGGAGGAGGAAGAAGCCGTCGTGGAGGGTGAGGCCGAAGATCTCGACATCGAGGATGAAGAGGCCGAGGAGGAAGAGGACTGGGACGAGTGACGCCTGAGCTGCGCGCGATCCTCGTCGACCTGCGCTCGGTCATCGTGGCGTTCAGCGGCGGCGTCGACAGCGCGTACCTGGCCTGGGCGGCGACCGATGTGCTCGGCCCCAACGCGTTGTGTGTCACCGCCGACAGCCCCAGTTATCCCGCGCATCATCGCCAGCTCGCGTTCAAGGTGGCCCGCGAGTTCAACCTGAATCACCAGGTCATCCTCACCGGCGAAACCGATCGTCCGGAATACCGCGCGAACCCCGAGAACCGCTGTTACTTCTGTAAGCACGAGCTCTACACGCGGCTGACGCAGATCGCCCGTGAGCTCGGGTACGCGCACGTGGCCGACGGCACCAACGCCGACGATCGCGGCGACTATCGTCCGGGACGAGTGGCCGCGCGGCAGTTCGGCGTGCGAAGCCCGCTCGACGAAGCCGGGATGACAAAAGCGCAGATCCGCGAGGCATCGCGGCTCGCTGGTCTGCCGGTGTGGGACGAGCCCGCGTCGGCATGCCTGTCGTCACGGATCCCGTATCACCAGGAAGTCACGCCCGAAAAGCTGAGACAGATCGAGCGCGGCGAAGAGGCGCTGCACGCGCTGGGATTCCGTGTGTGCCGCGTCCGCCACCACGACACGCTGGCGCGCGTGGAGGTTGCGCGGGAAGATCTCGCGCGCGCGTTCGAACCCGGCATGCGGGATGCCATTGTCCGCGAGCTGCGGGCCGCCGGGTACCATACGGTGACGATCGATCCGAAAGGCTATCGCACCGGCAGCCTGAACGAAGGCCTCATCCTGCGGCAGATTTGACCCGCCTTCGCCGATAGCGCTCCGCGCGGCAGGCCCGACTATGCGAACCTCTCGAACATCGATCTGGGCGTCCGCGCTCGCGGTGGTCTTTCTCGTCGCGCATCTCACGTCTCTGCCTCCCGCGCTCGAAGATCTCGACTCGATGAACTTCGCGCTCGGCGTGCGCGACTTCGATCCGTCGAAGCATCAGCCGCATCCCCCGGGCTATCCCGTCTTCATCGCGCTCGGCAAGCTGTCGCATGCTGTGTGGCCATCC
>Ga0065707_10082255_pt1 | contig 18143 bp, 17 predicted proteins | sample SwiRhicommuniRL3_FD_59094 | JGI IMG/M metagenome (GOLD analysis project Ga0065707, IMG submission 59094) | Switchgrass rhizosphere bacterial communities from Rose Lake, Michigan, USA - RL3 v2 (version 2) | ecosystem: Host-associated > Plants > Roots > Rhizosphere > Soil | place: East Lansing...
GGTTACACTGCCTGGAGCCTGTCCGGGACAGGCTCCCGGATCCCGGAGACCTGCCATGAATCCACTGATCGCCTTCAATTTTCGGCAATGGATCGACGAACATCGCCAGTTCCTCAAGCCACCGGTGGGCAACCGCCTGGTATTCGAACATTCGGAATTCATCATCATGGTGGTGGGCGGTCCAAACTCCCGCAGCGATTACCATGACGATCCCGGCGATGAATTCTTCTACCAGCTCGAAGGCGACATCGTGCTGCGCACGATGCAGGACCGCGGCCGCGTCGACATCCCGATCCGTGCGGGCGATATTTTTCTGTTGCCGGCACACATCCCGCACTCACCGCAGCGGCCCGCCAATTCCGTCGGCCTGGTGGTCGAACGCAAACGGCGAGCGGAGGAGCAGGACGGCTTTCTCTGGTACTGCGAACATTGCCAGTACCCGCTGCACGCCGAGTACCTGCACGTCAGCGACATAGTGAAGCAGCTGCCGCCGATATTCGATCACTTCTACAACTCGTTGCAGCAGCGCACTTGCGAGGCCTGCGGCACGGTCGCCGAAAAGCGGTGAGCGGATCGTGACTGCCGAGCGCTTTGCGCTGGATATCGCCGGCCGCCGCTGGAACGTCGACATGGCGGACTGCCACGACCTTTCCATTGCGCTGCAGTTCGAAGGAGCACAGCCCTCCTTCTTCGGCGCACCGCCTGCCGGCAGCGTTGCTTTGAGCGCAGGCGATTTCACGGGCGACGTGCGAACCGGAGCGAGCTGCAACTGCTCGACGTATTCGCTCACGCCTCACTGCAACGGCACGCATACGGAATGCGTCGGACATCTGACGCGCGATCGCATCAGCATCCGTGACATAGCCCGCGATGTACTGATACCTGCGCTGCTGCTTTCCGTTACGCCTCGTACGGCTGCGGAAACGAAGGAAGCCAGCAACCCGGCGCCCCATCCAGGCGACCTGCTGGTCACGCGCAAGGAACTGGAACTGGCAGCGTCGCCGCATCCATTGCCGGGATTCCGGGCGCTGGTCCTGCGCACTCTGCCGAATGCTCCTGAGAAACAGCAGCTGCGTTACGACACGAACCATCCTCCAGCGTATTTCAGCAGCGAGGCAATGCAGTGGATCGTGGAGCGCGGCATCGACCACCTGGTCGTCGACCTGCCCTCGGTCGATCGCGCGTCGGACCAGGGCCTGTTGACAACTCATCGGTTGTTCTGGGGCATGCCGCCTGCACGGGTCGATGCATTGAATGCGACGCGAGCGCACGCGACCATCACCGAGATGGCTTACATCGACTCGGCCATCCTCGATGGACCCTACCTGCTGAACCTGCAAGTGGCTCCCTTCGCAGCCGATGCCGCACCCAGCCGTCCCTTTCTCATGCGCCTGATCCCGAAGTGAGCAACGTCAGTTCGATGCGGCCTCCACGACTCGACCAGGCAACGCAGCTCGATCGCACCGATCCCTTGGGCCGGCTGCGCGAGGAGTACCACATTCCCCGGCTCGCCGACGGTTCGGCGAGCGTCTATCTATGCGGCCATTCGCTCGGGCTGCAGCCGAAAAGCACGGCCGCGATCGTCGCTGCGGAACTGGATAGCTGGGCACAGCGCGGCGTCGCCGGCCATTTCGAGTCCACCCGCCCCTGGCTGAGCTACCACGAACAGCTCGCTGCAGGCCTGGCCAGCCTGGTTGGAGCTGCGCCGCTCGAAGTCGTCGCGATGAATTCGTTGACCGTCAACCTGCACCTGATGCTGACCAGCTTCTATCGGCCGACGCCGCAACGCCATCGCCTGCTCATCGAGAACCGCGCCTTTTCTTCCGATCGCTACGCGGTCGAATCGCAGATTCGCCAGCGCGGCTTCGATCCAGTGCAGTCGTTGCTCGAAGTGGCGCCGCGTGCAGGTGAATCCGTCATCACTACGGCGGCGATCTGCGAGTTGCTGGAGCGCGAAGGCCAAAGCATCGCAACCGTTCTGCTGCCGGGCGTTCAATATCTCAGCGGCCAGCTGTTCGACATGGCGACGATTACGCAGTGCGCTCGTCGCCAGGGCTGCACTGTCGGTTGGGATCTCGCCCATGCCATCGGCAACGTACCGATGCAGCTGCACGACTGGGACGCAGACTTTGCCGTCTGGTGCAGTTACAAATATCTGAACTCGGGTCCAGGCGCCATTGGCGGTTGCTTCGTCCATGAGCGGCACGCGCGGTCATTCGCTCTGCCACGCTTCGCCGGCTGGTGGGGACAGCAGAAAGTGTCCCGCTTCGAGATGCCGGAACAATTCACGGCGCTCGAAGGCGCGCAAGGCTGGCAGATCTCCAATCCTCCGATTCTCGCCGCCGCACCGTTGGTTGCGTCGCTGCCTTTGTTCGCACAGGCCACCATGGCGGCGCTCAGGCAGAAGTCGATTGCGCTGACCGGTTTCTTCGCAGCATCGCTGCAAGAACTGGCCTCGCAATCGGTGACGATTCTCACGCCTGCGGATCCGCAAGCTCGCGGCTGCCAGTTGTCTCTGCGCCTGCAGACGACGCCTACGCAAGCGCGTGAGGTTCATGCCGAGATGGAACGTCGCGGCTATATCTGTGACTGGCGCGAACCCGATGTGATCCGTGCCGCGCCGGTGCCCATGTACAACTCGTTTACCGACGCCTGGCGCTTTGCCGAAGCGCTGGCCAGCCTGATGGCGTCTCGAATATGAGTACGGGCGGTTCGAAGCTGGGAACCGATTCGACAGTTACGCTCATCGGCGCGGGGCTCGCGGGCTCCTTGCTCGGCATTTTGTTGGCGCGGCGCGGCCATCGCGTCCGCATCTACGAACGACTTCCCGATCTGCGGCAGGAGCAGATCAGCGCCGGCCGCTCCATCAATCTCGCCCTCGCCGCCCGCGGCATTCGCGCTCTCGAACTAGCCGATGCCATGGACGCCGTGCGGCCGTTGCTGATCCCGCTGCCGGGACGCATGCTGCACGATCCCGATGGCAAGCAGACGTTCATCGCTTACGGACAGCGTCCGGAAGAAGTGATCTATTCCGTTTCGCGCCCTGGACTGAATCGAGTTCTGCTCGATGCAGCCGCAGCAGCCGGCGTCGAGTTGCATTTCAAGCAGTCGCTGCTGGCCGCGGACTTTGCCGAACGGCGGCTGACGCTGATCGACGAGAGCAACGGAGCCAGGCAGGAAGTGCCCATGCGCAGAGTCATTGGCACGGACGGCGCAGGCTCGGTGCTGCGGCGTTCGTTCGCCTCGCAGCTCGGCGTGCCTTGCAGCGAGGACCTGCTCGAACACGGTTACAAGGAACTGACTTTGCCTGCGGGTCCCAACGGTAAGCATCAGTTGGATCCGAATGCACTGCACCTCTGGCCGCGCGGCGGCTTCATGCTCATCGCGCTGCCCAACACAGACGGCAGCTTCACGGTGACGTTGTTTCTCGCTTATGGAGCGCCCCCACCTCAATCCTCCCCCGGAGACCGGGGGAGGAAGTCGGATATCAGTTTCGCGACGCTGACGTCCCCGGATCGCGTGAAAGCGTTCTTTGCCGAGTACTTTCCCGATGCAGACGCCTTGATGCCGTCGTTGGCGCAGGAATTCTTCGAGCATCCCACCGGCGTCATGGGCACAGTGCATTGCTCGCGATGGTCAGCGGGCGAGGACATGCTGCTGCTCGGCGACGCAGCTCACGCCATCACGCCTTTCCACGGCCAGGGCATGAACTGCGCGCTGGAAGATTGCGTGACGCTGGATCGCCTGTTCGATACTGCCGGTAGCTGGAGCGAAGCACTCGCGGAATTCGATCGGGTGCGACGGTCGGACACGGACGCCATCGCCACCATGGCAATCGAAAACTACCAGGAGATGCGGGACACGGTACGGGCGCCGACATTTCAATTACAGAAAGCCCTGTCGCTGGAATTGGAGCGACGCTTCCCCGATCGCTTCGTGCCGCGCTATTCCATGGTGATGTTTCACGACGACATCCCGTACTCCGTTGCATTGTCACGCGGACGGATCCAGGCAGCGATTCTCGATAGTCTCACCGCGACTGCAACGACGCTCGCGGACATCGACTACGATCGCGCCGCCGCTTCGATCACGCAGCAGTTGCCGGCGCTGCCCGGCAAGTAGACAGCCGTTCTCTGTACCGTCGCAGCTCGGTGCGACTGTACATTTACCGTCGTACGGCAACCGCGTGACACTCGTAGGACGTCTACATGTATCCGAGCCGCGCCCATGTCCCAATTCAACTATCGCCTGGTCAACGTCTTCACCCGCAACGCAGGCACGCTGAGCGGCAATCCGCTGTGTGTCTTCGAAGATGGACGCGGATTGGATACATCGACCATGCAAGCGCTGGCGCTGCAATTCAACCTCTCTGAAACCACATTCATCCTTCCATCCACTCGCGCCGATGCGCACGTGCGCATCTTCACGCCGCGCTATGAGATGCCTTTCGCAGGACATCCAACGTTAGGCACGGCATTCGTGTGTCATGCGATCAAAGGCGGCGAGCGACAACTGCAGCTCGAAATGCAGGCCGGCATCATTCCGGTGTCCGGCAGCGGCAACCGGTGGACCTTCACGGCCAACGCACCGGTTTGGCGCGACATCGGCGTGACGCGGCCGGCGCTCGCCGACATGCTGGGATTGCAGGCGGACGATATAGGCGAGCGGCCGCTCTGGGTGAATGTCGGCAAGGAGCAACTGATCGTGCCGTTGACGAGCGAAGCCGCAGTGCGGCGCGTTCGGCCCGATGCAGCGCGCCTGGCGGAAGAAACCAGTCGCGATGGGCACTGCATGGCGTACGTTTTCACCGAGACTGCGCCCGGCCGCGTGCTGGCGCGTTTCTTTTTTCCCTCGGGTGCGGCGCTGCTCGAAGATCCGGCCACCGGCTCGGCGACCGCGAATTTCGGCGGCTGGCTGCTGGCCATGCAACGCTCCTTGCCGCACTCGCTGGAAATCTCGCAGGGCGAGTACACGGGCCGTCCGTCGACGCTGTATCTCGATGTCGATGCTCGACAGCGAATTCGCGTCGCCGGCGACGTCATCGACATTGGACGCGGCACGATCGAACTGTAGACGACAGCCAACGGCGACATTGCCCGCTGCGGGGACACAGCACGCTGCCACGAGCAGTGTCGCCGGCGAGTTGTGCAACAGTCGACTACCGCAAGAACGTGGCGCTCGCTGCGTGCGGATTGCTGAAACTGTGACCCTGTTGACTGAACATTCGTGTGCCGCTGCGGATTGTACGGAACCAGCTGCAGTCTCCGCACATCTATCGTACGGGGGGACTCTAGTAGGTCCGGGTAGAACACTAGCGTTCCACGTTTTGCATTGTCATGGTGCAGTCACATGTCTCAGCGAGTTTCAGGACAGGTCATCGCCGCGTCGTACTACGATGACATGCCATTTTCGTTGGTGTTGTTCCGCTTCCTCTGGCCGTTCTGGTTGTTGAAAGATGCCAGCAGCGGCGATCGGCTCACCCGCGCGGCCGCGTACCGACACAATCGGGACATGCGCATCTATCTGCCCGGATACCTGGTTCGCTGGATGGTGAGCTGCCTCGCCACACTGGGGATGACCATGGGATTGGGAGCGTTGGCCAACCACACCAGCGGTGAAACCGGGATATTGAATGTGCTGGCGGCAGGCTCGGGAATGGCTTTCGCCTGCGGCGTTTGCGTCTGGGTCGTAACTGCTTATATCTACGTCTTCCTGAGCCGCCACGAAAGCTGAAGCCGCCCAAGCCGGTCTGCCTTCCGGCCCAGCGCCTGCAGCACCTGCTGATTTTCACCAGACCTTGAACCGGATCGACCGATAGGGGTCACTTCGTGCCCGCTTTCGGGCAAGATCCTGGGGTTTACAGCTCCACTCAGGCAGAGTGCGCCCCCATGTCGGAATCGACCGAACTTGCAGAGCTGATCGAGTACCTCGCCCGCACCACCCGATTGAGCCCGCCCGAAGCGGCTCGCGTAGTCGACGACGTGCTCGCCTTCCTGAATGAAACGCCGGAGCGCTTCGTCCGGCGGCGACACCTGGCCCTGCAAGCCCTCGGTTATTCCAACAGCACGATCTTTGCGCAGATCGGCGCCGAACTCGGTCGCTGGCGCTTTCGCGCCGAGCCGTACAGCGAGCGCCAGATTCGCCGAATGATCTACGGCTAGTCGGGACCGGCGCTCAATTCAAGATCCTGGAGCAAGCAGCATGTGTGGAATAGTTGGTTACATCGGCAAGCGCGACGCGACGCCCATCCTCATCGAAGGGCTGCACCGGCTCGAATATCGCGGCTACGACTCCGCGGGTATCGCGCTGGCGCGCAATCGCAAGCTGAGTGTCTACAAGAGCAAGGGCAAAGTGCGCGACCTGGAACGGACGCTGCCCGAGAAACTCAAAGGCGAGGTCGGCATCGCCCACACCCGCTGGGCAACCCATGGCGAACCGAGCGATCGCAACGCCCATCCGCATTGCGACAGCAGCGGACGCTTTGCCATCGTCCACAACGGCATCATCGAAAACGCATCGCAGTTGCGCAAACAACTGACCGCGAAGGGCATCGTGTTCCAATCGGAGACCGACAGCGAAGTGCTGGCGCATCTCATCGCCGTGCATCCGGCCGATAAACTGGAAGACTCCGTGCTTGCGGCGCTGCGCCTGATTACCGGGACCTATGGCATCGCCGTACTCGACAGCGAGAGGCCGGAGTCGCTGGTCGTCGCACGCAATGGCAGCCCCGTCGTGCTCGGCATCGGCGACCGTGAAATGTATGTCGCATCGGATCCCGCGGCGCTGGTTCGACATACGCAAAGCGTCGTACATCTGGACGACGGCGAACTTGCCGTCGTCCGTGCGGATGGATTCGAGACATTCACCCTCGACGGCGGACAGACAGCGAAGACGCCAGCGACTATCGCGTGGACCGCCGAGTCGTTCGACAAGGGCGAATACGCTCATTTCACGCGCAAAGAAATCGCAGAACAGCCGGACGCCATTCGCCGCACGCTCAGCGGCCGGCTCGATCACCGCTTCCAGACGACGCACATCGGCGGACTCGAAATGGCCGCTCGCGAGTTACTCGAGGTCAAGCGCGTCAAGATTCTCGGCTGCGGTTCGGCCTATATCGCGGGACGCGTCGGCGCCCATCTGATCGAACAGCTCGCCCGGATTCCTGCGGACGCCGAGCCGGCTTCCGAATTCCGCTATCGCAATCCCGTGATCGAATCGGACACGCTGTATATCGCCGTGAGCCAGTCGGGCGAGACATTCGACACCTTGGCGGCAGTGCAGGAAGTGAAGCGCAAAGGCGGTCGCGTGCTCGGCATCGTCAATGTCGTCGGCAGCACCATCGCACGCGAATGCGGTCGCGGCATCTATCTGCATGCGGGGCCGGAGATCGCCGTCGTCGCCACCAAGACGTTTACTTGTACCGCGGTTGCGCTCGCTTTACTGGCCATTCATCTCGGCCGCCTGCGCGACATGTCGGTCGCTCATGGAGCACGGCTGCTGCGGGCACTGGAAGCGCTGCCAGATCAGATTCAGCGCATCGTCGCGCAGGAACCTGCAATCGAAGCCATGGCGCGTTCCATGGCCGCACATCAGAATGCCTATTTCGTAGGCCGCGCCGCCGGCTTTGCCATCGCCATGGAAGGCGCGCTCAAGCTCAAGGAAGTCAGCTATCTGCATGCCGAAGCCTACCCGGCATCGGAATTGAAACACGGTCCGCTGGCGCTGATCAGCCCGGAGACGCCGACGGTGATCGTCATGCCGCGCGATGACCTGTTCGCCAAGAACCTCGCGACCATCGAGGAAATTCGTGCCCGCAAAGGCCCGACTTATATCGTCACGCATGCAGGAGAAGAACTGCCGGTCGCCGTCGACGGCATGTTCGAAGTACCGGCCTCGGAACCGGAACTCGATCCCATCCTTCTGAACATTCCGCTGCAACTGCTGGCATACCACGTGGCGCTGGCTCGCGGCAGCAATGTCGATCAACCTCGCAATCTCGCGAAGTCGGTGACGGTGGAGTAAGACGAACCCGGGGGCGCTCGGTTTACCGTCATCGATGAGTCTGGCGTGATCAAGATGGGTCGCGCGGAGAACGCGGGGAACGCGGAGCAGAAAGGAATAAATGGGGTCGGATCGGAGTCAGATCCCCACTCCGACCCTATTCTCTTTTACTCCGCGTTCTCCGCGTTCTCCGCGCGAGACCTTCCGGATACGGCCCGATATCAAACAGAGGGCAGGTCAAAGGCCGTCTGTGCCGGCCATTGCACGCAGAATCCGGCGCCGCCCAGGCTCGATGCAGTGACGAACACTTTTCCGCCGTGCCATTCGACCATGCGTTTGACGATGGCGAGCCCCAGGCCGAAGCCGGTTTTCTCGCCGGTTGCAGTGCCGGCCGGCTCGCCCAGGCGCACGAACGATCCGAATACGCGCTGACGGTCCGCTTCGGGAATGCCGGGGCCGTCGTCGTCGACGCGTAGTTGCCAGCCATCGACCTGAGTACCGAATGTCACCCGGACTTCGCTGCGTGCATAGCGAATGGCGTTGTAAAGCAGGTTGCGCAGCACGGTCTCCATCAAGTGAGCGTCGCATGACACAGCAGTCGCCTTCTCGTCTACGTTGCAACGAATATGCAGGTCCGGGCGGGCGCTGCGCCGGACGGATTCCGTCACGGCTGGAACGATGAGCGTGAAGTCATGCAGCGCCAGGTTCAACGCCACTTCCGCCCGCTCCAGGATGGCGTAGTCGAGCGTCGCGGTGACGAAAGCATTGAGCTCGCCGATGTCGGTATTGATGTTCCCCAGGTGCCTCACGAACGCCGCCCGATCGGAGGCCGTGCGCGCCATCTCGATCTCGAAACGCATGCGCGCCAGCGGCGTTTTGATTTCGTGCGACATGGCGTTCGACAGGTCCTGGTGGGAGCGGATCAACCCGTCGATACGCGCCGCCATGCGCTGGAACGCTTGAGCCAGCGGATGGACCTGCGACCGCGGCTTGATGTTCGCGTCGAAGACCCAGTTGCGATTGCCGAACGTAGACGTCGCACGCTCCAGCTGACGCAGATCGCGAGTGAGCGGCCAGAGCCACATCATGATCACCAGCGCGATGGCTCCATAGAAAACGAAGGTCAGCGACCATTCGAGCACGCCGCGACGAGGCTCATTGACCGTGTAACGAAAAGCCAGCACGCCGCTGTCGTCCAGCCGGCGCAGCATCCAGGTCTGGCCATTGGCGCCGCTCATGAACGCCATTTCGCCGCGGGCCAGGCTTGCCAGCGTGTCGGCGCCGGCAATCTCACGCGCATCGAACAGCTCGAGATCGACACCGGTCCTGGCGACCAGCGAGTGGATGAACGGGGCACGCTGCTCCTCGCCGAGGTTTCGCATCTGGTCTTCGACCACCTCGAGCAATGCAGCCTGGGAGCGAGTTTCCTCCGCGGCATCGGCGGCGCTCTGCTGTCCATACACTTGCCAGAGGCGCTCCTGTCCCCAGCTCACCGCCGCAAGCGTGATGACGATCAGCAGGTAGAGCTGCAGGAAATGACGCGTCATGCCCCGCCGTCGCCATCGTCGTCGCTGTCGATGGCGAGATCCCACACATCCGGCACGAACAGGTAGCCGCGTCCCCACACCGTGCGGATCTTTTCCGGAGCGCCGGTATCGCCGAGCTTGCGGCGCAAATGAGAAATGCGGACATCGAGCGTGCGATCCAGGCCGTCGTAGTCGCGCTTGTAGAGCTGCTGGTACAGATTCTCACGCGATTGAATCGAACCGGCGCGGGACGCGAGCAGGAACAGCAGGTCGAACTCATTGCTCGACAACGGCACCGGCTGCTCGTTCAAGGTCACCGAGCGGGAAGTGGCGTTGATGGACAACGTGCCGAAACGCAGCGGCTTGCTCTCGCCCGCAGCGCTCGCCCGGCCCCGCCGCAACAGCGCCTGGATGCGAGCCACCAGCACGCGAGGTTCGACTGGCTTGATGACGTAGTCGTCCGCGCCGAGTTCGAGACCGACGACATGATCGATATCGTTGTTGCGCGCCGTGAGAATCAGGATGGGCACCGACGAGGACGAGCGCAGTTCGCGGCACACCGAAAAGCCGTCCTGTCCCGGCAATCCCAGGTCCAGGATCACCAGGTCGGGATTCTCACGCTGCACGCGTTCGGCGACGCGGTCGCCGCGATTCTCGACCGATACCCGAAAGCCGTTGCCCAGCAGATAAGTCCGTACCAGTTCGGACAGGCGCAGATCGTCTTCCACGAGCACGATCGAAGGTGACGAGGACGCGTTCATGGCGGGTCAGTACAGGATATTCCAGGGCTGCCGGCGCTTGCGCCGCAGCCGCAGCGCTTCGCGGATGACGGTAACAGCTTCCGATGCGAGCACCCGTTGCAGTTGCGGATCGCGCAATTCGACGATCAGATCTTCGTTGAACGTCAGCTCCACCTGGTACAGGCCGGCCGAGAAATTCTCCCAGCAGCGCCTGATATCGGGACGGCCGACAATCACCAGGCACAGCGATTCGTCGTGTGGCGATTTCCACTGGGCCCGCACTGTCGTATCGCAATAGGGCTCGTTCGCAGTCAGTGTACAGACTCGCGGCTGCAGCTCCAGCCGCAGGGTTTCTCCAGACTCCACCGCTGCCGCACTCGATCCCACACTCGACACGCAGCAGGCAAGCAGCAGTGTTACCGCGCGGCGGATGACTTTTGGACGAACAGCTACACAACGGAGGGGCTCGTGAATCGCGCGCATCACAGGATCTTGAATACGACGCCGCCGAATACGGTCAGCACCGAGTGGTCGGACACGAGTGGACTATCGGCAACGGCGCGGTCCAGGTATTCATAGTGTACGAATGCGTTCAGGCTCCAGCGTTCGGACCAGGGCCGTGAGTAACCTAGTTTGACGAACGGATTCCATGCATCGCCGGGCCGATAGAGGCCGTCGACGCCATAGTAGTATCGAACCAGTGCCGCACTCTTCCACGTAAAACCCGTGTTGACCACCAGCGCGCCGGCATTTTTCAGCAACGGCACGGCGATCGCACCCCGCACCTCGTAGCCTTCGTGCTCGCCTGTCACTTCACGCAGCGCATCGAGCTGGCCGCTGATCCCCTCGTAGTCGAACAGCCACTCGGGCCCGGCCAGATAAGTCGTGTGCCGGCGACGCACTGGAAAGACCTGTTGCTGCTCCGGCTGGTCGGACGGCGCCAGCGGCGCGATTCCTGTCGCGTAAGGCGCTCCTCCGACGAAGAAGTTCTGCAGGTCGTTTCGGTAGAAGAACACCCGGTCGTAGCCGGGCGTCGCGATCAGGTTCAGCGTCGTCGTGTCGCTCTCGTGCACCGTGACGCCGAGTTCGAGGTTATCGAGAAAGAAGTGCCTGCCGTAGTAGCTGAGCTGCGGGATCACGACCAGCGGAATAGAGGATTCGCCGCGGACTGGATTCGAGCGATCGCCCAGCCCCAGGCCTACGCTGAGATCGAGCTTGCCGACGACCACGCACTCCGACGACGGCGCCTTGCAGGTCGTCTGCGCCCGCACCGACGATCCGAACAGCAGCGCCAGGGCCAAGGCACATGCCGCTGCGACTCCTGTCGAGCGACTAGTGGCGGTCATGCCAGGCATGTTTCCTCGTCCATCTCATCCGCATGCCGAGAAGCCTCGCTGGAGCGCTGCTTGCATTGTTCCCGCTGGGGCAGCACCAATCTGTGCGGATTTGGTAGCGATTTGTAACGCAGCCGTACATTTGTCGCCCTCCCTGCGATCGATGGGCCCTGCGGCATCCCAGGTTCACTCACATCCCTGGCGCATGTCTGCCGCCGCTCTTTACAAAAGCACGACAGATTTTCCCGGCGTCGGCTTCGAAGATGGCGCGATTCGCGAAGGATACGCGCGACCGGCTTCGCACGACCAGTGGCGCGCATCACGGCACGTCGCATAACAAGGGGAGAACCGACATGGGCACCGTTTCCGTCCGTGCAGCGTTGCTGCTGGGTTTGCCTGCCTGGCTCGCCGCGTGCAGCGGCGGTTCGAATATCGACGCGCAGGCGCCGGTCGACATCGACTACTCGTCATTGCGGCTCGCCGAGTCCACGGACAGCCCGCTCATCAACGCGACCAGCGAAGAGCAGGTGCTGCGGCCATTGAGGAATGGCTTGCGGTTGGCCTTGCGCGAAGGACCTGTTTATACGGCAGGCGCCATCGCGCCCAACGACAGCGGCACTGGCAACTACTCGCGAACGACCGTGCAGGTGGACGGCGTCGACGAAGCGGACCCGGTGCAATACGACGGCCGCTATATCTATTCGGTGCGGCCTGAAGCCGCGCCCGCGTCCTTCGCACCCATTCCGGGAATGACACGCAATGTCCTGCAGATTGCGCGAACGGATTCGACGACAGCACATGCGGACATCGTCACCGAATTCAACATCGAGGGCGAGCAGACCACCGCTCCGCTGATCTACCGACTGTCCGGCGCGAGCACGACTGCCGCCGAGACCCAGTACCTCGCTGCGGTGAGCACGACGGCAAGAGTCTATTCGCTGGTAACAACGACGGTGGTGCAGCCCGACAGGACGACGGTCCAGTTGCTCGATGTCCGCGATCCCAGCGCCGTGTCGCAGGCCTGGAAAATAGAGCTGGACGGCTGGCTCAAAGCCAGCCGCAAGATCGGCAACACGCTCTACCTGGTCACCAGCTATTGGCCCCACATCGCCGGACTCACCCTGCCTGCAACCGGAGTCGAACAACGCGAAGCGAACGAACGCCGCATTCGCAGCCTCGGCGCTGCCGACCTGCTTCCCCGCTATCGCGTGAACGGCGGGGCGCCGCGGCAGCTCGCAAGTGCCGGCAATTGCGTCATTGCCGCGGGCACGACCGGCCAGGAAGCTTATCGCGAACTCATAGTCATCACGGCAGTGAACCTGGACGAGCGCAGCGTCAGCGATGTCGCCTGCCTGAGCACGAACATCGGCGGCGTCTACCTGTCACGCGACAGCCTCTACGTGGCTGCGGAGAGCTATCGCAGCGACGGGGTTTCCGTCTTCACGGTGCTGCACAAGTTCGCTCTTGGCGACGGTGTCATCGGCTATCGCGCCACCGGCGCGGTCGCGGGCCGGATCGGCTGGTTGAATGCGGCGTACTTCATGGATGAATATCTGGGCGACCTGCGCCTGCTGACGACACAGCGCATCTATGGCGGCGCGGACATTCATCAACTCACCGTGCTGCGGGAGTCGCAGGATCGCGCCTTGAAGACGGTGTCGCGGCTGCCAAGCCCCGAATATCCCGCGCACATAGGCAAATCCGGCGAACAGATCCAGGCGGTGAGATTCGTCAATGAGCGGGCCTACGTGGTGACGGCGCAGTTTACCGATCCGCTGTACGTCATCGATCTCACCGATCCGGCGCGCCCTTTCATTGCCGGCGAGCTGGATATTCCGGGCTTCTCCACGTATCTGCAGCCCGTCGGGCCGGTCGGATCGGAGTTGCTGCTGGCCATCGGCCAGCGCACCAGTGCAACGGGCCTGCGCCAGGGAGTGAAAGTCGAGCTGTTCGACGTGACGGACATCGCGAATCCGCAGACTATCGGCGCCGCACTCTTCGGAGGTGCGGGCACATCGAGCGAGGCGCTGAGCGATCCGCATGCGCTGACGCTTCTACCCATGAAAGACGACGCTTCGCGCTATCGCCTGGCCTTGCCCATCAATGTCTACGACACGCCCGATCCGAGCGCTGCGGACCGCCTGCTATGGAGCTATTCGGCGCTGCATCTGTTCGAGATCGACGACATCGGCGGATCGCCGCAGCTGAATTTTCGTGGCGTACTCCAGACGGCTACGCCCGGCAGCACCTCGTATCCGCCGACGGAGCTGCCGAATCGCAGCGTATTGCACGACGACAGCGTGTTCGCGATTCGCGGCGGGAGGATTCTCGGAAAGTCCTGGGCGGACCTCGCCGAATGAAGGCTGCTAGTGACAGACCTTGTTGCGGCCGGTGCGCTTGGCTTCGTACAGTTTGTCGTCGGCGCCCTTGTACAGGTGTTCCATCGTCATGCCGGCACACAGACAGGACGCGCCGATGGAGATCGTGACGCGGACCTCCTTGCCCTCGGCATTGAACGAATGCGACTGCACCATCGCCCGCAGTTCCTCCGCGATCCGCGTGGCGCTGTGCAATGAGGTTTCGGGAAGAATGGCGCAGAACTCCTCGCCGCCGTAACGGCCGAGCTTGTCGTTCGGCCGCAGGCGCTTCTGCAGGATCGACGCGAGACCGCGCAGCACCGAATCGCCGGTGAGGTGGCCGTAGGTGTCGTTGATGCTCTTGAAATGATCGATGTCCAGCATCAGCAGCGCCAGGTCGCGTCCATGGCGGTGGGCGCGCGGAATTTCTTCGGAAAGCAGTGTGTCGAGCTGCTTGCGATTGTGCAGGTTCGTCAAGCCATCGGTGATCGTCATGCGGAAGACGATCTCGTGGTACTGCGCCTCGACGTCGGATCCCGACAGGAACTTGAAAATGGTGTCGCCGACCGTGAGCTGGTCGCCACGGCGCAGTTTATGTTCCTGCGTCAGCCGCGGGTCGTCGTTGATGAAGGTGCCGTTGGTGGATTCCAGGTCCACGACATAGAGCGCGTCGGCCCGATGTTCGAGCTGCACGTGTTTGCGCGACACGCAGTCGCTCGGCAGGACGATATCGTTATCGCGGCCGCGCCCGATGGTGATGACCGGCCGGTTCAACACGTGCCGGCGACCCAGCGACGTCTGCACCGGCGCATGGATGATGACGAGGCAGTCCTCGCCCACGTGCTTCAGCTTGAGCTGGTCGAGGCCGGTTACCCGCGTCTGGATGTCGTAATCGGAGTCCACTGGCACTGGCGGTCACGGGGAGAATCCGCCAAGCGTAATGCGTAACCGCTTCAACCGCCAGCGGCGTAGGTGCCAATCGCTGCGGATCCCAGCGTGAAATGGAAGGTTGCCCCGGCGCCCAGCACCGCCTCGGCCCGGATTTCGCCTCCATGGCGCCTGACGATGCGATCGACCGTCGCCAGGCCGATACCCGTGCCGGGAAACTCGTCCTGGCGGTGCAGGCGATGGAAGGGCTGGAACAGCTTGTCGGCATAATGCGGATCGAAGCCCACGCCGTTGTCGCGGACGAAATACGTACGCTGGCCGTCGTCCCCGGGAGCCGCGCCGAATTCGATACGGGCCGCGGTATTGTGTGCGCTGTACTTCCAGGCATTGGACAGCAGGTTCTCGAGGACTACGCCCAGCAAGGCCCGGTCTCCCCGGACTTCGATGCCCGGCTCGACCTTCACCTCGACCTGGCGTTGCGGTTCCTGCGCCCGCATCCTGTTGACCACTTCGGTCGCCACGGCGCTCAGGTCGAAGCGCTCGACGCGCAGTTCCAGCTGGCTGATCCGGGACAGGCGCAGCAGGTCGTCGATCAGCGAAGTCATCTGCCGGATGTGCGAGCGCGCCGCGTCGATACGGGCCAGCGAGCGGCTGGCATCCGGCGGCAATGTATCCGCCAGCATTTCCATCTGGCTCGACATGCCTCGCAGCGGCGCACGCAGGTCGTGCGATACCGCATAGGAAAAGGCTTCCAGCTCCTGGTTAGCGGTTTCGAGCTGCTGGGTGCGCGTGCGGACGCGGCTCTCCAGTTCGCTTAGCGAACGCACATTCTCCATCGCCACCGCGGTGGTGTTGGCAAGCGCCTCCAGCAGCATCAATTCATCGGGCGTGCAGGCATGCCGCCTGGCCCAATAGTTACCGATCGCCCCGATGGGATCGACGCAACGGATGGGCACCATGGCCAGGCTCTTCACGAACGTCGGCCGGTAGGCATCGATGGGAATGCGCGGATCGACGTAGATATCCTCGATCACGGCAGAGCGGCCCTGCATCATGGTCCAGCCGCTGATGCAGGCCTGCAGCGCAAAGCGCTGGCCCTTCCACAACGGCGAGATGGCGTCTTCGTCGGCATAGAAACAATGATCGTTATCGCGCAGGACGAACGTCGCGCCATCGGCGCCCGTCAATTCACGAGCGGCACGACGCACGATCTTCATGATCGACGACAGATCGCGGGCCAGCGACAGTTCCTGCACTACGCCGACCAGCCGCGACATCGCCAGATTGTGCTTGAGGAGCCGCTCGCCGCTGTCCTGCTCGACGGCAGCATGGTGCGAGCGACTGTCCTCTACGCGGCGCAGCGCCGCTACGAGCTGCCAGAGATGATCCTTGAGGACGTAGTCGCTGGCGCCTTCTTTCAGGCGCGTGGCCACATCTTCATCGCGTGCCGCTCCGGAGCAGATGATGACGGGGATCTCTGCCTTGCTGACCTTGGAGTATTGCAGGGCCGCCCGGCCGCTGAAGCCGGGAACGCCGTTGTCGAGCAGCACTACATCGAAAGCTCCGCTATCGAGCGCGGAACGGAATTCCTCGCCGGATCGCGCGCACAACACGTCGACCTCGAGACCGTTACGCTGCAACGTGCGCTCGACCAGGATCGAGTCGCTCGCGTTGTCCTCCAGGTGCAAAATCTTCATCCGGCCGCCCTTCCCAAACCTTGCTCAGCGCATTTGCTCACTGCGGTGGGAAAGTCTAGTGCAAGGGCATGGCGCCAGAAACCTGCGGTTTGTCGCGAATGAGAACTGTGCGGCAGAAATCAGCGATTTCACGGCTGGTGCTGCGGGTTTTCCCCGACCAGTCCGCGTGCCTCCGTAGGCGTCAGCTCACGCCATTGACCGGGCTGTAACCCTTGCAGCGTGATGTTGATGACGCGGACGCGTCGCAATTGCACGACCTGGTAGCCGTAGAACGAACACATCCGCCGGATCTGACGATTCAATCCCTGCGTCAGGACGATGCTGAACGTGGCCGCAGCCAGGCGGCGCACCTTGGCGGGCTTGGTGACGGTGCCGAGGATTCTCACGCCGCCCGCCATGCCTTCGAGAAAAATCGAGGTCACCGGCCGGTCCACCGTGACCACATACTCCTTCTCGTGTTCGTTCTCGGAGCGCAGGATCTGGTTGACGATGTCGCCGTGATTGGTGAGCAGGATCAGCCCTTCGGAATCCTTGTCGAGCCGTCCGATGGGAAAAATCCGCTCCGGATAGTTGATGTAGTCGACGATGTTGCCGCGAATCTCCGGATCGGTGGTGCAGACGATGCCGACGGGCTTGTTCAAGGCGATGTAGACGTGCGGTTTGGCTGCGCCGACGCGCTTGCCGTCGACGGCCACGACATCGTCGTCGCCCACCTGCGTTCCCAATGTCGCGGTCGCGCCGTTGACGGTGACGCGACCGGCTTCGATCCATGCGTCAGCTTCGCGGCGCGAGCAGACGCCGGTGGAGCTTACGAACTTATTGAGACGCATGAATTCCGGGACATGACGAGGCTACGCCGATGGAATGAACTCCGGATCGTCCTGGTGGGTGCGCTCGAATTTCAGGAAATCGTAGTAGCCGCAGGCGTTGCCATACGGATATTTGCGGCACACGTTGGGACGCGCCTCGTACACCGTGCAGCGGCGCTCCTCGGTATCGAAGAAGCGGCAGATGGTCTTGTAGATGTGATCCTTCTGGTGCCGCAGGATCTGTTCGTCGACTTCGCGGGTCTTGTAGTTATAGGTGAACTTCTTGCGGGCCTCGTCCACCGTGAGATCGAAATGCTTGGCGAGGCGAGCGATGTCGAATTCGCTCACCGCGATGCGTGAATGACTGCAGCAGTAGCCCGGACAGGTGAGACAGTTGTAGCGTGCCATACGCGTTACCACTCGCTGCGGCATGCAGCGACGGCGAGCTTACTCCTTCCGCTGCAATTGCAGAAAGCTGAAAGCGTGCGCATGTCGGGCATCGGCGGCGTGCCGCTCGATCGACGTCTCGCTCCACTCGCATGGATCCAGCCGGGGAAAGAATACGTCGCCGGGCACCTCCGCATGCACTCGCGTCAGGTGGATGACGTCCACATCGGGCAGAGCCAGGCGGAACAGGTCGGCGCCGCCGATGATCGCCGCCTCTGAAACATCGCCTGCAACATCGCCCGCCGCCGCCAGCGCCTGCGGCAGCGAGGTCACGACGATGCAGCCCGGAATCGCGAGCTGCGGCTGTCGCGACACCACGATGCTGGTGCGTCCCGGCAAGGGCC
>Ga0065707_10082256_pt1 | contig 18118 bp, 28 predicted proteins | sample SwiRhicommuniRL3_FD_59094 | JGI IMG/M metagenome (GOLD analysis project Ga0065707, IMG submission 59094) | Switchgrass rhizosphere bacterial communities from Rose Lake, Michigan, USA - RL3 v2 (version 2) | ecosystem: Host-associated > Plants > Roots > Rhizosphere > Soil | place: East Lansing...
CCCATAGCCGCCTCTCCTTCGCCGAGCTTCAGTACTGGCTCGCGACGGCCTTCGACATTCGCTACACGACGGTTCGCGGCCCCTACAAGATGGCCGTTCTCACGCCGTCCGAGCTTGAGCAAAGCCCGAACGTGATGAGCTTCCTCGGGAAGCACGAGCCGTACGGTTGTTACATCATCAAATACTGTGTCGGCGCATTCAAAGAGCCGCATACAGACCCTCCGAATCGCGGGAGCTCCAAGCATCAGCACGACCGGATGGTTTGCATGCTGCAGCGCTGCGACGAAGGGGGATGGCTCTATATCGACGGCGAGCCATGTTTTTTACTCCCTCGAGACGCGGTTATCTTTCGCCCGGACCTTGAGGAGCATGAAGTAACCCCCGTAGTCAGGGGAGAACGCATTGTTCTCACAGTAGGAAAGTTGGTGGAGCCATGACCGTATGGGTTTGTGCAACCTGCGGAGCTGACAGCGATTCACGTTACACGCTTCATCATTACGCTACATGTGATGACCCTCGACTCATCGAACGCTCTCACGAGCAGATAATACGCGTTCTGCATCGCATTGCTGACGCTCTAGAACAGATTGCAAGGGGAAAGGAAGATTCCCGATGATGATGACCGACACATTCTATCTCGCTTGTCTCGCGACGGGCACCATCATCCTGATGCTCACTCTTTGGGCTCAAGAGAACGACCGAGACCCACCACTGCCATGAGCACCATGAATTGGCCCGAGGCGTTCGTGCTGGCATGCATCATCTTAGGGGTATTGGGAGTGATGCCCCTCATGGCTTGGATACTGGAAAGGGGCAATCGGCGATGAACCTCGCATCCGCCCCTTTCTGCTCACACGCACGATGCCGATGCATTATCTGCCGCCGTTGGAAGTATCCGGGGGCCTCGCGCTTCATCGAAGTAGGTTGGGCGTATGCGATGGTGTGCGTCTACTGCTACTCACGCATGCTATTGAACGCCGACCCGAAGGAGTGACGACAATGAGTGCAACTGTAGTTTATATCTGTGATAGGTGCGGAAAGCGGACAGAGAACGAGGCGGATGTATGGCAGATAACCGTGGAGAAAAGGGGAAGCTCTGGGTTTCCCCGGACTTGCGTGGTGTCGTTTTGTGCAGATTGCTTTGGAGAATGTCTTCCACTAGCAGCCTGTTGGGAACGGCTGAGACGAGAGCCGGCGAAAGGGCCACGAAGGAGTGACACATGAACGCAAGCATTATGATTGGCCTGGAGGGGCACGATAAGGTGGAAGCAGTGAGCTCTACGTATGCCCGACCTTACGACCTAATCGTGGCCCCAGAGCCGTTGACTTGGCTTCAGCGATTGGCGCAAAGCCTAGGCATAGGCGTAGAGCGGAGATTTCGTTGGCTTATTACAAGCATTCAAGTTAACGGCGAAGATTTGGTGGCAGACTCCAATGGTATTCCAGCCGAATGTTTTTCCACTGGTTTCGCGAGACCCCCCCTCAGAGCTTCGGTACTACCGCCCGGCAAACCCCTATGCATAACCGTTCGAAGCACTGGGGCTAAGGCAAAGTTCCGAGCTTGTATGATGTGCGAAGAGTACAGCTCAGCAAACGGATTGGAGTGACACTTGGATGGTGATCGCATATCTCGTACTCGTATTCGGTGTCGGCCTATTCGTCGGCCTATACCGCCCGAGCCGTTCACACACACTCTGTCGAGATTGCTTGCGGAGGCTCCCCCTCAAGGAAGAAGAGGATTCGTCATGTGGTTCCGACTCTTGCTAGCAACGTTGGGCATTATCTACGAAACGCTTCGTTGCATTCTGTGCCAAGCGACGGCCCTGCGAAAAAAGAACACACCGGCCCCCTTAGGTTGGACCCCATGTGGCAATCGCTGGATGTGCCCGGGCTGCTCGGAGCGCGCGAACAACGAAGACGCGACTGGGCTCAGGTATCCGGCCATATGATTACGACCAAGTACGATGAAATGGCGAAGCGGCTGTATGAGAATCATTGTCGCGCTTGGTCGGGCCCGCATCGCCGGGCGCGAATGTTAGCAGCAATTGCAGGTGCCATCCGAGAAGCCGTCGAGGTGGAGCGGGAAGCATGCGCGAGGATGGCCGAAGGGTGGGCGCATACCCACCTAGCCTACAAGATTCGAGAGCGGGCCGAGGGGGATAGTGAGCGATGAAAAAGCGCGTCCGCCATCGCATCCACATTGAGCGCACCGAACACACGCAGCCTAATCTGTTTGGTCTTTATCTGGCGGACTGGCTGGAGCGACATTCTCCCCCACTTTGGGTACGCGCGCTCCGTTCGCGTGGGCAAGCGGTGCACTGGCCTCGCCCACGACGCGCGATAAGATAATCGGAGCCGGCCCCTCACGTCGATTCCGCGAGACCTCTTCGCGGTGACGTAGCCAACGCTCCTTACGCTCTCTCTCGCGAGACTCTTTCCACTGCCGCTCGCTCATCGCCATGATTGAGTCGAGCCGTTTCTGCTCAATCACGCCTTCGGGCCCTAACTGCCATTTTTGCCAAAGGTCGAGCACCGTATCAACGTCCACGCGAGCAATCTGCACAACGTCCCACGGCTTGTGACCTTTCGCGAATAGAGCGAACACTTTCGCGCAACGTTCCCCGCCTACTCGGTCCTTCCTACTCGGTCGGATGCGCTTGGGTCCGGGCTTGTATGTTGCGCGGAACGCTTCGACTTCGGCGTCATCAATTACGACACGAACGCGCTCGATGCCGTTCACGTCTTTTTCGATAACCCTCCGGGACCTTAGCTTTCCCTCACGCTCCCACTGGGAGATGGCGCCAGGGGTTACGCCAAACAGCTTCGCTACCTCACGACGGTACACGTATCGAGCGTAGCTTGCCCGCTAGCAAAAGTCAGCCTATGGCTAAATAGACGATTCCTTTTGCCTACTTACAATTGTACAGCTAGCCTGACCGCATCCTCCAAGACGTCAAGGAGCAATCATGCGAACGGGTGAAATTCTCAATGTCGGGTTGCAGTGCGGCGGCGGTGCGGCTGCGGCTTATCTCGATACCAAGATGGCAGACAAGAAACTCGGCCCGCTTTCTCTCGGGGCTGCGCTTGCGATTGTCGGCGTGGGCGTCGGCATCGCGGGCATCGGCGGCAGGATGAGCGGCTACGCTCTTAAGCTTGGTACCGGCGCAGCGGCGTTCGAAGTTGGCAAGCTCGTCGCGAACAAGGTCTCCGGCGGAGCGACTGCCGGCGTTCGAGGCGTTCGAGGCATCGCAGGCGTTCGCGGAGCGCAAGCTCTCCCGGTTGCTCGTCGCGCTCTCTCTCCCGAGGAGTGGGATGCGGTGACCCAGAACCTTCGCGCTGCAAACAGGGCCGCGTGAGCGAATACGGCGTAGGAGCACCCGGTCTCCAGTCCACGACTTCGGACTGGGTGCACTACACGTGTGACTGCTGCAAGGCTCAAGTCCGGATGCAGCGGCTCGAAGCGCGACGTCCGAAGACTTGGGCGACCGTCACGCTCAATACGAGCATTGGGAACACGGTGACCATCGTGTGCGGCCGATGTTTCTCTGAGTCCAAGCTTCTCCAAACCCTGCTCGCGACTGCCTATGATGACGGGTGACCAGCTAGCTCTCCAGGCCCTTGCCTCGATGCAAGACGATGCCATCGGAGGCGACCTATCGCCTCTTGGTTCGGCGCTTCTGTGCGCGACCAAGCACGCGCTTGTCGTCGCAGGCCAGGGAAGCGTCGACTGGCAGAACGTGACGGCCGAAGTCGCGGCCGAAGTCATGCCACATCTTCAGGAGATGGTAGCGAGCATCGGCGCTCAGGTTGGCATCGCGGAAATCGCTCAGATTGCGCCCATCGTCGGCCAGATTATCGGGTTCGTTTCGAGCATCTCCGAAGCAGCCGAAGCGCAAGTCCAAGCCGAGAAGCAAGCGAATATCGTCAAGTGTCACGAACAGTACGCTCCCGTTCCGCAACCTCCTTACGGTACAGGTCGGAGCGGAGCCGTCGTTCCGGCTGACATTTTCTCGCTGGAGAACATCACTTCGGTGGCCCAAATCTTCGAAGTCTGCGGAGAGGTGTCGAACATCCTTCACTATCAGGCTACGGGCTACTCGGCCAACTACGCCGCTTCCTCTCCCGAAAACATCAAGCTCACGAAGCAAATCACAGGCAAGAGTTTCGGGAACCCGACGGGCCTCTCCTCTGCGACCATGCAGCAACTGAAACGCCTGCGTTTGGCGATGGGCCACTCCCAAGGGTCAAGCTACGACGGCGGTGTATCTCTCCTGCCGCTCTATCTCGACCTGTTTACGGCGCAGATCCGACTTGGCCGCATCACCAAGTCCTGGTGCCGTCACAACTGGATGAGGTTTGCATGGCACTACGACAACATCGGCTCGTGCACGCAGTACGAACGGCGAGCCATCGACCAGTTTGAAGGGATGCTCCGCTCTTGGGAGCTCACGGCAAATCCGCTGTACGGCAAAGACAAGCTGGAGCTCCAGAAGATGATTGAGCAGAGCGCTGGCGCTTCCCGCCCCCCGCGACTTTCCTCAGCCCTCGCCCCTTTAGTGCACTCCAAGCCCCTTCGCCTGCAAGCAACGTTTTCTCAGCACGGACTCGCAAACCTCTCCGCAAGTAGGGCCATTCTCCCTCCTGAGCTCACCATGCACAATAAGCTCGCGCATCTCCCTCTCGCTCAGACTCGACCTAGCGGCATGTCACCGCAGGAACATCAGCGCATCATCGATGCCATTGTCGCGGCAGCAAACGGCGAGGGGCATCCTCTTCAGGGCCGCGAGATGCACATCGATGACGACCTGGACCCGAACGACCCGACCGCAGTGCTCCCCGAGCATCCGGACTTCGTGGCTCGCATCGAATCAACGGACGAAGACGACTACGCCGTGACGGACCGTTACTGGGCCGATGTGTTTGGCGACATTGGCGGCGACGATTTCTCCCAGTACGGTCCCTACGACTCCGAGTACGATGACTGCGGCTACGGCATGCACGGAGCTCACATCGATGAGGAAGAGGACCTTGACCCATGGGGGGACCAGTTCATCGGTGTCGGCGCATCTCGAGTGAGCAAGGTGCAGCATCTCAAGCCGCTGCCCCAGATTCGGAAGATGCCCGCAAGACCGGCCGTCGTGGCTCCTATCGCTCGCGCTCTTCCGAAGCCGCTTCCGATGAGGCCTATCGCTCCCATCGCTCAATCCTTGCCGCGACCCGCTCCCCCTCCCCTTCAAACGGTGCGACCCATCTCTCCCGCGGCTCAGGCTCTGCCGCGACCGATGGTGCTGCCCCAGATTCAGAAGTCTTCGTTCCTCCCGCAGCCCAAACCACCGCTCAAGGTTGAGCGTCCGCTCTCTCCGACACTCCGTCGAATCCTACCGAACGGCCCTGTCACGGCTCCTGTTTCCCAAGGCGGGGACCCCGAACAGTACGACGGAGGCTACGCCGAGTTCGCCGACGAGTCCCAGGAGTGGGCCGACGACGCGCCTTCGGACGACGAAATCCTGAACGCCTATGCTGATGAGACCGAGGACTCCGAGGACGAGCCGGAAGAGTACGATGACGCTTCGAGCTTCGGCTACGGCTACGGCGATTACGGCGATGAAGAGTGCTATCCGCACGACGGTTCTACGTACGGTTGGGACGATTGACGAAAGGAACACACAATGAGCAAGGGTACTTTTGCGGCGCGATGTCACATGCACGGGATGTGCTCGGTGGCCTATACACTCGGAGCTCCGGGCTACGTTTGGCAAACGGGCGCGTGGACTGCCAGCATCACGGACACCGGCGCGGGCGATAACCTCCTCACGTGGGGCGCGGACTACGCGATTGACTCCACGCAAGGTGCCGCGTTCGTTTCCGGTAACGCAGCGGTCGCCGCTTCCGGCGCAAACAGCTTCGGCGTGAGCTTCGCCTCGGACACGACGCTCCAGGTCACGACCGTGCAGGAAGCTGCCCTCGGCGGAGCAAGCACGCGCTCCGACGTTGCCTACTTCCTCCAGGTTTGGAAGTTCCAGCCGTGAATCCGAATCTCCTGCAAGAGACGGGCATCGCCTGCCTGAGAGCTACCCGCTCCGTATGGCGTCAATCCGTCCCAGCCGAGCCGCTTGAACTCGCGTTTGCTCGTCTCTTCGGGAGAGTCATGGGGGCGCCGATGCTTACGGTCGCCGTTCCGTTCGGAGGCCGAATTGTCACGGTACACCTTCATACTGGCGGGATTGCTACTGTGTATGACCCTGCCTCGGGCGGTTGGGAGATTCGTACTCTCCGACCGGAAGCACGTCATGAGGAAGTTGGGAACGTGGCCGCGGCGTCCTCCGGCAGTCATGTTGTACCAGTATCCCTTGTGGCTGGAGAGCGCATCGGAACCGGGCGAGACGTCACCGCCAACCTTCATCAGTGGATACGGCGATGACTGACGGTTTCATGCTCGCTACCGACCTTGCGAAGGCACTCGTCCAACGCACCGAACAGATTTGGTGTCAGACGGGTGACTTGCCTGAGCCGGTCGAGATGGCATGGCGGCGCATCTTCAAGCGCCCCATCTCAATGTTCGTGATGGCGCAGACTGTGGAATTCGATGACGGCTCGTTCCTCGTGGTGCGGCTTCATCCGGAGGGCCGGGTAGTCGTTGTCGACCCAAACAACGGCGCCTCGATTCGCGTACTCCCTGAGCGAGCTCGAGAGCTTGTCGGCAACATCGGAACCGAGCTAGCGAGCTTCGACCCGTTCATGGCTTACTGCCAGTCGCACGGTATTGGAGCTGAGACACGCGATGCGGCGGACCACCACGCCCGAGTAGGTGGAGCGACTTTCAATTTTCTCGCAACATGAAACACACAAGCAAAGGAACATCATCATGACCGTCGGCGCGGACTATGTAGGCTCAGAGGACATGTCGTATCTCCTTGCAACGGGAGCCGACTACGTGGGGGCAGCCCCCATTCGTCACGTCAACAAGCGGCAGTTTGCGCTCGCGCGCCAAATGCCCGCGATTTTCCTCGGGTTCGACCAAACCGTTGCCGCTTCGACGGCCGGTACGGCGACTTCCGAGGGTAACGTCTCGCTTCGGCCGACCGACCTGGTTATCCGTTCGAGCAACGCTGCGGATTGGCAAATCACGTCGATGGTTGTCGGCCGTGTGAATCTTCTCGCCGGCTCGACGGGCATCCCGGCGGAAGCGTTCAACACGTCCGTTGTCCGTCCGCCCATCTCGGCGCCCGAGCTCAAGGCCGGTACCGCGGCGTCTATCGCCATCACGAACCTGACGGCAGCATCGTCTCGGTTCCTGGCGATGTACACTGCGCTTGACCTGTCACGTCACCCTGTCTCCCCGTGAGCCAGCGTGCCTATTCGATGCGCCGACCGTGGGGTCAAGTGGGGCGCGCTCATAGAGCCACCCACACTTGATGACGAGTATCTGGTCCCCCTGCTGAATTGCCTGGTTGAGACGAATCTCATCTGGTTCAGCAAGGGGGGCCAGTGCCCGGCTCTCTACAGGTCGGGCGTCGTCTACAAGGCGGAGCTTCCGGGGGACGAGCACTGGCGAGCCATCCCGCACGTGATGCGGCTTGGCTACGCGGATTGTAAAAGCCTCGCCGCATGGCGCGTGGCGGAACTCCGCGCCAGTGTTCGGGAAGATGCTCGATGTCGGTACTCGTCGAAGGAAACTCCGACTGGTCGGCTCTGGCATATCTACGTGGTACGAGAGGACGGCTCCGAAGAAGACCCGTCCAGAATTCTGGGGATGACGGGATGAATATCGCGAAACTTGCTCTCGGGGCCGCGGCACTCGCGGGTGCCTACTACCTATCGAAGCAGGACATCCAAGTCGGCTCCGATGGTATCCAGCGGTTTTCGCCGGATGCGCTGAAGAAAGTGAAGGGGATACTTCTCCGAGCGGGTCTTGGGGACACTCCCGCTTCACAGGCATCCGGAGCGTTCGCTATGACTATCATCCCCGGGGCAAGCGAGCAGCGCGAGCTTCCGAATGCGGCCAAGTTCATCAACGGGCTTATGGCCGATGGGATGAAAGTGCTGGTCTCGAAAAACGTGCTTGACGATGCTGCACTGAAAGGGCTTCAGGCCATCGTGGTTCCGGTCTCGGTGGAAGGCGCGTTTGACGGAGCGAAGTCGGGAAGCCGCTTCGTGATGCTATGACCTGGCTTGCCCTCGGGTTGTTTGCCTTCGTCGGCTACTACCTGTTCTCGAATTTCGAGACGGTAGGAGGCGTCCGGCACTTCACCAAGCACGGTCGGGAGAGCGCCCTTAGGTGCCTCGCTCAGGCCAGCGTTCAAGTTGCCTCGCCAGTGGCCCCGAACGCCGCATCGTTCCAGCTGGTTGCCCCGATGGCCGGAGGCGTCTCGGGACTGGAAGCCGTGAACACGGCCGAAGCCTCAGGGGGCGTGATTATCTGCTCGGAGTCAGTGCTGGATATCTCGACGTCCAGTGTCCCCGTAACGGCCCTCTTGCTGGTCACGGCGAGCATCGAGGAAGCGAACGCAATTGCCCGGCCGGGAACGAGTTTCGCTGTGCTATCGTTCGTGTAGGAGTGACACATGGGACCCCTTCTACCTCTCGCGATGCTCTTCGGCGGACTCTGGTATCTCGATAAAGACAAGGCCGAGCCGAAGGCCCAGGAATCCGTCGGGAAAGCAACCCGGTTCTCGAAAATGGCCGTCGCGTCCGTGACCGAGATGCGCGGCGAAACCCGATATTTCAGGCAGACCGACATCGACTTGTCGACTTTTGCGCTGGAGTATGTGCCCATCGAGAATGGCTCGCCCGATATCGCCATGTTCAAGCTCGTGCGACCGGACATCGGAAGTATCCCCGCAGCGAAAGCCGTTGAAGATGGCCTTTCCAAACAGCTCACGGTCCTCGGGTCTCTTTCCCTCTGTCTGGCCGAGCCGGGCACGGAAATCATGTTGTTGCTCTTCGTGCCAGCTGCGAAGGCGAAGCTCGCAAGCCAGAATTCACACCTTGCCGTATTCGCAGAGCCTGCTCCTCCGGTGGAAGCAGTGGAAGCGAAGCCTGCGAAGCGGCGTAACGGCTTGGTGAAAACCGAGGCGGTCGAGACTCCGGCTCCTCCGAACGGGGAGAAACCTGTAGCCGAGGCATGATGTGGATGCACCGAAACTCTTACTCGGCATCGCGGTCGGAAGCGTCGCTTTCGCCGTCGCGAGGTACGCCGTGAAGGGAGACGCTCGCGCTCTGTTCGCCGAGAACGCTCTCGACGTCGAGGGTCTAGGCGGAGCTATCGAAAACCGCGATGCGTACCTCGCTCTCATCGGCCCGAACGAGTCGGACCAGATGCAACGCGACATGCTCCAGATGAATGGCTGTGCGCTTACGGTGCGCGGCCTTTGGCGTCGAGTCGGGGTCCAGCATGAGCTTCTCACGCGTCCTTACCGGATTGGTATGGCAGTCGCAGATGTCGTCCAGGTTGCGAAAGACGCAGATGCTTGGCGAACGGTTGGGGAGCCACTCGTGGGCGATGTGTTTCTTATCGATAACCTCGAACATGTGGGAACCGTGGTGGAGCGCCCAACGCCGTCATCTATTATCTCAGTGGATGGGGGGCAGAGGGATAGTCTGGGAAACCAACTGGTCAGACGACGGTCCCGCGTCCTCACCAACGGGGTGATGTTCGGGAACGATGGCGTGAATGATGGCGTGCGACGAAACCTCATCGGCTACGTGGATTGCGTGGCCCTAGCCCAAGCGTGGAGCCTATGAACAGTAAACGAACGATTGGAGTGCTATTGGGCGGAAGTGCCGCTATCGTCGCAACTAGCGTTGTTCAACAGACGAGCGTGCCGTTCGAGTTTGCGGCCATGCTCCCCGCTGGCATGAGGCCCGACATGCGTATCCAGGGAGTACCCATCGACGATTTAAGGCCTTCCCCGCTCGCGAATCTCCTGATGTTTGCAGTGGGCGGAGTAGCTGGATATTACCTCTCGGGGAAAATCAAATGATTGTACCTCTCATCGCCGCTGCAGCCGCGCTCCTCTTCCTCGGTGGGGCTGCGGCTTCATCGTCCTCGCCCGAGAGTCTTCGCCGAAAGCTCACGCGCAAATTCTCTCGGAACACGCTTGAGGGAACCGGCACTCCGGGGCTCTACAACGTGAGGATGATTCCGAACACAACTCCGGCCCTGACGCACATCGCCAACGCTCTCTACAAGGAAGGAGTGGCGGCCGTTTTCACGAACCCCGAAGGTGGTCTCGTGTACTTCTCGTCCGATGGGAATCCACCCAAGGTCGGGCAGTGGATTCTGTACGCTAGCCCGGGGCTCATTCACAGATGAGCGATCAATTCGGCCGTCAAGCTCTCTCCGAAGCCTGGCATCAGGTGTTCGGGGAGTTCCCCTCGCTCGCTGAGATTCAGCTGGCGCAAGCGGTCGCGCGCGGCGAGTCTAACTACGGACAGGCCTCGTTCAAGAACCTAGAGACGGGTGAGAGCGCAGTCATCAACAACTGGGGAGCAGTCCAGTCGGGCAGGCCACCATGCGGACCCGACGGCTTCGAGGCCACCGACCATCATGCGGACGGCAGTCCGTACCAGGCATGCTTCCGGCGATACGCGACAGCCGCTGAGGGAGCCGCACACTTTCTGAAAGTGCTCTGTTTGCAGCACAACCGCGATGAGGACCCTACGAATGTGCGGGCCGCTCTGGCATCCGGGAATGTCGATGCGGTTGCACACCGAATGCACGAATCAGGTTACTTCGAACTCGCAGAGGAAAAGTACGCCAACGCCATCTGGCGTAACGTGCAGGCCATCGCCCAGAACTTGGGTGAGCCGCTTGCCGCCTTCCGAGGAGACCCCGAGGGGGAGGCGGGACTCGGCGACCCTTTAGCCAGTTCCTCCTCGCCGGTGGAGCCTTCCTCGGGACAGTGTGGATATCCCGAAGACTACGACGATGATTACCCGTACACGGATTGAGGACCACCATGGCCGACTACTTCGATGACGACTTCTACGACAGCGAAGATGACTGGGAGGGAGAGGACTACTCCGAGTACTTCGGCGTCGCTGGCCCTGGAGACGAGTTTTTCTCGGTCGGGCCTCACGGAGAGTCAAGCCTCGCGGCTCAGATGAAGGCGCATGACGACACCGTGCCGGACATGGCGATAGAGGGTGCTGCGGCGAACGCCGTGGACGCCGTTCTCACGAACATGGGCGACGACCAAGGCCAGTTTCAGAACTTCGAGCCTGCTCCTGCCCCGGCTCCTTCGGGTGGTGGTGGAGGGTTCCTGTCTCCGAGCCCGAGCTCGAGCTCGTCGTTCCCGGGCGACTCGGCAATGTCCAGCCCGAGCTCAAGCTCGAAGCTGTCTCTCCCGCTCATCCTCGGGGTGGTCGCCGGAGCCCTGGTTGTTTTCTGGAAGAAGTTCTAATGAGCTGCTGTCGAGAGTGCGAGTTTGAGGAGCTCCTCGGAGTCGGTGCCGTAACCGACGCTGGGGAGTTCGTTGAACGCGTGCATCGGCAGATTGTGACGCTCGACGCCGACGTGCAGCGAGCCGTCGAGAGCCGAACCGAACATCTCCGACCGAACTTCAACTTCGGAGCGTGGAACAATTTCGTCAATGCCATGGTGACAGACCCTGATGGGGTGTTTGACGCTCCGGATGAGGACTATCTCCAACCCGCTCCCCATGGTTGGCTCGAGTGGCGTGGGAACCTCTCGAACTTTGAATTCGTGTCGAGGGGCGAGGAAATCATCCAGACCACGAGCAAGTTCGAGCTCGAATTCGTGCGTTTCCGAAGCGCGTTCGTGACCTCGGGAGGCATTTCGACGGCCCCCGCACCAAAACATCCTGGGGTACCCAAGACGCCGCAAGAGGAAGAAGCCGAAGCCACGGCCCGCGAAAAAGTCTGGACCTGGGCTCTTGTAATTGCTGGAGTAACGGCAGCCGGTTATCTTTTATCCAGCGCGGCCCCCCTGATTCCGAGAAAATGATGCCTGCCCTGGCCCAGAACAATCCTCACGCGCAATTCGACCGAATCAAGTCGTATCTCCTCGCTCGCGTGGCCACGACGGCCAAGCCCAAGTGCGTTCAAGTCGCCCTGTCTCATCGATGTGAGACGGGAGACGAAGTGCTTCACTCGCACACGTGGAAGGCGAAGGAACCTGAAGCGCTGGCGGATGAAGTAGCGGAGACTGCTGCGGAGCTCTTGGACATCGCGAACTCGAACGTCGAGACGTTTCAAATGCCTCAGTCGTATGGCATCGTGGCCTACGGCGCGAACGACCACGTGATAGGCCGTCGCGATTTCATGCTGATGGCCGACCCTCGAAAGCAGATGGTTGAGGGTATCGGCATGACCGAGGGCCCGACGCAGCTTGGCGTGTTGATGCAGTCGATGCGCCTGACCGAGGCGTTTTCTCGCACTTCGGTCGACGCCACTCAGTTCATTCTTCAGCAAGCGTTTCAGGAGATTGACCGGCTCCGTGCGGAGAATCAGGAGCTTCGACGATACGCTGTCGACCACATGCGAGCGACAGAGGAAATTATCAACCGCAAGTGGGAGCGCGACCTGAAGCTGCGTGAGACGGAGGAGAAGACCGAGCTTGCGCGCACGGCAATGAGCTACGTGAAGCAGCTTATCCCGCCCATCCTCGAGAAAGCCACGGATGGTAAGGTGCCTGCCGTCGCGACAGATGGGCTCTTGGGTCTGCTCCAGAGCTTGAAGCCAGAGCAGGTCATGTCGATGGCGCAGAGCGCGAACTTGACTCCCGAGCAAAAACAACAGTTGGTTGAAGCGTTGACTCCTGAACAGTATGCAGCGCTCGAGAGGGCGGCAGGAAAGGTAGCGTAGAGGATGGCTAGGAAACGTCGGCATCAAACGAAGCGTCACACCAAGAAGCACGCCAAAAAGGGGGCCGGTAAGCTCCGCAAGGCGTCCAGCAAAAAAGCGTACCGCAGGGGATATGCTGCGGGTCGTAGGGCAGCAACCAAGCGACGTAGGCGCCGGTGAACTATTGGGTTTATGTGTACGAGCTTCCGCAGAGCGAATGCGTTCGCGCCTGCCAGGGTCGCGCATGTAAATCCAAGTCTCGTGTGACCAAGTGTCTCTACGTGGGGTCTAGTTACCTCACCCCGGAGAAACGGATGCAGGGCAAGCACTCACACCATGTTCGCGCTGGCGCGAAGCTCCGGTATGACCTCATGCCTCGCCGTCCCTTCCGGTCCCGCTCTGATGCCATTCGCTGTGAGCATGCTGTCGCCCTCAAACTCCGGAGGCGGTATACCGTTTTTCAAGCATGACGAGCGCTGAATTTGACGAGTATTTGGGAACGGGAGGCTCCGGAGTTGAGCTCCTGGATGACATCAGCGATGCCGGAAACTGGCTCGGTGGGTTCGTCGTAATCGCTGCTCTGGTCGTTCTGTTCGCAGGGAGACGGTGATAGTCATGGCCGGACGAATCGTAGCGCCGTCTTCGTTCAGCACGAGCGGAGGCTCGGTTTCAATCTCGCTGATAAATGCGGCGATGAAATCGAGTGAGGCCCTTATTCGATGTCGGAACGATACGCCCATCATGGTAGCCGTTCAGATTTCGAGCGAGGCTCTCACGGTGCCGGTAGCCGGGGGCCAGCAACTACTTGCAGACATTGACTGGCAAGTTGAGGCCGGTGGCCACTCCGCGACAGTGGAGGTAGGGCAGGGAACGGCTTTCACCGTAACAGCGGCCGAAATCGTTAATGTAAGGGCCAGGCTCCGGCTCGCGAACACTTTCGTAGCTGGCACTCACGACGTCCGAGTTAACGGGACGGCTTCGCCCGCATGCTCGATCAACCCGGTCCCGGCTTACCTAAGTGATAGTGTCTCCACCGGAGCAGGAGGCGCGGCCAGCACAGCTATCACAGTCCCAACGTTTGCAAGACGATTCTCCCTGCTCGCTGCGACAATCGGCGCTTTAACCAATGTCGAATGCACGTTTCGAAACGCCGCCTCGAACGTGACGGACGACCTGTATGGCGGCGAGTGGACCGTCGTCCCATCTCTAGCCTCGACGGTCGTGTTTTCTACTCCTGCCGCGATTGGCGCAGTCGACCTTCAAGTCGTTTGGGAGCTCCACCTATGATTGTTGACTCCCGCAATTGGGTTTGGACGGGGACCCTTTGGGTTCGAATGTCCGGCACGGCCGGCGGCGCAGTTATCGTTTCCACATCCGGTTCTGCTGCCGTCGCAGCGGCCGACAACATGGCGAACCCGACGGCTTCGCAGATGTTGGATTATAATTTTGTCTACGACGGCGCCACGTGGGACCGCTGGCAAGGGACGAGCGTAGCTGGCGCCGGGAACGTTGCTGAGCAGTTGGCACCAGGGGCCGAGGACAATACCAACGGGATTTATGCGTACCAGTGGAAGCCGCTCGCGGTTTCGACGTACTGCCCGACTCGGTTCGTAGACTTCGCAGCCAACGCAACGTTGAACGTCAAGGCGACCGCAGGGAACGTGTTCTCTCTAGCCTGCCACAACATCAACGGAGCCGCGCGATTCATTCAATTACATAATACCGCAACAGTACCTGGCGGTGGAGCGGTTCCCCTGTTCTCGTTCTTGGTGCCGACCGGAGCTCAGACCCTCGTGGGGACCGACTTTTTTACAGCGTCGGGAGTCAATTTCTCAACGGGGATTGCGTTCGCTTTCAGCACGACGGAAGGGACGTACACTGCCGGGGTAGCCACAGACCAGTTCACGACGGTGTTGTACAAATGAGCGCCGTAATCTACCAAACGCCCTACGGCTCGTGCCAGGAATTCACCGCGAACCTTGCACAGGCGGCCGCGACATACGACCTGTGCACCGCTTCGGGAGACGTGCTCATTTATCGAGCGGGCATTTACGTGCAGACGGTGGGAGCCACGTTCACATCCGTTTCAATTCAGTCAAACGGTAGTACCGCGTGGATTATTCTGTCAGCGCTCGATGGGGCTCTCGTTAACATCGCCTCTCAACGGAGCATGCCTACCACGTGGTCACAGGAGGACCCCCTCTCGCTAAGGAGCGGCCAAAAAATTCAGTACACGCTGGTCGGCTCTACGGGGACAGGTTCGCTCCGTGTACAGCTTGCCTATCACCCCCTTACGGGAGGAGCACAGCTGACATGAGTTCTCGAAATCTGTACTCGGTCAATACGGCCGACTTGGTTTCTGACTTCACCATGAACCTGGCTCAGGCAGCAGCGACCTATACTCTTTGCACAGCGGTAGGAGACGTCTGTATTTGGGGCATGGGCGTGTTCTGTACCGTGGCAGGAACCAACTGGACATCGGTTACGATTCAAACGAACGATACAACCAATTTCGTGTTCATGAACTCGACCGAAGGTGCTCGTGCCAACTTCACTGCCGGCAAGAATGTTTCTATCACTTGGGCGCAAGTGCAGAAGCCGCTCGTTCGAAGCGGGCAGCTTGTTCAGTACACGATTGCCGGGACGACGGGGGTTGGAACGGCAAGGGTTCAGATTTATTACTACTCACTTGCGGGCGGGGATTTGGTATGAGCCATGGCTGCCGTCTATCGCCCTGACAATGCGCGCATCGCAGACCTTGAGGAACGAAGCGCTCTCGTAGATGTTCTCCGTGTCAGCGTACAGAACATTCACGTCTCGGTAACAGACTCCCTGTTTAATGCGAGGGGAGACGGAACGGCCGACGATACGAGCGCAATTCAGGATGCCATTAACTACGCCATCGCAAATGGTATCTCCACGGTTTACTTGCCCTCTGGGAGACGTTACCGGGTAACAGCCTCTATCATTATCCCTACGTCTATCTTCCTCGTAGGGGGCGGGAAGCCTGTCGGAGGAGTCGCGGATGCGGCCAACTTACAAACCGTTATTCATCACGACTTTGACGGGGACTGCATCGTCTTCAACGGAGCTAACGGGCTGTCTGCTGGAAACGGCGGGGGAGTAGCCGACCTCAGAATCTGCCAAATCTACAACGGCTCGGGAAGTGCTGGGCGAGGCGCGGCCATCAAAATTACGGGCGTCGATTCAAGTCACAAGGCTCAATGGGGCTGGATTCGAGACGTCACCATCGAGGAAAACGGTACGGACCCGTGGACATGGGGAATTGACGTTGACGGCTCGCCTCTCCCCTCCGGTAATCGAATCCTCGACTGGCATATTTCAGATACCTACATTCACGTCTCGAGTCCAGGCTCGGGGGCAGTGAGAGTTCAGGGAGCTAGTGTTTCTCTCACGAACGTCGCAGGCTTTGACACTGCATCGAACTTCGTCATCACCGGAAGTTCAGGACATGAAGCGACCGGCATCCAAATGATGGGTTGCACCACCCAACTCTTGCAGCTGGACTGGGCTATTGACGGGTATTGGATAGGCGGTTTACTGGACGACTACAGCGTTACCGCGAACACGACAGGACGATGGCACATTCACCCTGGCCGCATGGTGACGAACCAATACACGTCGCTCGCAGGGGCCAGTCTTGGGGCTTTCTGGTATAGCAATACTTCGGTAGGGTCTGCGCCGGGCTCGTTCCGTTTTTCGAGGCCGCTTCTGTGGCGAAACGCAGACTATCTCATGGCCCTGAACGAGGCGGGCAATGACACCGTGCTGATGGTCGGAGTCGACGCAAACAACATTGTCCGCCTTTCTCCTTCCACAGGGATGGTCGGAATAGGACCTATCGAGAGTCTGACCGGCGCCTCAAACAACGACGTTGTTCTGTGTAAAGAGAGTGAGCTTAGGTTCTCGAATGACGCAGGGAATGGTACTGTCACCGGCGTGGGGCACGAGTCCGGAAATATCGTCGCCGTAGGAAGCGGGGCTAGCAACATCAAGTGGGGCGTAGCTCTTGTCGCGATGGGCGGAGGAGCGGCCCCGACGTTAGGCACTATCGGTGGAAGCGGGCCAGCTACTGCGGGGCAAAATTCGTGGATGCAAGTGAAGGATTCTACGGGAGCCACATTCTGGGTACCTGTTTGGAAGTGAGCCATGGCGAGAGTTCCTATTTCCGGACGAGTCGCTATCTCGAACCGTGTCGCGATAGGGAGTCCAAGCCGCTTCAGCATTGAAACGACTCAGAACCTCATCACTCGAAGCGAAGAGTTCACCAACGCGGCGTGGAACGCTAACTCGGCCGTGACAGTGACGGCTAACCAAATAGCGGCCCCCGATACGACTGTTTCGGCCGACCTCATCGCTCCTGATGGCACGAACAATCGCCATTATTCGGCTCAGGCCATCACCGTCCCTTCGCCCTATCAATTCAACCCTCGGCGCATGTCGTACTCATGCTTCCTCAAGGGCAACGGTGCTCAGTGGGCCATGATTGGCGATGACCGGCATACGGCATTCATCTTCGCATGGTTCGACCTGACGAACGGGGTTGTCGGGACCGTTACGGCCGATAATGACTCGGGCATCGCTGTCACGAACCGCATCGAAGCACTTCCAAACGTGTACTATCCCAGTGCTCCCTCCGGGTGGTACCGATGCACCATGACATACACCATGGTCTCCCCGAGCGGAGGGGCCGGCTCAAACGCTAGCGCTATCTGCATCGGCCCCACAACTGCGAACGGAACGCAATCCTTCGACGGTACAGCCAACCCCACGAAGCAAATCTACGCTTGGGGCGCACAGATGGTCGCGAGCGCCAACTGGACGGGACGGTACGTGCAGACCGTCGGGTCAGCACAAAATTCAGGCTCGATTCGGAGTCTCCCGTGAGCGACAACGGCGACCGCCCAACGGGAAAGCCGCCCCCTAAGGGCGACTGGCGGTCTTCTGGTTTTGACCTCGCTGAAGTTCCCGAACCCTACCGCGTTCGCATCATGCAGTCGGCGTTGCGGGAGCTGGATGACTCCGTGCGAAACGTAGAGGGCATCATCGAAGTACGCATCCGAGCTTGGGAGAAGTCGATTGACCGCCGGATTGCCGTTGCCGTTCGCCAAGCGGCCGAGGAAGCGGTCTCACTCGTTGAAAGCAAGATTATCCGTGAGCTCGGGAAAGTGTCTCACCGACTCGATGGGGTCGAGCAGTCGGCCGAGCTAGCTGCCGCGAGGGCCGAGCGAGCCGCCGAAGCGTCGGGCCAGTACAAGGCGGTTACGGTCAACATCGACACGAAGGATTC
>Ga0065707_10082258_pt1 | contig 18117 bp, 18 predicted proteins | sample SwiRhicommuniRL3_FD_59094 | JGI IMG/M metagenome (GOLD analysis project Ga0065707, IMG submission 59094) | Switchgrass rhizosphere bacterial communities from Rose Lake, Michigan, USA - RL3 v2 (version 2) | ecosystem: Host-associated > Plants > Roots > Rhizosphere > Soil | place: East Lansing...
GTGGTCTTGGGTGCTTCGGCGGGCGCTACGCTGACATCGATACGGACCAGGGATTGCACCTGTGTCTGCGTGACTTCCATGCTCCAGCGCCATTTGCGCCCCGCCATTGCCACTTCGTCCGAACTCTTGTCGACTTTCGGCGGCCGGGTTTCCAGCCGCACTTTCGACAACTGGTTCATCGCCACCCAGTGAGCGATGGTTTTGTCGCGCAGGTAGGCGCCGTTCTTGGCGGTATCGCTCACCGCTTCGATGACGCCGAGCATGCCGAGCGACACTATGATCAGCGCCGCCAGCACTTCGATCAGCGTGAAGCCGTGCTGCCGAGCGTTACTTGAGTCGCGCATCGGTCTTCCGGCCGTCCTTCGGATCCTCGTCCTTGACCGGCAAGGTCTGCGCGACAACCTGCCAGCGCGATTCGTCGACTCGCCGTTCGATGCGCAGATCCGTGTCCGCCTGGCCGACGACACGCCACAACGACTGGGCGCCGTCGCGTTCGATCTGTAATTCGAACGGCATGACGTCGCCGCTCGAGAGCACCACGATCTGCGGCGGTGGCTGGGTGCGATCGACGTCGGGCTTGCCGTCGCCATTTTCATCTTTCGCGTCTTTCAGCAGTTCCTTGCGCTCTTTCTTGGGAGGCGGCTTCAACACGATTTCGCGGCCATCCAGCCACACGCGCATCCGCAACCCCTGGGGCAGTTTTCTCGGCGCATACAATTTGTCGTCCATGATGGGCGTCCACACCGTGTTGCGCTGGTCGAAGCGCTGGAACTCGTATTCGGTGGGCGACAGTTGCACACCCACATCGAGACCCTGCAACTCCGATTCTTCGCGCGCCTGGCGCAGCACGGCCCAGAAGCGCCGCGACTGGTCTTCGACTTCCGAATCCCTGCCGAGCACGCCCATCGATAGCGTCGCTGCCGACACCATCACGCCGATGATGATGATGACTACCAGGATCTCGATCAGCGTGAAGCCCGCTGCCGCCCGACGCTGTTCCGTGCTGTTGTGCATACCGGAGACGCCGCAGCAGCGACTGCTGTAGTGCTCGCGCCCCATTCCTGATCGAGTCGTTTCCACTCAGTCCGTATTCCAATTGCCGATGTCGGCATTGGTGCCTTCGCCGCCTTCCTGGTTGTCGGCGCCCAGCGAGAACAGGTCATACTCCTGGCCCTTGGTTCCCGGATTCACATAGTGGTAGTCGAAGCCCCAGGGATCTTTGCGCAAACCGCCGATGTAGCCGCCGGGTTTCCAGTTGCGGATGGTGCTGTCGCCGGGCTGCTTGACCAGCGCTTCCAATCCCTGATCGGTGGTCGGGTACTTGTAGTTGTCGATGCGGAACAGGTTGAGCGCGGTCTCGTAAGCGCGGATGTCCTGCTTGGCCTTGGCAATCTGCGCATCGTCGATGCGGCGGATGACGTTGGGCGCGACCAGTGCCGCCAGAATGCCGAGGATGACCACGACGACCATGATTTCGATGAGGGTGAAGCCGCGTTCCAACGTGCCGCCGGCCATCCCATTGAGCCGCGCGTGCGCTGCTCGGTCCATGTGGCAGGCGAGGGATGCACGGCCCGACACTGTCGTTTTCTTAATCATGTTCATCAGCCAATATCCCGTTGAGATGAAGGTAGTTGCCCGGAGGAATCGAGCCCGGTCGCCAGGCCGAAAAAGTTGCGTATGCTCGCTGCGCCTGCCATGCGGTGGCGCAGCCGAACCACGGCCGGGCCCCGCGGGCGCCGGATCATAACAAAGCCATACAACGCAATGAGTGATGGTGATTCACGGCATCGGTCCGATGGCAAACTTCGTGCGACGCTGCAGCGAGGCCATCTCTGGCTCATTGGAGCACTGATCTCGTCAGTGGTTCTATTGGCAGTTGCCGGAACCGACGTGCGGCAGTTGCTAAGGTACGAGCGAGCGGCAGTGCTGGGGGGCGAGTGGTGGCGGCTCCTCACCGGTCACCTCGTTCACGGCGGCCTGCGTCACCTGTCACTCAACATGGCGGGTATTGGCCTCGTCGCGCTGCTGTTCGGACGCGATTACTCCCCCGGGCACTGGCTGTTGATCTTGTTGGCGAGCACTCTCGCCATCGACCTCGGCTTTGTGTTTTACCAGCCACAATTGGAGTGGTACGTCGGTCTCTCAGGCGTGCTGCACGGCTGCATCGCCGCTGGCTTGATCGCGTGGTGGCGCTATGAAAACAGGGTTTTGACGCTGGCGGTCGCGGTACTGCTGAGCGCCAAACTCTTCTGGGAACAATACCGTGGCGCGCTGCCGCTTTCAGGCGACATGCCGGTCGTGGTAGCGGCCCATTTATATGGGGCTATAGGGGGGGCGCTCGCTGCTGCGTCGATAGCGATACTGCGACAACGCTGGCCTCGGCGCTCAACGTCGCTATAATCGCGCGCCTTTTGACGCCGGCCCCTTTTGACGTTCATGACGCGAGCGCGGTAGCCGCGGCGTGGCGAGGCCGTCGATTCCGCGAGTTGGGATAGTTGGACAGGATTCTTCAGGATGACATTTGCGGTTGTTTTCCCCGGACAGGGTTCGCAGTCGGTCGGCATGCTCAAAGCACTGGCCGCGGACGAGCCCATTGTCATCGAAACCTTCGCCGCAGCCTCGGAAGTGCTTGGCTACGACCTCTGGCAGTTGTGCCAGGACGGTCCGGAAGAGTTGCTCGGCACCACGGAACGCACTCAGCCGGCCATGCTTGCGGCAGGAGTGGCGACCTGGCGCGTATGGCAGAAACACGGTGGCCCTCTGCCCGCCGCCATGGCGGGGCACAGCCTGGGTGAGTATTCGGCGCTGGTCTGTTCGGGCGCCCTGGATTTCGCCACCGCGATCGGACTCGTTCAGTTCCGCGGCAAGGCCATGCAGGCCGCGGTGCCCGCGGGGCAGGGTGCGATGGCTGCGCTGCTCGGTCTCGACGATGCGGCCGTGGAAGCAGCCTGCGCGGAAGCTGCGCAAGGCGAAGTGGTGCAGGCCGCCAACTACAATTCACCCGGTCAGGTCGTGATTGCAGGCGCTGCCGCCGCTGTCGACCGCGCCATCGAGATTGCGAAATCCAAAGGCGCGAAACGTGCTATCAAGCTGCCGGTCAGCGTGCCCTCGCATAGCGCGATGATGCGCCCGGCCGCCGACCAGCTCGCAGCCCGTCTCGCAAGCACTGCGCTTGCCGTGCCCCGGGTCGAAGACATCTATACGGTCGACGTACGCAAACACACCGATGCCGCAAGCATCCGCACTGCGCTCGTCGAACAATTAGTCAAGCCCGTGCGTTGGAGCGCGACCGTTCAGGCCATGGTCGCTGCCGGAGCTCGCGTCATCATCGAATGCGGACCGGGCAGGGTGCTGACCGGCCTCAACCGCCGTATCGAAAAGAACAAGGAGATCGCCATGCTTGCGATCGAAGACAGCGAATCGTTGCGCCAGGCGCTGCAGGCGGTCGGCTCATGACGGGCGTCACGCAGACCCTGGCACAGGATATCGCGCTGGTAACGGGCGCATCGCGCGGCATCGGTCGTGGGATTGCCAAGACTCTGGCGGAGCACGGCGCTACCGTGATCGGCACGGCAACGTCCGAATCGGGCGCAAGCGGCATCACTCAATGGCTGCAGGAAGCAGGCTTGAAAGGCCGGGGTATCGTCCTGGATGTCGCCAGCGCCGAATCGGTCGACGCGGCGCTCAAGAACATCGAAGCGGCCGAGGGCGCCCCTAGCATCCTGGTCAACAATGCGGGCATAACACGGGACAACCTGCTGTTGCGCATGAAGGCGGAAGAGTGGGACGAGATCATCAATACCAATCTCGGCTCCGTGTATCGCCTGTCGAAGGCGGTTTTGCGCGGCATGATGAAGGCGCGGCGCGGGCGCATCGTCAGCATCGCCTCGGTAGTGGGCGTGATGGGGAATGCCGGCCAGGCGAATTACGCCGCCGCCAAAGCGGGTATCATCGGCTTCAGCAAGTCGCTGGCGCGTGAGATCGGTTCCCGCGGCATTACCGTCAACGTCGTTGCTCCGGGATTCATCGCGACCGACATGACCGCACAGCTTCCCGCCGACCAGCAGCAGCAGCTGATCCAGCAGATTGCGCTGGGCCGGCTGGGCAGCGCTGAGGACATTGCCGCCGCCGTGGCATTTCTTGCGTCGCCGCAGGCCGGGTACATCACCGGCGAAACCTTGCACGTCAATGGTGGGATGCACATGGTCTGAGCGGCCCCGCGCGCAGGCCGGTAAGGGCAGGCGCAAAGGTCTCTTGAACCGGAGTGTTACCGTCAGATTTGCGAAATGTTGGCCCATCCAAAGTCTTAACATAGAATACGCCCCCCGCAGCCGGCCCTGAGTGAAGTTCACAGGCTACTAGAGCGAAGGGTTCAGCAGTCTCACAGAGGACTCGTACACCAATGAGCAGTATCGAACAGCAGGTCAAAGCCATCGTCGCCGAGCAGTTGGGGGTGAAAGAGGAAGAAGTCACCAACGACGCTTCCTTCGTCGACGACCTGGGCGCCGACTCACTCGACACCGTCGAGCTGGTCATGGCGCTGGAGGAAGAATTCGAGACCGAAATCCCGGATGAAGACGCCGAGAAGATTACGACGGTCCAACAGGCGATCGACTACATCACCGAGCGCCGCAACCAGGCCTGATGCCGTCCCGGCGCATTCTCCGCCGCGCTATCGCACCCAACGTGAACATGAAGCAGCCCTCTGCAACAGTGGGTGGCCGCATCGTGCTTTGCGCGGGTGCCGTACGGTGGCGGGTTGCGCTGGCAGTCCGTCACTCTCGTCAGATTGAGGTGATCGCTTGTCCAAGCGACGTGTAGTAGTTACCGGTCTCGGCGTCGTGTCGCCCGTGGGCAGCACAGTCGAGTCGGCGTGGAAGAACGTCCTTGCCGGCAAGAGCGGGATCGGCCCGATCACTCGCTTCGATGTCAGCGCGTTCCCGGTCCGCTTCGGCGGGGCGGTGGCGGATTTCAATGCCGAGGCCTATCTCTCCGCCAAGGATCTGCGGAAGATGGATCCGTTCATGCACTACGGTTACGCCGCCGCAGCCGATGCTTTCAAGGACAGTGGCATCGTGGTGACCGACGAGAATGCGCAACGCATCGGCGTCGCCATGGGCGCGGGCATCGGTGGCCTGGATACCATCGAAGACAACGTCCGTAAATACGACGCGGCACAGAGTCCGAAAAAGATCTCGCCGTTCTTCGTGCCGGGCAGCATCATCAACATGATTTCCGGGCATGTCTCGATCAACTTCAAGTTGAAGGGGCCGAACATAGCCACCGTGACGGCTTGCACCACGTCCACTCACGCCATCGGACTCGCGCACCGCCTGATCCAGTACGGCGATGCGGACCTGATGATTGCGGGCGCCGGTGAAATGGCGACGACTCCCACCGGGCTCGGCAGCTTCTGCCAGGCTCGCGCATTATCGACTCGCAACGACGATCCGCAACGCGCCAGCCGTCCCTGGGATCGCGATCGCGACGGATTCGTTCTTTCGGACGGCGCCGCTGCCGTGATGCTCGAAGAATACGAGCATGCGAAGGCTCGCGGCGCCCGCATCTATGCAGAGATGATCGGTTTCGGCATGAGCGGCGATGCGCATCACATCACCGCACCGCCGGAAGATGGCGAAGGCGCACGGCTGTCCATGTCGAATGCATTGAAGGACGCACAGCTCAACGCTTCTGAGATTCAATATGTGAATGCGCATGCGACGTCGACGGACCTGGGCGATCGCGCCGAAACCATCGCGATGAAACGCGCCTTCGGCGATCACGCGCTGACAATGGCAGTGAGTTCGACCAAGTCGATGACCGGGCACCTGCTCGGCGCGGCGGGAGCGATCGAAGCGATCTTCTCGATCCTGGCCATCCGCGACCAGGTCGCACCGCCGACCATCAATCTAGACAATCCCGGCGATGGCTGCGATCTCGACTATGTTCCGCACACGGCGCGGCAGATGCCGATCCGCGTGGCCCTGTCGAACTCCTTCGGCTTCGGCGGCACCAACGGCACGCTGATTTTCCGCGCCATCGACTGAACATTTCGCCACGCTTCGATCCATTCGCGGCCCGGTGCCGCGAGCGGCGGAGACACTTCGCGGGGGCACCATGACGCATGCGCCGGTAGTGGTACGACCTGTCCAGGTCGCGCCATCGACGCTGCTTGCCATGCATGCTTCGAATCCCGCGCGCTATCCCGCTTTGTTCGAGAGTGCGGCTGCGGGCAACGTCCGCGGCCAACACGACATCCTGTTTGCATTTCCCGGCGAGCGGCTGACGCTGCGAACGCAGGATCGCCTCGTCGATCCGTCCGGCCGGCAGTTGCAAGGTCGCTTCCTGGATGCGCTCGATCGCTGGTGGCGGCAAACGGCGGGAACATCCGCAGCAGCCGCGTGGCCTTTCAGCGGTGGCTGGCTCGTCTATCTAGGTTACGAACTGGCAGCACAGATCGAGCCCAAACTGCGGCTGCAGCAAGCTGCTTCCGGTCCGGTCGCGCAAGCGATTCGAATTCCAGCCGCGCTCATTCGCGATCACAACAGCGGGCAGGCATGGTTGCTGGCGGAGAGCGAATCCGCGGCGCTGCTCGATCTGATGCAAGCGGATCTCGCCGCAGCATCGCTATCGGCACCATGCGAGGACGAGTCGCTGTTGCAGACGGCTGTAGTCGAAGACGATCCGGAGCACTACCTCGCAGCAGTCGAACGCGCTTTGCAGTACATCGCTGCGGGAGATGTCTATCAAGCGAACCTGTCGCGCGCATGGACTGCATCGTTGGCTCAGTCCACAGCACCGTATCAAGTCTATCGTCGCCTGCGGCACACCAATCCGGCGCCGTTCTCCGCACTGGCCATTCTCGACGATCTTGCGATCGTGAGTTCTTCACCCGAACGGCTGGTCTCGGTGCGTCACGGCAGCGTCGAAACCAGGCCGATCGCAGGTACGCGTCCTCGCGGAGTCGATGCTTCGACAGACGGCGCCTTGGCCCGGGAACTTCACGCCAATCTCAAGGAGCGAGCCGAACACGTGATGCTCATCGATCTCGAACGCAACGACCTGGGCCGGGTGTGTGAAGCCGGTTCGGTCGAGGTGAACGAATTCATGACCATCGAGTCGTACGCGCACGTGCATCACATCGTTTCGAATGTACGCGGCCGGCTGCGGCAGGGAGTGACTCCGGGTCACGTGCTAGCCGCAGTATTCCCAGGCGGAACCATCACCGGGTGTCCCAAGGTGCGCTGCATGGAAATCATCGCCGAACTCGAAAATCGGCCGCGCGGTGCGTATACGGGATCGCTGGGATACCTGAATCGCGATGGCAGCATGGACTTCAACATCCTCATCCGGTCGCTGCAGATCGGCAACGGAACGATTACGCTGCGAGCAGGAGCGGGCATCGTGGCCGATTCGATTCCAGAGAACGAACTTGCGGAATCGCGAGCCAAGGCCCGTGGCGTCCTCAGGGCATTGACCACTCCATGACTGCGCTGCTCATCAATGGCGAGCCTCCGACGGATCCTTCGTTCGCGATTGCCTCGAGCGACCGCGGCTTGAACTACGGCGACGGTTTGTTCGAAACCATGCTCTACCGCGGCGGATCGGTTCGCTACCTGGATGCTCACCTGCGGCGGCTCCGCGAGGCTTGCCAGCGGCTCGGCATCGTGGGACTCGATGAGACACGACTGCGTGAGGACATCCACCGCGTCTGCGGTGGAGCGAGCGAGGGAGTCGTGAAAATCGTCATCACTCGTGAGGGTGTCGGTCGCGGTTACCGGCCCACATCGGATCTTTGTGGCACGCGCATCGTTTCATTGCACTCACTGCCGCCAGCAGCGCGGCGAACTACAGTCAATCTGCGATGGTGTGAGATACGCCTCGGACGCAATGCCGTGCTGGCAGGTATCAAGCATCTCAACCGGCTCGAACAAGTGCTGGCGCAGCGGGAATGGAACCCGGCCGCGAAAGATGGGGAGACTATCGATGAAGGCCTGCTGCTGGATAGCGAAGGTGAACTGATCTGCGCCACCATGAGCAATGTCTTCATTGTCAGGGACGGCGCTATCGCCACTCCCGATCTGCGATTCTGCGGCGTGCGTGGCGTCATGCGTGGTGAGGTGCTGCGTATCGCGGGCGAACTTGGTATTGCAACCAGCGAAACCGCACTGTGGCCACGCGATGTCGAGACTGCGACTGAAGTCTTCATTACCAATGTCGTTCGTGGCGTTCGCGGCGCCGCTGCGCTCGGTTCGCATCGCTGGCCGGTCGGACCTATTACTCAATCCATCGCAGCGGCGGTGAGCAAGCAGTGAAGAAGCTGCTCCGCGCCGTCGCATTGGTGATCCTGCTGGCTGCAATTGCGGGCGGCGTCGTTGCCTGGTGGGGACGTAACTGGTTGCACACGCCGATTACTACGCTGCGTCAGTCGACCGTCTTCGAAATCCCGCGCGGGGCGAGCCTGCGTTCGATTGCTACCGACCTGCAGCAACGCGGGTTGATGGATCAACCGCAGGTCTGGATCGCGTGGGCAAGGATTGCTCATCGCGCCGGTTCGCTCAAAGCCGGCGAGTACGCGTTGCAGCCGGGCATCACGCCCCAGCAACTGCTCGAAGTGCTGAGTTCGGGCGCCGTGGTACTGCACAGCGTCACCTTCATCGAGGGCTCGACGTTCGCCGATATTCGCAAGCTGCTGCGGACCAACGCGGATGTTCGCGGCGACTATGCGAACCAGAGCGCGGCGCAAATCATGCAGGCGCTGCAAGCGCCCGGCGTGCATCCCGAAGGCCAGTTCTTCCCCGACACCTACTACTTTCCCAAGGGCACTTCCGACCTGGAATTACTGGCGATGGCGCATCGGCGCATGACCACGGAGCTGGAAGCAGCCTGGCGCGAAAGGGATCCGACGCTGCCGCTTGCGTCGGCCTACGAAGCGTTGATTCTCGCATCGGTCGTCGAGAAGGAGACGGCGCTCGACCGTGAGCGGCCACTGGTCGCCGGTGTGTTCGTGGAGCGCCTGCGTCGCGGCATGCGGTTGCAAACGGATCCGACCGTCATCTACGGCCTCGGGGAGGCCTACGATGGCAACATTCGCCGTTCTGACCTGCTCCGCGATACACCCTACAATACCTATACGCGTTCCGGATTGCCGCCCACGCCGATCGCCTTGCCGGGCCTGGATTCGTTGCGTGCCGCGGTCAAACCGAACCTGACGGGTGCGATCTTTTTCGTCGCCACCGGCGAGCCGGATGGCAGTCATTTCTTTTCCAGCACATTGAGCGAGCACGAGGCCGCGGTGAAGCGTTACCTGCAGAAGCTGCGCCAGCGATCCGGATCATGAGCCCCATCGAGAATTCCAGCGTGTCCCCCAGCGCACCCGCCATCGTCAAGAGGCGTGGCAAGTTCATCACCGTGGAAGGCGGCGAGGGCGTTGGCAAGTCAACCCAGATGGCTGGCCTGAGAGACTTGCTGGTGGCGCAGGGAATCGAAGTGGTCATGACTCGTGAACCTGGGGGCACCGAGCGCGCCGAGCGGATCCGTGCCCTGTTTCTCGAATCGGTGGCCGAGCCCATGCCGCCCGTCTGCGAGCTGCTGCTGGTGTTTGCCGGACGCTCGACTCATCTGAGCAATCTCATCATCCCTGCGCTGGAACGCGGCGCGTGGGTCATCTGCGACCGCTTCACCGATGCGACCTATGCCTACCAGGGAGGCGGGCGAGGACTGGATTCCAGCCAGATCGCAGTGCTCGAACAACTCGTACAAGGCGCATTGCGTCCCGATTTGACGCTCTTGCTCGATGCACCGGTCGAGATCGCCAGTGAACGCGCGCGGCAACGAAATCAGCAACGTGGCAACGCCGACCGCTTCGAGGCCGAACGCATGGATTTCTTCGCACGCGTACGCGCCGCCTACTTGGAAAGAGCTCACCGGGAGCCGCAACGATTCTGCATAATCGACGCTTCCTCCAACGCAGGAGTCGTCAGTGCGAGCATCGCCGCCGCCGTACGCTCCAGGCTATTGAGCAACATCGATGACTGAAGCCAACCCAGGATTGCCGCCGGCGCCCGAGCTGTTGCCATGGCACGAGAGTGCCGTAAGGCAATTGCAATCTGCCTGGGCAAGTGCGCATTTGCCGCATGCGTTGCTCATGCAAGGTGCGGACGGATTGGGAAAGAAAGCGCTCGCCGCCTGGCTTGCGTGCGCGGTGCTATGCGAGTGCTCGACGACAGCGCTACAGCATTGCGGTGAATGCGTGAACTGCAAACTCACCGCGGCAGGTTCTCATCCCGACCTGCTCTGGATCGAACCTGAAGAAGACAAACAGCAGATTTCGGTCGACCAGGTCCGGGCCGCGACCGAACGCCTGGGCAAGACCAGCTACATGCATGGATACAAGATTGCCGTGTTCGCGCCCGCTCACCAGATGACGAACAATGCGGCCAACAGCCTGCTCAAGACACTCGAGGAGCCGCCGCCCCGCAGCCTGCTCATCCTGATCATGTCCCGGCCGTCGGCCCTGGCTCCGACGCTGCGCAGTCGCTGTCAGCGCATTGTCGTGGAACGGCCGACGCAAGCTGCTGCTCTCGACTGGCTGCAGCAGCGCTCGGGCGGAACCGTCAGCCCTCAACTCCTGGAGTTCGCCGGTGGCGCTCCACTGCGAGCGCTCGAAGCGAATGCCGGTGGCGCGTTCGACGACCTGGACAAGCGAATGACGCTATCGCTGGCCGCGTTGCTGAAAGGCGATGCGGATGTCACGCAGATCGCCGGGGAGTGGAGCGGCAAGGACCTGCCCCTGAGCGATCGTCTGACCTGGCTGGATTTGTGGCTTACGTCACAGGCCCGCGCGGCGATTGCAGGAACTGCCGATCTGGTCACGTTCCCAACGCGGCCTGCGCACTTGCCAAGCCTGCCCCACACGTTGAACATAAGCACCGTTTACAGCATGGTGGACCGGCTCCGGGAGCTGAAGGCCCAGCTCACGCGAACGGCGCTACAGCGCGAACTCGCTGTCGAGTCATGGCTGGTGGCTCTGCTGGAAACACTTTCGCCCCCTCGGCTGCCCATACAATGGCCATCCCGCGGGACCTCCCTACAAGAGAGCAGGCACACGCGGTGACTCACTCAAATGGAAATGGCTAGATGGTGATGCGTCAGCCCAGCAGCAAGCCCGGCTTGCTGACTCTTACGATCAAGGACAAGAGCGCCTTGTATCTGGCCTACATGCCGTTCGTGAAGAATGGAGGCCTGTTCATTCCCACCAACAGCAACTACCGTCTCGGCGACGAAGTATTCATGCTGCTGAACCTGATGGGCGAGGATGAGAAGCTGCCCGTCGCGGGACGCGTCATCTGGATGACTCCGAAGGGAGCGCAGGGCAAGCGCACCGCCGGCATCGGCGTGCAGTTCAGCGAACAGGACCGCGGCAACACCCAGCGCAAGATCGAAAGCTATCTCGCCGGGGCGCTCGGCGGAGACAAGCCGACGCATACGATGTAGTCGCATCGCGTCGCCTCATGGGCGATCCATTGTCTATTTTCCCGCCAGCGTTTCGATGCCGCCCTTCAACACGAACGCCTTGAATCCCCGTTCCGAGAGAATGTAGGCGCCGGCCGAGCTGCGCCTGCCGGTGTCGCAGCACACGACATAGCTGGTTGCGCGGTCCAGCGATTTCAATTTCAGCCGCATGAAATACAGCGGCAGGTTGATCGCCTCCGGCGGATGAGAGTTTTCGAATTCGCTGGGCAGGCGCACATCCAGCCACTTCGCGCCATGCTCCACGAGTGCGCGGCCTTCGTCTGCATCGACCCAATGCAGCATGGGTTCATTGAGCAAGGTACGGAAATCTTCTTTCCCCAGCCGCATCAGCGTAGCTTCTGTGGCTGCGATGACGTGTGCGTTGCGCTTGGCATCGGAGATCAGCGCCTCTTCGCCGAAAGTATCGCCCATGTTCAACTCTGCCAGCTTCACACCCTGGCGATTGAGCGGCGTTTCGCGCAGGACGGTGCAGGTGCCTTTGACGATGACGTAGAAATAGTCGCCGTCGTCGCCCTGGCGGATGATCGTTTCCCCAGATTTGAAATCCACGCGCCGCATGCGCATGAACATCGCCTGGATATTTGCTGCGGGAATCTGGTGAAAGGCGCGCGTCTGCAGCAGCGTCGTCATCCAGTCATCCGAAGCGTCGGCGGGCTCTGCGGTCCTGCTCAACTCGCTGACTTCATAGGCGCCGGTCTGGTCCCAGGTCAGCATCACATCGAGCATGTCGCTGTCGATCGCCAGGTATTCGATGCGATCCGATTGCACGCGTGCGCCATAGCGGCGTGGATTGCCGGCTACGATGGGATTGCGGGCTTCCGGTGACCCGCCACGGATCTTCGCGACCGAGCGGCTCTCACGCAGCAATTCGATGACGCCACTGACGATGTAGTAGCTCTTCTTGTCGGTGTCGCCCTCCTTGAACAGCAATCTTCCCGAGGGCAGTTCACGCAATGTCGTTTTGCGCGCGAGCGAGTCGAGGTTTTCAGCCTTCAATCCATCGAGCGGCGAAAACGAACGCAGCAGGCCCGGCGCGAGCGGCTTGCTTTCCATGTGATCCTCCAGGGACAGGTTCCCCGATCGACGCCCAGCGATACGATAGCGACGGCAGCTTCACGGCGACCGCGAAGCGATGAGTGCGATCGATGGTAACAGGCCGGGTGCGAGTGGCGGCACCCGCAATTGTCGCGTTATGCGAGTAATTGCCAGCCCGCATCGGGTGCAAATCGGGCACCGTAGCGGGTTGCCAATTCCCGCAGCCGCGCTACGACGACGCTGAAGCCCCGAGTCCTTGCATACTGAATCGGTCCGCCGCGGAACGGTGCGAATCCTGCGCCGAAGATTGTACCGGCGTCCACCAGGTCGGCATCGTCGACGACGCGCTCGCGCAGAACAGCAACCGCTTCGTTGACCAGCGACAACAGCAAGCGATCTTCGAGATCTGCGGGCGCCACCGCATTCGCCGTCGAAGCTTTCACCGGCTTGCCGTCGCGCCATTCATAGAAACCGGCGCCGCTTTTCTTGCCGAATTTTTTCTGTTCGATGCGCTGGGCGAGCGGGGCGGGGACGGCCACCTGCTCGGATTGAAAGAAGACTTTGCCGACGCTCATCACCACGTCGAGCCCGACCACATCGGCCAGCTCGATAGGTCCCATCGGCATGCCGAAGTCTTCCGCGGCACGATCGATCAGCTCCAGGGCAATCCCTTCTTCCGCAGCCCGCACCGCTTCGCTCAGGTAAGGCATCAGCACGCGGTTGACCAGGAACCCGGGCGAGCTGCGGCAGACGATGGCCAATTTGTCTATCTGCCGCGCGAAGGCGAGCCCTCGCTGCACCATCTGCGCGTCGCTGAGTTCGCCGCGAATGACTTCGACCAGCGGCATGCGCGACACGGGATTGAAGAAATGCAGTCCGATCAGGCGCGTTGGATCGTGCAGCCCTTCCGACAATTTTTCGAGCACGATGCTCGACGTATTGCTTGCCAGCACCGCGCCTGGTTTCAGCTTCGGTTCCACCCGTGCATACAATTCACGCTTGGCATCCAGATTTTCGAAGATCGCCTCGATGACGACATCGGCATCGCCGACGCCGGCGCCTTCGACATCCGCTTTCAGCCGCTGCTTCGCGGCATCCGCTTTCGCAGGCTCCGGATACCGCTTGTCGAAGAATGCATTGGCGCGTTCCAGTGCCGGCGCGATGAATTTCATCTCTCGATCCTGCAGCGTCACGTTCAGGCCCCGAGCTGCACACCAGCTGGCGATGTCGCCACCCATGACACCGGCGCCGACGACATGAACGTGGCGCGCCGGCGTGTCGCTCGATTTTGCGGCGGACTTGAGCCGTTCCTGGAGAAAGAACACACGCACCAGGTTGCGTGAGGCCGTCGTGCACAACAGCTCGGACATCGAGCGGGCTTCCGCATCGAACGCGGCCTCTCCCTGCCCGCCGTAGCGCTGCCACAGTTCGATCAATGCATATGGAGCAGGGTAATGAGCCGGACGTGCACGCTTCGCGACTTCGCTTCGCATGCGGCCTGCAAGTATCGGCCGCACGAATGAGAGGTTGAGCACTCGTTGCGTCAGTGGCGCTATCCGCATCGGTGGGGGATCCAGGGCCAGTCGTTGTGCCACTTCGCGCAACTTCGCCGGCGGAGCCAGCTTGTCGACGAGGCCTGACGCCAACGCTTTATTCGGCCGCAACGAACGGCCCGTGAGCATGAGATCCATCGCCGCCACGGGACCGATCAATTGCACCGCTCGCACTGTGCCGCCGAGGCCGGGATGCACGCCGAGCTGCACTTCGGGAAATCCCAGGGTCGCTGCCGCATTGTCGACCAGCACGCGGTATTTGCAGGCGAGCGCGAGTTCGAGCCCGCCTCCCAGTGCAAATCCATTGATGGCTGCAACAGTGACGCAGGGCAGGGCGGCTAGGCGGTCGAGCACCTGCTGGCCGGCACGGATCAATTCGTATGCCTGCGCCGGTGTTTCGATCCCGACGAATTCCTTGATGTCGGCGCCCGCCACGAAACCGCTGCTCTTGCCGGATGTGACGATGAGCGCTTTCGGCGGCTTGCGGGCGAGCGTTGCGATGTGAGCATCCAGCTCTTCCATCACGCTGCGCGACAGGCTGTTTGCCGAGGAGTCGGGCTTGTCGACGGTCAGCCAGGCGACGCCCTGCGTGTCGGTGTCGAGTGACCAGGAGGCGGCGGCCGCAGTGGCGTTGAGCATCGAATCCTCCCCTGGAAACAATCTGTGCAAACGCCGGCGGCACTGACAACGTTCCGCCACGATCCGCACTGACGGTTCTGGCCTGCGATCACATGGGCAAAGCCATTCTCGGAACTAAGGGCGCTTGACCTGGAAATCGCACACCAGCGGCCGGTGATCCGAGAATCTTACGTCCGGCACATCGAAAGACGTCATCTCGATGCCGTTCGAATACAGAATGAAATCCAGCTCCTGCCGCGGATTGCGGCTGGGATACGACGGCAGGCCCAGGCGGTTGGCGCTCTTCAGGCCCGAGGCCTCCATGAACAGGTAGATTTCGTGGTCGCCCCAGAACGTATTGAAATCGCCCGCCACGATCACGGGTTTGCTCGCACGCTTCACCAGTTCATGCAGGTGGCGCAGCTGGTCGTGGCGATGACGAAATTTCAGCGACAGGTGCACCAGGAAGATGGCCACGTCCTCGAGTTCCAGTTCGATGATGAGCCGCTTGATGCCGGTGCTGAAGTAATGAAACCGTTCGCCTTCCACGCGCGGCGCCGCCAGGAAAGCATTGCCCTGCTTGCGCACGATGGGAACGAAATTGTTGAGCGATGCTTCGCCGTACTTGCACTGGTAAGTCGAATAGTGCCCCAGCGAATCCGCGATTCTCGCCGCCTGGTTCACCAGGCCGGATCGGATCGAACCGGTGTCCACTTCGATCAGGCCGACCAGGTCGGGATCGAGCGACTTGATGTACTTGGTGATGCTCTCGAGCACCCGCGAATTGCTACGCAGATAGCCGGCGCCCGGCACGGGCAGGTGAAACGCCGGGCCAAAGCCGGTCGCATAGCGAATATTGTAGAGGACGAAGCGCATCGGTAGGGTGGCGCGGCCGAGGGGAGCATCGCAGGATCGCAACGCCGCATTCTATAGCACCCGCGCGTCTGGCGGTGCCTGGAGCTTCCGAGCATCGCGTAGGGTAATCCATTAGAATCCGCCGGCAGCCGGATTCCGAAGTGTTCAGTGTCCCTCCAGGAGCCAGATCAGTGGCAAGCATCTCCCAGCAAAACCCCGTCCGTGTGTTCGTGGCCCACGCCTTCGCAGCCGACATCGATTACCTGCGCGTCTTCGAATACCTCGAAAGCTCACACAACTTCTACTACCGCAATTGCAGCGATCCGGATCGCAAGCCGGCCGACAAGGAAGCGGTCAGGGAAGAACTGCGCCGGCAGATCGCGCTGTCGGAAATCGTCATCGTGCCCGCGGCCACGTATAGGCAGCACTACGACACCATCGATTTCGTACTGAATTGTGCGAAGGGACTGGATAAGCCGGTGGTGGTGCTGCAGCCCTTCGGCGTGAAGGAAAAGATCGCCGTACAGCTGGAAGCGCTGGGCGATGAAATCGTCGAATGGAACGAACGCGAGATCGCGGATGCGATACGGCGCCAGGCGCGTCACGAAGATACATCCCGCTGGGATGTGGTCGAATTCAAGCTGGACTGAGCCGCGAGGCCTGCCGACTCAAGGGAAGCGCTGGCGGAGGCGGGCGCCCGTCTCTGCTGGTGATCAGTCGTCGTTTGAATTGACGGCGCGTAACTTGGGACGCTGCTGGTATTGCGTCCTGGCAATCACGGCGAGCATTTCGACGATGCGGACTGCTAGGCGCCCGGCTTCGGGTTCGGACATCTTGCGAACCGTGGCCTGAACCGCCGTTTCACCCCGCATGGGCCGTACGCAGCACAGGCAACTCGACACCGAAGTGAATTCGTCGCGGATCTCCCTCGGGAGCTCTTCCTGGTCCACGGTCGCCAGGTGCGCTCGGTACGCTTCGGCCAAGCGCTGCTTGATCGGCCCAGCCGACACGAGAATCGCCGTTGCGGCGAGAAAATTCTCCCAGACGCTGCTCATACGCAAACACCCCGACATCGAGTCAGCGAGCTGCCAGCCTCTGGATTTCCCGACAGCCAACTTTGTAAAAAGAGACCTTAACCAAGCCGTTTTTTTAGCGCCGGCTCAAGCGCCTACGACTGGAATATACACAAGCATCTTCGAAAGACAACAGTTTCACGGAGAATACGGTGTCGCCAACAAGCGCCGTATTATTGGGTTGGAACATTGCAGCAGTGGTATCGGAGAGCTGCGGCGGGTATGCAGGAGTCGACTTACCAGGCGACGGATCCGGTACATACTTCGCATAATGTATATTATGTCAAAATTGGATTGAGAGCCTGGAAAGCACTCCTTAGTGCCATATCCCGTTTCAGGTGTCGGTGATCAAAAATGATGGCAGCTAATCACAAATGGTGTCCAAAACTGGCTCAACGCATCAGTGACTTGCCGCACTTACTGATTCGGAAATTGTCGAGCTCGCGTCGGCGCCCGGAATTTGTGAGCCCCAGAGCGCCGATTCATGAGTCTCGTTTGGAATCCGGCGATTTTCCGTTCGTCGTTCTGAGCCTGTAGCCAAGACCGAATCATCCGGGTCTTGCTGTGCGCCAATTGGTGAGCTTCTGGGAAAGCTAATCAATTGGTGGAATGCTCACGATCATTTGCGATAGCGGCACGCCACTTCCTTTGGATGACCGGCTGTCGTGCCAACCTGTGCGATCGCTGTGTAGCAATCTACCCCCTAAACTGTAACGCCGCGTGTGACGGTCTGGTGGGCACGTCGCGTATCATTGAAAGGTACAACAGCTCCGGAATAGCCAGCGAAACAGTCGAACGCCACTTCGCTGGCCTTCGGTGCGCATTCGGGGCGCCGCAAGGCGCAAATCCACCTCAAGCACCCGATGAAACGGCGCCGGGAGTTGTTCAGCGTGCTAAGACTCTAAAGAGCGGCTACATCTTTGCGATCAGCACGTGAGTCGGACAAGGCAAAAGCACAAAGGCCGGGCTTTCGCGTAGCGTGCTCAAGCGAGCTGGATCGCGAGCCAGTGTAATCGTGAGTTGCCGACGCTCTTCCAGCCAGCAACTCGGCAACCGCCCTCTACAACCCGCGACGTGGATAACCTGCCGAAAACAGCTCGCCGACAGAATCTTCTTAGCGTTCACACCAAAGTTCTTAGATTCGGACACTCGGGCAATTCCGCCTTTTCCTTAGACATTTGTGTCCAGCTACGCGTCGGGTGATCTTGGCCCCACAAATCACACGCGATCGCGCCGCGTGTAGCGCTGTCTGATGGGCACGTACCGCGTATGACTGAAAGGTACAATAGCTCCGAATAATTACTGCACGCTCACGAACTGGGCTTCCCCCGAAATTCCGTACCTCAACGAAGGGCGGTTATCCGCCCGCATTCAGCATTGCCTCGAATTGATTTGGAGCCCGATACCCAATGCTCGAGTGTAGTCGGACTGGGTTGTAAAATGTTTCC
>Ga0065707_10082259_pt1 | contig 18112 bp, 19 predicted proteins | sample SwiRhicommuniRL3_FD_59094 | JGI IMG/M metagenome (GOLD analysis project Ga0065707, IMG submission 59094) | Switchgrass rhizosphere bacterial communities from Rose Lake, Michigan, USA - RL3 v2 (version 2) | ecosystem: Host-associated > Plants > Roots > Rhizosphere > Soil | place: East Lansing...
CACTGCGCGCGCAACCACTGGCCCACCTCGACGAAAGTGGCGCCCTGCTCCTGCGCCCAACCGTGGCCGGCGGTCAGCCGCGTTGGCTTGAAATCCTTGCCGCGGTGATGGCCCGCGAACGCGCCGAGCGAAACTGGCGTATAGGGCGGACGAAAGACCGTAGTGCCGACTTCGGGAATCGTGCGCCCGGTAAGCGCCGCAAGAATCGCAAGGCCGTTGATGTTGGATGTCTTTCCCTGATCGGTTCCCATCCCCAGTGTCGTGTAGCGCTTCAGATGCTCCACCGACTGAAAGCCTTCACGGGCCGCGAGCGCGACATCGTCGCTCGTAACATCGAGCTGGAAATCGACGAACGATTTTCCGCTGGAGCCGGCGACATACCAAAATGGAGTCATGGCGGTTTGCTCATCGTCGGCCTGAGGCTGCGGTGAGGAGGGCGCCCGATAGCCTGCCGACTCGGCGGCCTCGGCGCCGGCTTGAGCCCCTTCGCGTAGCGCCTCCGCTAATAGGAAAGAGCCGCGAGCGGCACCTGCTACGGCCATCCCGCGCGGCGAATCGCCGGGTACGAAGGTGGACAGGTCCTGGCGCCAGCGAGGGCGGCCGTTGAGGTGAGTGGAAAGAGCAATGCTCGGGTTCCAACCTCCAGACATCGCGAGCGTATCGGCCGGGAAGTGAGTCAAGCGCCCGTTGCTATCGCGGACTGTCACTTTATTGAGGCCGCGCGCGCCTCGAGCCTCGAGCACTTGCGCGCCCAACAAGACAGGAGCATCGATACGTTTCGCCGCGGCGAGCAACAGCGGTGCGATCTCGGTACGGGCATCGACAATAGCTTGCACGGCAACGCCGGCGTCAGCCAGATCGAAGACGGTCTTCCAGCCATCATCCGTCGCCGTAAAAAGAACAATGCGCCGGCCGGCGGTGACGCCAAAGCGGTTCAAATAAGCGCGCACGGCAGAGGCCATCATCACGCCAGGCCGGTCATTGCCGCCGAAGACAATAGGTCTCTCGATGGCGCCCGCAGCAAGCACCGTCCGTTTGGCGACGATTTTCCACAAACGCTGCCTCGGCTGATGCGCCGCAGGCACGGGCAGATGATCCGAAACACGCTCGATCGCGCCGTAGGTGTTGCCGTCATAAGCGCCGAACACGGTCGTGCGGCGCAGGACGCGCACATCCGGCAGAGAGTCGAGCTCGGCCTCAGCCTGCCGCGCCCAGGCAGGCCCGCTCATGCCGTCGATCTCGCGCCGCTCCGCATTCAAACGGCCGCCGAGCAAAAAATCCTCATCGCATAGAATGACGCGTGCCCCGGAACGTCCCGCGCTCAACGCCGCGGACAAGCCAGCCGCCCCGCCCCCGACGATGAGCACATCGCAAAAAGCGTACGCCTTTTCATAGGTATCGGGATCGCTCTGCGTGCTCGCGCGCCCGAGACCCGCCGCGCGCCGGATGAGGGGTTCGTAAAGTTTTTCCCACAGCGCCGCCGGCCACATGAAAGTCTTGTAATAGAAGCCGACCACGAAGAGCGGCGACAGCAGCGAGTTGACGGCGCCCACATCGAAGGCAAGCGACGGCCAGCGGTTCTGGCTATGCGCTTCGAGCCCGTCGTAAAGCTCTATCGTGGTCGCTCGTGTATTGGCTTCGCGCCGGGCGCCAGTGCGCAATTCAACCAACGCGTTCGGCTCCTCGGAACCGCAAGTGAGCAGGCCGCGCGGGCGATGATATTTGAACGATCGGCCGACGAGCTTGACGTCCGCGGCGAGCAAAGCAGACGCCAGAGTGTCACCGGCATATCCTGTGTAGCACTTGCTGTCGAACTTAAAGCTCAAGGGTTTGCGCCGGTCGATGAGACCTCCATCGGCAAGCCGGTTGCGTGGATCAGCCATCACCCTTCAACTCGCTTCGCCAATTCGACGGCGAAAATTTCGTGCGTGCGCGTATCGCGCGTCACGCGCAGCCAGCTGCGGCATCCCGAAGCGTGGTACCAAAGGGCATGGTGGACGCCTGCCGGATTGTCCCGCAGGTAAACGGCCGCGAAGAATTGAGATTGCGCGTCGGGCGCATTGGGGTCGGGGCGCCGCGCGTTGGCATCGCCCAGGTACGCGAATTCGCTCAAGTCACGCTCACCGCAGAATGGGCATTGAATGCGCATCAGTGCAGATTGGGCTGGGCGCCCTGGCCTTTTTCATCGATGAGATGGCCGGTCGCAAAGCGGTCGAGACGATAGGCGCGGGCGACTTCATGGGGCTCATCGCGCGCGAGCAGATGGGCGAAGCACCAGCCCGATGCCGGCGTCGCCTTGAAGCCGCCGTAACACCAGCCCCCATTGAGATAGAGGCCTGCGTGTGGCGTGCGGTCGATGATTGGAGAACCGTCCATCGACATATCCATGACGCCGGCCCATGAACGCAGCATGCGCACACGCCCCATTGCGGGGATGATCGCGATCCCTTCGGTGCAGACATCCTCCATGGTGGGCATATTTCCGCGCTGCGCATAGGAGTTGTAGCCGTCGAGATCGCCGCCAAACACGAGGCCGCCCTTGTCCGATTGGCTGATATAGAAATGGCCCGCGCCGAAGGTGACAACGCCGGGAATGAGCGGTTTGATGGACTCGGATACAAACGCTTGCAGCACGTGAGTTTCGATAGGCAGTCGCAGGTCCGCCATTTGGGCAAGCCGCGATGTATTGCCGGCGACGGCCATGCCGATCTTCGCCGCGCGGATTTCGCCGCGCGTTGTCTCCACGCCTGTGATGCGGCCCGCCTGGCGTATGAAACCCGTGACCTCGCAGTTCTGAATGATGTCGACACCCAGACTGCTTGCAGCGCGCGCATAGCCCCAGGCGACAGCATCGTGGCGCACCGTGCCGCCGCGTCTCTGCAAGAGACCTCCCTTGATTGGGAAGCGGGCGTTCTCGAAGTCGAGCAGCGGCGCCATGCGATGAACCGCGGCCGCATCGAGCAGCTCTGCATCCACCCCGTGCAGGCGCATCGCGTTGCCGCGGCGCACATAGGCATCGCGCTGGGCGTCGGAGTGAAACAGATTCAACACGCCGCGCTGACTGACCATCGCGTTGTAATTGAGATCCTGCTCGAGCCCTTCCCAAAGCTTCATCGAGAATTCATAGAAAGGGATGTTGCCTGGCAGAAGATAGTTCGAGCGGATGATCGTAGTATTGCGCCCGACATTTCCGGAGCCAATCCAGCCTTTCTCGACTACCGCGACGCGGGCGATGCCATGCACCTTGGCAAGGTAATAGGCTGTCGCGAGGCCATGCCCGCCACCCCCGATGACAATGACATCGTAAGCGCGCTGCGGCTGCGCATCCCGCCACGCCGGCGCCCAATCGCGATGGCCGCGCAGCGCCTGACCGATGAGACTGAATATCGAGTAACGCATGGCGCATTCATATTAGATGCGGCAGGCGACGCGAATTGACCGTTTACGGCAGTAAATATACAGTCTACGCCAGCATGAGAATCAAAGAAGCGCCGGGGTCGGCGCCCCCTATTGCGTCGGTCGGCTTCCTCCTCGTGCCGGGCTTCGCTCTCATGTCCTATGCCGCGGCAGTGGAGCCATTGAGAGCGGCCAATCAACTGGCAGGCAAAGCGCTGTATCGCTGGTGGAATGCGGCGCCGGCAGACAAGCCGGCCATTGCATCCAACGGCGCTGCGGTGCTGCCCGATTTCAAATTCGGCTCGGATCCCGGGTCGCTCGATCTGATGCTGGTGTGTGCGGGCGGCAACCCGGCAACGTTCAGTGACAGGCGTACGTTTGCGTGGCTGCGCAAGCTCGCCGGCCGGGGTGCGATCATTGGTGGAATTTCCGGCGGTCCTTTCATTCTTGCGAAGGCGGGCTTGCTGACCGGACGGCGCTGCACTGTGCACTGGGAGCACATGCCGGCGCTACAGGAGGCCTTCCCCGACATTGAGCTCACGCGGTCGCTGTTTGAATTCGACGGCGATCGCATCACGTGCTCCGGCGGCGTGGCCGGGCTCGACATGATGGTTGCTCTCATCACGCGCGATCACGGCTATGAGCTTGGGGCGGCGGTGAGCGATTGGTTGCTCCATACGCATGTGCGCGAGGGGGCGAAGCCGCAGCGCATGGATTTACGCTTTCGTCTCGGAATCGCCGACGACAAAGTACTGAAGGCATTAAAAGCGATGGAAGCGCATCTCGAGGCGCCGTTGTCTCGCGCCAGGCTGGCGAATATCGCCGGTGTATCTCTGCGGCAGTTGGAACGCTCGTTTCGCAGTCATCTCGGGCGCGGCGTGCATGAGCATTATCTTGCGCTGCGCTTGGGGCGCTCGCGGCAATTGTTGCGGGAGACTTCGCTGTCGATACTGGAAGTGGCGTTGGCGGCGGGGTTCGGTTCGGCGAGTCAGTTCTCGAGAGTATTCAAAAGGGCTTATGGATTTGCGCCGCGCGAGGCGCGGCGGCGCGATCGGCATTTCAGCGAAAGAGAAAGCCGCGGCTGAAGGGAGCGAACCGCTACGCCTTGCTGCGCTATCGATCCGGCACCCACTGTGTGCCTGCGTGGCAACGCTCACTGGGCCAACGAATCACGGCCTGCGTGCCGGGACGATCCGCCAGTTCCTTCGGGTACAGAAGACAGTATTTCGTCGGGCTCTTGACCTGTTTGAAGGGCGCAACCAATTGCCCCGCCTCCAGCAGATTTCCGATCAATGAGACGCGCCCCATGGCCATCCCTTGATGAGTCAGGGCGGCCTCGACGGACATGCTGCCCAGGCTGAAAATTGTCCCTGCGTGCTATCCACCTCGGCAGCTCCCGCCTTCTGCAGCCAGCGTGGAGGAATTCAGGAACATTGGCTAGAGGGCAATTACGACGCAACTTCGCGTAGCCAGGCTTCAACGAGCCGCGCCCACATCGACCCCCCGAGCGGAATCAATTCATCGTTAAAATCGTAGCTCGGATTGTGCAGCATGCAAGGTCCCATGCCATGCCCGCCGCTCCGATGGCTGCCCTCGCCATTGCCGATGAGGAAATAGCAGCCGGGCTTTTCAAGCAGATAGAAGCTGAAGTCTTCGGCGCCCATCGTAGGCTCGAATTCCACCACGTTTTGCTCGCCGACCACCGTGCCGAGCAGCCGGCGCGCGAATTCGGTTTCCTTCGGATGATTGATGGTGGGCGGATAATTGCGCCGGAACTCAAATTCGCATTGGCTTTCGAAAGCCTGGCATGTAGCTTCGGCAATTTGTTTCATGCGCCGCTCGATCATGTCGAGCACTTCCACTGTGAATGTCCGCACGGTGCCACGTATCTCGCAAGAGTCCGGCACCACGTTCGTCGCCTCACCGGCATGAATCATGGTGACCGAGATTACGGCAGCATCGATCGGACGCTTGTTGCGGGTGATGATGGTCTGGAGGGCTTGCACTACCTGACACGCCACCGGCAGTGGGTCGATGCTGTTATGCGGCATGGCCGCGTGCCCACCCTTGCCGCGAATCGTAATCCTGAATTCATTGCTCGAGGCAAACACGGGTCCGGATTTGATCGCAAACCGCCCGGCCTCGAGGCCCGGCCAGTTGTGAATGCCGAAAATGGCATCCATTGGAAAGAGCTTGAAGAGGCCGTCCTTGATCATTTCGCGCGCTCCGCCGCCGCCCTCTTCCGCAGGCTGGAAGATCAGGTAGACGGCGCCGTCGAAATCGCGGCGCTCCGATAAGTGCTTGGCGGCGGCCAATAGCATGGCGGTGTGGCCGTCGTGACCGCAGGCGTGCATCTTTCCGGCGTGCACGCTCGCATGGGCGAATTTATTGTGCTCGGTCATGGGCAGCGCGTCGATATCGGCGCGCAAGCCCACGGAGCGATTGCTGCTGCCGTTCTTGATGATGCCGACTACACCCGTCTTGCCGAGGCCTCTATGGATCGGGATGCCCCAGCCCGACAAGGTTGTGGCGATCAGATCGGACGTGCGTTGCTCCTCGAAGCGCAGCTCCGGGTGGGCATGAATATCGCGCCGCAGCGTGGCAATAGCGGGGGCATGGGCAGAAATGGATTCGATCAATTTGGCGGCTTGGCTCATGAAAGTTTTCGTGTGTTGTGGATAAGGAAGCCTGCGATGACGTAAGGATGGATGCTGCGTCCATCATATCTCCCCGCACAAGGGCGCTACCAGCGACATCCGGCGCTGCGTCAAGACCGAGCGCCGGCCGGCCCGCGATATCTGGGCTTTCGGGTGCGCAATCCCGAGGATGCAGCTCCAATATCGGACCCCTTCTCACTCGCCGACGAACGCTTGCGGGCGCGCGCTTTAGCGAGCGCTACTTCCTTACGCACTGGACTTTCCGCTTGCACGTCCTTCGCGGGCTTATCTGCTCGCAGACCTTTGAATGCCGCCTGGCGAACCATCCGGGTTCCGGTCCATCCCGCGAACTCGATTTCCGCCACCAGCAGCGGTTTGACCCATTGAATATCGCGGCTGGCCTTAGGCGCTTCTGGCCCGGCGAAAGGGTTCACTTCGCTTTTCAACGCGGCGAGGCGCGGCAGCAGCGTCTTCAGTTTCTTCTGGCTATAGCCAGTGCCGACACGCCCTACATATCTCAATTCATTGCCACGATTCACGCCGACGAGCAGCGAGCGGAAGCGCCCGAGTTCGTGCGTCCAGCCTCCTATGACCACCTCATGGCCAGCGCGACACTTCGATTTAAGCCAGCTCTCGCCCCGCCCCGAAGTATAAGGCGCATCGATGACCTTGGAGACGATGCCTTCCAGGGAGAGGCTGCAGGCCGATTTCAGCAATGCTTCAGCGCCGGTTTCAAAGTGTTCGACATATTGAATCTGTTTACCCGTTCTATGGGCCTTGAGCAGCTTCGACAGCTGCGCCTTGCGCGCCGACATGGGCAGCGGGCGCAGATCTTTGCCGTTGAGATAGAGAAGATCGAATACGAAGAACACGACCGCCTTTGAGTCGCCTTCCGACAGCGCCATCTGCAGATCTGAAAAATTGGAGACGCCGTGGACATTCAGCGCGACGGCTTCGCCGTCAACGATGCAATCCGGAAAGGCAGCCGCAGCCTCCGCTATGAATTCGAACTTTGCAGTCCAATTTAGGCCGGTGCGAGTGCGCAACTCGGCGCGTCCGCGCTCCACACGCAGCTGCAGGCGATAGCCATCCAGCTTTATCTCGTGACCCCACCCCGCCTCCGTGGGCGGGCGGTCCACGAGCTTGGCGAACTGCGGAGGAATGAAAGCCGGAAAGGCGCCGCTCATGCTGTCGTTATAGCAATAAATATTCCGCCGGACTGCGTTAGCCGATCTCGCGTTTGAGTTTAGTCGCACTTACCCTGACCGGACGACTGCGATAGTCCTCGGGAAACAGGCGCTTCAGGTTCTCGATCTTGGGCAGATCGTTCGCCACGATATAGCCATGTCTCGGATTGCGAATCATGAAGTCCTGATGGTAATCCTCGGCGGCGTAAAACCCTTTGAGCGGATCGATGCGAGTGACAATGGCGCGGCGGAAGGTCCCGGATTTATTGAGTTGCGCAATGTACGCCTGCGCTATTTTCCGCTGCGAGTCGCCCGAGTAAAATATTTCCGAGCGATATTGAGCGCCGCTGTCCGGCCCCTGCCGGTTGAGCTGCGTCGGATCGTGAGCGACTGAGAAGAATATCTGCAGCAGCTTTCCATAGGATACTTCTGCTGGATCGAAAATAATCTGCACCGATTCGGCGTGGCCCGTGTCTCCGGAGCTCACGGCCTCATAGTCCGCGCTGTTTCGATCCCCGCCGGCGTAGCCCGACAGAACCTTCCGTACGCCTCGCACATGCTGAAACACCCCTTGCACGCCCCAAAAACAACCGCCTGCCAGCACTGCGGTTTGCAGCGAGCCTGAAGTTTTGGGATTGTCGAGCACAGGCGCCGCGATAACTATAGGGGCCTGCGCCGCAGGGAGAGTAGCCAACCACATGATCGCCATCGCGCTTAACGGAACTCCAATCCAGTTTTTTGCGATTCTCATAGTTCCTCTGTCAGGCGCGCTTGGCAAAGTTCAGCGCCACCGAGTTCATGCAATAGCGCAGACCGGTGGGCCTAGGCCCGTCATCGAACACATGTCCCAAATGCGCATCGCAACGGCGGCATGAGATGGCGTCGCGCTGCATGCCGAGAGCATTGTCCGAACTCTTCGCCACATTCAGCGCCGAGATCGGCCGCCAGAAGCTGGGCCACCCAGTCCCCGACTCATATTTCGTTTTCGAATCGAACAGCGCGGTATTGCAGCAGATGCATCGATACAGACCATCCGCATGATGACTGGCATATTGACCGCTGAACGCCGGCTCCGTGCCGTCATGACGGGTGACCCGGTATGAAGCCGGGGAAAGCTGGCTACGCCACTCCGCGTCCGTCTTTACGATTTTGGCAAGCCGTTCCCGGCCCAAACTTTTTCCTGCTGCCGAGAACTTTTCAATGATCACGCTCGTAGCTGCCAAGGCCTCGGCGAAAGACGTACCGGCAAACAGTGCAGCCGTTCCACACAACAGAAAGGCGCGACGTCCGAACGCTTCTTCGAAAGAGGCCATCATGCTTCTCCTGACCTAGCCGAAAGTGAATGCAAAGGCCTGCACGCCGCCGTCCAGAAATTCAATGCTAAAGGCGCGCTCACGCACCCCCTTTGACTGGCGAATCAACTGATACAAACGCTGTTCCCCGACCACGCCGTTGCCTTGGCGGTCGACATCAACGCCGTGATCCTGAGCGGGAGCGGCACCGTCAAGCCGCACACGGAATCGAATGGGTTTTCCGTCTACGCCCGGACCCAGCACCAGATGCAGATCCCGCGCATAGAATTGAAATACGATTCTTCCCGGAGCGGCCTTGAGTGTGGCGTGCTCCTTTTCCACGACCCAAAGTCCGACCAGGCCCCACTGATTTAGTTCGAGCTTGGCAGGCGTTGCATAGGTTTTGAGCCGCTTTTGCGCAAAGCCGCCGGAAGAGCTGAAATGCTCGGCGCGGCTATAGCCAATGTAAGTCTCGGGCGATTTAACGTTGGCCTTGTCGGCAGCCGCCTGAATGCCCGTGGCCTTGAGTCCACCGCCGCCTGGCGGCGGCAAGTCTTTGAAACCTGCTTCCATCAGCAGCGTACGGATAATCTGTTCGGATTTATCGTATTCGCCCTCTCCGAAATGATGGCCGCGGATTTGTCCTTGCGCATCGATGAAATAATGCGCCGGCCAGTATTCGTTGTGGAAAGCGTTCCAGATCGCCGAATCGTTATCGAGCGCCACAGGATGGCGAATGCCCAGCTTGACCATTGCGCGGCGAACATTGCGCGCATCTTTCTCGAACGTAAATTCCGGGGCATGGACGCCAATTATCACGAGGCCGTGGTCCTTGTATTTGTCATACCAGGCGTTCACATACGGCATGGCGCGCAGGCAATTGATGCAGGAGTATGTCCAGAAATCGATCAGCACCACTTTACCGCGCACTCCCTGAGGAGTGAGGGCGGGAGAATTCAGCCACGTGGCGCCGTTCAACGGCGGTAACTTACCCTCCACCGGCAATGCGGCGGCTGCGCCGCTTGCCGCGATGAGCGCGCTGGCGAGAAAAGCCAATAACAGTTGAGGCATATGCGAGTCTCCTTTCCGTTGGATACTACGCTACAGACCTCGAAACGGATGCACGCCGATGAGCTCGAGATGGCGCCGGGCTTGTGTAGGTTGGGCCTCGAAGACTCAGCCCAACCTACGCTCAACTCCTACCGAGGTAGTCGAGCTTGCCGAGCTCGACTCCGTTGTGGCGCAAAATGTCGTACGCGGTCGTGACGTGAAAGAACAGATTCGGCAGCACGTGATTCATCAGATAGGGCAATCCCTGCATGCTCTTCGTGCTGCTGCGGGTTTGCCAGGAAATGGTTTTATCTTCAGAGCCATCGATCTGCTCCGGTTTGAGCGTCTCAAGATAGGCAATGCTCTTTCGAATGCGCGCGCCGAGCTCGGCAAACGATGTTTCATTGTTCTCAAACACCGGCGCTTCTACACCCGCAAGTCTCGCCCCGCCACCCGTCGCACTGTCCGTGGCTATCTGCACCTGCCGGGACAATGGAAACATATTTGGATAGAGCCGCGCGTCAAGCAGGGCGCCAGGCTCGATCTTGCGCGTTTCGGCAGCGCTCGCAGCCTTCTGCAGAATGGCTGCAAGATTACTGAGGGAACGGATGAAGGCAGGCACGGAGGCTTGATACATCGAAATTTTCATTGTGTCTCCTGGTTAAGCTGTCGCCGTATCGCCTCTTCCCGCGCGTCGTCGATCGCGAACATCACTTCTTCCGCATCGACCACCGTCTCATCGCGCGCGAACACGCCCGTAAGCTGGCTCTCCGCATGCAGATCGCCTTGCTCGTACAGCGCCCACATCTCGCGCGCAAATTCCGTATCCAGCAACTCCGGCGCAAAACGACCGAGCGTGCCGCGGATGTTATTCACGTCGCGCTCGAGCATCGCAAACGCGCTGTTATTGCCGGATGCGTTAGCCACCTGCGGCAAATCGATGATCACGGGGCCATTGGGATCGACCAGCACATTGAATTCCGAAAGGTCGCCATGGATGAGCCCGAGGCTCAACATCCGCACGATCTGTTGAATTAGAAAGCGGTGATACGCGCGCGCTGTTTCGGAGGAAAGCGCGACGTCGCCCAGACGCGGCGCGGGATCGCCCGCCTCGTCCGTCACCAGCTCCATGATCAGCACATCGTTGAAATAGCCAATGGGCTGCGGCACGCGCACGCCGGCGGCGACCAGCTTATACAGCGCAGAGACCTCGGCGTTCTTCCACGCAGACTCCTGTTCCTTGCGGCCGAAGCGCGTGCTCTTGCTCATGGCCCTTGCCTGGCGGCTGCCGCGTACTTTGCGCCCTTCCTGATATTGCGCCCGCTTCTTGAAGCTGCGTTGCGCCATGTCCCGATACACCTTGGCGCAGCGCGTATGCGGGCCCGAACGCACCAGGTAAACCGTGGCCTCCTTGCCACTTTTCAGCGACCGAATCACTTCGTCGATGATGCCGTCTTCTATAAGGGGCAGAAGGCCCTCAGGAGTTTTCAAGCGCCGGGAACGTCTGCAGGCGGGTTTTTCTTCTCAGCTTTGCGTTGAAGTTTTTCCTCCTTCTTCTTGCGCTGCGCCTGCTCGCGCTGCTTTTTCTGCTGAGAATAATTGGGCTTGGCCATGGCGTTCCTTGGAGGTCTAGGGCTAAAGGACGCGTAGGATGGCACAGACGGGCGACCCAGCGAGCCCCCCCGACCCGAAGAATTCGAAAATTCGCGTAAAACGGTAGAGATCCTCGATGGCCGCCACGGGGTGACTCAGGAGGTAACCCTGCAAGTACAAGGCATATTCGCGCAGCGTCGCGGGCTGCTCGGGCCGCTCGATACCTTCCGCGGTGATTTCCAGCCCCAAGCCCTGACACAGCCCGATGATGGAGCGCGCAATGGCCACGGAGCGTGGGCTGGTGTCGATGCTGGCGATCAAACTGCGATCAAGCTTCACGCGAGTCAGCTGCAGCTGTTCGAGCGAAGCGATCGAAGAATAGCCGGCGCCGAAATCGTCCAGCGTAATCGCGACGCCGAGCGCGCGCAGGCGCCGCAAGGCATCGATGGTGGCGGAGCCCGTCTGCATCACGGTCTCGATCAGCTCAATCTCGATACAGCGCGCCGGCAACCGGTGCTCGAGCAACAAGTCCTGCACGCGTGCAGTGCGTCCGCCGGGTATGCTCGAGCTTGAGCGCATTGCGCTCTCCCGAACCTGCGGCTACTCTCTGCCGCGCCAATAATGGCAGGCGCAATCCGCCGCCAGGTAACAATAATCGGCGCAATGACGCCGTTGCGGGGGATATCTTGCTCACTCGGGCTCGCGCCGTGCTTGGCAGTCTGCATGCGGCTTTTCGTTCACGAACGGATCTCCATCCGCTTTTACCCGCATTAGTCGCCGCAAGTTTCGTGATGTTGTTTGCCCTCGATCCATTCGGCATCGGGGCCGCCTCGCATGCGCGCTCCGAGCAGGCGACGCTGCGTGTGGTCGCGCCGTTCTACGATCCATCCAACCAAGTCACTGTCATCCTCATCGACGACGATTTCGTGCGCAGCCGCGGCATGGGCTGGCCGCTGCGCTATGCCGACCAGGGTCGGCTCATGCGAACGATACTGTCGGTCAAGCCTACCGTCCTGCTGATCGATCTGGTCTATCCCCACAAGCACGGGGCCACCGACGATGTTCAACAGTTGCTCACACCCATTGCGAATTCGAAGACGCCGGTTATTTTCACCGCGATGGCGCTCGAGCCGGCCGCGCTGCCCGCCACCTATCGATTTTGCAGTGAGAAGCTGAGCGACGCTCCCTCAGGAGGGCTCATGGATAAGGAGTCCATGCGGGCGGACCTGTACGAAGACTTGTTGAAGAAGCATCGACTCGCCTATATCCGCTGGTCAGGCTGCGGCAATCGCTATCCTCTGGTGCTGGGAGGCGACTCGAAAACGGTAACGCCTGCGTTTGCCGCGTTCCGCGCCTATTGTGAATCTCACTCTGGCTCGACCTCATGCAAGGACAGCCCGCCTGCCACGCATACTGAAGATTACCTGCAGCCCATGATCGTGCGCTCGGGCGCCTTTCCGCCGAAGTTGCAGGACTATGCCTATGGCGAAAAAGCCTGCCAGAAGCCGGCAGACGCACAAGGCAATGTGCCCTCCATGCGCACATGGCGCGTCGCCTTTCAACAATTGACGCTGGGCCTGTTCAAGGATTTACGCGCCGAGCGGGACAACGAGGTCAGCCTGCCCTGCCCGGCCGTCACTGTCGTACCGTTGAGCGTGCTCGAGAAAGCGCCGCGCAAGGATTGGGCTACCTTGCTGGAGGGCAAGGCGGTATTGATTGGCGCACACATCTCCGGCATTCCCGATCTCGTCGAATCGCAGGTGCACGGGCTGATTCCCGGAGTCGTATTGCATGCGATGGCGCTGGACAATCTGCTGTCGCTCGGCTCCGGTTATCTCGCGGATCGCCACGAAACCCTGCAGCAAATACTGGCCGGCCTGCTGGTGGCGGTGTTTGCCTATATGTTTCCGTTTGTCGTGCGGCTGCTCGAGCATCCGCGCCTGAAGACCATACTCGCGGCTGCCGGGTTTGCCGTCTGGGTAGTGCTCGCGGCCACATACCTGAGCCTAAACCACTGGCTTGTCGCGCTCGCTGCGCTTGGCATCGGCGTGGCGTTCGATCTCACCAAGCCGACCACCTCCGCCGGCTACCTTCTGGCCGTAATCATCGCAGGCGTGGGCTCCCTCTTCTCGCTGAGCCAGGGCTGGCCGCCCGGCAATTGGGTGGGACTGGTGATCATCGCCTTTACGCATACCATCAAGCCTTACTACTTCGGCGAGGAGCGCAAGCATTTTCCGCATCGCGCTTCAGTTTTACGTTCGCTCTTCAAAATTAGGGGAAGCTCATGATTAGGATTCTGCTCCCGGCTCTCGGACTCCTTTGCGCGGGAAGTCTCGCGCAGGCTTGTGAAGTCAAAGATCAGAAAGTGGTTGAAATCATGAGCGATGAGGTGGGCACTTACGACAGCCAGGGTAATTTCCTGGCCGATGTCAAAAAAACGGAGATCCCGCTGCAGCAGAGCATTCTCGCCTGTCAGGAATCCCCTTCGCTCGTGCAGGTGAAACTCACGCCGGACAGCGCAGGCAAAGAGCGCACGGCGTGGGTCAATATGCTGGAAGTCAAAGTGGCCGGCAAAAACGCTACGACGCGTAAATGCAAGGACGCGCCGCCTTCGCATCTGGCGGACACGACCACGCCGGCGACTTCCGGCATCGATCCGTGCACGCACTGAGGAAAAAAACTTCTGCGATCGCGGCCTGTGCGCTGTTGGCAATTGCAGCGCAGGCAGCCGATGCGCCCGCGATTGCCGACCCTTCGGAGAGCGCGTATCTGACGTTTGACTACATCTTCGTCGACTCGCCGCAAATCGAGGCCTATCTCAGCGGGCTGATTCGCCAGTCGCTCGCGGCGAAAGGAGTGAAGCTCGACGCGCCGGACGTTCTCATCCGCTCCTCGGACGCCTTCGACATCTTCACCGACCCAAATCGCAACATCGTGATCACTACGCAGTTCCTGCGTGAAATGGGCAGTGAAGATGAGCTCAGCGCGGCCTTGGGCCATGAGCTTTCGCATCAGATTCTCAAACATCCGCAACGCAAGAATGCGGCGCGCGCTTTCCCAATGGGACTCGAGACGGTGAGCATGGTGAAGGCGGCTGCCAATCGCTCGCAGGGCGCGAATCGCGGCTCCTATTCAGGCAGGCTCGCCAATCTGGACCAGGAAAGCCTCGCCAACACACAGGCGGCCAGCCTCATCTGGAGCGACATCATCGCGCCGGGCTGGAATCGCAAGCAGGAGCGCACGGCGGATCAGAATGGCTTCGAGCTGATGCGCGCCGCCGGGTACGATCCTTCCGCCTTCGGCGCGCTGTTTCAAAAACTGCACGCGGCGGCGGCAAAGCGCAGCGAGCGCATGGAGTTGCTGAAGAAGGTGATGCTGGCGAAGGCGCGCGCCTCCAAAAGCCAAAAAACCTCCGCGAGCGAAGCCGACCAACTGGCGGATCATCTGCAGGACACGTTGAGCGAAGGCGCAGCGGAAGCCATCGTCAAGGGCCTTGCGAGCTTCAATCGCGATTACGATTCGCCGGATGAGCGCCAGAAGCTCCTCGCCGCCTATGCACGGGAGCATCGGGAGAAAAAGCTTTCCACCGCGCGGCCTGCGCGTCAATTCAAACAAGTGCTGCGTCAGGGCGCCGGCGCGCGCCTGCTCGCAGCGGACGCTGCCGCCATTCGGACACTCAATGCGCTCACCGTGAAAAATATGGCTGCGGCCGATAAAGCCGTGCAATCGATCCTCCCCCCGGGCAATGGCAAAGTGAGCGCGCCGCATCTCAATCTGGCGGTGGGTGTTTGGCACCATATGCACGGCCGACCGCAGGTCGGCGACCAATATGCGCGGGCCTGGCTGGCTGCGAAGCGCCCGCCTGCGCAAGCGTACGTCTGGGTGGCGTATTACCAGGCCACACGTAAGGAATATAGCCGCTCCATGAGCACGCTCGAGCAAGGGCGCAAGCGCGTTGGAAGTTCTGCGCCCTTCCTACCCCATCTGGTCTCACTCGCCCGCGCTGCGAAGCAGAATGACAAGGCGGACCGCTACGCGGTTGAATGCCTGAAGGAGGATCAGAAAAACATGGGCAATATGGTGGCGAACATAGTTCGCGGCCAACAGATCCCTTCCGGCCTTTATGCAGATTGCGTGCAGCGCCTAGGCCATGAGCCGAAGGCAGGCAAAGATCGGAATGCCGCGGTCGAAGCCATCAAACATCCGGTTGAAACAGGCAAGGGCCTCACCGACAGGCTGCGCAGTAAATTCCATCGATCCAAAAAGGATACCCGATGATTGCGTGAAAGCGGTGTTGAAGCCGGGGCGGGAGACCAAGCGCTCAACTGCGGAAACGGCAGACACGCTTCATTCAGGGCGCCGCAGAATACGGTTCTCGTGCCACGGGGACTTGTAAACCAGGCCATCCACGGCGGAAAGCGAACTCGCACGTGCGTCGTTGATCTGCGGCCGCGAAGAGCCGCTCGCGGCCACGGAACAAACGGGATTCAGGCGGTAAGCCAAAGCCACTTTGAGACGCGTCTCGTTCGAATCCCCGAGTGGGTGCGTGAAATCGTCCGCCACCGAGCAACCCGGGAGCTCAACACCCACCTCCCCTGTTGAATTGTCGGGTGAGAAGCCATCCGGATAATCGCCGAAATCCTTAGCGTTCACGCCACGAAACTGTATCGAGAAATACGTGGTGCCACAGTTATCTGCGGGATAGAAGCCATAGGGTTTACCGCAAGTGGTCGACCCGATCTGGATGACCTCGACGTCGATGCCACGCAAGCTATTGATGATGGACTCGCTGGCCGAGCAGGTACCCGGCCCGGTCAGCACGAATACGCGGTCCAGATTGAGCGTAGGCAGGCTTTGACCAGGGGGTAATGAGAAATTCTGTGTCGTATCGATGAACGGCACGGGGGCCAGAGGCCGCCCCGTGACGGGGTCGGTGGTGGGGTGCTGATCGTTGAATTGCAGCCTCTCAAATGTCTTGGTTGCCGTCTGCTGACCGGCAATCATGTAAGCGAGCTCGCTCGCAATGGCGAGATAGCCGCCGCCGTTGTAGCGGATGTCGAGGACAAGATCTTCGATGTTGGCGTCGCGCAGCGTTTGAACAGCCTCCACCAGCTGGGCTTCCGCAGTAGCGATGTGATCGTTGAACAGCATGTAGCCCACGCTGCCGGTCGCAGTTGGAATCGTTCGCACGTTCTGCACCGGAGTGGACGTCAAGGTCTGCGCAGTCAGCGTAACGCTACGCGAGGCGCTGGAACCTAGGTCCTGAATAGTGAACGTATGAGATTCCCCTGCCTGGTCGGGAAACAGCCCAGCATTCAAGGTATCCACGCCGTTTTGGGTATCGATATCGATATCCACGCCATCGACGGCCAATACCTCGGCGCCGCGCGCAAGGCTTGCCGGAGCCGTAGTAGCGGGCGAGCCCGGCTCGGTATACGCCACGATGGCCTGGCGCGGCGGCGTAGTTCCAAGCAATGCCCATTGCACCCCATACCCCACCGCTTCGCCGGACTGCGACAGCGCAATCCATCGATCGGTAGGATAGGTGAAGTGAAACTTGTCTTTGGGATTGCCGGACGGCGTAGTCGCGGAGGTCTTAAGGACGTCGAAGTAATCCAAAACCGTATATGTCGCAGGATTCAAATCCGGCACTTCCGTGTACCAAAGATAGAGCTCATGCGTCCAAGATCGCAGCCACATCTTTTCGTCGTTCGCGCTGCCTTGTATATCTGGCCATCGACGGCCCTGTGGATCGTTCCCGGAGCGCGGCGCCGCGCACTCTGCGTCAAAATTAGAGGACGCGGGGAATACCCCGACGCGCCAGGAAGCCGGATCGGCGGCAATAGGAGGGGCCGCATCTCCTCCACCCCCGCCACCGCAGGCAGAAAGACCAGTCAACAGGATAACGACGGCCGCCCAACGGCTGCTATGCATAAGCGTTTCGATTCAACTCGCTTGAGGGCGCGGGTCCGTGGTGCGCCGGCCGGATGCACGGCGGCGTTCTTGCCCCGGAAAGTAGCGATCGTCCTGTTTAGCGCCAAACAAACGGCGATCGCCGCTGCGCCGGTCGTTATGCTTCTGGAAGCGGCATGCGCATTCCTTGCTCATGGTGCAGTTCGGCAGCGGAAGAGAGGGCGCGACGCGCGAGAGAAAGCGCACGCCGCGCACTTTTCTCGCCTGCGGGCAGCTCATGAGGCCTGGAGTGATGGAAACGGCATGATAGGGGTGCGGATTCGGCGCGTTTCGAGCGATTGTGCCGGCTACGGGTGCAGCAAAGCGCGCGGGCTCCTCGTCTTCGGAGCCGCGTCTGCGGTTGCCCAGCTGGGCGAAGAAGTTAACTAGCTGCTTCATGCGGAGTCGGATCATGCACCTCGCTTGGCCGATGCGCATCTTTTTCAAGTCGTGGCCTGGCAGATGTTGCGAAAACGCTCGCAAGGCCTGTGCCTGAGCAGTTGACAGGCAGCCGCAGCGGCTCAACGATCACGCGCTTCTCCCCGCCTGCGAGACAGAAATGCCGAAACCCATACTCCACCGCCTCTCCCCCGCTGAAGTGCGGCCTCTGCTGCAACGCAGTAACTTCACCGTGGTCGATGTGCGGGAGCCTTACGAATACGAAGCGGGCCATCTCGCCAACTCGCTGCACATTCCGCTGGGTGAGCTGCCCCAGCGCTTCGCCGAAATTCCTGCCGACACCGTTCCGATTTTCATTTGCCGCGTCGGTGGCCGCAGTCTGGCGGCCTGTGAATTTGCGTTGCAGGCGGGCGCCAAGGAAGCGGTGAATCTGGAGGGTGGATTGCGGGCCTGGGCGGCGGAGATCGATTCGTCGCTCGAGGTGGCGTAGTGAATCGTAGGTTGGGCTGAGTCTTCGAAGAGCAACCTACCCGAACGGAACGGCGCTGATGTGGCCCGTTTCTTCGGGGGTGGCGAGGCGCTTGCC
>Ga0065707_10082260_pt1 | contig 18078 bp, 7 predicted proteins | sample SwiRhicommuniRL3_FD_59094 | JGI IMG/M metagenome (GOLD analysis project Ga0065707, IMG submission 59094) | Switchgrass rhizosphere bacterial communities from Rose Lake, Michigan, USA - RL3 v2 (version 2) | ecosystem: Host-associated > Plants > Roots > Rhizosphere > Soil | place: East Lansing, MI...
GCTAGAATATCACTGCTAGAATATCACTGCTAGAATATCACTGCTAGAATATCACTGCTAGAATATCACCGTTATTTCACTGCTATTTCACTACTATCATATCACCAACCGATAGTATTATCTACTAGTACTTCACACTAATAACACTACATCTGTTCTTTCAGGTGCTTATTAATTTATTAATTGATTAATTGATTATTTAATCTTCTTCAGACCATGTTTAACACCAAAATCTTTGAAAACACCAACAATTCCGCATCAACCCCAGCAATGAATATACCCAACAACGATGGTTCAGGGAATGTGAATTTCAGCGGGGGTTCGGCAAATGTCAACTCGTCAGGAAACCCACAGCCGATCGATATCACATATCAGAGGCAACAATCGATATTTAATAACGGGAGGTTTAGAAGAGAATCCATTGCCCATTCGCAGGGTATGGGAGGCGTGTCCTGGGGATCCGTGACGATCGGATCCTGGTTGAAGGACGAAGTTATGATGTCGAATAATTACAACAGTTACAGCAACAACCATCAGCATGCCAACTTCAACAATCCTATTCCAGCTTCCACCAACCTCAACATAGCCCCCACATACAGTGGGAACCTCATAAACCCCAGAAGAGGATCGTTTCGTTATAATAACCTGCAAAACATCTCGATGTCGCCACCAGTACACACGTCATACTTGCCTGATTTAGAGGCTGACTATTGCAAGGACTACAGCTGTTGTGGAGAGCTTTTACCGACCCTCCACGATCTTTTGCGACATTACGAAGAAGCCCACATCAGCCCTTCGCCTCCCACCGACAACAACCATTTGTTAAACAATGCTAGAAACAACAACTTCAGCAACATGCACAACGTTATGGAAACTGTGTCGACCACCGATGTGTTTTTGAACAACGGCCACAATCAGTTCCAGAACAACCAGCATTCTGACCCTCCCCAACAGATCAACACCAACCAAATACAAAACCAGCCCCAACAACATGTATCCAACCCCAATCTCAATTTGCATAAAAACCACTACAACATCCAACAACAAACCATCAATCAAGCCTCGCCTATACCATCGCATGCACCAATACCGAACCAGTTTAACCAAAACCAAAACCAACACATGCAACAAAACCAAAACCACCCGACTTCTATTCCTCCTCACCAAACACATCATCACCCTCAACAATCACAACAACAGTCTCCACATATCAACTCGCCAAGATCAAACACCCCCATGCAAACCGAGGACGAGGACTCGATGTACATTGACGATCCAGCCCGTCATTTGTACGTGATGGAAAACGACGAGCACAAGCCATACAAATGTCCCGTGATTGGCTGTGAAAAGACGTACAAGAACCAGAACGGTTTGAAATACCATCGTCTTCATGGCCACCAGGGCCAAACCTTGAAAGAAAATCCCGACGGGACAATTTCCATTATTGATCCTGAATCAAACACTCCATATTTGGATGGTGCAGGCATGGAGAAGGACAAGCCGTATCGATGTGAGGTTTGTGGTAAGAGATATAAGAATCTTAATGGGTTGAAGTATCATAGGGGTCACACCACTCATTAGGAGAGATAATAGAATGAGATTCCTGAGAAATCAGAGGGCTCTTGTTATATATGATACTGAGGATATTAGAGGGCTCTTTATGATACTAAGAATATTAGAGGTCTCTAACTCTCTAACTCTCTGATTCTGAAAATACTGACGGTATGAAGTTTATCTGAGAATCTTACGATATCGTAAGAATTCAAAGATATATTCAGATATTCTTCACGAGTTCGTCAATGAAATTCTTGAGTTTTCGGGTATTTTAGGTATCTCTATGAAGCATGATGATCAGGAGGATTCTGGGATAGAATTATGGGCTCTCACCGATAATTCTATTCTCACTGTGGGTGTCTACGGAACCACATTTCCCTGATCTTCATCGCTGTCCATCAACCACCATTAGAAATGAATACATTTTATTCATTATGTTTATTATTACATCACTTTATTTTCTGTTTTATTAATACTTTCGTTCAAACGATATTGCTTCTCATCTCTATGTATAGTTAAGTGACAAGTTCTGAAAAGTTAGGACAAATACTGTGCGTAGCGAGGTATTTGTGAATTAGAAGAGATATCGATACTGAGAAATACAGAGAGTAGCGTGGTATTTGATATTAGTGAATACTTGGTGATTTTAAGTGATTCTAAGTGAATATTAGCGAGAATTAGTGACTTATTGAATACTTGGTCATAAATCTTCGATATTTGAAGGTTAAAGAGTTTTATAAGCGATGTTTATATACAGGACACGTACCTCAATACATTCAGCCAGTGAAATATTAACCAAAATTGCCTCTAGTAACCGAATTATCATATAGACGAACTCAAAGAACCCCCTCTATATCAAATACAAACTCTCTGTAATTTTAACAACTATCTACCCACAATATTCAACTTGGGACTTTGGGTTACATAATCTTGTTTGAGAATTCGTCTCTCTCACGACCATATATTTGCTCCGCTCAGTACGTGAATTAGACTAGAATTGAATAGTGAATGTGGATATTTACACGTGATCTGGTACCTAAAGTTGAAGGTAAAGTATTTACGACGGTTATGGGGTCTATTAGACTGAACTTTGTATAAATCTGAGAGTCTTCTAGGGAGCTCATTTTGAGATAATGAGATCGATATATTTGGAGTGTGTCGCGTATTGATTTGTTAGTGTAGATTAGTGGAAACCAAGTATCTAGTAGACATTTGTTAGTGGACATTAGTGAGGATCAAGTATTTATTAGTGGACATTAGTGAGGATCAAGTATTTATTAGTGGAGATACAAGAGTTATTGTAATTAAATTATTTCTTGTCTTTAGAACATCAAATATTATACTAACAGACTTGGAAAATTTGAAAATTTGAGGGGTGGGTGGGGGGTAGTTACAGTTCTATAATCCTTCTTCTCTAAATTTCTCTAATTTTACTAATTCTCACATTAATCCTCACTAATACTCACTATTTCTCATTAATCCTAATTAATCCGCTCTAATCCTCACACAATACTCCTTACCATTTCTCACTAATCCCCATTAACCCTCACTATTTCTCACTACTTCTCACGTTTCTCTCTAATCCTCATTTCTCTCAGAACCATACAAATGTAAACAAATGATTTACAAATCCACCACATTCTTATGGGATGCTAATATTGTTGATGTTGGGATTTATTACTTACAAGTTCAGAGACCGGTTCTCGCTCGCTGTACCACTAGCAATTACTAGGAGCTGGCTCTATATCTTCTCGCTAGGCGTCGCCCTCCTAATGGTACTCCTACCACTCGCAAATCTTTCGTATATGAAATTTTATAACTCATTGATTCCCCAAGGGTCGCCGAGGATCCCATTAAACCCAACTATTACTCGGTCTTTCGAAGACCCAGGCTCCACTATACTCGACCTCAGTCAATTCTGGAGCGATCATCCCTACAAATTTGATAAGTTGCTTCACTACGAGTGGAACTTGCACTTGGATATCTTCTGTGATGTCCAGAAAAATGGCGCGGTGTTCAAGATCCCATACAAGATCGTCAAGGTAAATGGCGCGGAACGAGACTTGCTCGTGAGCTCGTTCATTTTAGACTGTGATTCTCGCTACATCCACCACTCCAACAACCGGCTCGTTCCCTTCAACTTACGATTCTGGGTCCCTCCTGCCATTGTCGACATTAACAGGTCCATCAAATTCAATTTGCGAAAATTGATTCTGAAGGGTGGGGCCTTGACTGGCGATATACGCAAAATAAAAGTCATTTTCGAGGGAGCTAATTTCTTCAAAACGAACGATGACGACACATACCTCCAATTCCAAGTAAAGTTTACTGGCTTTAGATATTACTTGGTGGAACACTTTTATTTCTGCTATGTTCTCGGCGTGGCAATGCTTTGGTTTATAAGTTCGTTTGTATGTGTTCTTATGAGTTCGTATATATTGTTCAGCGAGGAGGAATCTGAGCAATATATAAAACTTGAAAAAGAATGAGAATAATATGAGCGTAGTGAGAACAGCATGAGCGCAGTCAGAACAACATGAGCGTAGCGAGTGTTGTTCTTAATTTACTACTCTTAAAATATAATATAAATCATATAGTTTACCGTTTCGAGGTTAAATCTTCTAATATCAATATATTACCTTCAAATAAGAATCTAAATTAAACATTTAAAAACTCACAAGACCTGGATGCTTATAATTGAATTGCAAAACATAACCCTATAATTAGGGGTTGCTCTAACTATTATAATCTAGGTAATTCATCTCAATAGAATGAGATTCTAAGAATTAGAGAGAGTTGTGAGAAGCAGACAGTTTAAGATCAGAAAATTTAAGCCCAGGCAGTTTTAAGACCAGACAAGAAAGATCAGACAGTTCTACTGTTGGTTTGTTCTCCAAGAATATCAGTGAGTTTTCGAAATTCAGATATTCTTCGAGACTCAATTATTTTTACTCAAATATTCTGACCAGAAATGATATATACTTCTGGATAATTCAACAATTTATTCATTTATTCATCTGATGTTGTATCAGAATAGTATTCTTTGGCTGGACATTTTTGAATTGGTTAATCACCAGTTAGCATCTCATCATAATCCCGTCATAACTTGTATCTGGAAATCTGTGAATTTGGGTGCAAATTTCATGTATTCCATGAGAAAGATCCATACCGCAACGTAGTTGACAGTTCTTATGAGAGAGTTACAGAAGAGAATACCACCAAATAGCCTCCATATAGTTATAATATCAAGTAGTGATCAGACTAAGACTACTCTGGTGGCTAATGTAACGGTTTTCTGCTAGTAATAGGCGAACACTATCCTATCATTCCTTCCTAAGCAGTGAAATACAAACAGATAGTTAGCGACCAGAAGTTGAATGGTTATGATTACACTATTTACTGATAACAACCATTGATAAAGAATCTAGTAGTAAATCATAGTTAATACTCAAGTACCTAATGTTATAGAGATAGGGTCTAATAAACTATACTATTAACATTATAAATAAAAAGATCACAATTAGTTCTTATTATTTTCAAAAATTATTTTGTAAGTAATTTTTTAATTATTTTTCTGTTTTATATTATTGATGAGTTTTATTAAATTCATTAAGACTAATTGATCCAAAGGTAAATAATCTTTCCTCATATAACATAATACCCGAGGATCAATTTGTGATTGTAGTATTATAAATTCCAAAGTAACGTTCTTATTATATATTTAGCCTAGTAAACTTCTACTTTAGTATTTATATAGTATTTAAAAGGTATTTATATGCTAACTAGCATTGATTAGTTTTGCTTCATTAGAACAATCAACAGCCAAGAACGGAATGATCTTCTTAAAGTAATCGAATTCGTTGTAGTTTGGAGTGCTGGAGAAATCCTGGAAGAACTGGTCGATCTCGATTCTGCGGTTCAAGAAGTTCTTGAACTCATCGATCATGAGGTTCATTTCATTCATGCTACGGCCCAAATTTGTCATCTTGATCAAATTATGGCCTCGGGTGTTGCGGTGCAAATCGTTCAAGTCACTGAATAATTCGTGGATTTCGAGTTCATGATGATTTGCGGCCCGTGTGTCGTGGCTGGCGTTGTCGACGTCTTCAGGGAAGTTTTCAATGTACAATCCTTCTTCGTCGTTGATGTAGAAGGTGTTGTGGGCATCAGAATTGACAAATATCGATATCAACGGAATCCTGGGTTGTAACGGGAAGTAACTCACCTTTCTTGCACGCGATTGTGTTGAACCACGTTTCTGGTTCATCAAGTAATTCTTGTGGTGAATCAAGTTGAACTTTTCTCCCATGGATTCATGGTCAATCACAATATCAAATTTGTAGATGGGACGGACAATTTCTGGTGGAAGTTTGAAAAATTCAGGTGGCTGGCTGTTGGAAGTGTCCTTGTTTCTATTAAGCAACTCAATGGTTTGGACGCTGCTGGAGGTGGAATCTGAATCAGATTTGATCGACGACGACGCAGATTCTGTGATTGATGTGGGAATTGAGTTGAACGACAGTAGACTTGGACTCGACGATCGTGACTTTAGCGACGAATATGTTGTAGACAACGATGTCAACGAAACAGAGTTCCGTTTATACTTGAACGACCTGTCATTAATACCGTTCTTGTTGGACTCTTTAGATTGAGGCAGCTCGTTTCCACGTGATTTACCCACGACTGCAACTGGTTCAGGATCTTCAGTTGATAAATACCTGAATAACTTGCCTAACGAACTCACAATCGATTTGGAAGACGACGTGCTGGAATTGTCGATCTTGACAAACAGAAGTTCATTCACGTCATCTTTGCTAATATCAAGAGTATCGTCGCTGTCGTTAGTAGGTCCAATAGGCAATGACGAACACGAGTATATCGCCTCATCAAACACTTCATACGAATGTGTCTTACGAAGCTCACTTGATTTAATGGGAGTTGCAGGAATGAAACTTTGGCCATTTTCGTCTTTTTGAAAACTTGCTCCGTCATCTTTGGAGTTGAAGGGCAAGATGCAGAGTTTCCTATTGACCAACGGGTTGTCAGGTTTGAAATTTAGCGGTCCGACACCATTCTGATTGTTGAACACGGTAAATCTATGCAAGAGATCAAAAGATTTGTCAATTTTGTGTTGAACTTTTCTGGTGATCTTAATCAGAATTGACGACTGGTAATTATTGATTCCTATAATCCTCCAAATCAAGAAACGCAAGTAATACGATCTTACAATAGGATTCCAATGAATTAAAAACCGTTCAAACACTTCATTAGAAACCAACCAGTTGATAAAATTCAACTTAAAACTGTCATCCAAGTTCGTGAGCCATCTATAATGAGAAGGAAGGTCTGTACTTTGATCAAGTGGGGAGTCCAAGGACCTAAAGTGAGACAAGCTTTCCGGGATCATGTCCCAAACATTGAAGAGGAACGCCAAGTTCTTCAAGAGAATTTGGATGTGGTCAGTAGAGTTAAGCATCATGAAATTGCAGCTAATCCAAAACTCCCAGTTAACGACGTTTGATATATTGATATTGTTTTGAACATGGTTGATAAACTCATATACGATATTCAACACCAAACTGTTGCGATTGTAGTCATATACGTTTGTATCTTTAGCAACAGAACCCAACGACTCGTCGACAAACTTGATTAACGCAGTAGCCACAATATCGATAGAGTTATTATTTGTTTTTAATGAAGAGGAATATGTGATATCTCTCAAGCTTTTAAAGATCTTGATAATTGAGTTGTAATATATATCTGCTTGTTTGATATTCATAGTAGAGTCTGGTGGTGCTGAAGATTGGATGGGCTGTCCATTATTCGACGTTTGTATAGACTGCTTACCTTCATTGTTGTCGGATCCTGTTGAAAAAGGCGATGGGCTATAGGCATTTGGAGGTTGCTGAAATTTGGAAGATTGACTGCTGCAGATTCTTGTGATTGAGACTTGGAAGATCTGGAATACATGTGAAAAAATTACAGTAAACCCAGGACTACTCAACAAAAGAGACAGCTGAGATTTAGCATCTATAATTTCACTAGAGTTGGCCAAGGTTTCCTGAAGAATATTCACGTAATGTCTAAAAAAGGAGTTGAAGACATTGGAATCACAGTTACACCATCTTCTAACCCAGCTTCCATTGGGATCTTTAATCCCATCAACAGCGTGTTTTGGAGGAGGCACACAGTTCAAGAAGTATGTTTGTTGCAGAGGGGGAAATTTGATACCCCTAAAGTCAATAAGATGATGTAAATGGCTGGGGAAGCTGGAGCGAAGAGTGTCGAGAATAAGTTTATCAGTCTTAGTATTCGACGATGCAATGATGTTAAGAGTGGACTCGAACATTGAATGTTTAACGTTGAGCAAGAACAAGAGTGCATTGCTCACGTTGGGAAGATTAAAGAATGAGACGGCAAAGATTTTACCGATGAATGCAGATATGGAAAGGGATAAAGATTTGAGGGTAGTCATTTTGTCGACACAGTAGTCTAGAGTGAAAGTGAGGAGGGTGGTGAATTGTCTATGAAAGTCTTTGTCTACCAAGTTCCAATTCCAATCATCTCGGGCAACTATACGGGATATAGATTCCAAATAGGCGTTTCGGTCTGCTGCTGGTATAGGGGAGTAAGTGATGGGGTAAGATGCCAGCTGGGGTAGATGTGGTGAACTAATAGGGTTAGTGGATGTGACAACATTCGTTTTCAAATTACCCAAGAGTGAACTCCACCATTTGAGCAAAATGGCGGTAATGACGCTTATAAGACTCTTGTAAACCTTTGAGTTTTTGTCAAAGTATTTTTGGAGAGGACGGGCATTTCTGAGGAACGGAAGAAGCGAAGTTCTGAGAATATTGGACTTTAAAATCCCACTGTTCTTACTATTATTGTATTTCTTGGAATTAAAACGATTGAGTTGAACTTCCAATCTTTTGTACTGCTTAAGAAGGCTTTTTATTAGCTTATCATTTTCATGGTTAGCGGGAGGAGCTTTCGTAAGGGATGGAGAGCCTGTAGACGACTTTGACCGAAGACTAGATTGGTGGGATGCCGGCAGAAATGCTGGTAATGGAGGTGAAGGGGTTAAGTTATTGGATAAACTATTGGATGAGGTATTGGATGAGAGATTTGCAGTTGTCTTATTTGTAGTTGTATTATCTTTGGCATTATCTTTGGTAGTATCTTTGGTGTTATTTCGGGTTGAATTTACGTTGGAAGGTGTAAGAAACTTTTGCTCCAAATTAAAAAGCTCAAGCTTGCTCGAGGAATCATTTGAACTGGTAGTTTTTCGTCTAATGCTGGCAACCTTGGTAAGGACTTTTGCCATAATCAACAAATAATTATTCTTCTAGAATAGGTCCCGAATAAGCGATAGTAAGGTTTGGACTTGATTAAAGTTCAAATGACATAAAAACTGGTTAAATGGAAAAACTGGGAAGTTATAAGTATATGCCGAAGATACTATTTTGAAACACTGCAACAAACCAGTATTACAACGAAAATGTCCTCGAGTTACTAGATAACAAATAAGCAGTGAAAATGTGATAACTTCAAGAATTACTGAGATTTTGCGGATTTGATCTGGACACCGATACAATTTCACCTTCAATACGAGTCACAAGCTGCTTGTTTGAAATATAAAGTTATCAAAGTCTGAGTTCTATGTTGAATATCTCAGTGATGAATATCTCAGTTCTATAGTGAAGATTTTTCAAAAATACTTCAGAAACACCGTCTGGCAAATACTGTTATGATACACTCCAGGAATAGCAACAAAACAAAAATACCGGGAGACGATTTTGTTGAAAAAAGAGGCTAATTGTGGAGCGAACAGAAACGGCAAATGTCGGTTAGATATACTGCAAATCCGGAATGTCCTATAAAAAGAATGTTATTTATGTGTTCGTTGTTTAAGGGGTAATGGAGTGCTGTAATATATTTGTAAACTATATGATGAAGTCGTGCGCGGACAAATAGAACATTTGCTCCCAGTAAGTTTCTTCTCAAACAGTCCCTTTAATTACATAAACGATCATAACCAGAGCTAAAATGTGTTGTAAATTCATCAAAGGTATACAAAACCTGTATGTAGTGAATCGTGGCGTGGAATGCAACGAGCCCTTGAAACGGAAATATTACGATATCTAGAGGACTAGAAAAAGGCCCAATGAGGTATTGTGGAGTACCAATGAGGAAGAGTGGGGGGACTAATCAGGAGTCTTGATAACGATATATAGAAAGTCACGTGTTTGATATCTCTGTGGTGAAGCAATGAAATAGTTGTGATAACCATGAGGTGAGAAATGTGTACAATCCTAAGAAAAGATTCCTGGCTGAGAGAGCTCCCGCCAGAGAACTTCCACCAGAGAACTTCCACCAGAGAACTTCCACCAGAGAACTTCCACCAGAGAACTTCCACCAGAGAACTTCCACCAGAGAACTTCCAACAAAGAACCACCAGAGAGCTCCCACCTTGTGAGGTTATCTAATAAGTCTCAACGTATCGTATCCCAATGATACGACGTGAGCTTTAAGCATAGACGATGGATAGCAAAGTGTTCATTTATTTTATTAGTGGGGACAAGAATTCATTTGCTGGGGACAAAAATTTATGATTTTTAATTCGTCACTGCCCTCAGCCTTCAGGGATATGGAATGAAATCTTGGAATATGATTACGTAATCTCAAACCCATCTTGAATATTGTGGGTGATTACTGCTAAATAATGCCGTAAATCAGTATAATATACAGTGGGGCAATATAGGTTAGTCCAGATGTCAACTTAGTTGGTAGAGGCATTTTGGTCAATATTCCTCTAGCTGAATCTACAAATGTTCGTGTACTGCATATAGCAAATTACATATATAAGAAAGTACCTTTAAATATGTGGAGATTCAACATCAGGATGGATTATGTAATGTATTAAGGAGAAGTGACTAATAACGTCTGTATGGAGACAAATATAGTCATTATAGAAACTCAGTGTCTACATATCCAGCGTGGGAGTTCGTAATCTTTTATAAGAGTCTTATTCCTATAGATTTGATGATACTTCTATATATTGGTGAAGCTATATGCTATATGTTATATTGGCGAGACTCAACGCGGGAGTATCCACAAGATCCAGGTAATTTACTCTATTTGGTGCCATCAATTCTTTAACTCTTTCGATTGACAATTCTTCAACTCAGGCCCAATTGATAATCCTTCATCTTTCTAATTCTTCAACTCTTTTGTTTGTGATGGGTCAAATCTCCATCGTTACCTTCAGCTGTTCTTGAGTTCTTAATGTTTACTTATGTGAGTTCTTCATTCTTCATTAGTTTGTAACTTTTCAATCTCAGTTTTCAAAGTTTCATTTTCTTCTTGCAACTTTTTGGCCTCTTTTTGAGCTTGATCGTGATCTGAAGTGATCTTTTCGACTTGAGAAGTCAATTTTTTAACTCTTTCTTGAGAGATTAATGTTTCAGCTTGCACTTGCTTGACTTTCTCTTTGTTTTGTTGAATTAATTCTTTTAATTCTGAATTTTTAGAAGTCAACTCTTTAATTTCATTTGATTTCAGAGCAAGTTCAAGTACTTTTGACTTTTCAGAGTTTAATTCTTCAACGATCTTTGACTTTTCAGAAGTTAATTTGTCAATCTTTGACTTTTTAGAGTTTAATTCTTCTACGATCTTCGAGTTTTCTGAAGATAATTCGTTAATCTTTGACTTTCCGGAGTTTAGTTCTTCAAAGATCTTTGACTTCTCGGTAGTTAATTCTTCAATCTTCGACTCTTTAGAGTTTAATTGTTCAATAGCCTTCGAGTTTTCTGAACTTAATTCTTCAATTTTAGAATTTTTAGAGTTTAATTCTTCAACGATCTTTGACTTCTCGGTAGTTAATTCTTCAATCTTCGACTCTTTAGAGTTTAATTGTTCAATAACCTTCGAGTTTTCTGAACCTAATTCTTCAATTTTAGACTTTTTAGAGTTTAATTCTTCAACGATCTTCGACTTCTCGGTAGTTAACTCTTCAATCTTTGACTTTTCAGAGTTTAATTCTTCAATAACTTTTGACTTCTCAGAAGTTAATTCTTCAACCATTCTTGACTTTTCAACAATCAAATGTTTACCTGAATCTAACTCACTAGTCAACTTTTCTATCACAATATCTTTTTCAGCAACAGCAGTCTTGGATTTTTCAAGTTCTTCGCTTTGAAGAGTCAACTCATTAATTTCTTTCTTTTGCTGAGCATTTATCGATTCAATCTGTTTGTTCTTTGTGTCTAACTCTTTAATTTCATCTTTTTGTTGTTCTTTCAACGACTCAATCTCCGTATTCTTATTATCTAATAGTTCTGAAAGTTCCTTTTCTTTTGATGCAGACGATTCTTGAAGGGCACTGCTAGTAGAACTTAAAGTCTTGATTTCTTCGCTTAATTTTTCAAGATTGCTGATCTTTTCTGATACTGATTGTTCCGCAACCTTTGCTCTAGATGATAATTTTTCGATTTGTTCCTCCTTTTCAGCCAACTTTTTGCTCTGATTGTCCCTTTCTGAGGAGATCTTTTCAAGTTCTTCTTTACTTTCAAAAGACAAGTTTTCAAGCTCCTTTCTATGTTCAGAAATCAAGTTTTCAATGCTCTTTTCATTTTCAGATCTTAAAGCTTCAATTTGGTTATCTTTTTCAGATCTTAAAGCTTCAATTTGGTTATCTTTTTCAGATCTTAAAGCTTCAATTTGGTTATCTTTTTCAGATCTTAAAGTTTCAATCTCCTTTTTCTTTTCGTCAACTTTTTCGGTTAGTTCCAAGATTTGTGCATTCGCTTTGGATGCAGCATCTTTTAATTGATCTTTCAATTGACCAATTTGAGCTTTAAAATCACCATCTGACTTAACAAAATCCTCGACTTTGGCTTCTAATTCTTTAATTTGTTCTTCGAATTTCGTGGATTCTGCCTTGTGTTCTTGGGTTTTTAAAAGACTCGATTGTTGTAATTCACGATACACCTTATCAAGCATTTCTTTTTCACGTTGGAATGCAAGAATCTCGTCCTTCAAGTTATCAATCTCTAAGCCTTTCTCTGCGATAACCTTTTCAATCCCACTGGCCAAGCTGAATTCAGAGTCCTGTTGAATTTTCTTCTTATCAGACTCCAACAGTGATACCTGAAGCTTCAATTGAGCCAACTGGCTCTTCAAATCTTCGACCTCCAATGCCAACTTCTTGTTGTCTTCGTCTGCTGATGATTTGCCAGTAGAGACAGACTTATGCAACAATGTAAGGGTCTGAATTTTGTCCAGTAAAGTCTTGACTTGAGCCTTATGACTCTCATCACCAATTAACTTATTTCTGTTAGAATCTTCCTTAATTTTATGGACTTCGTCAGCTTTTGTCTTCAACTTGTTTTGCAAATCATCAATCTTTTCAGTGAATTTCAGCGACATTTCTTCCAATTCCTTAGCCTTCTTATGGTACAATTGATACGTAACTACCAAAGAGACACATCCTGCCGCAGAGACAAATCCCAAGATACCCATAGTGTAAGAATGAATAGTATGATCTTTGGGTTAGACGAAAATATATTCGTGAATCAGTTTATTGCCACGAATCACATCTCATAACCATAAATGTCTCGGAGTTTGGAATGTCGCAATGTCTTTTTTTGTAAAGAGCACGCGACATTAGTTTAAAAACTAATCTTATCAAAAACTGATTAGGGGCAATAACAGTGCAAGCGACGTCGAGAATATGGAAATAACACCTGCTAATATACATTCGTCTAACCTGTTTAGATCTAGATCATCCTCTAGAACCAGGAACTCTACGGCGAATTCTAGATCGACAAGTTCGACTAGAAGACCGTCCATCGGAAAACGGTCCCTTTCTGGAACTTCGTTGAATAAATTAACCATTACCCCAACAACAGTTGACCATGAAAAATCGATTCCAACGACTCAGGCAGTCTTAGATAACTCTTTACCCTTAGATTTTTTCAAGCAGGATTTAATTACATTGATCAAGGCTCTTAAAGTCAGCAAGTGGCATAAACGTCAATTGACCATGAGCAACTTGGTTATCAACAGAATCTCGGGAGCCTTGACTAATTCCATTTACAAGCTTGAGTATTATGACCCTCATCAAAACTTGAAGTTGCCTGCATTGCTTTTACGTATCTATGGTAAGAATGTCGACTCGATCATTGACCGTGAGTCAGAATTGGCCATTTTGATCAAGTTATCGCAAAAACGGATTGGTCCGAGATTATTGGGAATCTTCACCAATGGAAGATTTGAACAGTTTTTGGAAGGCTTTATTACTTTGAATAAGGACCAGATTAGAGACGAGGTCTTGTCGCAAATGTTGGCAAGAAGAATGAAAGATTTGCATTATCGTATTGAATTGGATCTTGACGACAGAATCTCGTCACTCCCAATGTCATGGAAGTTGATCAACAAGTGGTTGGATATTTTGCAGAAAGATTTCTTGCCGAACTATGAAAAGAACAATTTAGACACTAAAGAAGTATTCCTTGTCGAATTTCCACGTCTTAAAGAATTGATTAAAAAGTACAGAACTTGGCTTTTCCAAAAGTACGACTCGGAAAGCTTCTCGTCCAACTTCAAGTTTTGTCATAACGATACTCAATATGGAAATTTGTTATTGAATGAAACCTTCGATGCTACTGAGATCATTGTTGATACAACCCCCAACACTCCTGCCGGATCTTCTGCGTCGCTTGCTCAAGATAACCAAGCAGATATAAAGTCAACTTCCAACAAGAAAGATAGCAACATGGTGGTAATTGACTTTGAGTACTCTGGCCCAAATTTCCCTGCCTATGATTTGGCCAACCATTTCTCAGAATGGATGTCTGATTACCACCATCCAACCGAATCTTACAAAATTCACGAACAAAACTTTCCGTCTAAAAAGCAACGTTTGAACATGATTAAGTCATACGTTGAATATGACTTCCAGTACCCTTCGTCCAACCTCAAGACCAAACTGCCACCAGCACTTTCAGAGTCCAACGCCAGCGAATTGATCGAATACGAAATCAAAAAATTGTACAACGAATGTACTTACTGGAGATCCACAGTCCAAATCTTTTGGAGTCTTTGGGGCTTGATTCAAAGTGGCCCTGTAAAGATCGCTTCTCCAAACCTTTCTGGAAAGGAATCTTCCGAGCCTGGTATTGAAAGTACCTACACTATCACAACCGCATTAGACACGTTCACCTTAGAAGAAGATGCTATTATCGAGGAAGATATCACTTCGACCGATGACGATTTCGACTACCTCAAGTATGCACAACAAAAGGTGGCTCTTATTCTTGGTGATTTCATCCAATTTGGTTTAATGGACAAGAGTGAAATCGATGAAAAGTACTGGCCACTTCTCAAGATTGTTGATTGTTCTGAGCTTGATGTATAATCAAGAACAAGTTGAAAAAGCTACTTAGTGAAAAAGTTCTTTAATTTCGAGCTACTTCAAATCAAGCCTTCTTGAATTATTGTCTTCTTAGGGCAGGACTTCAAAATGCTGCCCAAAGGCTGCTCACAATTAAATTCTTCCCTCAAAGGTGCCTAAAAACTTCTTAATTCTTGCCTAAAAGCTTCCCAAAGGTGCCTAAAAGTGTTGATAATCAATATTTTCAAGCCTTCTTGATCATCATTGAGTCTTCACATCATTACTTCTTTTAATTCCTTTCAATGGTATCCTAGTAGACACTCATAGAATGAATACATATACAGATCCAAAGATTGTAGATCCTAACACTCCAGATATAAATGCCTAAGATGCCGATATTAGTACTAGGGATACTGAGCGCAGTGGATACTGAACGTAGCGAAGTATTTGCCGTTATTTGATAAGTGAATACTCCAGAGCTCACATATCTAGAGAAACCAAATTTCACCCCACAAAATTATCTCAGCCATTCAAAACTAGAGCAAAGATTCGAAATTGGAGAAAAGCGACTGTTTGTGTACTCTTCAGGAATAGTTATCAGCTGCCGAGTCAGAAAAACCATCGCTTCGCTCCTGTTTGTCTACTCTAGAGCTTTTGCAACCTCCTTATCAACCGACAAACCTGTATATAAAAATGGAGGTAAAAATTCTCCAGGTTTTAGGACTTAAGATAAATTGATCCCCCACGAACAATAAGCTACGGGACTCAGGTTATCGGTAACTATTAGAGGGAGTCCAGATTCTGTTTCACAACAACCAAATATGTTATCATACAGAACCCAAGGCTACAATGGCTATGGGATCCAATATTCTCCATTCTTCGACAGCAAAATAGCCGTGGCCACGGCAGCCAATTATGGATTGGTGGGAAACGGGAGACTATACATTTTAAATATCGAGCCCAACGGATCGATTTCCAACCAAATATCATGGGAAACTCAGGACGGACTTTTTGATGTTGCCTGGAGTGAGATCCACGAGAATCAAGTCACTGTTGCCAGTGGGGACGGATCCATAAAACTCTTTGATATGACCGTGGGAGAGTTTCCGGTGATGAACTGGAAGGAACATACACGAGAAGTATTTTCCACCAACTGGAATTTGGTGGATAAATCGTCTTTTGTGTCGGCAAGTTGGGACGGTTCAATGAAAGTATGGTCACCGCAACGGAATGAATCGTTGCTTACGTTAAACCCAGGAAGCACAGACTACACCACCAGAACATCGTCTGCGGTCAACCCACCATTATCTCACCAGCCGCAACATCAATCTAATACCGCAAATTGTATCTACAACGCCGCCTTTTCTCCTCATTCACCGTCTACAATAATAAGTTGTAATGGTTCATCACACGTACAAATCTGGGATATTCGACAACCACGCCCTTTACAGATGGACTATATCGCCCATGGCGGATTGGAGGCGTTATCATGTGACTGGAACAAGTATAAGCCAACCATCGTTGCTTCTGCAGGTACGGACAAGTCGATTAGAATATGGGATTTACGTATGATTACCAAAATAGACCAGTCTACCAATATGCCTTCATACAATACGCGTGGACCAACGCCGATGAACGAATTGTTGGGACACGAGTTTGCAGTAAGAAAGATTCAATGGTCTCCACATAATGGACAAGAAATGATCAGTACTTCATACGATATGACTTCACGAGTATGGATCGACGAATCTGGAGAACGTGCTAGGTTTCTTAATGCAAATAACGGTGGATGCAAAGGAATAATGGGAAAGCATAAAGAATTTGTCATTGGATGTGATTACAGTTTATGGGGAGAGCCAGGATGGGCAGCGTCGACTGGATGGGATGAAATGGTTTATGTTTGGGATACCAAAAGATTGTGAATTTAAAGTTCACGTTAGTGAACTTTAAGGTTTAGAATAAGTAACTATGGTGATAAAAAGTTTCTTTAGTGAACTTTAAGGAATTATAAGTGAAACAAGTTACTTCAGTGAACTATGATCGGTTACTATAATGAGTATAGTTAATGACATAATGCTAGTTGCTAGTTGCTAAGGACTGCTGACGACTGACAGTAAAGTTTGGATTTCAAAATGTTATTGTACAGCAACTAAATCACTAAACTATTAAATTACTAGACTACTAAATCACCAAACACTGCTGAACTACTGAACTACTGATGCCAACTTATCAAACTCTTGGTTTTTCAAACCCAGTTTAACGAGTACATTTTTTTATCTATCTGTGGCTCGCTATAGTGACCTTCTTCTTCTCCACCTCAAGCAGCTCTTTGTTACTTGATTATTTATTATATCAAAAGTATTATACATCTACTTTATGACCATATCTAGTAGAATCTCGCTAATTTCGCTAGCTGTAAGGGTATTATATTCAATTAATAGCAATATTTGTCATGCACTGATCTGTCAAACATAACAAAAATTAGTACTAACGACCGTTGGATATGTAAATACCCATAAATACCAATAAATACCTAATCCAATATATGTTCAAGAAACACATCCACACCGCAACACATACTTCAACAGATCTACATCCACACCGCAATACTCAGAATAAATATCCCAATAGGGAAAATACAGAATTCCATCAATTACTCGATCCATCTCAATCATAAACAAATAGAACACCCACAGCACAAATCGATGCAAACAATTTACGCTAATATTTCCCAATGCGTTCTTTATAAGGTCAATATATAGTCTGCGGGATTCCTAGATATTGTAAGGGCCACCATTCAGAATTATCAAATTATCCGAATTCCATATAACAAACCATAAAATCTACAGGTAGATCAACCAGTTAGTTATATACAGAAACAGCAAGTCACAAGTCAGAAGAAGAAGAATCAGAATCAGAATCAGAACAGCAAGTCAGTATCAGAATCAGAATTACATTTTAAATTAGTGGATCTTTGACCTTCTCTACAACAGTTTCGATCAAATAATCACTACTATCTTTTCTACAGAGTATAACAATTTATATTTAGTCATTCCCCAACTCTCATCACTTGAGTCTCGCTAATTATACCATGTCTTTCACAATCAACTTGGAATATACGTTCCTCA
>Ga0065707_10000696_pt1 | contig 18053 bp, 13 predicted proteins | sample SwiRhicommuniRL3_FD_59094 | JGI IMG/M metagenome (GOLD analysis project Ga0065707, IMG submission 59094) | Switchgrass rhizosphere bacterial communities from Rose Lake, Michigan, USA - RL3 v2 (version 2) | ecosystem: Host-associated > Plants > Roots > Rhizosphere > Soil | place: East Lansing...
CGCCCGTTATCCTCACTGGGTGAATTTCGTGCGCTCAGAGTTGGAAAAGACATATGATGCGCAGACGATCTATCGTTCTGGTTTCATTGTTTACACGACGCTTGACCCAACGCTTCAGGACGAAGCCCAGAGGCTGGTGACCGAGCAGGTAGCTTTGCTGGCTGACAAGAATGCACACAACGGCGCGCTCGTCGCCATCAAACCTTCCACCGGTGAGATCCTTGCCATGGTCGGTTCGCCGGATTTCAACAATGAAGCGATTTCCGGTCAGATCAACATGGCAGATAGCCCGACACGTCAGCCAGGTTCATCCATCAAACCAGTTAACTATGTCGCCGCGTTCGAAAAAGGCTGGACCCCAGCCACATTGATCTGGGATGTGCCGAGTGAGTTTCCTCCTTCAGGGAATCCGAACGACACGCGCGAGCCCTATCGTCCCGTTAATTACGATGGAAATTTCCATGGGCCGGTCACTGTCCGCACCGCGCTTTCGAACTCTTTCAATATTCCGGCTGTAAAGACCTTGAATTTTGTGGGCATTTATGATGATCCGGCTACGCCTCAAAAGGATGGCATGGTCGCGATGGCAGAACGACTGGGTATCACCAGTTTTACGAGACCAGATTACGGCCTGGCCCTCACGCTGGGTGGAGGCGATGTAAGTTTGCTGGAGCTGACCGGTGCTTACTCTGTGTTTGCAAATGGCGGCAAAAAAGTTCCACCCGTTGCCATCTTAAAAATTGTTGATTTCCAGGGTCAGACCGTTTACGAATATCAGCCTCCACAACCGGAGCAGGTCATCCGCCCAGAGCATGCCTTCCTCATCTCATCGATCCTCTCTGACAATGAAGCACGCTCCTGGATGTTCGGCCGTAACTCACTCCTGAACCTTCCCTTCCAGGTCGCGGCCAAGACGGGCACTACTAACGACTTCCGCGATAACTGGACATTGGGCTACACTCCCGATCTTGTGACCGGCGTCTGGGTAGGCAACGCCGATTACACACCCATGGTCAATACTACGGGTCTCACGGGCGCAGCGCCCATCTGGTCATCGTTCATGCAATATGCAGTACCCATTATCAGTGGCGGCGCACCCACGCCTTTCTCTATTCCACCAGGTATTATGGAAAAGGCGATTTGTTCGGTTTCAGGAACGGAACCCTCACAATGGTGCAAGAGCGGTCAACGCAACGAGTATTTTGCAAGTGATCAACCTCCGCTACCAGCTACACAAGACCTTTTGCGCCGCGTCCACATCGATACCTGGACAGGCCTGATCGCCGGCGATGCCTGCAAGGATTTTGCCGAAGATGAACTGGCAATGAACGTCAACGATAAATTTGGACGCCAATGGCTGCGAACCGGGCAGGGGAAGGATTGGCTCGAATCGCATGATATGCCGCGCAATCCGTTCTTTGCGCCGGACAAGGAATGCAGTGGTTCTGATCCTCATCCGGTTCTTGAGTTCAGCAATCTGAACGACAGCACCGTCATTACTGACCCGACCCTTCCAATCAATGGCGTGATTGACGTCAAGAACGGCGGTTTTACAGGCTGGCGGCTTGAATATGGCGCCGGCCAGGATCCATCTGACTGGAATATGCTGGCACAGGGCACGAACTCGTTCCCCACGCCCTCTTTGATTTATACATGGGACCTGCAGGGAATTCAGGATAATCAAATTACCCTGCGCCTTTATCTCTCGAATGGAGAGGACAACTATGCGGAACGGCGGGTCACGATCACCCTCAATATTCCCACTCCGACTCCGCTCCCAACCATGACCCCCAGCCCAACTTCCTTCCCACCCACTGTGGCGCCCACGGATACGTCCATTCCTGTTATCCCGACTGAAACACCGACCCAGTTCCCAACCGAAACGCCCACAGTCGCAACAACTCCCTAAATGATTCCGTAAACAAAATCACCCCGCCATAGCGGGGTGATTTTCATTTGCCATAAATTTATTTATCTACAGGCTGGGAAACCGGTGTCGAAGTAGGGGCTCGCCGGGATTGATCATCCTTTACAGATTGGATACCATTATTCACTTGATTTGTAATTCGTTCCAATTCGGCCTGGAGTTGCGTGAGGCTGTCAATTACATAATCATCCGCATCCGCACGGATCCCTTCGGCTTCCGCGCGCGCCTGCGTAAGGATTTGATCGGCGCGGCGCTGGGCTTCCTGCATAACGATATCTTTTCCCACAAGTTGATCAGATTTTTGGCGGGCAATCTCAAGGGTACGATTGGCTTCCTCCTGTGCCTGGGCCAGCACACGGTCGCGTTGACCCAGAAGCTGTTGGGCCTTCTTCACTTCCTCCGGGATGGCAATGCGCATCTGGTCAATGATATCGAGCATACGGTCTTCATCCACCATAACGTTCCGAGTCAGTGGGATCGCTTTGCTCTCATTGAATAATTCTTCCAATCGATCAATTAGTTGCAGGATGTCCATAAAAGCCTCCGTTCCACGGATGACTCCAATTCTATCGCATTTTTAATCACGCAACGCGTTCGGAAGCGCATGTCCATCACCCAAACTCATGACTTTATTTTTCAAAGCCGTGTTCACATGAGCCGGCACCATGCTGGAGACATCCCCTCCCAGTGAAGCAATTTCCTTGACGGTGCTTGAGGAAAGGAAGGTATGCTCCTCCGCAGTGATGAATGCGACGGTTTCGATGTCGCTGGCAAGACGCTGATTCGCCAATCCCATGCGGAATTCAAACTCAAAATCGGAAAATACGCGCAAGCCACGAACGATCACCTGCGCGTCGATTTGGCGTGCAAACTCCACAGTCAGACCGCTATAACCAGTCACTTTGATCTTTGGGTTGCCGTTGAATGCCTGCCTGACCAGGTCCATACGTTCGTCCGGTGAGAACATGAGCGATTTCAACGGCTTATCATAAACAGCCATAACGATTTCATCGAAGAGACGAGAAGCCCGTGACGCAATATCAATATGACCGTAGTGAATGGGATCGAACGTCCCTGGGAATAATGCTCTGACCATTTTATTTTTTAGCCCTTTGTCTTTTGATCTCATAGTCATTGAACGACCTCTTATCGTCTGGCAGTCTTTGACTATGTGACTAACAACCAAACGATGATCCAACGATCAAACTACACTACGATTTAACTAACATCGCCTTTGCCATCACCCCAGAATCTTCCAAACGCTTCTGCCAGCAAAGCATGTTCAGGCTGGGTCAAGTAAGGGTCACGCTCGAATAACTTTTGCGCCTGTACGCGTGCTTTCTCGATCAGCTTTACATCGGTAATGCTCGCCATGTGTAATCCACTGGAATAACCAGATTGACGCGTGCCTAAAAATTCGCCGGGACCGCGCTGCTGCAGATCCTTTTCTGCAAGCACAAAACCATCGTTTGAATCGGACATGGCTTGCAGACGTTCATTTTCTGCCGCATCTTCATGAGTGGGGATTAATAAGCAATAGGATTGATGTGAACCGCGTCCCACACGCCCGCGCAATTGATGCAGTTGCGCCAGACCAAATCGATCCGCCCCTTCGATGAGCATGACCGTTGCATTCGGCACATCCACGCCCACTTCGATGACGGTTGTCGAAACGAGAATGTCGTATTTCCGATCACGGAACTTGAGCATTGTCTCGTCTTTTTCGCTGGGGCGCATACGTCCATGCAGCAAGCCAAGTTTCAGGTCCGGGAAAACTTCCTTCGAGAGAGTCTCGTAATCATCCACGGCCGCGCGTGCTTCGATCTTGTCACTCTCCTCGATCAACGGATAAATAATAAACGCCTGCTTTTGATCTTTGATCTGACCCCGTAATAACGTGAAGGCGCGCTCACGCTCCTGTGGCCGGAGCACATACGTGTTCACCGGAATTCGTCCGGCCGGCATTTCATCGATGATGGATAAATCCAGATCTCCATACAATGTCAGTGCCAATGAGCGTGGGATCGGAGTTGCAGTCATCACCAACAGGTGCGGATTCGTTCCTTTCGTACGCAACGCGGCGCGCTGTTCCACACCGAAGCGATGCTGTTCATCGATCACGGCAAACTGCAAATCTTGGAACGCGACCGGCTCTTCGATGATCGCATGTGTCCCAATAACGATTTTGATCGAGCCATCTGCCAGGCCCGCTCGGATTACTTCTTTCTCAACTTCCGGCGTGTCGCCCACTAATAAACGGATCTGGCCCTCCTGCAGGATCCCGTTTTCACCGGTGAGCAAACGTGTGAAGTTACGATAATGCTGCTCTGCGAGTATGGACGTAGGTGCCATGATTGCGGCCTGTGCGCCATTCGCAGCGATGATACCAGCGGCTAGCGCAGCAACAACAGTTTTTCCTGAACCCACATCGCCTTGCAGGAGTCGATTCATCGGCCTGCCAGAGTCGAGATCCGCGCGGATGTCTTTGAGCGCGTTTTGCTGGGCATTCGTCAATGTGAAGGGCAAACTTTTTAAACGCGTCTCCAGCCATTCATCCGAAACAGGGAAACGCCTTGCTTCCACAGATTTCCAATCGATCTTTTGGCGAAGCACTCCCATTTGCAGGTAAAAGATTTCATCGAAGGCAAGTCGCTCCCGCGCGGCTTTCAGCCGTTCCTGCGAGTCAGGGAAATGTACTTGCATTAATGCTTCTGACAACGTCACCACGCGCGCAGAGGAGCGGACACTTTCAGGCAACGCGTCGACCACCTTGGGCGCCCAATACTCAACCACCTGATTCATCACATTGCGCAACCATTTTTGGGTAATACGCTCGGTCAATGAGTACACCGGCACGATGCGATTGGTGTGCAGGCTTTCCACTTCAACAGGTTCCCAATCCGGGCTGTTCATCACNAGNCGNCCNAGATATTGATCGACTTTNCCTGAAACAGAAATTGCGTCGCCCGACTTGAAGCGATTTGACAACCAGGGCTGATTGAAGAATGACAGGCGCAATCCAGCCGTTCCATCGCTGATGATTACTTCAATGATCGAAGCTTTCCCTCCACGGATTGGCCGTGTCTGCACGCTTTGAATGGTACCGATTACCGTTACCTGTTCGCCGTAAAACAAATCCTTGATGGGCTTGAGCTGTGAGTAATCATCGTAACGACGCGGATAGTAATACAGCATGTCGCCAAGGGTTTGCATACCCAGCTTGCTGAGCGTCTCTGCGTGGCGTGGACCAATCCCTTGAAGGACGGTCAGCTTCGCCTCGAGCGCGGCCGGTGTAGCGGACGTCTTTGCCCCCGGCGTAGTTTCCGAACGCGGCGGTGGCGCGGGACGCTGGTAACGCTCCTGCTTTTGCGTTTCAGGTTGAGAAAACTCGGTAGGAGGTGGGGGGGACGGTGGCATTTGTTGCTGCCCTTCAACCTTCGCTTCGATACTCTCTGCCATAGGCATGGGCGGTCGTCGGTTCGGAACACCACGCGGCTTCTGCTGCGCTTCGGGATATGTTTCCCCGATCCGCTTCCACAACCCTTTTAACGCGTCGGCGCGGGACTGCGGGCTGAGTCCTTCGTAGGAACGGAGTCTCTGCACGACGGCCTGGATCACCTCTTCCTGAATGCGATCGGCGCGGGCTTCGCCTTCCCAGTAATCGAGCATTTTGGCGAGACCGCCGATAATGGCACTGTTGCTGTATCCGTTCTCATGTTCGAGACGGAAGAATTTGCGTAATTTCTCTAAAGATGGCTGCATATGATAATTTTATCATGGGGCGATAGATAAGAACTCGGAGGTATGAACAACCTCCGAGTTCTTATCTTGCAGATTTTGCGGGAAAAAGCAATTACGGGATGGACTTTGCCATCTTGAGCAACTCATCCAAAGGAACCGCCTGCTCCAGTGACAGAAGTGAATAGACCGTGTTTTCGTCGTATCGCCACATGAGCGCGGTCATCATCAAATCATTTTCTCGTAAGCCGATATTCCATACGCCGCGGACAATGATTGCCGGTTTTCCATCAAGTACAGTTTCCTCGATTGCCCCTTTACCAAGGGTCTGGGCATATTCTTTGATCTCAAAGGAATGGTGAGAGATAAGTAGTTTGATGAGACTATAATGATTCGGGCGATTCCAAGTGACAACCAGCGTAGGCTGACCGGGTAAATCGAAGAACTCCACATTTGCAAGCCGTTCAAATCCTTGAGGCGTGTATGTAGGTAAAACAATCGGCGATATAAAGCGGACTTGTGCATCATTTATTGATAAATACTCTAGCGGTAAATACTGGTCTGGGTCGGCCGTTAATACTCCATCGCCCGTACAATACATTTGCAATTTCTTGCACATCAAAACTTGAATATGCTCGACAGTTTGTAACGCCTTAACGCGAACCGCAGACGAAAAAATCAGCACCACGCCGAACACAAATATCAAAGTCGTTACTGAATAATTAAGATATTGTTTGATCCTATGCTTTCGCTCTTTTCCTACAAGCCGTACATGGATTTTCTCCAACAGAATCGAATCTGGCATTTTTTGAAACTGCCTCATGAAATCTTCATTCATCTTGCACCTTCCATTGCTCACGAAGCTTTTGTAGAACTCGGCTGAGAATTGTGCCCACGTTGCTTTCACTCAACCCAGTGACCGTGGATATTTCGCGGTTGTTCAAGTCCGCACCGAATTTGAGTGAAACGAGTTCACGTTCGCGTTCGGGTAAATCTCCAAGAAGGCGTGATAATTTTTGAAAATCTTGTAACTGCTCAAGGATATGCTCAGTTTTTTCGCCAGATACATTTTCAGCCCCTGAGATAGAAACAGAAACATATCGCTTGCGTAGATAAGCAACGACTTCGTTTTTTGCAATTGCAAAGAGCCATACAGAAAAAGCGGCGCGATCTTTGCGGTAACGATGGCGTTTAAGCCAGGCTTTTTCGAGCACTACTGAAGTCAAATCTTCCGCAATGATTTCATCGCCCAGACGATAGCGGAAATAGTTATACAGTCTGGGGAGTTCATTGCTAACCACCGAATCCCAGTTGATATCTTCAACGGAGGCTGTCGTGGTCTTCTCTATTGCTTTGTTTTGGAGTGTCATCTCATGAATTAATACGCGCTAGATTGAAATGTATCACATGAAAGGAGCCAACGGATTTGCTTCCGTTGGCTCTTTATCAAATTGACATCTTCCAGCTTATTTCCTCACCGCCGCAAACCCCAACCCATTCGGACCGACATGCGTCCCAATGACCGTGGTTACATTGACCATCAAAATATCGCGCGGCACGGACTGGCTAGCCCTTTGCATCAGTTCATTCAGGAATTCCCTGGCGCGCGGTTCGGCGCCTGTATGCAGGATCGCCAATTTCTCCAACTCGCCGCCCTCCAATAAAAGCTTCAGCATTCGTTCATTTGCCTTGCTTGTCGTCCGTACCGCGCCGATGGCTTGGACCTCTCCATTGGTCAATTCGATCAATGGCTTGATATTCAAAAGGCTTCCGAGCATAGCGACCGTGGCAGGGACGCGTCCGCTGCGCTTGAGGTATTCCATCGTGTCCAGCGCGGCGGAGACATGGAGCCGCCTGTGAGCAGATTTGATCGCGTCGAGCGCGGCCTGTAATCCCATCTCAGCGGCTTCGGCAGCAGCGAGAACTTGAAAACCTAAGCCCAGTGAAAGGGATGTACTATCCACACACGTAACTCGATCGGAAAAATCGCTGGCCGCCTGTTGAGCAATACTCAGAATGGACGTTAACGCGCCGGCGGCATGGATGGAGAGAATATGATCGCAACCGCGCGTGAGGAGAGCTTCATAGCGGGTAGAGAAATCGCCAATCGAAGGCGCGGCGGTTGTCGGCTGGGTCTTGAGCGAGGGCAAGCGCTTATAAAATTCTTCGCGCGAGATCCCAATCCCATCTGCATATTCCTTCCCATCGATGATCAGAATGGAGGGAATAACTTCCAGCTCATATTGTTCGACCAGATATTTTGGAATATCGCAAGTCGAGTCTGTGACGATGCCAAGTTTCATTGTGGCGGTCTTTCCCGATCCAACCAAAGCTCGCGGTATTTGCGATTCCAGTCAATGAGGAAACGATACCCCATCACGAGACCACAGCCTAGAGCGATCCACAATTCCAAACCACGCAGGTTAAAAAGCCAAAACAGTGGTGTGATCAGAATCCCTGTCAATACGCTGGCCCGTGCACCATGATGAATCACAAGCACAAGAGTCAACAACAGACCTGCGCCGATCACCAAAGAAAACCAGTTGGCTGCGAGCAGTGCGCCCCCAAATGTTGCGATGCCCATCCCGCCGCGAAACTGTGCAAAGACCGGCCAGCAATGACCTGCAACGGCGAGCGCAGCAGTGAGAACGATCACCCATATATTGTTTGAATATTTAATGGCAAGAAATGTTGGGAGAAATCCTTTTGCGACATCCAGGACCGCTACCAGCGCACCCCAACCAAAGCCTGCCTGTCGGATCGTGTTCGTGGTCGTCGCGTGACCTGAACCTGCGTCGCGCACATCCACACCTTTTACAAAGCGCGTGACCCAGATGGAAAATGGAAGCGAGCCTGAAAGATACCCCAACAGCGGAAAGAAAAAATAAGAAAGGATTTGCATGGTTAGTCCAGATTGCGAATTGCAGGATGAGTGAGACCGAGGAGTGTCAGCACAATTGTGGAAAGTCCTCCGATCAAAAATACAGTTGGCGCGCCGAACCGATCTGTCGCCCAACCTGAAAGGCTGAACCCGATCGGCAATAAAACAAACGAGCCCAGTGCATCAATCGAATAGACTCGTCCAAGCAGGTTGCCTGGCACCATTTCCTGAAGAGTGTGAGTCCAGATCAGCGCGAAGACAGAGGTGGACATCCCACTGATAAACATGGATACGATCAAAATCGGGATGGGGAGTTTGAATGCAAATGGCAATAATGCTGCGCCTGTACCCACGATGGAAAGATAACCTAACAAGCCGCGCCGGCGCAGACGAGTATATTGTCCAAGCCAGAGCATGCCAACCACAAACCCAAGCGAGGCCGCAGAACCGAGAATACCGAGCAGTTTCACATCCGCCCCCAAATCCTCCTTAATCAGGAAGGGCATCGCGACCGCACGCGGACCTGCTTCCATGATGTTGACAAAGCCGAAAAGCAGAATGCTGATCCAGATCCAGGGAATGGTCCTGACAAGATTGAATCCTTCCAGCAGATCCTTGAATCCCTGCTTCAGAGTGTCTTTCACCGGCCTTTTTTCTGTTCCTGCTCCTGATACATCTTCCTGTCTTTGAGTTTTATCAAAATTGGAACGTAGGATTGGCAAAACGCAAAATGCGGAAATAAAAAATGAAAGCGCGTCCAGGCCGAAGGTCAAAGAAGTACCACCGACTGCAACGAGGGCTGCACCCAGAACCGGACCAACAATCCCAGTGACGCGTTGACTTAATCCGTTTAAGGAATTTGCGCTGACCAATAATTCCGAAGGGGTAATCTGTGGGATGACTGCCTGATAAGCAGGGAAGAAAAATGCTTCGACGAAGCCAAAGATCATACTGGCAATATAGATGTGCCAGATTTGCAAAAGATTAAGCCAAGAAAAAATGGCGACACATGTGATGACCAATCCGCTCAATACGTCTGAGCTGAACATGATGCGAATGCGCGGCAGGCGATCAACAACCACGCCGCCGATCAGCAAAAAGATCAACATGGGGACTTGTGAAAAAACCAGCACCGTTCCCATAGCAACTGCGGAGCCGGTCTTCTCTAATACCCACCACGAAAGTGCGATGCGATAGAGACTATCCCCCAGCCGTGAGGTTGTTTGCCCTGTCCATAATAAAGCAAAGGGGCGATGTCTTAAAGAGCGCAGGACATTCATAGTGCGCGAGTATAGCATGACAAAAGAAAATGCCTGATAACTCACAATGTATTTAAACCTAAATCGTCCTATAATCACTTAAGTCAGCGTACTGACCTTTGTGTAGGGAATGATATACATCATTCCCATTCCCAGGCGATATCAAAAAATCAAACAACGTAGCAATATATCGCTTTTCCACAAGTAAGGAGTTTCCTATGCGGTCTATTGTTCGTGTCTCAAACTTTATTGTTACTTTGATCGTGCTGTTAGCATTAGCAGCAGTGGGAAAAGCAAGCGCCAGGAATAGCCTGAACGCTCCCTTCCCTCCCAATGTAAATGTCAGTCAACGCGCAGGGAATGAGTCGGAAGAAGCCATTGCAGTCAATCCCACCAATCCAAATAACATTGTGATATTTACCAACATTGCCGAAGGGACAAATGGAATGTTCCTCGCAACTTCCTTCGATGGAGGGTCAACATGGAACCGACGAATCGTTGGCGAGGGAAATGATGTCTTCGGCGACACTTGCTGTGATCCTAGCCTGGCTTTTGACGAGTATGGGAATCTGTTTGTGTCCTACCTCTATAACACGGAAAATACCGTCCCGATCCTGCTCAGCACGGATGGTGGTGTGAGCTTCAATTTGATTGCCAAGATTGCAAAGCCTGTGGATAGTCTGGTGTCACCATCGGGCAGCGAGCGACATGGATTATTCCGCTATGTTGATCAGGAAACGATCACAGCGGGAGAAGGAGAGGTTTGGGTTACGTTCAATGCAGGTGGACCGATGGTCGCCGCAGGCGCGCCGGTCAGTGGATTGGGTCAAGTTGGTGAGTTTGATGGTGCCCAGTTAGCTCCAGGAACAAACAATTGTACCTATGGGGACATTGCAATCGGTCCTGAGGGACAGGTGATGCAAGTCTGTATGCTCAATTCAACCGGCCAAGGTGGCGGCAAGGTGTTCATTAATCTGGATCCAGATGGTTTAGGGCCCGCAGGATTTGGCGATCGCATTTTTGTGACCGCGACTCACGTTGGCGGATTCGACTTCATCCCGCCGCAGCCCGATCGCTCGGTCGACGCGGAAGCAGGCCTCGCCTGGGATCGAAGCGGTGGTTCACACAATGGACGTGTCTACCTGGTCTACACCAAGGAAGAGCAGAATGAAAGTGATGATACGAATATCTATGTGCGCTACTCGGATGATAATGGCTCTACCTGGAGTGCAGGAGTAAGGGTCAATGACGATAACACGACCAACAGCCAGTTCATGCCGAAGATTTCGTTAGACCAAACGACTGGAAACATCGCCGTCATGTGGTACGACTCGCGGGCGGACCTTGGGACTGGTGGCCCGGGAGACACCGATGACATTCCTAATACGGACGCGCAATTCTGGGGCTCATTTAGCACGAATGGTACCTCCTTCACACCGAATTTCCAGGTCAGTGCGGGCACATCGAATTCGCATGTTTCAGGCAACGGCATTGACTATGGCGACTATGATGGGCTTTCATTCGTTGGGGGCATAGCTCATCCTGCTTGGTCAGATAACTCAAACAGCACCGGAAACAACCCAGATGGCACTTTGCATAAGCTGGATATTTATACAGCTGCAATTCCTTTCACACATTAATAATTGAAAAAAGCTTTCTAAGAAAATCTCAAGCGATGACTCACCCTAAATAAATGTAAGAACAGAACGCAAGTCAAAGGACTCAAAAAAAGTGGAGCTGAATTCAGCTCCACTTTTTTTTATGAATTTAGACATATTTTGTTATTCATTTGCAATATTGAATGAAATTTTTCATCAACAACTTATCTAGAGCATGACCTAAGTAATGCATTTACAGAACTGACAACGGATTCAGTACTCTGCTCCCATTACTTTATATTTTATTCTGCATAAGATGGACATCGTTCATCCGGTCATCGTTTTCGTGCTCAGCCAGTTCAAAACGCAATCAATCCAATCATTCATAAACACGGAGCAATTTCAGAAACAGCAATTGCTTCAAACAGGAGAAAACGATGAACAAAACGATCTATCGAATTGCAAGTGTGATAATGGTATTTGCCATACTTTTGGGGAATCACATTCATGCACAAGCAGTTGGGAGTGTCTATTATGTATCTCCGACAGGGAACGATGCAAATCCTGGAACTGCCTCCGCGCCGTTCAAGACGTTTGCAAAAGCAAACGCTGTTCTCACTGCTGGAAGTACTCTCAATATCTATGCAGGGACATACAACGAACAATTGAAAATTTCGAAGAGCGGCACAAGCAGCGGGTGGATCACTGTCAAGCCCCTTAGTGGAACCGTGGTGGTCGACATGAGAAACGCGGCAACCTTTGGCTTGAATTTGGCGGCGTCCTATGTGTCTGTCAGTGGGCTGGAAATAAGAAATTCAGGCGATATCTGTGTAAACATTGTAGGAAGCAATCTCACTGTTGATGGCCTGGTTGTGCATGAATGCGCAAGCCATGGCATCAACACCAATAATTCTTCCCAGGTAAAAATTCTCAACAGCCGTGTCTATCACACTGTTCTTTCCAATGCGAGCCGAAGTATTTCCAGCGGATGGGGATCAGGCATTAAGGTCCGGGTGAGCGATAATGTTTTGATCCAGGGAAATATCGTGTACAACAATTACGGCGAAGGCATGGGGACGCGCGGTACAAACGTTATAATTCGCGCGAATACGGTCTACGATAACTTCTCGGTCAATATTTATACCAATTCTGAGAACGCATTGATTGAAAGGAATTTCGTCTACTGCACTCCCAACAACGGTTATGAAAGAGACGGATTACCAGCAGTCGGGATCGGTATGGCAGAAGAATATTTCGATGGCTGGGGAGCGAGGCTCAAAAATGCGCAGGTACGTAATAATATTGTTACCTTTTGCAAACATGGTGTGCGCTACAGCGGTGCCGATGATCGACTTACGGGTGGCGGATTAAAGAATGCAACTATTGCCTACAACACTCTATATGGAAGCACAAATTCAGCATTGAGTATCGTCTATGAAAGCGCCCAGTCAGGTTCTCTGATTGCGAACAATATCATCTGGCAGGCACAGGATAAACTTAGCACCGTGGATAATCCTGTCGGGTTAACCTTCAAAAATAATCTTTGGAAGGTTCTGCCTTCTACGGCAGTCCGCAGTTCGGGAGACAAAGTTGGAGATCCGAAATTCGCGACGAATCCTGGCTACACACCGGAGAGCTATCGTCCATCCAGTTCATCGCCGGCCGCTGCGAGCGCCACAGACATGGGTATATCCAATGACTTTTTCGCCAGGCCGCGCGGTCCAACCTTTGACATGGGTTCGATCCAATTCGCGACTCTTTCTGCAAATTCAATTTCTCAGGCAACAGCAACTTCAATCCCGCCTACCATCGCCCCAACGAATACATTATTGCCATCCGGCCCACAGGCCACAGCAACCTTGATTCCACCAACGATCCAACCTACCAATACACCTGCGCCAGCCTCTCCAACCCCAACGATTGACGTTCCAAGCGCAACACCCACGGCCTTGCCATCCACTCCTACTTTCACGAGCACTGCCGTTCAACCCTCTGCAACAAGCACATTACCACCCACTCAGCCAGTACAAACGTCTCAAGAGACACAGTATGATAACAAACACAGTGCTTTTGTTTACTCGGCTGGATGGATGGAAGAGATCAGTACAGCCGCCATTGGAGGATCGTATGCTCGCACCTCCACAAATGGATCCTTGGTGACGTTCCAATTTACAGGACAATCGTTCAGCCTGATTTATAAAGGCGGACCCTCTTATCGAATGATGGATCTTTATCTGGATGGTGTCCTCATAACAACGATCGACGAACGATTCGATGTCAGTACCTATAGGGCACGCTGGGATTATCCCGGACAATTTCCGCTCGGAGTCCATACGTTGAAACTGGTTTTTGCCACCACCAGTTCCAGCACAAATGGCTCGGTGGACGCGGTGATCGTCAGGTAGTAAATTCGTGTTGAGATTACTAAATGTAGTAACTCCGAGACTAAAGCCTCGGAGTTACTACATTCTCGTTTGTTTCAACGCTTCAATACTTTATTAATTACGCTCTTGTGCACGCCGGTCCAAGCAGCAGTCAGTCGAAGTAGTGATCTTCTGCATCTCTCATTTTGTTACCATTCGTATCTTCACATCAATATCCGCCCAGGTAAGGGTCGCCCGGACTAAACTCGGTGGTATGGTTTTCAAGCTTTTGGAAAGGATACTGTATCCATAATAGATCGTTAGTATCAAACGTATCGTCGTAAGGTCTCTTGCTGACATATAGATTGTACCCAGCGCACTGTTACTGCATCCTCCCGAAAGATGAAGGGGCGTAAGACTCTGCACAGAAAATTCTTTGTCTGTTCCTTTTTCTGAGTTCCATCTGTTTACAAGTGTTCGCAATTCCATCGTGAGATCTGTTTAGGGAAAACACTGGAGTTGATTACTTACTCCTTTCCGCAACGTGATACATTTATCATCCCCATCAGGAACCTAACGAAAGGTTTTTTCGTTAATACGAGAAACATTATTCTTGTATAACTCGGTTAAAATAACCTCCATGCCCCGCCCCCTCACAACTCGCATTCTTTCCTCTTTCCTTTTTCTTTTTATTCTCCTCTCCTCCTGCTCTCCTCAAGCGCCCACCCCTGCTGTTTTTACAGCCACCCCTCCTGGCCTCCCAACAGAGGTCCCTCCAACCAGTCCATCCCTTCCCACCGCAACGCCAACGCCTGTTGCCACGGTGACACCTGACTTGGAACGTCCTCAGTATGTATTGGATTTACAAGTGAATTATTCGGCAAAAGCTGCAACGGTCAATGAGACCATCACCTATCCGAACTGGACTGGTGAAACGCTGAATAACCTTGTCCTTGCCGTGGAACCAAACTTATGGAGCGGTGGGTTCAGTCTCAAGTCCCTTGCGATCAACGATCAACCGATAGCGAATTACACCCTCGAAAATCTCAGCCAGCGCCTCGAAATTCCTTTGCCGCAACCTCTGCAACCCAGTGGCACACTCAAAATCACCATCACATATGGACTTATCCTCCCACAGATGCAGGCCTACAGCAACCCGAATGAAGTGCGCCCGCAGATCTATGGCTATTCAGAGAAACAGGTCAACTTTGTGGACTGGTATCCATTCGTTGTGCCATATGTCTCCGGGCAGGGATGGCTCCTGCACAATCCCTGGTTCTACGGCGAACATCTTGTCTATGACCTTGCGGATTTCGATGTCAAAGTCCTATTTACTGACGGAGCGAATCCGCAGATCGCGGCCTCAGGCGTGGAGGTAAAACCTCAAATTTCGGATGTTACCCCGACAGGTACCTCTTCAGGGGCCGTCAACCATCACTTTGTACTGGAGGAGGGGCGAACATTTGCCCTCTCCATCAGTGACTTTTTCAAAGTTGCCACGCAAAAGGTTGGAGATGTGACCGTCTACGCTTATTATTTTGGAATCTACAATGCTTCCGGTGAAGCCCTGCTGCAAACCACCGTCGAAGCCATGCAGACCTACAGCGAACGCTTCGGGCCCTACCGCCACAAGACATTGACGGCCGTACAGGGCGACTTCAACGACGGCATGGAATTTTCCGGGCTTTACTTCATCAGCCGCGATTATTTCAATTTATACGATGGCACGCCGAAGAATTATCTCGTCACGATCGCTGCGCATGAGACCGCTCATCAATGGTGGTTCGACGCAGTGGCGAACGATCAGGCGCTCGAACCCTGGCTGGATGAGGCCTTGGCAACCTATAGCGAGCACATCTATTATGAAACGGTCCATCCCGATCTTGTGGATTGGTGGTGGGGCTATCGTTACTTTGAATTTCTAAAAGCGGGTGATGTGGATACGCAGATCTATGATGGTGGCGGTCAGCGCCCCTATTGGGATAAGGTCTATCTCACGGGCGCACGCTTCCTGGAAGACCTGCGCCAGCGCGTGGGCGATGAGACTTTCTTTGCATTCCTCAAGGATTACTACACTCAATACGAAGGCAAGCGCGCCACGGGCGCGGACTTCTTCCGTGTATTCCATGAACATACTGCGACCGATATTACCGATTTGATGGCGAAATATTTTAAGAACACGTATTAACGGATGAAAACTTTGACGCAATCCAGGCAGGCCCGACCGATGACACGTTCCGTTTTACGTGTACTGTTTTTGTTCCTCTTCCTCTCTGCCTGCTCATTACCCTCTGCGCTCGCCGCGCCTCCTGCGCTCGTGCTTGTCACGGCAAACCCGAACGCGTCGCCTACTTCCACGCCATTCCAACCCATCGGCAATCAGGTTGCGGTCGATCCACCAACTCTGGTTTCCACCTTTACCCCATTACCTCCTACAGACACGCCGCTCCCCACACTTGAATTTACGGCAACGCCGCTTGCCTCACCCACACCTCCAGCGCCCGCGGCACGGACGCAATATACACTATATACCTTGCTGGATTATTCCGCCCACGAAATGGCTGTGGATGAAACAGTCCGCTACACCAACCAGACGGGCGTCGCGCTGGGTGAAATTGTCATGGCAGTGGAACCGAATCTTAGCGGCGGCTTCAGCCTCGAAAATATTATGCTGGACGGTAATCCGCTGACGTATGATCTCAATGGGCAGCGACTCACGGTTCCCTTGCCTCAAGGTCTGGCGCCAGGCGTGCAACTAACGCTTACCATGCGCTTTCGTATTTCAATCCCTGCGAAAACAAAAGGGCATCCGTATGGTTATGATGTGGACCAGGTCAATTTAACGGATTGGTATCCATTCGTTGTTCCCTATAGCAACGGCTGGATACTGCACGACCCCACCTCATTAGGCGAACATCTCGTCTACGATGCCTCTGATTTCGAAATGAACATCCGAACGACACAAACGGGCGTGGTCATCGCGACGAGTGGAGTGGTTGATCCTGAACCGAATGGCGAATGGACACGTTACCGTCTCACAGGCGCGCGCACGTTTGCCTTTTCAGCCAGTGATCAGTTCCTTGTGTATGATGCCACTGCGGGCGCGGCGCAGATCCACTCCTACTATTATTCAGGATACGAAACCCAGGGCGCCGCAGTTTTGAACGCGGCTGTACGCGCGGTCGGCCTCTTCGAAGCGAAGTTCGGCACGTATCCGTATGGAAGTTTGAGCATTGTGCAGGCAGATTTGAACGATGGGCAGGAATATGATGGGCTGGTCTTTTTATCCACCCAGTTCTACAACGAATATGATGGATCGGCACGCAGCAATCTTGTGGCGATCGGCGTGCACGAGATGGCGCATCAATGGTGGTTTGGCTTGGTGGGCAATGACCAGGCGATGGAACCGTGGCTGGATGAAGCGATGGCAGTCTATAGCGAAGAGATCTTCTACAGGTATATCTATCCCAACTCGCACGATTGGTGGTGGAACTTCCGCGTGAATTACTTTGGCGCTTCAGGCTATGTGGATACAAACATTTATGAAGCTCCAAGTTTCAGAGCCTATGTCAATGCAGCGTATCTCAATGGTGCAAATTTTTTGGAGGCCCTGAATTATCGAATGGGTGATGATGACTTTTTCAGCTTTCTACAGGATTACACTTCTCGTTATGGACGCGGCCGTGCCACAGCTTATGATTTCTTCGCGGTTGCGCGCCAGAATACCACGGCAGATATTTCAGATTTGATTGCGGCGTATTTTAGAGGAAATTATTAATAAGCAACAAAATGCTTATTGGGCGTCTTCCGTAGCTGTCTCTTTCTTATCGAATCTCACCATCGCGGTAAAAGCAACCTTCTCCATGCTAATGGGACGCAGGATTTCCCATTCGATATCAAGCATGGGCATCATTAGATCGTTCATGATGCCCAGCCATAAAACGGGAAAGTCTTCTCGTTCGTCAGTAGGGCGCAGGTTAATCTCAATCTTTTCAGGTTCACTGCCTTTGCCGATCGACACTTCCGCATACGCCGGTTGATTGAATGCATTCGCAAATTCTGTGCCCTCTATCCCAGACTGACCGCGGTGTGCAGCGAGGATCGGTCTTTTCCGAAAATCACGAATCAGGAGCTTGGATTTCTTCGAGCCAATGAAATACACGACCTGGTCCTCACGATCTGAGCCCGTAGGGAGCAGGGCCTTTTCTCCCTGCAAATAGATCTGTACATTGCCTTGGTATAAAACGTTTTCCTTGGTCATATTCTCTCCAGAATATATGTTCTAAA
>Ga0065707_10082261_pt1 | contig 18051 bp, 10 predicted proteins | sample SwiRhicommuniRL3_FD_59094 | JGI IMG/M metagenome (GOLD analysis project Ga0065707, IMG submission 59094) | Switchgrass rhizosphere bacterial communities from Rose Lake, Michigan, USA - RL3 v2 (version 2) | ecosystem: Host-associated > Plants > Roots > Rhizosphere > Soil | place: East Lansing...
CTACCTTGAGGCAATATACACAGCTAGCAAGCTTGGGCTTTGAGGGTTATGACCGTGAAACAACTACACTCAAGTTATACTGGCGCTTAAAACAGCCCATCCCCTTACAAAATTTAGGCATTGATCTCCTCGTTGAGCCACGCCTACTGACCTTTTTACAGCAAGTTATCGAAACACGTCATATGACACTTGCAGGTACCGTGATTAGTACAGGTTTTAACTTACGTACGGGCAAACTAGATGATGTGAAAGTGGATTTATGTGCTCACTGTTTACCGCGTACACCGGATGCGTGGCTGCAATTGCTGGATCGGATTTGCGTGCAAAACCACTATGAGTCCATCCCAGAAACTCTGCGGGCTGCCCTACTGGCAGAGGAGGCTCATATGGCGTTTTTAGGTTTTGGGGTTAATGACCAAACAGAAACACGCTTAAATATCTATTTACGGCCGTATGATCAACACGCTCGACAAATTACAATAACAAATTGGCGTGATGCACTGCGCCAGGCGCTGGGGCGGGCCGTTGACTATTTGTTGGACCTACAACAGCCGGATGGCTCCTGGGTTGATTACGATTTACCCGTTGGAGCAACAACACACTGGACAACCGCTTTTGTAGGCTTCGCTTTAGCAGAAGTCCGAGACGATTTTGTAGATGCTCGAGAAGCCGCAGAAAACGCTGCGCAATACTTACTGACATCCCGACGTTATGAGGCTGGCTGGGGCTATAACAATCTCACGGGCATAGATGCGGATTCGACCGGATTTGCGCTACGTTTATTACGTCAACTTAATTACGACATCCGCCCGGCGGATGAGGAAGCCCTCTGGTTGCATTGGCATGATGAGGGTGGCTTCTCGACCTATTTACAAGACGATCATTGGGGAGATGTACATCCTTGCGTAACAGCCTGCGCCATGATGGCGGTTCCCCCATCGCAGCAAGCTTATTTCCGTAAACAGATCGACGGGTATACAAAACGCTTTCAACTGGCGAATCATACCTGGGCAAGTTATTGGTGGAAGACGCATCATTACAGCACCTATCATCACATGGTGCTACTTAATCAGCTCGGCATACCATCCATTCAACCAGTCCTTGAGATGCCCACAGGCAATGCATCTGCCTTTGAAATCATTTATGCACTGGGTATCACTTATCTGATGCGAGGTTTTGATGAACACGCCCGCCAACTGCTGGCACGGCTTCTCCCGTTACAACGAGTAGGTGGCGGTTGGTTAGGGGACTACAACTTGCGCGTCACGGAGCCAAGTTGTGCCAAACCCTGGCAGCAGCCCGAAGGTCATTATTACAAAGATCTATATGCCAGCATCACGACGGCTAGCGCAGTGATGGTGATAGGACGCATCTTAAGGAACGAAAACGCGTATTAAGACAACAATCGGTTCGAAGCAGATTGTAGAGTCATGTCCACCGGTGACAATAGTGGCTAAATTAAGTTGGTGAAATAAAAATATTGGGAGAGCTCTTGTGACACCATCAAATCAAGGCACTACGATTCGTCCTGCCCTCTTTTTTAAAGAGACCTGCCCGCCATGTCAGTGGATGTCAAAATTAGCGGTCGCCCTTTCACTTGGTACCATCCGACGGGTCCCTCTTGGGTCGGACGAAGCACGAGATCTTTATGCGAGATATCCAGAACATGACGGCCAATTAGTGCTCATTGAACGACATCATACGACCTTTGGACGATTGGTCTTTGCTGCTGTTCCCCGGGTGATTATCACGACATGGGTACGTCTCATTCAGCATCTTATAGCCTGGAAGCGGGATATCAATGGATAAAGCACCGACGATTTTTCATGATGCCAAACACAATGCTCAATTTATTCGCGATGGATATGTTATTCTAGATTTGGTCGATACAGATCATATCGACCGCTTAATAACGTTATTTGAGGCAAATCAACAAGAACACACAAGTGGGTTTTCTGCCACCATTCTAAGCCCTAACTTAACATATCGTGAGGCCATTCACCAAGCGATTGCACCGCTGTTAGAAAAAGCACTCGCTGCTCATATCCATGAATATCGCCAGGTCTGTTGCGGTTTCACTGCCAAGCAACCATCCGCGAATGAGAGTGCCATGCCTTTGCATCAAGACATCACGATGGTAGATGACCAGAGCGCACGACCGGGGATCAGCCTATGGTTGCCGCTTGTCGATGTTGATGAAATGAATGGTTGTTTGCAGGTCGTCACCGGTTCGCATATCCTTAATTGTCAACCACGCGCTCCCGGTACGCCGTTTCCTGCACGCAACCTCGAAGCGGAGATCCGTGCTGATTATTTGCGGGACTTACCCATGCGTAAGGGACAAGGTCTCATCATGGCGCATACCCTGTTCCATGCCTCCGGTCCAAATTGTGGTGCAGTCGTACGCCCAGTAGCGACCAGTGTCCTCGCGCCGAACGAGCGATCCTTAGTCTATTACCATCGAGTACGCCCCAACGATGCTTCTGACGACGTACTTTTGCAAGCCTACGAGGTCGACGACAATTTCCTGCGACAACATCGACTCGGGCTTCAACCTGCCGACGGCGTCTTTTTGCAGGCGCTACCAGAATATGTTGAAAGTATTACCTTACAATCCCTACAACTGGGTCATTCAAATGAATAGAGGAACTCATGTCCAACTTGATTAAGGTTGGCAACAACTCATTAGGCGAACAAAATGCAACGCCGGATATCACGGCCTTCCAAGTAGATGCCAACGGTCTTGGAGGAATTGCCCAAAGCGTCAATATGTATCGCGGGGATGTCAATGTCCCCATAAACTTGGTGACCATCAGCAGCCGTAGTGGTTTAGAGGCGGCCTTGCGCCTTCTATACAGCAGTAATGTCCAACAAGACATTGATACCTGGAACTTAGAAGCCCCAACCGGACCCTTGGGACTTGGTTGGTCAATAGGGTATGAATTTATTGCCGTCAATAATTTGTCTACCGGTGCTACCAATAATAAGCAGTACTTTTTGGTCGCCGAGGGTGGCTCAACACCTCTATACGCTACGAAAAAGGTGGACCTGGGTGGGGAGCCTGCCTATTGGCTCTTTGAATTAGAACAATACCAGTTCTGGGATATACGGTATTACCCTGACCAAGAAAGGTGGGTCATTACAAAAGAAGATGGAAACCGGTTTATCTATGGGGGTGAAACAGTTCCAACCAATAATAGCGCTGTACAATTCGGCGTCCGCTGGGGCAATTGGGTGGGCAACAGCACCAATGCAATTCAACAATCGAAACCATATCCAATCGCATGGAACCTTGCCAGGATCGAAACTCCCTGGGGCGATGGTTTTTCCTACGTTTATGAAAATGATCTGGAAAATGTCGGTTCACTGACCGGCTATGTTTACACGCGCTCATCACGCTTGAAGGAAGTTATTGCCTCCCAAAGTCGCAGCATCGTATTGATTTATGGTGACAAGGTCAACGATTTAGAAATCCGCGAATATGAACGGCCGCATTACTATCGTCCGTCGCCAACAACGAACGCCTACCAGGACCGTTATGAAACGCATTACCTCCAACGGATTGAAGTGCATAACGCGAGTGACGCAGTTTTTGAGCCCGATTCGCTCATCGTTCGGTATGAATTCGAATATGAGCTTGTGAATATGTCGATTGACCATGTGGGTAATCCAGATTTCTACAAACGCTATCTTACAAAAATCAACACCTATTCCGCCAGCGGAATTGCCCAACCAAATTTTGAGTTTGAGTACCATAACGATCCGAAAGTTGACTTGAAGCCTGATATTCATCGCGGAGCATTGAAAACGATTCGCTATCCACAGGGCGGTGGGGTCACGTATCAATATGCTCGTCCGACTTTATCGGGTACGGAACTATCATCCGAAGTCAGTATTAAGGATAAACCGCGTGTTTGGTTTGGCTCAGATTATTGTGTCTTGATTGAATATCCTGCTAATGAAAGCCAGATGACCATTCGTGTCCTATCCTGGAACGGTGCTTGGCGTGAGGTCGAAAATCCTTTTGTGTTTAGTTTCGCATTTGATCCCGATAGTCTGGATGTCAAGCTGGATGATAAGGTATTTGTTGTAAGCTTTTTGAGCGCTAGTAACAATCCAAATTTCTATATCCTGCCATTTCATAAACAGAATGGACGCTATGGTCACTGGTTTGCGCCGCAACAACCCACCGAAATGCTCGTTTCTCAAGGAACACAATCGCTTCTGGCTGCAGGGAAAAATTTCTTCGTTGCAATTACATCTGGTGGCTATCTTCTCGCAAAATACTGGGATTTGAGAACCAAAGAATGGGTTGATCGTTCTTCTGGTTTCAATCTTCCAAGTAATGCTGAATATGCCTTGGCAGCCGCTGACGATATTATCGCCCTGGCAATCCATCGAAATAATACAGATTCTGTGGATGTTGAATTGTATTATTTCGATTACCAGATTTTTGATTTTAAACCGATGAGCCTTCAACGGCAAACATACTTCAATGTATTATGGGACAGTGATAACACGCCCTCACAATTCTGGAGCATCGGTCCCGATAATGCCGTAGCAACGTACGTGACGAAGCAATCAACTGCGGCGAAGGCTTTCTATAGGGTGACCGTGCAACAGTGGGATACGAGCTTTCAATCACGAATTACGCTGGATGAGCTTTATGATATTGACGCCGCCACAAAATTACCCTTTGGGCAATCGATTACCAATACAAGCGTTGTGGGCAATATTAACCACGTTTTCCGCTTTGACGGCGTGGATTGGGATGGAGATAACTTAACCATTAACCCGAATCCAACGACAACACCGAGGTTCGTCTATGGTGATGATGCAGCAATTGTCGCGGGGGATAGCGGTGGAGAAATCATGCTTTTCGACCCCTACAGCTTAAAATGGCGAGCTGTCGCACAATCTGGCAAAAGCGATATTCCACCAACCATTAATAGCAATTACCTGTCTCTGGAGACCAATTTATACTATCGACAAAGCGATGGAGATTTGCGACTTTTATCGTATTCTCTACCTGCGAATATCATTCCCGCAAGTTTCGTTAGTCGTGCTCCGCACTTCTTCGCTTTTGAAACCCAGGGAGGAACAATCTACATCGTCACTCTCAAAAATGGAGACGTACAAGCTGAATTGCGAATACCGGGTGAATCGATTTATGTAAGTGCAGGGGGGGCTGGTACAAACCTTGTGGGTGCAGATTCATTCATGACCTATCAAGGTAGCTTCGACAATCCTAGTCGTCTTAAAATTTATCACTACAATGCCGTCGAAGGCACAATTGAAGGACACGCAAAATCATTCCTTGTTCGAGAGTTAGATATTGAAGACGGCTATCCTGCAAAACTCTCACAGAACAATCAAACATTGATGCGCAAAATGGCCTATTATTACGATTGTAATAATATGACCATGACTCCTGATGCCAAAGTAACCTCCTTTGGAACCGTAACCGTTGTTTATGGCGAGGGCGCAACTGGAGACCCCTGTGATGCTGTACCAGTTCAATGCCCCTACGGCAGGTCCATTTATCAGTTCTACACGGACCTTGCCTTAAGCACAGAATCAGTGAGTAAATGCCAGACAAGGGATTATTTCTTTAGCTATCTCAATGGCAATATCAAAGAAAAATCTGATTATGATGCGGCCGGGAACTTGGTGGAGGAGGTCACAAATCGCTATATCATTAGAACTTGTTATGCTACGCCGGGAACGCCGAGTAAGCGTTTGCCATTGATCGGGGGCTACATCAAACAAGTTGCCGCAGAAAATCGCCTGATCGTGTCAACCATGGGTGGCAGTGGCACATCGCGCGCTGTTCCAATGATCCGCAGGGTAAAGTATAGCTATTCCTGGATCACCGGGTTGTTGGATGCTGATTCCACGACAAATATTGATCTCGACGGTCAAAAAGAAGTCAATCGACGGAAGGTCTATTACGCTTGGCAGGTGAATAGCCAAAACCCAAGTTCGGTCTATGCCCTCATGCGCGAAAGACATATTTGGTCACCTGTTGCTTTATCAATCCGGTTCCACAAAGTGGGTAAGGGTGCTGATGAACCTAACGAGTTTGCTTTGACAACATTTGACCTCTGGGGTGAAGTTACAGATACAATAACCCCTGTTGCGCCTCGGTTGACTTATACGGCGCTCGACCCGCAGGTTTATGATAATCAGCAGAAAGTTCCCGTTAATTTCCCCAACTGGGACAATGATGGCGCCGCGACTCCCCATTGGAGGCGATTAGGGGAGGTCTTGCAACGCTCATCTTATGGCTCCGTCACGGAGTCCTCGGATGTGGATAACAAAGTTTCCTCCGTTGTTCTGGACGCGTCAGGCGTGCAGCGAATTGCAGAGTTCACCAATGCTCGACTGGATGAAGTGCTCTACATCGGTTTTGAAAATTATGAAGCAACTGCTGATGTCCAGGTGAGTAAAGGCGATTTGAAAAACAGTATTTTCACGGGTGATGCGAATACAGGCTTTCGGTCGTTGCTATTGGATGCAGGGGTGACATTTAGTCGTACGGGGTTAACCTTATCGGAAAAAACCTATATCTTAAGTTACTGGGTAAAAACAGATGCAGTGTTTGCCGGTAAGGCCGAATGGCAAATCATCCAAAACGGTCAAGTTTTAGAATCATATCCTGTCGCAGCAAGCCCGAATGCCTGGGCATACCAACATCAGGTTGTCCAATTGGGTACAAAGGTCAAGCTAACGGACCCGATCACTCTTGCCTGTGTCAATAATAGTACACAAGCACAGATATTATTGGATGATATTTTCTTCTCACCCTTAGATTCGATTAGCGATGCGACCGTGTACAATCCGCAATCCGCCGATGATCTTGCAAAATTGTCTGTTAATGGAAATGTGCAGCGTACATTCTATGATAGTCAATCCCGCGTTGTCGGAACCACAGATTTCATCGGGCGTGTTACCTCTGTTACAGCACCCTACTTCGTGCGCCAATTTGATAAATCAACGCCTTTTGTATTCCCGCAAGCTACGCCCAATAGTGTGTTGACCGTGCAATCACCCTCTGGGGGTCAATTAGCAAATTTTGTGCAGGGGGAAGGCTGGATGAGACAATGGGCAAGTGAAAGCCTGGACACATGGTCGGTTAAGCAGGGGCGGTTGTATCATGATACGACAGGCAGGACAGCGATCACACTTGTCGGAACAGACTCCATGAGCAATTATGGAACACAAGTGAGTGTCTATCTTTCACTGGATGCGAACAGTAAGCCGGTTTTACCATCGGGTGAAATTGGAATGCAACTGGGTGATCAGTTAGTTGTCACATGGACACGAAGTAGTGGGTGGGTATTGACACTGGGTACAGACCACATTAAGCTATCAGGCGCCACCTTTGCGACGAACTGGTTACTGCTTGCACCGGTTGACCCGGTGACTGGGCGGACATCAGTTTTCTTTTTCGCAAATGGTCAACTCCTTTTCAGCCGCTTAAATACGATTGCCATCCAGGGGGCGCTGACCCTGTTCGCCAGTGATCAACAAATAAGCTTTGACGGGATTGCAACAATACCCCAGCCTGAGCTTCAACTCGTGTATCTGGATGGCTCTGGCAAAACCCGTCAGGCACAAAGCTTTACAGGGTCAGGTATTGTGGTTGCTGAAACACTCTATGACGAGATTGGACGCAAAGCCGTTGTCACAAAGTCAGGCCAATTAGCTGGCGAGACCTTTGGTTACCGAGTCGATTTTGTCAAAGACTTTGACCCCATCAGCGGCGTAATGACCGGCGAAGTTGCTACCTGCTTCCCTGCTGATGCAGGGTATCCTTATAGTCGCTCACAGTTTTCCGATAGTGCGCAATCAATGGTCATCCGACAGGGTATTCCGGGACGCGAGTTCGCGATTATCCAAGATCCGACTGGAAAACTTATCAACGAGCATATTACCCGTCAAGCCTATGGTACCAACGCGCAGGGCGCTTTTGGCTTCTTGAATGCTAAAGAAGGCTCGTACCTGATCACTCAAGTGATCGATGCCAATGGCGATGTTAGTTATACGGTCAAAGACCTGATCAACCAAACAATCGCTACGATTGCCGATTTGGGTAATGGAAATTACCAGGTGACGCGCTTTTACTTTGATGGAGCATCCCGCTTAGTAAAAACCACCCTGGCTAATCGTACAAGTCTCGAGTTCACGTACAACTATATCGGCGAGTCCATTGAAACAAGCACGCCCGACTCGGGTGGGGCACAAACGATTTACGATCAAGGTGGAAACATACGCTTTGTCTTAAATCCGGATCAAGCAACCCTACCATTGCCACAGATTGTCTACCTGAAATATGATTCTTTGGGACGCTTACGAGAGCAGGGTTACTTCTCTGGACAATGGGATCGCGATACCCTAACAGCCATCGCCCTTCAGCAACCGAATTATCCCGATGCAAATCAGACTCACACGGTTGTGATCACGAATAACTATGATGGAGATGGCAGTGATATTTTGCAACTGGGGCGTTTGATTGAAACAACCCGCTATGATGATCATGGTACGGCAGCTATCGTGCGCCGGTTTAGATATGATCCGCAAGGAAATATTATTGCAAACAGTCTCGTGGCGCTCCCTTACGATCAGAACACGCGCACCATATATTACAGCTATGACGCGCTGTCACGCTTGTTGCAAGTTGATTATCCGGATGCGAGCCAAATATCCAAGGTCCAGTACCGCTATGATGCTTTGGGGCAGATGTATCAAGTTGGTACACCAACAGAGTCCAATGCGTTCGGGCAGTTCCTTTATGATGCCTCTGGCGCCTTGATAGAGGCTGACGTACCGCTGGGCAATGGTGATACACTCAACTATCGCGCTGAATACAACCCACCGGGTTGGATGACCCAACTGGGGTACTACGCCCAAAATAATCCCGTCATGCAACAACAGCTTAACTATACACAGGGCGGATACAATGGTGCCGGATATTTCGATGGCAAACTTGCGAACGTTACCACCCAAATGGATACGCCCACAACTTATCGTTACCTCTATGACAAAAGCTCGCGTTTGCTCACCGCTGAAAATGACCAAGATAGCCGACTGAGTTATGGTGTGCAGCAACCTGCTGAATACGATGAGAATGATAATCTCCAACAGGTGAGCAAAGGTGGCAATAGCCAAACCTATCATTACAATGGTAATGATCAGGTGGAAAAGGTTACAGGTGCCAGCAATCAAGAAATTGATGCCTTTACATATACGGCTGAGGGTTCCGTTGAAAGCGCAAAACGACTCGACATCACTAAGATACAATATGACCCGGTTCTCAAAAAGACAGCCCACATTGATTTGGGGAGCAATCCACCTGTCGGCAAACCGAATACGCGGGTTAGCTTCCAGTACGATAGCGCATCATTCCGAACCGTTAAACAACAAATTGATCGCAGCAATGACCAAGAATTATCAGCACGGCTTTATGTCCGTAACGAAGATGGGCAATCACTGGTTGAGGTAGTGCGTCAACAAGGCCAAATAGAAGAAAAAACCCAATTTGTCTATGGCGCGAATGGTTTAACGTCCGTCTACAAAGGGAACAAACGCTACACTGTTTTGTCTGACCATCAGGGGTCAATCCGCCGCGTGCTCAATGGCAACGGTGCGGTTGTCGCTACCTTTGATTACACCCCGTTTGGCGTAACTGTCACACGCACAGGCAGTACCGAACCGGACATCATCTACTACCGCTATACAGGGCAAGAATTCGATTCTGAAGTGGGCCTGTACAATTACAGGGCACGCTTCTATGACCCCGAACTTGGACGATTTTACGATGTTGACCCCAAATGGAAAGTTGGGTCACCCTATGTCTATGTCCGTAACAATCCTATCAACGCAATTGACCCGAATGGTGAAGAACTGACGCTTTTAGTTGCTATTATTATTGGGGCCATCGTCGGTGCGATAGCCGGGGCGATAACCTATGCTATTGTCACGGCAAACTCTGGTCAATCTTTCAATTTTGGCAAGTTCTTAGGTTATATGATTGTTGGGGCGCTGGCAGGTGCCTTAGGCGGTGCAGCTTTTTATGGTGCGGGGGTTTTAGCCACAGCGGGCTTGGCGGCGCTGGGCGTCGAAACATCAACCAGTATTGCCAGCGGCGTCGTGGTTGGTGCTGTCAGTGGTTCAGCAGACGGCTTTGTGAATAGTAGCGTCAATACAATCGGTGTGAACTTGATCGAAGGACAGGATGCCTTTGAGGGTTATGGATCATCAGTTGGCATGGGCGTTGGCATTGGCGCAGGCGTTGGCGGGGTATTGGGCGGTGTGACCGGGCTTGCGAATAGAAGTTCAGCAAGTCGATTAATGCAACCGGATAAAATCCTCTATGGAGATGACCGGGCTTTACCGTACAGTGCCAATCGAGGAATTGGAGCTGGCGATCATTTTGATGCGAGAATGCCAGGCGCCATGAACAATGCAGGCGCTGCTATGAACGATGATGTGCTCGCCATTGCCGGCCACGGAAGAACAAATGCTACTACAATTCGATTTACCCCTGGGCAACCGCGGGTAAATGCTGACGAACTAATTGCTGATTTAACTGGAGGAGGGAGATTTAATGGTTCAGGGATTGATCTATCAGCCGTATGTTATCCGGGGCGTAGTGGTCTGGCTCGTAATTTAGCAGATGAGTTGAATGTACCCGTGCGCGGTGCATGGGGTGCAACTCGAACAGATCAAATTAGCGGCAGGACGTACGCTTATTGGAACATAAAAACGCCGCAAATATTGCGTGGCGTATATGGCACAGACTACATTCGTGCCCCAACGCGCACCTACTACCCAAGTCGCCTACGAACGGCATGGACACAACTTTTTGGATACTGAGAATAGCCCCACCGTCAACTTCGGGTGCCCAGCACACCATGCGCCCAAAGCACAGGATCCCTATGCTTTCTATCATGAGTGGACGGATGCGCCGCCCATTTCACGTCTGGCAGGTGGGCGGTGGCTGGTTACGCAACATGCGGACGTTCTGCACTTACTCAATCATCCTGCATGTCAACGTTGGGGAGTAGATGATACATCAATTGGGCGCTGTCTAGCGGCATTAGCTCCGCATACTTCGCTGCATGAGCGTTTGTTATCTCAGTTTTCTATGCGCGCTTTGAGCAATCATACTGCTGCAATGGAACAGTACGCAACCAGCCTGCTAACATCCCTAGACCATCGCCACCCAATTGACCTGATGCGGGATTATGCTCATCCCTTTACTTTCACAGCGATCTGCCGCGTACTGGGCGTACCAATCAAAGACATTGCTGAACTGTGTCACATGGCGCAAGATTTGCCGTATTTACAGGCGCTTGTTGCGCCAGCACCTTATCCACAAAGAGTTGAAGCGTTTCTTGACTATTGGCGTACCCTCATGGCCGCGCCACCTATTGAAAGTGTCTTGATGGAACTGGGAACGCTTTATCCAGATACCGATGCAGAGTTCAAGGTTCAATTGGGTTTGTTGCTCTTGTATGCGGGACATGTGAATATGATGAACTTCATTGGATTAGCGTTACTGGCATTGGCACATCATTCTGAAAAAATCGAGATGATAACAGACGAGCTAATCCTGAGCTTATTGCGTTTTGATAGTCCTGTGCAATATATCCCTATAATTGCTTCGGATGAGATAGATGTACATGGGACAAGTATTGCAGCAGGCGAAGAAATTTTGTTGGCGATCGGGTCGGCTCATAGAGATACCAAGTATTATCAAGACCCGCATACTCTTAACCTGAATGACAACAATAACATCCTGAGTTTTGGTGCAGGTCCATACCGTTGTCTCGGAGCGCGTTTGGCGCAATTGCAGGGGCGGATTGCGCTCCAGCAATTCATCGCGCATTTTCCTGATTATCGCATATTAGAAAATGATATTGTATGGCGTACGGTGCCAATGATTCAACGCGGGATGACTACCATGCCCGCCGAATTGACAGGATAGTATCATGAATTTTGTAGATCATTATGATAATGCGATTTTCAGCGACCATATCCAGCAATTATATGAATATAGTGATTTTTATAATGTCGGTTATTGGCGGGAGTCGACTCCCGATTTACCGGATGCATGTCGTAATCTTGTCCGATATCACGCGACTATTGCTCTAGCTCAGGCTACACCCCACTCACTGGATGTGCTGGAGGTCGCTTGTGGTTTGGGTGCCGAATTGGGCATCATACGAGAATATGAAACGGTACGTTCCTGCGTTGCAATTAATATATCTCATAAACAATTGCGATATGCCGCGACCCATCATCCACTCGCGATTTATTGCGGCATGGATGCGTGTTATCTGGGTTTTGCATCAGAGAGCTTTGATCGCATTTTATCCATTGAGGCGGCCTTCCATTTCCCTTCCCGCAAAGACTTTTTGGAAGAAGCGCGGCGGGTGATGAAGCCCGATGGAATCTTGGTTTATACAGATATTCTCTTTTCCACGACGGAGTGGGTGGGCAATTGGATGATACCCTCAGGAAATGTAGGCGTCAAACTCGATACATATGCTAAACACTGCAAGGAAGCAGATTGGGAACTTCTGCAACTAACTGATATGACTGAATATACCTGGGGAGGATTTTGTAGATATTTGTCTCGGCACGAATCAACTCGGGATTTTGCTGAACGCTTACGTGCCTCCGTCACCGCTTATCTACTGGTCGTTTTCCGAAAAAAGAGATAAGAAATGCTACAAGGGACATTGTTAGCGTGTTTGATACTGCCGGAGGGCCGAAGCACGATGACATTAATATTGCTTTTCACCGGCCGACTGAGCAAAAAATCCTGCTCGTCAAACGTCAGAATATGCCAGAACTACTGAGTTCGGATATTTATGGGGAAGTGACTGTTTCCATCGATGAAACCTATTTCAGGAGCTTGGTCAACCTGGCTGGACCCGCTAAAAATGGGGATCAGGAATTTTCGAATGCATGGTCTGTTATCCAGGCAACCTGTCTTCCTTATGCGGGAGGTCACCAAGATAACGATCCGGTGCGTAACGTTATTTCAGCAAACGCTGCTGCGGGATGGGGTGGCATGGAGGAGAAATTAGCAGCAGATCTCATCAATAGCTATGGCATGACAGATCTGGATTATCTTGGTAGTCGGGATTATCAATACCGTTTCATAGACTTTGTTTATAGAGAATTTATCCGCTGAGTAGATATGTTTCTCATAAAAGCTGCAGAATAGCTAAACTACCTCTAGATGCAAGTATGGCAGATCAGCAAAGATTGGTGCTTCTTGCTTTGCGAATTGCTGGGAGGGATTTGTCAAGTCAGTTGGTAGCACATAGCTAGCTTTATTTAAAACCCAACCTCTCAGAACCCGCTCTGTTACTCCCAGAGGCTGCAGCACTTCAAAAACTGCTCGAAAAGCAAGCTCCCTATATTTTATAACATCAATTTCGCAAGGATCAAGCTCTTTAGGTAAATCCCAGGCATGTGCTCCAGGAGCACGCGCTGTGTATATCAACCTCACTCTCTGTCCTCTCCGAACTGTTTTACCGTCGAGTTGTAATTGCCGTGCGGCGGTTGCCAGGGAAGTGAGAACACTATATTGATCCAGTTCACGATTGAGACCTAATGTAACCACCAATTGCTCAAGGGGGATTTCTCGTTTTTTCAAGGAATCTAGCTGACCTTGCACCTGTTCAATAATTTCTTGCAGAAGATAGGGAAGCTTAGTGGGATCTTTTGCCTTTGCCAAAATCCCTAAAACACTGGTTTGCACATTTGCCACAAATTTGGGAGTGTCACACCGCCTCAAAGCGATCCCGCGGATTTTGTCATTTCCATCGGGTGATAGTCCATAAAATCGATTGGCAACGGAAATATTGGGATTCTCCCGTGTTCCCAGAAAAGCAAACCAGGGATAGATCGTGCCGTCAAAGTCTATTGGCAGTCCTGTTTGCCCTGAAATCTTATCTGCCAAGGCTTGGAAATCTTCGTGTGTCGCGCCGATTTTCGATACAAAGATACTATCTACATACAAATGCTTGATTTCAAATCCCATCGACGCGGCAATTGATCTTGCCCGCATAACATTCCTTCTTGAAAGGTAAGAGACAGTTTCGTGAGAGCTAATTCGCCCAAAAGTAGCGTTTGCAAAATTGAGTCTTCCATAGCAGACTACCCCAAGCCATTTCAAAGCATCCGTGACAGCTTGTTTATCCGTTGCTTTGACAAGGAATTTGTACTGCCTATTCAAAGCAGGGTAGCGAGGATCATCCTTTCCAATCGATTTCAAAAGCCGTTTAAGAGCCAGCCTTTTATCCCTCATCGGTCGTAGGGCTTCCGGAATAAGCCCTGGAGTTTTCAGAATTTTTACGCCGATATCCGGGATTTCGTAGCCTTCCCTTTCGTCATGAATAGAGACCACCGTTTCTGGGCTCACATTCCACTTGATCATTATGGAAGGCATCATTGAGCTAAAGTCTAGAATAGCTAGATTGTCAAAAATGCCTGGAGACGGCTGTAAAACCAACCCACCGCGGTCAGCCCGAACAAACTCATTGAACGACCTTGCAACCTCTCCTTTTTGACGAAGGTAGGGAACCAGTGTGCCACGCTTTAGTGCAGTAAGCATTTGCATAGCGTTGAGCGCAGCTCCAGGTGATCTCCTCGCAACCTCTTGCAAAGAAATGCTGCTCAACCGCGCGTGCTCAATTGCTCCAATAAGTTGATATTGGTCAAAAACCATTGTGTTCTCAAGATCAACATGCCATCGTCCGCGCAGGTGAATTTGCGCCGACCGGAAATGCGCTCTCCCATAATTGAAAAAATCAACTTCTTCCTTACGGACAATTGGTAAAGAAGTATCTCGATTGAGAGCAAGGGAAATACCAGCTTTTTTAGATAACTCGAGAAGCTTTGGAAGAAGCCAACCATCGCCGAATCGAGTTTGAATTACATCCGGGTCGAAGCTACTCATAATGCTGTTGAGAAGGGTGATAAGCTCGTGCGGTTGATCGAAAGATATTCTTTGGGAAGATTTACCGAACTTTGCAACCAAAAACCTGGGCTGTCTGTGGGATGGGGCAGTGTCTGGTCGTAAATGCAATATACTAAACTGGGGTAAAGTTGGATCTAAGTCATATGGCGTATCCAGGGCCCGGATGCTACGTTTTTTCCATCCTCTTCTGCTACGACTTCACAGCGCGCCATCAAGAAAACGTCATAGGTAGCCGCGAACTGAATGGTTAGAGGAATATCAACATCGTGACTACGCCCCACGCCTAAAGGCGGGAGCTTCTAGGGTCTGACCCAAAGACTCTAGTCCAAGTCTTAAAATATTTAGAGCAGCGTTTTGGTCTCTATTCATGACAAGACCACAAACAGGACAGGCATGAACCCGAACGCCAAGAGACTTCTCAACCAATTGCCCACAACTAGAGCATCTTTGGGATGTGTTTCTTGGTTCAACCAATACGACCACACGACCAGCATTCTCAGCTTTGTACGTGGTGTACTGTATCAATTGGCGCCAAGCGGCATCCGAGATACTTTTTGCCAAACGATGATTTTGAAGCATGTTCTTGATACGCAAATCTTCAAATGCCATCAGACCAAAAGCGTTTACCAGCTTTCGGCTTTCTTGATGAGCAAAGTTTCGCCGCCTGTTGGCAATGCGTTGATGAATGTGTTGTACTGCCCTACGGCACTTTGCTCGTTGGGGTGTTCCCTTCTCAGCCTTTGAGAGCTTACGTTGTGCTTTAGCGAGTTCCTTCTCATCTCTGCGGAAGAAACGAGGGTTATTAATCCCATCCCCATACGAGAACTTAGCGAAGCACTCCAAACCCATATCTATGCCGATTGCCAAATCATTGAACGATGATGGTTTGGGTTCAACGTTGCAGGCAAAGCAGGCATACCAATTGCCTACAGCATCACGCTGGATCGTGAGGGTTTTTATCCTGCCTTCCATAGGGCGATGCAGAATGAGTTTCATCATCCCAATTTTAGAAAGATACAAACCATTGTCCAACAATTGAAAACCAAATTGTTTGAAAGTGAAACTATCATACCAACCATAGCCCCGAAAACGTGGATAGCCTGCTTTCTCTCCTGTCTTCACCCTGCGAAAGAATGCCTTGAAAGCTAAATCCACTCGAGCTTGGACATTTTGCAAGACCTGAGAAAAGACATTTCTCAATTCGAGATGTTCCTGCTTCCAGATAGTGAGCAACTTGTTTGTATCGTACAGTGAGAGAGATTGATGCTCCTGCTCCCAAGCATTTTTGCGAGCGGCAAGCGTTTCGTTGTAGACCCAACGACACATTTCCAACGTCTGCATGAGTTTGGTTCGTTGGCTCTTGGATGGCTGCAGGCGATACTTAAAAGTTTTCACATGCGTAGCAGTGCTGCGTATTCAAACATTCTTCTGGTTTTCGATATATTTCTTCAAGATCGCCATTGGCGCACCTCCAACAGCAGCGACGAAATAAGAATGCGTCAACGCAGAAACTCTTGACGAAGCGATCGAGAACTAAGACCCTTGACCAACTTTACGAATTTATGACTCCGAATTGCGGATCAACTTTGCAAAGCATACGAACCTGGGCTGGCACACTTGCACCCCACACAAGTGCAGGTATTACTTCCCTGTTCAATTCTTTTGCGACTTGATCGATGATTGCTTTCAATCGTTTCTCCACGCCATTCATGAATACTTTGCCCTGATATTTCGGACAAAAAAACTGCCTGACCTTTACAGGACGCAAAGCGCAGAACATGACCTTGCTTTTATAGCTCATGTGTTCTATTATACAGCCGGGTCCCATCTCATGTCCAGATTAGCAGCTTACGCTTGCACCCACGGCAGGTGCGGTGGGCCGAGCGCGTGTCGCACATCCAATCGATTTATTAATCGGTACTGCTGAGTGGAAAGGGAAAGAAACCAAAAGTAGCCTCTGTATGGAAAACCAGGAGTTATGTTCAGTGAGCTTGGATTGCTATTCCATAACAGAGGAAACTTCATCCAATTGCAAGATTTCCTCCTCACTCAACTGGAACTTCATCGCACTGGTGCTTTCGTGTGCCTGGCTGACCTTAGTCACTCCGGGAATAGTCACCACCGTATCTCCATGTACATTAATGACCCAATTCAATGCAACCTGTGCCGCAGTAGCTTGGTAGCGCGCTGCAATTTCTTCCAACGTTACAACTAGGGAACGACTTTTTTCCATACCGCGTTGCAACCGTCTTCGCCAGAACCACATTTTCTTTTCCAGTAGTGCTGGATTCTTGTGATACTTGCCGGATAGCAATCCTGACTCAAGCGGAGTGTAGGCAATGATCGTCACCCCCAATTCTTGAGCTGTTTCCAAGACGCCATTCCTCTCGATCTTTCGATCCATCAGGCTATAGCGAACTTGGTTGGATGCTAGAGGCAAGCCGTGTTTTTGCAATTGCTTGTGCGCGCGGCGCATTTGGTCTGCATTGAAGTTACTGACACCGATCGCCCGGATTTTGCCCAGCTTGACCAGTTCTGCCATCGCATCCATTTCAGCTTCTGGGGAGGAAAAGCTGAAGGGTTGGTGGATCTGGTAAAGCCCAATACTGTATCTATCGAGGAAACGCAATCGCTCATCAATGGTTTTCAGGATGTTGCTCGCCGTGCGGAACAAGGGCCACCACTTTGTGGCGATCACAACTTCATTGTCTTTCTTGCCTGCTGCTTTCAGAGCGGTTGCCAGAGATTTTTCGGAAACGCCAGCTCCATATAACTCGGCTGTATCGAACCAGTTGACTCCACCATCCAGACCTGCCTGTACTGTGGCATTCTTTTCCTGTTGGACGATGATGGGGAAGGCAGGGCCCATCAATCCACCGCCACCTGCAAATTCCATCATCCCCAAACCAATCGGCGTTACATAAATACCTGTTTGCCCAAGCGGGCGCTTCTTGACCTGTATGTCTGTTAACATGCATTATGCCTTTCATTACGCGAGTTGTATTGCTGGCTGCAAGGAATTATATGCTGACAGCATGTTGTACGATCAG
>Ga0065707_10000686_pt1 | contig 18034 bp, 12 predicted proteins | sample SwiRhicommuniRL3_FD_59094 | JGI IMG/M metagenome (GOLD analysis project Ga0065707, IMG submission 59094) | Switchgrass rhizosphere bacterial communities from Rose Lake, Michigan, USA - RL3 v2 (version 2) | ecosystem: Host-associated > Plants > Roots > Rhizosphere > Soil | place: East Lansing...
TTCTGGCGCATATTGGATTTTTCGCCAAACGCACCCGCGGGTTTTTGAGCAACCGCATGACCGGTCCGTCAGAGACCTAAGAGAAAGCCAAGTACGAGTGCGGTCCACATTTCCGCAGGAAGAAGAAAGTGCAAGCAGCCGCGGCGGAGGTCAACGGCAGCCGTTACTGAAGCGCTTCCCGCACACCGCTAGCTGAAACAGATGAAGCTGAAGACGGCTTAGTCTTAATCTGCGAAGGGCCATCAACCTCGCCATGGAGCCGGCAGCGCTGAAAAACTCCCCTATGCCGATTGCCCTGAGCATCGTCGAGGGTGCGCTCAATCACCTCGCAAGGATTGGAGTAATGGAGTGACGGAGCGGCGGAGTGATGGGGCTATAACGTTTTGAACGGCGCGCAGCGGTTGAACTGCTTGAACGTTTTGAACACGCAGTCTTCGACTCCTGCCTATTTACTGAGCCCGTAAAAGCGCGCGGTGTTATCGACGAGTAGCTTTTGCTTGCTCTTCTCGCTGATATCGTTTCGCTTGAGGAAGACATCGACGGCACCGTAGAGGCGGTCTCCGTGCGGGATATCCGAACCGTAGACCCAGCACTCATCGCCGAACTCTTCGATGGCGAAGGGCAGCAGTTTCTCATCGACCTCGAAGCCGAAGTAGATCTGCCCGCGCTCGATGTATTCCTTGGGCCAGTGCTTGCCGGTATAACCCCTATGAAAATCGACTCCCGCCCGCGCCCCGGGGAAGCCGCTATATTCTTCGATGCGCTCCACCAACGCGGGCACCCAGGAACAGCCGGCTTCGAGAAACGCGATGCGCAAGTTCGGATAGCGGTCGGCGATCCCTTTCGAGATCACGCGGTGGAAGGCGAACTGCACGGTCAGCCAAAACGATATCGCCGTCTTGTCATGGTGCGTGTCGTTAACCTGGCCCAAGGCGCGGAAGCTGTGTCCCGTGTGCACCGCGACGGGAAGCCCGGTATCGTTGGCCGCGGCCCAAATCGGCTCCATGGGCGGGTCGTCGATGCGCACGTCTCCGGTGACGCCGAGAAGCATCACGGCTACCGCTCCGCGCTCCTTGCCCCTCTCGATTTCCCTAACCGATGCCCGGGGATCGACGGGATCGATCACAGTGACCCACTTTAGACGGTCGGGACATTGGCTGGTGAGGTCGGCGACCCAGCCATTGTAAGCGCGCATCATCGCCACGGCCAAAGCACGATCGTAGGTGATTGGATAGGAGAGAAACATCGTGGGATAGATGACTTGAAGCGCGGTATTCTCACGGTCCAATTGTTCAACCCGAGCTTTGACCGAGCGCATTTCCGCGCTTTCGACGGGGTCATGCCGACTGATGCCCGGCGTGACTTTGGCCGCGACGCCGTTTTTGCTGAGCGGAAAGCCGGCTTGCTGATAGGGCCCGCTTCGCACCGGAAAAGAGCGGGTATCGATCATCCAGTAGAGCGGGCCATCCGGGCCCGTCTCCACAATGCTCGGCCTTCGATCCTTCAATTTAGGGTCCCAGTACTTGTCCGAGAACGTCACTTCGGATTCCGATACATGCCCGTCCGCGTCCCATGCTTTCATGAGCACCTCTTCGTTCAATCTGATCCTGTAGAATATTCAGCGCAGAAACGTGTCTATTGCAATTGGCGGCAGCGATATCGCTCGGGGCATTTGTGCGCCTAAGTGGACTGTAACGGTTAAGCGTCTAAAATCGCAGAGCCCTTCGACAAGGCTCAGGGCGAACAGAGAAAGGAAAAACCGTTCGTGGTGAGGCTCTCGAACCATGAACGGTAGACGCCATTTGCCTGTTACAGCTTACTAGGAGTCTGCGCGGCAGAACCCGTGCCCAGAGCAGACCGACTTTAAGTCGAGTGACATTGGGAGATAAATTTTCAGTCGGTGGTTACCAGAGTTGCTGATAGCAGCGAGAATAAGCACGAGTCGTCTCTGCCGGTTTGCGTGGACTTCTATATCTAGGTTTGCAATGCCCACATGCGACGCAAGTTGAGCGCAAGACACACAAGATTCCACTCGCCTGTAACTTTAATCAGCCCCCGTAAGCTGAATTGACGAAATCCCATAATATGCTTGATCCAACCAAACACCGGCTCGGGAATCACTTTTCGCCGCCGATAGTGCGCTTTACCTTCTGCGCTGGCCATCCGCTCGGCCATCCGCCAAGTGGCCGGATAACGTTTAGGATCAATCGCGCTTCGATCTTTACCTTCGCGCCCCAAGGCTACCAATCCCTCCACTCCTTTTTCTTCTAGCCCGAGAAACGCTTGCTCGGAGCGATACCCCGAGTCGGCCAACGCTCGCTTGGGGAGTTCCCCGAGGTTGTTCTTGACCGCTTCAATCATTGGCAACAACTCGCCGTTATCAGCCGCGTTGTCGGTAAGCCCACTGGCCAGGATGAGCTGGCTATCACCATCGACCACAGCCTGCGCGTTGTAGCACTGTTCAAAACTCCCGCCCATCTTCATAATGCGCGACTCAGGATCGGTGAAGTTGTCCTGAGCTTTATCATCGGGAACGCCGAAGGGGTGCTTAAAACGCCGCCCGGCTCCATCGCCGCGACGCTGTTCATCGTCCGGATGGCGTCCCCGCTCCTGATCAGCTTTGCGTTGGCGGGCCTCCACCCGGGCCTTGGCCGCTTCAATCTTAGCCAAACGCTCTTGGCGTCTTTGAAGTTCCAAAGGCAACTCTTGATCTGTTTGATCCACACCCAAACGCGCGTCCTCTTGGGCATCGGTTGTGCGCGCGCGCTCCAAGAGCGCTTCGATCTCCTGCTTAAGCTTCTGCTCCTGCTCCTTCATGTGCCCGTAGCTCATCGCCTTGTGCTTGTTCGCATTGGCTTTGACCTTGGTGCCATCCAACGCAATGGTCCCAAGCTTCACCAACCCCAACTCTTTGGCCAGCTGCGCTATCTGAACAAACAACCCTTTAAGCTCGGGCAAATGCCGAAGCCTAAAATCGCAGATCGTTCGGTGCGAGGGAAAATTGCCCGCCCCAAGCATCCGAAACGCCACATCCTCAAACAGCCTCCTTGCCAGCTTGCGCGAAGAGAACACTCCCGTGGCATACCCGTACACCAAAACTTTTACCAGCATCGCCGGATCATACGGCTGGTTACGGCGCCCATCGCCTTGATAACGGGCATAAAACATCTGCAAGTCCAACCGATCGATCATTTCGCTCACAAAATACACCAGGTGATTCTCAGGTAACCACTCCGAAACCGAAGGCGGCAGCAAAAAATCTTGCTCCGGCTCGTAGGGAAGAAAAGAACTCGCCATGCTTTAACCCTTTCTCATCAAACTTCCCTCGGTTATACTCGCTTGCCCCTTAGCTGCAAGAATTTTCTGCCGCGCAGACTCCTAGCCTGGATTATTCGCAGCAAACTGGCGATCGAGGCATACCCCTCCAGAGCGAAGGCAAAGCAGTCGTGCCTTGAAGTGGCCAATGGACGAACTGCTTTCGCCGCTAGTCGTGAAAAGGTCAAACACTTTGCCCAGCGATGATCGATACGAAGAAACATTTGCACCGATGCCTTCGCTCCTCCAGGGTTACGCTCGGAACTGAGACAAAAGCAGCTGAACTCGACTTGCCTAACTCCACTAACTCTTCAAGTGATCCGCTGTTTTGCCCAACACATAATTCTCTTTTTTCTCCAAGCTCCGCCTGTTATAGTCTTGGCGCCTGTACCATATACAAACCGGGGCCAATCGAATGCGTTTGAAAGAACTGTTCATTTCATGTGCCGTGTCAGCGTCAATCGGGTTGACGGGCTGCGCTTCGCTGCCACTCAATCAAAACATTCATGATGGTCGCGCCGCTCTTTCGTCCGGTCACCCGGATGACGCGGTGAATTACTTTAATCGTGCGGCCCAGTTGGATCCGAACTACACGACCTCGTCCGCTCTTCGCCAGAGCGTTTGGACCTACCTCGGACGCGCCTACTACGAAACCCAGAAATACACCGAGGCGCGAAGCGCTCTCGAAAAATCACTGGCCAGAGACCAGGGCGACAATGTGGCGCATTTATACCTCGGGCTCGCGCTCGTGCGATCCAACGATCGAGAGCGCGGTCTTGCAGAAATGAAAACCGGACTCAACGGCATCCATAAGTGGCTCGACAATATTTCCACTGATAACGACGCAGGCAGCTACTGGGACCCCAACAAGCAGATTCGCAAGGACATAGAAAAGGGCTTGGCTGGACAGCCTACTGCCATCGAGGTGGCTGTCATTGCACAGCGGGTGGGGAAACAGCTGGAGGAAGAGATCGATAGGGTCGCGCGGGATGAAACCCGGAGTCGGTATAATACCGGGTCGAGAAACTAGAATTCTAATCGGGCGCATTTCACGCCATACCACTGGATTGAAATCTTTGTAGCCAACGGCAGTCCTCCCTAACGCGCCTCACAGACTTCTCCCTCCATTTACGCCTTCCTCTGTTCGTCTTCTCCACTGCCGCGACCTATGGTAAACGAATCGTCAAGCGCTTTTTCAAGCTCAGCAAAGGGAGAGGGTTACTTGCGATGAAAACATTCAACCTCACAATAACTTTTCTGCTTGGCGCTCTCTTCACACCTGGACCCCTCATCGCGGCGTCGGAAGTCGTCATCGGCTACGCCAACATCAGCGCACGGGTTAGCCCGCTTTGGATCGCGCAAGAAAAAGGGTTCTTTGCCAAGTATGCCGTGAACGTGCAGCAAGTCTACATGCCCGGCTCACCCGTGATAATCGCCAGTATGGCGAGTGGACAAGTGCATATCGCCAACAGCGGCGGCACTGCGGCCCTGGGTGCGGCGGCCGGCGGTTTGGACTTGCGTGTCATCGGCACGTTCACCAGCCGTATCCCCTTCGATCTGGTCGTCAGACCCAACGTCAAGAATCCCAAGGATTTGCGCGGCAAGCGTGTCGGCGTGCAAGTGATCGGCGGGACCATCTGGATGGCGGCGATGCTCGGACTGGAACACCTGGGACTTGACTCTCGGCGCGACGACATCCAGGTCGTCGCGGCCGGCGATCAAACCATGCTCAGCCAAGCGTTGGAGAAGGGAACCATCGACGCCACCGTCGTCGACAGCGCTTTCAGCAACGATTTAAAGCAGCGCGGATTTCCGACCCTGGTGGAGCTCTCGAAAACCAACATTCCGTTTGTCAGCAACGGGATTATTGTACGCGCGAGCTACCTGATCCAGCAACCGGATACGGCAAGAAACACCTTGAAGGCGTGGTTGGAAGGAGTCGCCTTCGCGCTCAGCCCGAGGATGAAACCCGCAGTGATCGAAACCATCGTACGGCGCCTGAGAGTATCGAGCCCGGCGCTTGCCGAGCAAGGCTATCAAGATCTGCTTCGCGCCACGGACCGAAAGCCTTATCCTTCAGTGGAAGGCCTTAGCAACGTGCAGCGTCTGATGAAACTGCGCAATCCCGCGGTGGCCGATCTCAAAGTCGAGAGTCTCATCGACGCAAAACTTATTCAGGAACTCGATAAAAGCGGCTTCATCGACCAGCTTTACGCCGCTTACGGCGTAAAATAGCGCGCCTGGATTTGCTCGTTCTTCTACCTTCGACCATCCGGGCCCCTTAGTTAGGGATTCAATACGACGGCGCGCTCTATCAAACAACCGCACAACCGTGGAAATTGTTTGAGTCGATTACCTTAATTCATTCGCGCCGAGTCGACGCTCCAGATGCCGGCGCCTCGGGTTGCCATGTAAAGAAACACGAAGCAAAAAAGCACCGCTTCTGCGCCGTTGTTTTGAATCGGCCAAAACCCCATCGGCAAGTGACCGATGAAATAGGCGACGGCCATCTGGCCGCTGGCAACAAAGGCGGCGCGCGTCGTGAATAGACCGGCGGCGATCATCGCGCCGGCAACGAGTTCGATCAGACCCGCGATGCCGAGGAGAGACAATAGCGGCGCGGCGGCGCCGTTGCCGTTCAAACCGCCGAACAGACCGAAAACTTTCTGCAAGCCATGACAGAGAAATAGTAACCCAACCACAATCCGCATGAGCGCGTAGGCATGCGGCGCGTAACCGGCGAGAGCGTTCGGCAAGAGAATACCTCCCTTGAATTTAGTTTTGCATTTTCGTCAATGCTGGGCAGGTTTGAAACCTGCCCTAATATCCGCGAAAATTCAATTAATCTGCCAGCCGCCGCCGAGCGCTTTGTAAAGAGCGACCAGATTCGCAGCCATGGTCGTCTCGCTGAAGGCCAGCTCGGTTTCCGTTAGATAAAGCGCGCGCTGCGCGTCGATAACATTGAGGTAATCGTTGAGACCGCGAATGTATAGCTCATTGGCCATTTCCACCGCCCGGCGATTGGCCGCGACGGCGTCGTTCAGAGAGCGATAGCGGACCTGTTCCTGGGCATAATTGACCAGTGATTTTTCCACGTCGCCGAACGCGGCGAGAACGGTCTGCTCATATTGATACAGCGCCTGCTCCTGCTGGGCGTTGCGAATCTCGATGTTGGCGCGAATTCGGCCGGCGTCGAATATCGGCCACGTGATTGTCGGACCGATGGACCAGTAACGGCTTCGCCCCATGAACCAGTCGCTCGCGCTTATGCTTTGCAGGCCGTAAATCCCGGTCAGAGAGAATTTCGGGAACAGGTCCGCGACAGCCGAGCCGATTTGCGCGGTGGCGGCCGCCAGGCGACGTTCGGCGACCCGAACATCCGGACGGCGGCGCAGCAGATCCGAAGGGAGACCGACCTGGACTTCCGCGGGCAGATGGGGAATCGCCTCTTCTTTTTCAAGCTCGCTCCAAAGCGCGCCCGGCGACAACCCCAAAAGCAGATCGAGACTGTACGCCGCCTGCTTCAATGCGCTTTCGATCACCGGTATTTGTGCCGCCGTGGCATCGATCTGCGCCTCGGCGCGCACGACATCCAGGTCGCTCGCCAGGCCGGCGTCAAAGCGCACGCGGGTGAGATCCAAAGAATCCTGCTGCGATTTGACATTGGCCCGCGCCACCGCCAGCCGGCGCTGCGCGCCGCGCAGGTCAATATAATTTTTCGCCACATCGCCGAGCAGCGAAACAAGCACATCGCGCCGGTTATACTCGGTCGCCTCGATCGCCGCATCCGCCGCTTCGACGCTTCGGCGCACACCGCCAAACACATCGATCTCCCAATTGGCGTCGAATCCGGTATCGAACAAGTTGCGCTCCAGCTTGATGCTTGAAGCGCCGCCTTGGGATGGGAAATTGAGCGCGTTCTCGCTGTTGCGGCTTCGGGTGTAAGATCCGAAAGTCCCCAACGTCGGCCACTGGCCTGCCGCCACCACCGTGCGCGAGGCGCGCGACTCACGAATGCGCGCCTCGGCCACGCGGAGATCGAGGTTCGATTGCACCGCACGGTCCACCAACGAGTTGAGCAGCGGATCGTCGAACGCCGTCCACCAACGGACGAGTTCCAGCGGGCGGGCTTCAACACCCTTTTGCTGCGCCTCATTCCACGCCGACGGCACGGCCAGCGCAGGCTCTTTATAGTCCGGCCCGACGCTGCACCCGGCGGCAAACAAAGCCAGCGCAGCCGCGATTGATTTGAAGTTCTGAGCATTCATTCTTGTCCTCTCACAGATCTAGTTTAACAAATCCTATCGCGAACGCACCTACACCAAGCGATGGCGAAACATCCAGGAGGCGGCGGAGAGCGTCACCGCGGAGATGACCGCGAGCGGCCAAAGCTGCGGCCACAGGAGGTGCAAACCGGCGCCCTCGAGATAGACGCGGTGGGACATCTCGATTGCGTAGCGCAGCGGATTGATCAGAGTAAAATACTGCAGCAGCTCCGGCATGCTGCTGATCGGCGTGGTCAATCCCGACAAAAGCGCAAACGGCATGATCAGCATAAACGCGTAGAGCAACGCCTGCTGCATGGTCGCCGCCACAGAAGAAAGCAACAGACCCATGCCGGAGGCGGCGAGCAGGAACACCGTCAGCGCGACATAGAGAGTGATGAACGACCCCGCGAAGGGAATCTCAAACCAAAGCTGAGCCACCAACAGCACCAAGGTCGCCTGCATGATGCCCACCAGCATCGGCGGCACCGCTTTGCCGACCATGATTTCCACCGGCCGAAACGGTGTCACGAGCAACTGATCGAACGTTCCCTGCTCGCGCTCCCGCGCCACCGACAGACCGGTCAAGAGAAGCGTCTCGAGAAGCGTCAAAGTGCCGAGCAGTGCGGGAATCATATGCCAGCGCGTCTCCAAATTGGGATTGTACCAGGCCCGGGTATTGAGCCTGACGGGCGGATCGCCCTGATTGTGTTCGGCGCGCCAGTCGGCGTTGAACTTTTCCACGATGGCACCCACATAACCCATGGCCGTGCCGGCGGTGTTCGAATTGCGCCCGTCGGCGATCACTTGAACGTCCGCCGGCTGGCCCGACATCAACCGTCGCGCGAAATCCTGCTCTATTTGAATCACCAGCAGCGCTTTCCGTTCATCGATCAGGCGGGCGATATCCGCCGCGCGGGTCAGATCGGCAACACGGCGAAACGCTCCCGATCCGTCCAAACCCGTTAAAAGATCGCGTGAAGCGGCGCTGCGATCCTGGTCGAGCACCGCGTAAGGCACATCGTTCAAGTCATAGGTCGCCACATAGCCGTAAATGAGACATTGCAGGATCGGCGGAATCACAAGGCTAAAGCGCGTGCGCGGATCTTTCAGAATCGCGAGCAGCTCTTTGCGCGTGAGCGCGAGTATCCGCAGCAACGTATCGATCATATCATCCTCACGCCAATTCCTTCCGCGTCGCCCGGCGCGCCAGCGACAACAGAAGAATCATCATCGCGGCGAGCACGGCGGCATTGGGAAGAATGACAGCCCAGACGTCCCCCACGAGAAAAATAGTCTGCAGCAACGTCACGTAATAGCGCGCCGGTAACAGGAAGGTAATCAGTTGCACGAACACCGGCAGGCTGCGCAGGTCAAATAGAAATCCGGAGAGCATGACCGCGGGAAGAAAGGTCACGAGCAGCGTTATTTGACTCGCGACGAACTGGCTTTTCATCGTCGAGGATATCCAGAGGCCGATCGCCAGCGCCACCAGCAAGTAGAGCATGGACACGCCGGTCAAAACCAGGACCGAGCCGCGAAACGGCACATGGAAAAGCAACTTGGCGGCAATCAGACAGAGCGCAAGACCGATCATTCCGAGGGCAAAATAGGGAATCGTCTTGCCGAGCAGAAACTCTCCCGGCCGCACCGGCGTAACGAACAGCGCTTCGATTGTGCCGCGTTCCCACTCGCGCGCCACCACGAGCGACGTCAGCAGCGCGCCGATCAACGTCATCACCAGCACGATCAGTCCCGGCACCAAAAAAAAGCGGCTCTCGTTCGACTCGTTGAACCACAGCCGATTCTGCACGCGTACCGGACCGGTCAAAACTTCCTTGCCTTCGGCCGCGCGTCGGGCGGCCCACACGCCAATCGCTCCCTGCGCGTAGGTCTGAATGATGCGCGCGCGATTGGCATCGATGCCGTGGACCAGGACCTGCACCTCGGCGTCGCCCTGCGCCAGGCGGCGGCTGAAATCCGGGCGGATGCGCACGATTCCATCGACCTTCCGCGCCAGCATGAGTTGTTCCGCGGCGCGCATGGAAGTCATTCTTTGGGCGTCAAAATAACGCGAAAGCTCAAAACTCGACGCAAGATTCGTGGCAGCCGGCGAGGGATCTTCCAGAACAAGCGCCACAGGCACGTTGGTTACATCAAGCGACATGCCGTAGCCGAAAAGCAGAATCAAGACCACCGGCATCACGATACCGATGGCAATGCTGCTCGGATCGCGTACGACCTGGCGAACTTCTTTTTTGATCAGGGCCCAAACGCGGCGCGCTCGGCCCGCGGCTGCGGCATGGGGTATCGGCTTTTGCGAAAAACTCATGCCGCGGCTCCGCCGTTCGTCAAAACCGACTCGCGCCCTTCTTCAACGATGGCGATAAACGCGTCTTCCATCGTCGGGGCGCGGCTTTCCACCTGCGCACGAACCCGAATATCCGCGGGCGTTCCTTGGGCCAGTATCCGGCCGGAATCCATAATGGCGATCCGATCGCAGTACTCGGCTTCCTCCATGAAATGTGTCGTCACAATGACAGTCACGCCTTGCTCGGCGAGCACGACAATCCGACGCCAGAAGTCGCGCCGCGCCAACGGATCGGCGCCGCTGGTCGGCTCATCGAGAAATAGCGTCTCCGGCTGATGCACCAAGGCAGCAGCCATGGCGAGGCGCCGCTGATACCCGCCGGGTAAATGGCCGCTTGGGAGGTCGGCGAAGGCGCCGAGACTAAACTCCTGCAAAGCCCACCCGATCCTCTCGTCTCTTCGAGCACCGCGAAGATTGTACGCGCTCGCGAAAAATTCGAGATTTTCGCGAACTGTAAGCTGACCGTAGAGCGAAAACTTCTGAGCCACGTAGCCGATGCGCTGGCGCGCCGACGCGCGCGCGCGCCGGAGATCCACTCCGGCAACTCGAAGCACCCCGCTCGTTGCCGGCAACAAACCACAGAGCATGCGAAACGTGGTCGTCTTGCCGGCGCCGTTGGGACCGAGCAGGCCGAAAATTTCACCGCGAAAAACTTCGAACCTCACATGATCCACAGCCGCAAAATTGCCGAACCTCCGCACCAGATCGCGCACCGTGACCACCGGCTCCCCAACCGCAGCCGGATTTGCAGGCAGACTGGGAGACAAGGAGAGATGGAGACTTGGAGATGGTGAGTCGGAGCGCGCCGCACTTTCTCCCTGTCTCCTTGTCTCCTCTTCTCCTTGTCTGAAATCCCGAAGCAGCACCATGAAGCCATCTTCAAAGCGCGGCGGAACGGCGACGATGGCGGCGCCGGTCAAGGGGGAATGCGAACTCAATTCAGCCTCTATCTTTTCGCCGTTATCTTTTGTCACAATCCTCACCTTGCCGGCTTCCGGCAGCGCATCGACGATGTAGGGCTCGTCAAGCAATCGCGCCTGGAGCGTGCGAGATCTTTGGCCGGCGGCGGGCTCGGCGACAAATGTGCGCCCTTGCGCCAATCCGCCCACGTCGTTGGGGTGCCCTTGCGCAAGCACGTCGCCTTCGTGCAAAACGATTGCGCGCGCGCAACGCTCCGCTTCATCGAGATAGGACGTGCTGACCAGAACCGTGAGACCGCCTTCGTTGACCAGCTGAAGAATAATTTCCCAAAGTTCGCGCCGGGACAGCGGGTCGACACCGACGGTTGGCTCGTCCAGCAGTAACAATTCCGGCGAGCGTACCAGTGTGCAGGCCAGCCCGAGTTTTTGCTTCATGCCGCCGGAAAGTTTGCCCGCCAGGCGATCCGTGAAGCGTCCGAGCCCGGTCATCTCCATGAGCCGCGGGTAGCGTTCGCTCCGTTCTTCGAAGGTCACGCCGTGCAGGTCGGCATAGAGATCCAGATTTTCTTGCACCGTTAGATCTTCGTATAAGCCGAAGCGCTGCGGCATATAGCCGATGCGCTCCTGAACCTGCTGCGGATCGACGCTCACGTCAATTCCCAAGACTCCGAGCTCGCCGCTGTCCGCCCGCATCAGTCCGGCGGCCAGCCGGATGAGCGTTGTCTTTCCGGCGCCGTCCGGCCCAACGAGAGCCGTCAATTCGCCGTGCGCCACCGTCAGCGATACGCTCTTGAGTGCCGCCACCGTCTCGCCGTTGTCGCGCAGGAAGGACTTGCAGATCTCACGCCCCTGAAGCGCGGGAATATTTGCGGTGGCAGTCATAAAGTCAGACAAGGAGAACTGGAGATTTCAAATCGTAGCATGGGTGGAAGCGCGCAGCGCCGATACCCACAATTGACAGACGATGGGTATCGCTCACGCTCAATCCATCCTGCGTCGGAATCACGGCGCGGCGAGCTGCGTCGACTTAAACCCGTAGCAGCGCTTGAAATCTCCTGCACTCCCCTTCTCCTTGTCTCGCTATTTCCCCGTCTCCTTGTCTCCCCCTCCGCCCTTCTCCCTGTCCGCCTTTTCCAGCGACACATAAACGCTCGCCGGCATGCCGAGACGCAGTTCATCCGCGGGGTCTTTGACGAAGACGCGCACTTCGTAGACCAGGCTGGTGCGCAGTTCCTCGGTTTGCACCGACTTGGGCGTAAACTCGGCGACCGGCGAGATAAACCCGATCCACCCTTCGAAGCGACGCTTGGGAAAACTATCGACGACCACCGACGCGGCCATCCCCGAACGTACTTTTCCCAAATCCGGCTCAGAGACATACACGCGCACCCACTTGGGATCGGTGATCGCCAGCGCGAAAACGGTCTTTTGCGGTGAAGCCATCTCGCCGGGCTCCATCACTCGCGTGCGCACGACGGCGTCCACCGGGGCAATCAGCTGCGAATCCGCGAGTTGCTGGCGCAACAACGCGGCTTGCGCCTCATTGCCGCGCAGACGCGCTTCATTTTCCGCGACATCTTCCTTGCGCGGGCCCGCGAGGGCGAGATCCAGCGATTTTTGATTGACGGCCTGCTTTGCGTCCGCTACTTGCAAGGCGGCTTTGGCGTTATCGACATCCTGCAACCTGACGGCGCGCCCGGCGGACAGCTCGGCCGCGCTTTTCAGCCGTTCGTATTGCAGGCGCGCATTCACCGCATCGGCCTTGGCCGCTTCCACATTGGCACGCGCCTGGGCAATTTCCTCGGGGCGGCTGCCATTGCGCAGTCTCTGCACCACCTGGCGCTGCGCCGCGGCTTGCGCCTCGACTTGCGCGAGCTGCGGCTCTAGCCGGCTGGTATCCAAACGGGCCAGCAGCTGGCCCTGGCGCACGCGATCCCCTTCCTGGACCAGCACGGCGGAAATTCGTTCGCTATTGTTGAAGGCGAGATCCACCTGGCGCAAATCGACGTTGCCGTGGAGCATCAGCTCCTTGCCGTCATCAGTCCGCTGCGCACTCCACCAGAACCAACCGCCGACCGCGGCGACGACGATGACCATTGCGAGAAGGATTGCCGTGCGTTTCATGGATCACCTGAAATAGTGTGCCGTGGAATAGCTCTGTTTGTTATTTCAATCTACCCCTGTCGGTCAGCAGGCCGTCAAAAATAACGGTCATGATGCTCATATAGCCCGAGGTCGGGCTAAGCCCGAGCTCCGCCATTTTTGGCGGGTTCATGATCGCTTCGGTCACGCCGATGAGCATTTCGATCATCAACCGAGCGGATATGTCCTTGCGAATGATTCCCACCCTTCGACCGTCCTCAAAGAGCCGGCCAAAATAACGCTGGATCACGTCCCGTCGCCGTCTTTGCACCAGTTGAAACATCGCCGGAGCTTCCCGGCGAATGTCACGCACGAAGGGCGGTTGAATCTCTTCGGTATGGCGCTGCATGGTAGCCAGCAGCTGCTGCAGCGTCGCCCGAACGTCCGTTGAAGCCGCAGCCGTGACGCGACCCAGATCGCTTTCGACGCTGCGGAATTTATCGACCAGCACGGCGCGCAAAAGATCGAGCTTGCTCGGAAACGATGCGTAAAGGGTTTTTTTGCTCATGCCGAGTTCCTGGGCCAGATCGTCCATCGTGACCGAGCGAAATCCATGGGCAAAAAAATGGCGCCGCGCAGCCGCTACGATCCGCTGCGAGGCGGACGCTTCGATGAATGCATCCTTAACAATAAGCGCACGCCGTTTTGCTGTTTGACGGGGCATATACTTTGGAAACTCTTATAGTATTATCAGTTTCCACCGCCCGGCGCAACAATCGCGAAATCTCAGTCTCTGGTCATTCATCGGATCGGCAAAACGAGGCAGGCTATCGGCGGAACTCGACTACGGATACAAGCGCTGACCGAGCGGCGGTTGTTCGGGCTTACTTCGCCCCCCCGAACCCTCTCGTCGCGCGCGCGCGGGCCGAGCGGAAGAACGAAGTGCGGTCGAGAAATTTTTCTTGAAACTCTTCGAGGTAAAGGTAAATCACCGGCGTGATGTAAAGCGTGATGAACTGCGAGACCACGAGCCCGCCGACGATCACCAGTCCCAGCGGCCGGCGCGAGCCGCCGTCGGCGCCCCACCCGAGCGCGATCGGCAGCGCGCCGAACACCGCCGCCAGGGTAGTCATCACGATAGGTCGAAAGCGGTCCATGCTCGCGTCGTGAATCGCCTTGTCCGCCGACTCACCGTGATCGACTCGTTGCAAGGCGAAGTCGACGATCATGATGCCGTTTTTCTTGACGATGCCCATGAGCATGAACATGCCGACAAAAGCATAGAGCGATGCCTGCTCGCGAAAAAGAAAAAGCGTCAACAGCCCGCCGACCAGAGCCGTGGGCAATGTCGACAGGACCGTCAGCGGATGGAGGTAGCTCTCATAAAGAATGGCCAGGATGACATACATGACGAAGACCGCCAGGATCATGAGGACCGTCAAGTCGCGCACTGTGTTGCTGAAGGTCAGCGCTTCGCCTTGTAAACTCGCGCGCAACGACGGCGGCACGATCTCCGCCGCGGCCTTGGCAATGAAATCGGTGGCATCGCCGATGGCGACGCCGGGCTTGAGGTTAAAAAAAAGCGTCATGCTGGTGAATTGATTGAGGTGGTTGACCGCCTGGGGGCCAAGAGAGCTTTTCCAGTTCACCAGCGCATTGAGCGGCACCAGTCGCTTGCCGTCATCGGAGCGAATGTAGAGCAGCGCCAGATCTTCCGGCGTTTCCCGCGCTTCATCTTTGGCTTCCAGGATCACCTGATATTGATCCGCGGGCTTCTTGATCAGGTAGAGATAGTTCTGCGAATAGGCGTTGCGCAAAAGCGTGAGAATACGCGCCTCGGAGACGCCGTAAATCTTGGCCTGCTCGCGGCGCAGTTCGATATCGAGGCTCGGCGTCTCGTTGAAATAATCCGAAGAGACCGTCAGGAAACCGGGAAACGTATACATCTTGGCCTTGAGCTTTGCGCCTGCGTCGTAAACTTGATCTGGATTCACCCCGGAGATCGAGAACGCATATTGCCCCTGATTCTGATTGGTCGCCCCGGTGCTGATCTCAAGCACCGGAAACGGGCGGAGGAATGCCATAACGCCGGGAACCGCGCTCATGGCGCCCATCAGCTTGGCGACCTCCTCATGAATCGGCGGGCGCTGGCGGGCCGGCTTGAGAAAGGTGAACACAATGCCCTGGTTCGAGGCGATGAATTGACTCAGCCCGGTGACCTCGATGGTCGCCATGACATTGGGGTTCTGCAGGAGCACGCCGTCGACCTGATCCTGAATGGCGCGCATCTGATCGGGCGAAGAACCCTCGCGGCCGATGAAAACCCCGGTAACGACGCCGCTGTCGCCCGGCGGCAAGAAAGCTTTGGGCACGGTTATAAAAAGCCATACGGTGCCCGCCAGACATACCAGCCAGGTCAGGGCCGATATCCAGCGGTGCATGAGGAACCATGAAAGCGTTCTGCCGTAAAAACCGAGAACCCGTTTTTCCATGGCGCCGATCCTTCGCTCCATCCAGGTGCGCGCCGCGCCCGCACCGCGCTCCTTGAGCAAGCGCGCACACATAAGCGGAGTGAGCGTCAGCGAGACCAGACCGGAGGCGATGATCGAGACGACGATGGTGACGGCAAACTCGCGAAAGATCCGGCCCACCAATCCGGACATGAAAACCAGCGGAATGAACACCACCGCCAGCGAGATTGTCATGGAAACGATGGTAAAACTGATTTCCTTCGCGCTGCCGAGCGTCGCCTCCAAAGCTTTCTCGCCACGCTCCATGCGGCGCACCGTGTTTTCCTGGAACACGATCGCATCGTCGACCAGGAAGCCAATCGCCAAAGTGAGCGCCATCAGTGAAAGATTATCCAGGCTGTAGCCCAAAAGCCGCATCGCTATAAAAGTCAGCAGCAGAGAGATCGGTAGAGCCACTGCGGGAATCAGCGTGTCGGTAGCGCGGCCAAGAAAGAGAAAGATGACGAGCACCACCAGAACGAAGGCCATCAACAGCGTTTCCTGGACATCGTTAACCGAGTTGACGATGCCCCGCGAACGATCGTAGAGCGGCGTAATGAGCACCGATCCGGGCAGCTCGGCGCTGATCTGCGGCAAAACGGCGCGAATGCTGTTGGCCACTTCCACGGCATTGGCGCCCGCCTGGCGAAATACCGCCAGCACCACGGTGGCCGCCGGCACGGGATAGCCGCGCGCCCAAAAACGCATGTTGAGCCGTTCGTCCTGAACCGACTCACGCACCGTCGCCACGTCGCGCAGGTAAATCGGCACGCCGTGGTTCGAACCGACGATGAGATTGCTGTAGGCCTGGGAGCTGTCGAGCTGACCCTGCGGCCGCAGTAGCGTCGTGCCGGTATGCGCATCGAACTGGCCTGCTCCGGTATAGCTCGTGCCGCTTTTAATCGCCGCGGACAAATCGTCGACGGAAATATTGCGCGCCCACATGGCCGAGGGATCGGCCTTGACGCGAATCGCGGACTTGGTGCCGAACACGTTTACGCGCGAGACGCCGGGCAGGATACTGATGCGCTGGCCGATCTGCGTGCTGCCGTAATCGTAGAGTTGCCCGCGCGTGATCGAGTCGCTGGTCAGTGCGATGTACATGATCGGCTGATCGTTGGGGTTGGTCTTGGAAAAAGTCGGCGGCGACGGCAGGTCCACGGGCAGGCTGCCGGTGGCTTGCGTGATCGCGGTTTGCACGTCGGTGGCAGCGGCGTCGATGCTCTTGCTGAGAGCAAATTGCAGGGTCAGGCTGGTATGGCCCTGGGTGCTCTTGGAGGTCACCAGCTCCAGTCCATTGATTTGCATGAACTGGCGCTCGAGGGGCGTGGCGATGTTGTTCGCCACGGTTTCGGGACTGGCGCCGGGGTAGTCGGCCTGCACCTGAATGACCGGATAATCCACCGCCGGCAGGTCGTTCACCGGCAAACGGAAATAACTGAGCACGCCGAACAGGATCACTGAAACGGTCAATACCGTGGTGAGAACCGGCCGGCGAATAAACGGCTCGGAAAAATTCACGAGTCTCCCGTTTTGGCGGCAGGCGGGGAGTTTGGCGGACTGACGGCCTGGACAATTTTGACTTTGCCGCCCGGAGTCACGCCGACCTGGCCTTTGACCACGACTCGTTCACCGGCTGCGACACCGTCATCGATCACCACGAGATCGCCCTGGCGCTGGCCCACCTTGACCGCCCGCTGTTCGGCCGACGAATCCTTTTTGATGACGTAGACGAACGACCCTTTGGCGGATAATTGCGGCGCCTCGGCGGGAACCAGAACGGCGTCCCGGCGCGTGCTCAGTATAAGCCGCACTCTGGCGAATCGACCGGGCCAGAAATACCGGTCGCCATTGGCCACCGTGGCGCGCAGCTTTACCGTCCCCGTGCCTTCTTGCACGGCATTGTCGAGAAAAGTGAGCTTGCCCTCGCGCGGCTTGGCGCCGTCGTCCGGCAAGCGCACATCGACGCGCAGGCTGCGACTGGCCATGTTGCGCTGCACCGCCGTCAACTCGTTTTCGGTAACCGTGAAATCCGCGTAAATCGGATCGAGCCTTTGAATGACCAGGAGAGATCCGGTGTTGGCCGATACCACGTTGCCGACATCGACGACACGTTGCCCGGCGCGCCCGTTGATCGGCGAGCGAATGGCACAGTACTCCACATTCAAGCGCGCGCTGTCGACCGCGGCGCGATTTTGCTGCACCTGCGCGTCGGCCAATGCCACGGCATTTTTCTTGGTGTCGTAATCCTGGCGCGAAACCGCGCGCGGATCGGTCAAGCTCTCGACGCGCGCGAAATTCACCCGCGCCAATTCAAGCGCGGCGCCGGCCTGGGCTAAATTAGCCTCGGCTTGATTCAGTTGGGCTTGATAGGGACGCGGATCGATGGTGAAGAGGAGGTCGCCGATTTTAACATCGGCGCCGTCGGTGAAATGAATTTTAGTGATGCGGCCGGAAACCTGAGGCTGGATCGACACCACCTCCCGGGCAGTGACCTTTCCCACCGCATCAATATAAATGGGGACGCTTTCGGCGACCGCCGCGGCAACCGTAACCGGCGCCGGCGGTCGC
>Ga0065707_10001482_pt1 | contig 18032 bp, 12 predicted proteins | sample SwiRhicommuniRL3_FD_59094 | JGI IMG/M metagenome (GOLD analysis project Ga0065707, IMG submission 59094) | Switchgrass rhizosphere bacterial communities from Rose Lake, Michigan, USA - RL3 v2 (version 2) | ecosystem: Host-associated > Plants > Roots > Rhizosphere > Soil | place: East Lansing...
ATGCTCGGTTTGACCGGTTAGTGGAGCAGGAAGCGATCGATGGTATGGCGGCGTACAAGCCTGCGGATTTTATGTATGACGTTCGCCGCGGGATCTGGAGCGAGCTTGAAGGCGGCGGTCCGATCAAGATCGACGTTTACAGGCGTAATCTGCAGAACTCGTACATCGACTTGCTCTCGAACAAGTTGAATGTGCGACCGTCGGTTACGGACGACTATCGTGCATTGATTAAAGCCGAGCTTCGCGATTTGAGTGCGGCAATTGGGACTGCCAGTGCGCGTGCCGGCGATCGACAAACGCGCGCCCACCTTGCGGATGCACGTGATCAGATTGCGAAGGCGCTGGATCCGAAGTTTGCTGCACCGGCGCCGGCGACACCGGCAAATCCGTTTGGGTTTGACGATGAATCCAACTTCGAGACTTTCGATTCGCTTGACTGCTGGCCAGACTACGCGATTCGAATCAGGCCACGAAGAGAGTACTAACAGCCACAAAGAGGCACAAAGAGCACAAACGAGTTAGCTGAGCGTTTGTGCTTTTTTGTGTCTTTCGTCGAGAAGGTTGGTCGTGTGATCGGTGACGCTGAGCGGAATTGGATGAGTTATCGGTTGGTTACCTAACTCGCGTGGCGGCGTTACAACCTGATCGATCTGTTGCGGTTCAGACTGCGGGCGAATCAGGAGACCGGCAATGATGTGACCTAATCCGGCAGTCGCTGGTAAAAGACCAAGCAGCCAGATGACCTTCACCACTGGAGCAATTTCAAATGGAACTTGATCTACGATGTGCGGCGGGAGTTTCAGCACCAGTGCGGTCGACAGGAAGTACAGGAAAGTAGTCAGGCCGGCACCGGAAAACAACGAGACCACACCTTTTGTGATGTGTTGCTCACGTCGTTCGGCCGCAGTTTTCTTTTTTCTAAGATTGAGCCAGTGGTGGCGGTTTTTCTGTGACTCCGCCTTGAGGGTATTAACTATTTCCTTGACCTTCGGGATTGGACCCTTCATGTCCGTGCCGCAGGTACGGCAATACTGTACGTTTGCTTTCGCTTCAGCACCGCAGTGTGGGCAATACATATTTGTCGAAACGAGCCGAACGTGCTTTAAGTTCCGCGCTGATCCATAAACAATCGGTACAATCCGTGGCTACTCATTCGTAGCTCAACGCTTCCACGGCATCCTGTCGCGCTGCTCTGAGGGCCGGATAGAGTGCGCCGATACTTCCTCCCAACAACCCCACAGCCAAAGCAATGAGTACCCACCGCGGTTCAATCTCGATTGTCAGGTTCGTGGTTCGTGTAACAACAAGCTGTGCCAACATCGTCAACAACACGCCCGTGATCACGCCGAGCACACTCACGATAATCGCTTCCTGCTCGATCACCCACGCAATCGAAGTCTTGGACATTCCCAGTGACTTGAGAATGCCGATCTGCCGCGTGCGTTCGGTTACGGTGGTATACATCGCGAGCAGTATCACGAGGATACTGATTGCCGCAGCAACGCCCACTACTACGTTGAGAAATACATTCAATGCCGGGACGCCAGATGCGTACAACTCAGGAAGATCGCGCGTGAACAACAATTGATCTTCAGGAAAGCGCTCCAGTATGCGTGCTGCGACTTCGTCCTGTTTGGCCGGGTCGTCACACGCGACGAGAATTGCGGAAGCCCGATTTTCAGCTCCCACCTGTTCCTGCATCGTCTTCAACGGAATCTTGATACGCCCGCCGCCCGGTGGTTCGTAAACACCGACGATCTTGAACGGCCGGTGAAAGAGCTGAACGGTGTCGCCGATGTTGGCCTTGCGATTTCGCTTCCACTCCGGATCGACAATCGCCTCGTCGCCAGATTGCAGTGGGCGACCTTCGCGCATGGTAATTCGCGCAATCTTCGCATACTGGTCGTATTCAATTCCGTCAAGCAATCGCGAGCCAAACCCCGAATCACTGCTGTCCACCGCTTGTCCGATTGGAGTGCTGGCGCGAACACCCGGAATCGTTGCGAGTTCCGCAGCGTGTGACGTCTGAAGCTTGAATTGAGCCCCACCAACAAGACTGATCGAGCCCGAGGCACGAACCATGATCTCTGCGCCGATGTTTGATTCGCGTCGCCCGCGTTCGTGCAGGACGCCGTGAGCAAGACCGACAGTGAAGATGATTAGAAGTACTCCCACTCCTGTGCCAAGTACGCTGACTGCAGTGCGAGCAGGTCGATGAGCTATGTTTGAAAGTACAAGACTATCCATAAGACGTTGTAAGCGCGGGCTGCGATCAAGAAGACGGCGCCATGCGTTGGGAAGCGTGCGCCATGTTAGTACGAGGAGGCCGATAGATGTCCAGACGACGATGGCAGCCTTGCGAACGAGGGCTAACGCAAGACCAGCCGCAGGTGTGAAACCGAGTCCTTTTTGAAGAATGACTTCGGTACCACCTTCGTAAACGCCGATTGTTCCCGGAACAAATGCGAATGCAAAATTGATAACCTTCGTGAGCGACTCGATGATGTAAGCCTGGGCCACCTGCGGTTGAAAGCCCAGCATCTTGAGCGCGAGAAAGACCTCAACAACGCTGGATACGTGCGCCAGCAGATTGCAGACGATCATCAGGAAGAACGCACCCGGATGATGTTTGTAGAAGTCGTAAACTTTCGACTCGAGGTGAAAGATGTGATGGCGTCGTTTGAGAATGACTTTCGGACTCAGTCGCAACTCGCCCAATCTATCTATTAACCACGTAAGCAGCATCACCCGACGCTTTGCAGCAATCGCTGCGATCAGTATCCCCGACGCTGCAATTGCGGCAATAATCAGCAGGACGAGATAGACGCCCGGGGGCAGCGGATAGCGCAACAACATCACCACAGCGCCGCTCAGAATGAAGAACACCACGGACAGGTTGTAGAGCAGATTGTCGACGACGAGTGCAGGGACGCCGTATGTTAGCGGCACTCGTTTTCTGAGTAATGCGACCTTGGTTGCTTCGCCGAGTAGGGGACCGGTAAACGTGAGAAAACTGATAGCTTCGCCGCCGAGTCTGGCAGCGAAAGCATTCCGGAAGCTAATACGACGATGCTCCGCCGGAACAGCAGCACGCATCGACACTGTGCGTAGAACGTGCCTCAGGCCACTTAGACCAAGAATAACGAAGAAGCCGAAACCGATGCGAAGCAACGCATCGAAAAGCGGTTGTACGCCGACGCGATTGATGACGTAAATGAGGAGGCCGAGACCGAGCAGAAAGGCCAGGGCCTGAAGCCAAACGAAAGATCGACGCGAGTTGTTAGTGGTTGGTTCCGGTTCTTCGGCGAGTTCCTCTATTTCACCGGTGGTCCAGTTGTCTGCGAACTCTTCTCTCGAATCAATCAAGGCGCTGCACTCACTCTGTTAACGCCGAAGGCGTTCGCTAATTCCAGCCCAGGGTTCGAGCGTAAGCGAGAACCCTGGGACAGTCATCTAAAAATCCCAATCAACCCTGAAGGGGTTTGGTGATTGGCGAACCCTTTCAGGGTTAGCCTCTCTCTTTTTACTGATACCCAGGGTTGTCGCTGCGCTCCAACCCTGGGCTGAAATTAGCCAACGCCTTCGGCGTAATTATCAGAAGCTCATCTAAACTAATCGCGAACCTGTTATCTATCTACTCCGATGGCTGTTGTTTTCTGCCGGTCTTGCTGGGTAGGAAACAGCTCTTTTACGATACGTCCGGGAAACTTCCTGAATCCCTTGTCCCACAGTTCAGGTACGGGAGAGCTATCATCGCGTAAATTCCCGGTTAATGCCAACAGCGTNGGCACAAAACTGAGACTGTCGTANGGCGTCTCAATGTTGAANGCTCGGGGAATATCGGTCTTTGANCCGCCTGAGACCATGAACGTCGAGTGCGTCGAGACGCGGAAAAACGAACCATGATTACCGCCTGGATTGAACCCGCGCACGTCGAAGTTCCAGTGATCGTTGGCGACAATCAGCATATCCGCCTCGACCAGCTCACGTTTACGCCGGGCATACTCTCGCATCAAACGCTGGTCCTGACTGAGTCCGGAATTCTCGGTGGACAGCCTTTCAATGTCGTGCCGCGCGAGCTCCTCTTGCAGTCCAACCAGACCATTTGAGTAGTGAGTTTTGTGAAGCGCATTTAGCCATTCGGTGTCGGTATGCCACTCAGTAAGCCAAGCCGTTCGGTCAGCGGTTGGCAGAATCAGGTTTGGGTCTTCAAAGATCTGCAATGGCAAACCCGCCTGCCAACTGACTGGCGTGAACTGCAGGCGACCGCTCGCATCCTGCGTCAGCCCGCTGATCGGAAGATAACGCAGACTCAGCCCGCCATCGGCATTCCGGCGCGAGAGGATCAGCGCCTGACGATTCGCGCCTGCCGTCACCCAGACTACGTCCTCATCAATATCGCGATCGTCTATCAACGGAAGCACGAGATCCCGCGTAAGTCTGGTCGCTATGATATCCACGGGCCGGTTTGTAATGCCGCGCTGAACGTTATTTCTAACCGATACGCCCTGCAGCAGCGAGAAATAATTGACTCGTACGAAGCTCTGTTCGACGTTCAGTGACCCGTCAGGGCTCACCACGAACCCGTTTGGACCAACACCGACAACATAGTTCTGAAGTTCATAGATGGTATTCCGATCGCCCATCGACATCTTCGGAATCACGTCGGTGATCTTTATCTTCGAAGCCGAAAATGCCTCCGACGGAATCTTAAGAAGGTTTTGCAGCGCGAGGGCATATTCACCGTATTCCTTCCGCTCCGTCTGCCAGCGATCGAGCTGGACGTAGATACGCTTCGAAGCGTCATCCAAACCCGCGTCCTGTTGTTCTTTGGTGAACTTCTTCGGCTGGGCTTCCCAGAGTTTGCGCTGTTCGGCGATCGTCCGATCGAGAGCGCCCAGTTCGTTCTGTAACTGCTTCAGATCCTTTTCCCAATCGGCGCGTCTGCGATCGATGACGGCGAAAAACTCGTTCGTAACCGCTTTTTCAGTTTCCTCAGGCAGCTTGCCAGTCTGCAATTCCTTCAAAAGGATGTGCAGCATATTGAGATCGCTGTCGCGCAGGTGCAGGGAAGCGCGTTCGTTGCCGTCGAAGTCGAGCATCGCTGTTGGATACGTGGTGCTCTCGCCCTTGAGATAGTAAGTGTCGGGCGTCGTCGTGGTGATGAGGGGCACAAGCGGATTCACGCCCTTGATCGCGTAGTCGAGCATCAACCGGCGCTTGGTAATGACGTGATGTCCGCCACCCATGCGAGTGCCAAGTAGTTTGACGAGATTGTAACCCTGACTGTAGACCTTCTGATCGGAATTGATGCCGTGATCGGAAATCAGCACGACAGCGGTTTCGTCAGCGAGCGGACTCTTCTGAATTGCAGTCCAGACCTGACCGATCACTGCGTCCATACGCTGAAGGACGAATAGATGCGACTGATCGTCGTTAACGTGATGAGCGACGTGATCGAAGTCCTCCATCATCAGATCGAGGTAACGATATCTNGGATCGTTCAGGTTCGTGATCAATTCCTTTATAAGTTGTTCGGTGATGGCGCTGCGCATCTCGAAGCCCATGGTCCACTCGTCAAACAACTCCTTCGGAGGCTTCATGAACTTATTTTGCAGACTGTTTTGCAGCGTCGAGTAGCGCGGGTTCCGGAGAAATATTGAGTATGTTGTGTAGCGCTGATTGTGCGCGTAAGCGTCCGACAACATCGGCAGGCCGAGCGAGTCGAGCACTTCAACCGCGCGCATATCGATCCGGCTGCCGTTAATCCCGGCGAGATAGAGGGGAAAGAAATTCAGGTAATCGTACGAATGGATCGTGTAACGATCGAACTCGACATTGCCTTTGATCTGCAGGTGCTGGCCTGTTTCCAGTAGCGACCATGAGGGAGCAGACAGGCTCATACCGCGCACGTAGAAGTTCGAAAGCCTCGAGCCACGCTGATAGAAGATGTAATCGATCCACGGAAGAACACTCTTTCCGGTTTGTGGATCGTGTTGTTTGACGAAACGATCCACGACGTCATACGGCAGTCCGTCACACTTGATGACGACGAGTCGTTTTGTCTGAGCCAGTGAGGAAGTCGCGGTACACAGCAGAAAAAGAATTATGAACGAGCTAAGGCGCAAAACATTAGAGCCTGCATCTCTGCGCCTCAGCGCCACTGCGGAAAAGTTTGCGCTGTGCATGGTGCGGCTATGGCTGGCCGTTAGTAACGGGCGCACCGCTGACGGTTGCCGCAACTGGCTGAACTCGCGGGTTTATTCCGCGAAGATATTCACTGGCCAAATCCCTGAGCGCTTTGTCGACATCGATGTTCTGCGAAATTCGCACCAGCTCGTTCTTCGCTTTCGGATTATGAATTCGCGAGAGACTGTCGAGACAGGCGCGACGCGTTTCATCGTCCCGCGTACGCGAAAAGATCTTCGCGGTGGCTGACGCAGCGTTTCCACCTGCGTCAGAACCGTGCTCGGCGATGAAACGCAACGAACGTCTCACATCTTCGAGGTTGCCGGTGATGTCGATATCGGCAGTCGACCTGGCGATTTGCTGCAGAAACCGTGTGTGATACTGAAGGCGCCGTGCAATATCGAGACGGTCCTCCATGTCATCCGCCAGCTCTTCACGATGCACATACTTTCCGAAACTCAAAACATTCATCAACCGAAAAGCGAACTGTGCTTTGTCACCATGCTCCAACGGCAGCATCTCGGCGCGGCGGTCGCGGTCGAGTTTCGCGGCAAGTCCGTCCGGATCCTTCGCGTACGCAAGCAGCGCCTGGTATTGCTGTGTCGCGATTTTGGCTTCCGCATCCAGATCGTTCTCGAACGGATTGAGCGATATCTTTTCGAGTCGTCCGCTGACTTCGGAGCGTAGCTCAGGCTCCATCGAGTTATTCAAGGCCAGCAGGAGTTTTAGTTGCGAATACGTTTGGAGACGCGACGGCTGATTAACGTCCATTCCGCGACGACCGGTGACAAAGTCATACACCGTGCGGCCGAGAAAGAATGGCAGGTTGCCGAACTTCGAAAGCGAAAGCATGTTTCGCGTGACGTCGTTCAGCACACGACGCGACATCTCGCGCTTCTTTGGATTGTAGCTGTCGCGGAAGTCAACGAGCAGCATCGGAATCTTTGGATTATCGAGCCCATAAAGACCGAGCGGAATCATCTCCACTGCTTCGGCACCCGGCGTTTCGCCGTCAACCGGATGGTTCTCCGAATCGAAATAACGAGTCTCAACGTGGCCTTTCCAGTCGAGCAGTCTCTTGTCGGTCCACGGGTTGGCGATGTTCAGAAAACGTGAGCTGTAACGCGAGCCTTGCAGTTTGACAAGATCGCGTTTAGCGACCCAAAGCAGGGCGTGAGTCGCACTTCCGTCCGGCATGAGCAGTGGCTCGAAGTAAAGCGATTCCGATTCGGCTCTTTGACGCAGTAATTCCCAGTTGTGGCCGCGTTCATCGCGCGACTGCGTGGTTTTCCTCGCGTAGTAAGCCTGGAGCTTTGAATCGTCGACAAGTCCGCCAAATGTCTTTTCACTCAGCAGCAGGCGACCCTGGATCGCTCCCATTTCGGCAGGCGTGAAAGCTGACTCGCCTTTTACCGCCTGGTACAGCGCCAGCACCGAGAGTGCGCGAATAATGTGTGAACGGCGATAGTCGCTCGAGTTGCGCCGGTACGAACTGGTCGAGGCCTTGATCGGAGTTCCGTACGGATCGAGCAGAATGCCTTGCAGTGCCGTCCAGAAGATCTTGTCCCACACTTCGCTTTCAGGCGCTGCGAGATCCATTGCCGGCGGAGGAGTCTTCGAGAAATTCTCGTTGTTTCCGACTCGCGTGTAGAAGAACGGAATTGCTGCTGCCAAACGCTGTTTGGTTGTCGGGCGGGTGTAGGTCAGCGGCCAGACGTAGCGCAGACGATTGTTCTCGGCGATGTTGTCGCCCAGAGTGTCGCGCAGAATAGACACGAGCGGAACCCACTTGTCGTTTTCAGTAGACTCGATGCCGGCGAGTCGCGCGTGAACGGTGATTAGCTCAGCGCCGCCCGGGATTTCGACACGCTCCAATCGCAGTATCTGAGAGAGCGCCGCAGCGGGGTCGTTTTCTTCAGATGCTGGAGCGTTTGGCCCCTGGGCCTTGCTGATGGTTGTGAGTAATGGCGAGACAACGAGCAGAAAAGCAAATAACAAGCTCGCCCTCAGGTGCCAGTGCCTACGGCTTTGGAACGTCATCCTTTTCCTGAACACTCAAAAATTCTGGCAGATGGGGAGTTTGTGCTGCACTAAAACGATCTGATTGAACAGTTCCTCGAACAACTTCAAGGGCTCGAACTTTGTTTGCAATACCTATGCCCGGCATCGGGCACAAAACCAATATACATTACTATAGGTCCGCCTGGACCGATTTTGTGGCGTTGCTATGACACGTTATGCATTGTAACAAGCCACTAGATGCTTCAAACCACAAAAAAGTTAACGTCAATATACCTGTGGCGTTTTGGCGCCCCGTGGCTTCGACGTTTATGAAGACGATTCTGTTGGTTGAGGTGTTAACGAGTTCCGCCAGCATGACCCGGAGTTTGACCAGCACTTTCGCCGTCCTTTGCTTCTGGCGCTTCCCAGCCATTGCGTTCGAGGAGGGGTATCCCGAAACGAATCGGAACGGCAAAATTTGAGGCCTGGTTTTCAGTGAAGACTGCGAAATTGACACCGATTACTCGCCCCGATGGACCAAACAGCGGCGCACCTGAACCGCCTTCAGCAGTTCGTGCGTCGTATACGATCCGTCGCACATCGAGATCGGTAATGCTGCCCTGAGTAGTGAGTGGCTGAATTCGTTTTGTTTCCGCGAGATATGCGAGTTGGGCCATCGGCGTCCCATATCGTTGCTGAATCCCTCTCGACTCTGCATCGTCCAAAAGAGCCAGGAGTCGATCCGGACCNGANGGATAACCCATCATCACGACTGTTTNGCCGACGGCAACTGCATCCGGATCGGTTTCCAANGGCAGGATCGGAATCGTCTCCGGAATTTCCGGAATGTCGAGACTAACGACCGCAAGGTCATCTCGGTTCGCAGCGCCTTTGAACTTTAGTGGAATGGCTTGTTGAATGTTTGGAAAATACGCGATCAGTTTTCGTAGGCGCGGTTGAGCATTTATTCCACCAGTGATGCTTTGCGCGCGTTCGTCAGCAATCCATGGCTGAGCAATGTGACGATTCGTCAACACGTAGCCCTGGCCGATATGAAATCCAGTGCCGACAAATTCGTACTCCGCAATCGCCGCGTTGCCTTCAGGCGTTAATGCGTCGGGGGCACCGCTCTGAACTGCGCTGCCGCTGTCGTTCAACTGTGCTTCGGCGTATCGGAGTGGCCGGCCTGTTCCCGCCTCGACGTAGTAAAAAGAACCGGCGATCAGGCAAACACCGCTGCCATAATCGCTGCGGAGCTTCACCGCCAGCGAAAGACTGTTCTGCAACTGCTTGGTTGACTGGTCGATGTTTCCGATCTGCTCATTGGTTTTGGAAACCTGATCTTTCATCTGACCGAGTTGTTTACCTTGCTCGTCGATGAGACGGCGGCTGCGCTGCAGCTCTTTGTACATCGCGAACCCGAGATAGAGCATGCCGCCGACCAGCGCGATTGCGATGCCGAGTGCAACCAACTTCGTACTCGGATTAATCTCGCGCACGAGTTCGCGGGTGAACTCACGGAGGAAGACTTTCGCGTCGTCGCGCCGCGCAGTCGCCGCAGATTCGATGGCAGCGGCTTCGATAAAAGGCGCCACGTGTGTTTCCCGAGAAGGCTGCGGAACAACGGCCGGCAGATCGCGAACGGGGTAGAAGTGCAACACGACATCCGAGTCGCCAATGCGCAACTCGTCGCCATCGCGTATCTCGTTTCCCGAGTTGACGGGCTGTCCGTTCAGGGTTAGCGCCTGCGCAGGATCGAAATCACTGACGCGATAGGAGCCGTTTTTTCGGCTCAACTCGAGCAATACGGTGTTTGCAGCGGTCTTTGGAAGGCCGGAAGAGCGGAGCCGCAAGTCACAGCTTTCAGAGGCTCCAATGCGAACGCTATCGTCAGAGAGGATTTCGGTATGCCGGTCGTCGCCCGAGGAGATGTGGATAACCAGGCCGGTTGACATAAACAGTTACAACGCCAGACGTCGATCACTAATGACCGGTTCGTTCCGGCCGTACTCGACGGGCCTATTCTACAGAGAAGCGTGAAAAAGTACGAGTGAAAACGTATGCGCTTTTTGTGCCTTTTATGGCAAAGCTGTTAGCATGCGTGATGTGGAATTCATCGAAGACTGCGATCGTTTAGTTGAGCTTGCGCCCATTGCGGCGGCGTCCATCCAGTATCACGTGTTCGTGTGCACGGGGAAGTCTTGTTCGGCGAATGAGAGTGCTGAAGTTAGAAACGCTTTCGAACGTGAGCTGAAAGCGCGAAAGTTGCAGTATGGGAAAGAAAAGAAGGGTTGTAATCCGAATGGGTCAGTGGTGCTGACTGAGTGCGCGTCAGTTGGCTTTTGTGCCGTAGGTGCGGCTGTGATGGTCTATCCGGATGGTGTTTGGTACGCGCAGGTGCGCCCGTCTGACGTTCCTGAGATTGTTGAAGAGCATATCGTTAATGGACGGCCTGTCGAAAGGTTGGCACTGTTGAGGGTTCCACGAAAGCCTGAATGGGAAGGTAAATAAATAGACAGGATTTACAAGATGTAACAGGATTTACATGTTAATCCTGAACAATCCTGTAAATCCTGTCTAACTATTCTCTGGCTTCCAACGGAGCACCGGTTTGCGCGCTGCCGTCGCTTCGTCGAGACGACCGATCCGGGTGTTGTGAGGGGCGTTCAGGACCAACTCAGGATTTTCCACCGCCTCGACGGCGATCGATTTCATCGCTTCGACAAATTGATCGAGCTCCTGACGGCCTACTGATTCCGTCGGTTCGATGAGCATTGCCCCCTGAACGATCAGCGGAAAGTAGATCGTCATCGGATGGAATCCGTAGTCGATGAGTCGCTTGGCAATGTCGAGCGTGTGTACGCCCTTCCGGGATTGCTTCTTGTCGGTGAAAACGACTTCGTGCATTGGTGAACCCGCGAACGGCTTGTCGTACGTCTCAACCAACCCTGCCGCTACGTAACGCGCATTCAATACCGCCGCTTCCGTCGCTTCACGCAAACCATCGTTGCCGTGAGTCAGAGTGTAAGAAAGAGCACGCAACATCATGCCGTAGTTTCCGAAAAACGCTTTCACGCGTCCGATCGACTTAGGCTGATTGAAGTCGAGCCGATAACTGGAATCGCCGGATTTGACGATTCGCGGCACCGGCAGAAAGGGCTCAAGTTCTTTTGTACAGCAACACGGACCACAGCCTGGTCCACCGCCGCCATGCGGAGTGGAGAAAGTCTTGTGCAGATTAAGATGGATGACATCGACGCCCATGTCGCCCGGGCGCGCAACGCCGACGAGGGCGTTCATGTTTGCGCCATCCATGTAGACGAGTCCACCGGCTTCGTGAACGATTTCGCAGATCTGTTTGATGTTGCGTTCGAAGAGACCGAGCGTGTTTGGGTTCGTCAACATGAGACCCGCCACCTCGCCGTGGGCACAGAGTTCGCGCAGGTGGTCCAGGTCTGTCAAACCTTCGGCTGTCGAGCGGATGGTTTTGACTGAAAAGCCCGAGAGATGTGCCGAGGCCGGATTGGTTCCGTGAGCAGAGTCGGGAATCAACATTGTGCGCCGATGCGACGCGGCGGCGCCATCGCGCGCATCGAGAAACGCGCGGATGATCATGATCCCCGTCATCTCACCATGCGCACCAGCGGCTGGTTGTAGTGAAATTCCCGGCAAACCGGTGATTTCCGCAAGGTGTTGCTGAAGTTCGTAAATCACCTGCAGCGCGCCCTGAGCGTCCTGCTCGTCAGTCAAAGGGTGAAGATTTGCGAATCCCGCGATCCTCGCGACGCGTTCGTTGAGCCGCGAGTTGTACTTCATCGTGCAGGAGCCTAACGGGTACATACCGATGTCGATCGAGTAGTTCCAGGTCGACATGCGAACGAAGTGACGAATGACGTCCACTTCGCTTACTTCGGGCATGCCTTCGAGATCGTCCTCGCGACGAAACTCGGCCGGAATATTCAATTCGACTTCATCAACATCGAGCGCCGGCAGCCGGTAGCCGATACGCCCCGTTTGCGAACGCTCGAAGATGAGGTGCTCATTTGGGCTGATGTGACTGGTGACTTTTGTAATCGTCATGGAAACTAAACTGTTGCTAATCCCTCGACTAGTGCGTCGATCTGTTCGCGACTATTCGTCTCGGTGACGCAAACCAGAAAATCGTTAGGTCGATCCGGCATCAGCCGCGACAAGGCGATACCGCCCTCGATTCCTTTTTCTTTGCCGAGACGCGCAAGCAAATCCACTGCATTTCCGGGCGCCCGCACCACGAACTCATTGAAATAAGGACCGGAAAAGGGAAGTGAATAGCCGTTGAGTTTTGAAATCGCGCGCGCGGTAAACGCGGCTTTCTTCGCGCACTGCTGTGCGACTTCCTGAACACCGCGACGGCCCATCGTTTCGAGATACACAGTCGCCGCGAGGGCAATCAACCCTTCATTGGTGCAGATGTTTGACGTCGCCTTCTCACGTCGTATGTGTTGTTCGCGGGTCGCAAGCGTCAGCACAAAACCTCGCCGGCCCTGCTTATCGTAAGCTTCTCCCACAAGCCGGCCGGGAATTTGCCGCGCGTATTTGTCTCGCGTCGCAAACAGTCCGACATATGGCCCACCAAACGATAGCGGCACACCAAACGACTGTCCTTCCGCCACAACGATGTCTGCCCCACACGCCCCCGGTGATTTCAACAATCCGAGCGACATCGCTTCAGTAATAGCAACAACCAGCAAAGCGCCTTTTGCGTGGGCGGCGTCGGCGAGTGCCGCGAGGTCCTCGACGCAGCCAAAGAAGTTTGGCGACTGGACCACGAGCGCTGCGGTTGTGTCGTCTATCGCTTCAGCCAGCGCGTGCGACGACTGTCCCGTCTTTTCGTCAAACTCAACGAGGTCGAGATGAATGCCGGCATGCTGGACGTAAGTTCTGACTACTTCGAGATACTGCGGGTGCCCGGCAGTCGAGGCCACGACCTTCGACCGTTTCGTCACACGTTCTGCCATCAACACGGCTTCCGCGAGTGCAGTCGAGCCGTCATACATCGACGCATTCGCCACGTCCATACCCGTCAACTGGCAAACGAGTGTTTGAAATTCGAAAATCGTTTGCAGTGTTCCCTGCGAAATCTCGGGCTGGTAAGGTGTGTATGCGGTGAAAAACTCTGAACGCGAAAGAATGTGATCGACTATGGTCGGAATGTAATGGGAATACGCGCCGCCGCCGAGGAAACTGATGCGACGGGCACCCGCATTGCGTGCGCCCATTTGTTCGAATCTGTCGAGTAACTCTATTTCTGAGAGTGCCGCGGGAGTGTTGAGCGGTCTTTGTAAACGCAGATCTTGAGGAATTGAATCGAACAGTTCTTCGGCCGATCCGAGCCCGATTGCCTCCAGCATTTCGATGCGCTCTTCCGGCGAATTAGGAATGTAGCGCAAGATTATTCGCTCTCAGCTTTCGTAAAGTCTTCGTATTCGGCGGCCGTAAGCAGGCTGTCAACTTCGCCGGAGTTCGACATTTTGACGCGGATCATCCAGCCTCCGCCGTACGGATCCGAATTGACTGTTTCGGGTTCGTCTGCCAGCGCTTCATTGATTTTTGCGACGGTGCCCGCGACCGGAGTGAAGACCTCAGAGACTGCTTTCACCGATTCGACCGAACCAAACGATTCATTCGCTGCAAATTCTTCGCCCGCCTTTGGCAACTCGACATACACCACGTCGCCCAATGAGTTTTGGGCGTAGTCGGTGATGCCGATGATGGCCTCATTACCGTCAACTCTCACCCATTCATGGTCTTTACTGTAGTGCAGGTCTTCCGGAACGTTCGCCATGGATCCTCCATCTATCCTGTCAATCTTGATTAATGCTGCAAATCCTGTCTCTACTTCGCCCTCTTGTAAAAGGGCGCCTTAACAACTTGCGCGCCCACAAGCTTCCCGCGCACGTCGATCTGTATCTCCTGACCCACATTTGCAACTTCGATCGGGAGATACGCAAAGCCAATATTCTTCTTCAGAAACGGCGCCGGACTTCCTGAGGTGACTGTCCCAACTCGCTGACCTGCCACAACGACGTCCTGGTGATCGCGCGCGATCCCACGCTCTATTACTTCAAACCCGGCGAGCTTGCGCTTTAAGCCTTCCGCCTTCTGACGCGCAAGCGCTTCGCGGCCGATGAAGTCGCCTTTATCCAGTTTGCAGATCCAGCCGAGATTGGCTTCGAGCAACGTCGTGCTTTCGTCGAGCTCGTTACCGTAGAGCGCCATACCCGCTTCAAGCCTCAGCGTATTTCGAGCAGCGAGACCGCACGGCAACACGCCTGTAGGCGTATCAGTCTTTCCGGCGTCGAGAATCTTATTCCAGAGCTGCTCTGCGCGATCCGGCGGTGCATAAACTTCAAAGCCGTCTTCACCGGTATACCCGGTCCGCGAAATGATTCCCGCAACGCCGTCGATGTTGCCGCGAGTGAAGTGGTAATACCTGAGCTCGCTGAGTGGCACGTCGGTCAGTGTTTGCAGAATCGTCTGTGCGTCCGGACCTTGCAGCGCCATCTGGCAGTAATCGGCGCTGACGTTGTTCAACTCAACTGACTCGCCCGAATGATTCGACTTGATCCACTCCCAGTCTTTGTCGGTAGTACTCGCATTGACGACGAGCAGCAGGTGATCAGCAGCCAGTCGATAAACAACGAGGTCGTCGATCACGGTTCCTTCGGGCGTTGTCAGCGCTGAATACTGTGCCTGGCCATCGACGAGCTTGGTCGTGTCGTTCGATGTGATGCGATTGACGAACGCGATGGCCTCCGTGCCGCGCACGTCAATCTCGCCCATATGAGAGACGTCGAACAAACCGGCGCGTGTGCGAGTGCGCAGATGTTCTTCGATCGTTCCGGCGGGATACTGCACGGGCATATCCCAGCCGCCGAAATCAACCATGCGCCCACCCATCTGCCGGTGTGCGTTATTGAGTGGAGTTCGTTTGAGTTCCGGAGCCGTTGCCGTCAAGTCATTCACCACACACGCCATAGGTTTAGAGCGGCGCGCCATTTATTCAGTAATAACGAGTGAATCCGCAAACTAGCATGCGCGCTGCGACGCGTCAAGCGAGGTGAGCATTTAGAAAAGAGGACATTGGATTAACGACTACTTCGGAGGAGGAATTTGAAATTCGTCCGCTAAGATGGCTTCAATCCTTACAATTTGTTTAGCTTCATCGCAGGTGGCAAGGCTGGGATTACCGTATCTGTATGTGCGGTATTTCCGATTTACGTTCGTTTCCACGACATAACCTATGCCGTCTAAAACCTCGGTCTTGCAGTTCACCGATCCGTCTGGAAGGGTGAGGATCTTAGCGTCCGTCAGCCTTTTCCAGGCGGCCTCCCAGCCTGATTTTGGTGGTCCGAGGCTTTCTTGCTGTATCGACAACGGCTCCTGTGGTTTAGTTTGTCCAAGATATGTGGCTGACCACTGTTCAGCCGACCGGCGGATGATGACACCACTAATGACTTCGAAATGATCGTACCAGAAACGCACTTCCAGATCGTTTTCAGGCAGCACCGTTCTCCTTAGACTCAACAATCCAATTTTACTAGTTCGTCCCTCAAGATCTTTAAAAAAGACCGGTTCCCAACGAGCATCGGGTACTTCAAGGGCCAAGCCCTTCGCCGTCTGATCGGCTAGCTCATTTCGTCGCGGCCCGTCTTTACCGTTAAAGACGCACGCGACCATGCCCGCGACAACCAGCAGAACTGCCAAAAGCTCAACTCTGCTCTTCACGTCGGGAAACTCCTGACGACTTCACCATTTGCTTGAGTGCCGATGTGGATCCCATTTTCATCGTCGTTGTAAAACACAGAATCAGGGCGGCGACCGCTAATTCTTTGCCGTCGTATGTAAAGGCCTTTTTCCGGTCAACTGTTTAGCCTCATTAATTAAAGTCGGAAACAAAGGTACTGCAACGGTTGTCGTCTAGTAGGGTAAGGATGTGATCCAAAAGTTTTCGCGGTTGGTATATTCTCCAACGTTTTGCGAACCAGTAGACACATAATCCGCACAAGCAATGACTGTCACGCTGGAATCCGAAGTTCCAGCTAGAACAGCAAAATCCACCGTCAGGACCATGGCCATTGCTGCCGGTAGAGTTTGTTTTGGAGCCTTCGTAACTTAATACCAAATAGACCGCCAAAACTCCGGGCCAGCAGACTCGAAGGTCAGCAAATGCGGGACATGATTAGTAGTTACGGAGACGGCGAACTAATCGACACATTGAAAGGCGGCCATCCAGTTTTGCCGCGCTTCGGTATCTGCTCGAGGCGCTTGCGTATCAAATGACACTCCACTTTTTGATTTGTAGGTAAAGGTATTCAAGGAGACTTTTATGAAGTTACTAACACAGGAATTAGTCTCGCTGTCTCGAGCTTCCTTGAGCACAACCAGTGCTGCTGTACCGCCAATATCTGTGAGACAATACACCGCCGCAAGTCGTATTCTGGGCTTAGAGCTCTGCCGTAAGGCAACAGCTAACTTAGGTATCGCCGCCACTCCCATTTGCCTGACCCCGAGAATTGCAGGTTGAAAAACCATCGAACTACTATGGAAGCCGTTGGTCAGGTCTAAATGTGAGATAAGCAAGTCAAGAGCTTCTATGGCCTTCAGTTCTCCTAATAATTCTGAGCCTTCACGCCAAAGATTGTATTTTAAGGGTTGTCTTTCAAAATCAAGTTCAGGCTCGTCCATGGCCGCGATCAGTGCGCGAATAACTGCTTGTCTGCAGTCAGCAGATCGGTATGCGATATTTAAGAGGACATGTCTCGCCTTCGAAGTAATATCGTAATTGCCTGATGATAACTGCTCCAAGACTGTCGCTACAGAAGGGCTTTCATTGTTACAGATGTCTATATGGTCTGGACTGATGACGGAACTGCGAACTGGTTGAACACTATCTGTTTTAGCATAGTGAAGGCTTGCTATCATCAGGACTACTAAGATGAGCGCTGCATATCTGAACATCCTACCTTTACTCCTTTCAATATAATCCCGGTCCCCAGTGAACGCGAAAAATACCATTGCTGAAAGTCATCTCAGCGTGGAACGCAACACTGCATTTTTTCTTACCGTTAAATGCCTTAATCAGAAAATTCCATTTGGAATGGTGGGAAATGAGTATTTTGCCAGCACTGTCTTTGTAATTGGGACCCGGATGGTCAATCCATCCTCCGCTCTTGTTATCGTTGCGTATGATCGATCCTGGAGCTATACGATCTGAAAACGTTGGTATGTACGCCGCTGCTGGAACAGAATCTCCCTGTCGCACAGTCCAGTAAGTCAGGTTCATGAGTTGCTGGAGTACCCAATGGCCCTTCGGGTCAACGATGTTTGGACCGATACTAGCAATTCCCCCTTCGCGAAGACCAGAAATACTCACCGTAAACCCCAATCCTGGGTTATCGTGATAATAACCCTCCCCGTTTTTCATGCCATTAACGGAGTCTCCGCTGAAAGAAATTGAAATACTACAATCCTCCCCCCGTCCGCTGTTATCGAGTGTCCCACGATCATCAGTTATAAAAGTACCCTGCGAACCTGTAGACACGTAATCAGCACCGGCAATGACTGTCACGCTGGAATCCGAAGTCCCAGCTAGAACGACAGACCCACTGTCCGCAGCGTGACCGTTGCTGCCAATACTTCCAGACGGTGCTCCCGTCGCAGAAGTACTGACAGCCTTGCCTAATGGGTCGGGGCGGGTAAGGCCGGTCCAGATGGGTTTCATCCTTCCGTCTTTATAAACCGCGTAGACTGTGGTGGGAACCACTTCATCTGCAACTCCCAATTCCACCAAACGGTTCGCC
>Ga0065707_10082263_pt1 | contig 18028 bp, 19 predicted proteins | sample SwiRhicommuniRL3_FD_59094 | JGI IMG/M metagenome (GOLD analysis project Ga0065707, IMG submission 59094) | Switchgrass rhizosphere bacterial communities from Rose Lake, Michigan, USA - RL3 v2 (version 2) | ecosystem: Host-associated > Plants > Roots > Rhizosphere > Soil | place: East Lansing...
CCGTCAGCAGACCCAGGCGAGTGTCGCCTGCGCTGCTGACGGCCCGGCGGTAACGCCACAGCATGGGCACCAACGATGGCAGCATCATTGCAACCATCATCACGATCCACATGCCGAGGAACGAAGCGGCGGCGCCGGGCCACGTCTGCCCGGGCATCCGCATCCATGCCATCGACATCGTCCAGCCGCCGGGCATCGGCATCTCGCCCATCGCCGACATCGAAGCACACCAGACGATCGTCGCCGCCGCACTGGCGGCGAAGAGCAATGCCGAGATGGTTTTTATTGCGCCCACGATTTGCCTCAGCGCTTGCCGTACTCGTCGTTGCGACGCCACCAGATGCCTGTCTCGTTACGTCCGTGGGGGGCGCGGTCGAGCCACTGGTACATGCCCCACAGGCCGTCCAGTCCGCGCGCATAGGTGGAATAGCTGTGATAGACGATGCCGTCCTCGAGCACGAACGCGCTCATGCCCGGCCTCTCGCGTGTGTATGTAGCCACGTCGGTTCCGGTCGTGGCCGCCATCTCCGCGACGGGTCCCTCGCCGCTTTTCGTCAGTGAGTCGCCGATGCCGCCGTCCTTCTGCGCTGGCTCGCGCCGGTAGTTGTATTCAACGGTTCCCGCGCGCTGTTGCTCCGCGGTGAGTGAAACGTTGAAGTCGAAGTTGAAGTCCCCGCCGAGCGAGGAAGCCCACGGAAACGTCCATCCCAGCCGTCGCTTGTACGCCTGGAGCTTCGCGAGCGGCGCCCGCGATACCGCCGTAAGCGCGACATCGTGATTCGCCAAGTGGACGGCAATGCCATTGAAACCGTCCGCGATCGCCGAGCAGGACGGGCACCCCGCCTTGTAGTCGGGCCCGAACATGAAGTGGTAGACGAGGAGCTGCGAGCGCCCGTCGAAAAGATCCTTCAGCGAGGCGCTACCCGCATCGGTGTCGAAGCGGTAGTCCTTGTCGACCTTGACCCAAGGCAGCTCCTGCCGCCGCTGTGCCACCTCGTCGCTGCGCCGAGTGAGCTCCTTTTCTGCGTTGAGCAGTTCCAGCCGCGCTGCCAGCCATTCTTTCCGCGTCCCGGTCATGTGTGTTGTCATCGATTTCTCTCCTGTGTGTCGTCGTATCCTCGTGGGCACGACGTGTGAGTGCGTGGTCGTGGGATAGAGTAAGGACCGGCATCGACAGGGTGGGAGTGACAAATGTGACGGGATTCCGATGGACTCACTGATCACGGCGGCGGCGCGTGCACTCGCGGCGGGTGATCCCCTCGGCGCATTGAAGCGTGTAGCCCTGCGCAACGACGCGGCTGGTCTCGCGCTTCGAGGTATCGCGATGGCGCAGCTTGGCGATCACATTCGAGCGAAGGCTCTCTTGCGAAGTGCCGCGCGTGCCTTCGGTTCGAAAGAGGCCGTGTCCCGCGCGAGGTGCGTCGTCGCCGAAGCTGAGGTCGCGCTCGTATCGCGCGACTTGGGTTGGCCTGCGAAGGCGCTCGATGCGGCGCGGGTGACATTAGAAGAGCATGGCGATCGGGTGAACGCCGCGCATGCACGGTATCTGGAGGTCCGGCGCCTCCTGCTGATCGGGCGCCTCGACGAGGCCGAGCGCACGCTAGCTGGTCTAGACCCCGCGCCCTTGCCGCCTGCGTTGAGCGCTGTCCACGAGCTGGCCGTTGCAGGGATCGCGATGCGACGCTTGTCGACGAAGACGGCGCGGGCTGCAGTCGTGCGGGCCGAGCGCGCCGCGCGTAATGCACGTATCCCCGCGCTGATGGCTGAGGTTGAAAGCGCATCTCTTGTTCTGACTACGCCTGCCGCGCGTCTGATTGCACGTGGCGAGGAGAGGCTCCTCCTGCTAGAGGAGGTTGAAGCGTTGCTGGCTTCGAAAGCGCTCGTTGTGGACGCCTGCCGGTATGTCGTGCGCGATGCAAGCAAAGTGGTATCGCTCGCAAAGCGTCCGGTGTTGTTCGCGCTCGCACGCGCTTTGGCCGAAGCGTGGCCCGGAGACGTGTCGAGGGACGCGCTCGTCGCGCGCGCATTTGGGTTGAAGCACGCTGATGAATCTCTCCGTGCGAGGTTGCGAGTCGAAGTCGGGCGGCTTCGCAAGATGCTTCAGACGCTGGCCGACATCAGCGCCACGCAACGAGGTTTCGCGCTAGTACCGCGTCGCGCGCGCGAGATCGTCGTACTGGCGCGGCCCGTCGAAGAGCAATATGCCTCGGTGCTCGCCTTCCTCGCAGACGGTGAGTCATGGTCGAGCTCGGCCCTGGCGCTAGCGCTCGGCGCCAGCCAGCGCACCGTGCAGCGAGCGCTCGACTCACTTGCGGCGACGGATAAAGTGCAGTCGTTCGGTCGCGGGCGAGCCCGTCGTTGGATGACCCCGCCGGTGCCGGGATTCGCGACGATGTTGTTACTCCCCGCGCCGCTGCCGAGTGAGTAGCCTGACAACAGCCCCGCACGTTGCCGGGCGTCGTCGACAGGGCCGCCTTGGCCGCTTTCGATCAGAACATCAGGAGAGCCCATGAAACGATCAGCAGCCGAAATCATTCGTGAATACGGCCCCTTTCCCGGAGTCGATGGCGTGCACGGCGTCACGCACGACGGCCAGCAAGTCTGGTTTGCATCCGGGGACAAGTTGAATGCCCTCGACCCTGCGAGCGGCAAGACGGTGCGTTCGATCGATGTCGCCGCGCATGCGGGAACGGCCTTCGACGGCCAGCACCTGTTTCAGCTCGCCGAGGATCGCATCCAGAAAATCGACCCGAAGACCGGCCGCGTACTCGCCACGATCCCTGCGCCCGGTCATGGCAGCGACTCGGGCATGGCGTGGGCCGAAGGGTCGCTCTGGGTAGGGCAGTACCGGGATCGGAAGATCCACCAGGTCGATCCCGAGACAGGGGCCATCCTGCGCACGATCGAGTCCAACCGCTTCGTCACGGGAGTCACCTGGATCGATGGCGAACTCTGGCATGGCACCTGGGAAGGCGATGAGAGCGAGTTGCGGCGCATCGATCCTGGTACGGGAGAAGTCCTGGAGGAACTCGAGATGCCGGCCGGAGTGGGGATTTCCGGGCTCGAATCCGATGGCGGCGATCGGTTCTTCTGCGGAGGAGGCAAGAGCGGGAAGCTGCGGGCGGTCCGTCGGCCCAAGCGAGACTCTGCGAGCGGGTGACGGGCTTGCCTGCGGCCGTCCCGATGCCGCGATGGTTCGCGTCAGCGGGGCGGATCGACGTGCACGTCTACATGAAACCGCCGCAATTGCTGGCGCTCGCTGCGCCAGCGGCCATCCGGGCAGCGGACGTAATGTTCGAGGTACTGACCATAGCCGGTGTGCTCCCAGTTGCCCATTTTCTTCGCCCGGTCCTCCGGCCAGACCACACGATCCTGCATCGCCCAGATCACATCGGCGCTGTCGCCATGGAACTCGATTTCCGGGGAATGCACGTGATGCGAGGTCTTCGCGTGCTCCACTGAGCCGCGAACCAGGCGCATGGCCTCGTCACGGCCCTGCACCTTGTAACCGGGAGTGCGGCACCGTTGCATGTCGCGGTGATGGACCGAATGCCCAGCGGCGGGCCGACCAGTAGTTCGATTATCGGACCCGGCAGGGGTGCGACGAAAAGTCTGGATGTAGCGAGCCGCATTGCTCATTGCTGCGACTCCTCAGTCGAGGATGGCGCATCCGGTGGGATGTCGGCTTTCAGTCTTCCGGCTTTGCGCAGAGCTTCACGCAACACGTATTCGATCTGTGCATTCACGCTGCGCAGCTCGTCATTCGCCCACTTCTGCACGGCATCCAGAATGTCTGCGTTGATGCGCAGCGGATAGGCTTTCTTATCTGCCAAGGGTGAAGTCCGTCAGCCGTACAGGGTGCCGGCATTGACGATGGGCTGTGTGCCGCGTTCTCCGCACAACACCACCAGTAGATTCGACACCATTGCAGCCTTGCGTTCTTCATCCAGCTGCACGACGCCTTTCTCGGCAAGCTGTTCGAGCGCCATGTGCACCATCGACACCGCGCCCTCGACGATTCGCGTCCGTGCCGCGATGATGGCCGCCGCCTGTTGTCGCTGCAGCATGGCTTGTGCGATCTCCGGTGCGTATGCGAGATGGCTTACGCGAGCTTCGAGCACGGTAACTCCGGCTTTCTGCAGGCGCGCCTCGATTTCTTCTTTCAGATGCTGATTGATCTCCGTGGAATGAGAACGCAATGCAATCTTGTGCTCTTCCTGCAGATCGTAGGGATAGCTGGTGGCCATTTGGCGCACCGCTGCCTCGGTTTGAACGTGGACGAAGTTCTCGTAGCTATCGACATTGAAGGCGGCTTCGGCGGCATCGTGAACTTTCCAGACGACCACCGCCGCAATCTCGATCGGCGAGCCTTCCAGTTCGTTCACTTTCAGTTTGCCCGATTCGAAATTGCGTACGCGCAGGCTGATAGTCTGCTTCGAATAGAAGGGATTGGCCCAGCGCAGACCGCTGTGGCGTTCCACCCCCACGAATTTTCCGAACAACTGCAACACGGCAGCCTGGTTGGGCTGCACCTTGAACAAGCCTCGCAATAGAAAAACGATCAGTCCGCCGGCGACTACGGCCGTGGTCACCGTGCCTGATTCCGGTCCGCCGTGGATATGTGCAGACTTCAGAAACCACGCCACAACCGTTGCTGCCGCAACCAGTAGAAAAAGCACAGGGACGCCCGGTAGCGTGGTGACTGCCCGCTCTTGCATACGAGTACTCCCTTGGATGTTTTTAGTGCGATTGAAAGATATCATAAAGATATCACGTTGCAATCGCAGCTCAACGGTAGCCGCGGGAAAGATCAAGAGCTGCGTAGCGCTCTTCGCGAAAACGCGCGGCGCGCCACAGAGCCAATACCTGCTCCTGCCAATGCGCTGCCGTCGCAAACCGCAAGTCTACAAACGTTGCCTTGCATACCTCGCGCAGGAGTGGCGTCGGCACGCTGTGATACGGCAGCGCAGACTTCATGTATGCCTGCATTGCCAGCGCCCTTCCAGGATCGCCAGCTTGCTGTAACGCTTTACGCAATGTCGACAGCAACATCGCCAGTTCCCGTTCCGAGTCCATGGCCTCGACGGCCCATGGCGAGGCTCAGCTCGTCCACCACACCAGGAATTCCTTGAAGCCGATGTAGCTATCGCCTTCCGTGTCGGCGACTTCGAGATCGAGCAGGCATTCTGCGCTGGAGACGTCGCCATCGAGCCGTCGCAGAAGAGCGTGAAACTCTTCCCGATCGATGAAGCCATCGCTATTGGAGTCGCAGGAATCGAAAGCTGCGCGCAGCTGGGCGAGCTGTTCATCGGTCGGATCTTGCATGACTATTGACCTCCTGTCCGTCAAGCCGGACTGCCCGCGTTTCGTGAAATCCATGACACGTGTCAGCAGCGACGGACCATATAGGTGGGAGTTCATCGCGAACCGAGACCGAGATCACATTGCACGTCGATTCATGCCAGAGTCTCCGGGTGAGATGACACTGCATCGGGCCGGGGCAACAGGGAAGCGGGGGGGGGCGATCGGGATTCGGGTCCGGAGGTGACCTGCTGTAGAATCTATCGAGTCCGCTTCACTGTTCACGCTTCTAGCATCGAGTTCCGGCGCGACGGCGCACGATGGAAACACCACAAGAAACGCATAGGAGACAAAGAGCATGAACCCACTCAATTCAGTAAAGGGCGCGATCACGACCGGCGTGGTCCTGTCCATTGTGCTGGCCCTGGCACTCACGCCGACGCTGTTCAATGAATTTCAGCTGGCCCGCTGGCTGCATATCCTGAGCGGCGTGATGTGGATCGGACTGCTGTACTACTTCAATGTCGTTCAGATTCCTGGTTTGGCCGTGGCGGGTGCAGATAAAGGCGGTCCCGGTGGAGCCGGCATCTCCAAGTACATCGCTCCCGTTGCCTTGCTGTGGTTCCGTTGGGCTGCTTTGGCGACCTGGCTCACCGGGGCGTGGTACCTGGGGCGCGGCCACAACTTCGCGGGTGCTTTCGCGCTCGGCATGCTGGATGACGAGGTGAATGGCTACCAGTTGGTGATCGGCATCGGCGCGTGGCTCGGCACGATCATGCTGTTGAACGTCTGGGGTCTGATCTGGCCGAACCAGAAGCGCGTGCTTGGCATCGTGCCGGCAACGGATGAAGAGAAAGCGAAGGCGCGTCGCGTGGCGATGCTGGCCTCTCGTACCAACTTCGTGCTGTCTATTCCGATGTTGATGTGCATGGCCGCCGCTGGCCATGGTGCTGTAGCGGGTCTACCGTTCTGAACGGCCGCCACGCTCTCTAAGCAAGAAAGACTCGGCGCGCCGAGTCTTTCTTGCCGCCCTGGTGCGGAGCGTGTCCTGTCTACTTTCGCGGATACGGCTGCAACGGCGCGTGGTCCAATCACTCGCCGGTGCGGACCATCAACCAGCCAAGTCCAACCAGTACCAGCACCGCAACCGCTTGCTCCAGCCGCGGCCAGCCGAAGAATTTTCCGCTGAACAGCACCACGCCGATGATGGTCATGGCGAACCACACAGCGGTCTGGATTTCGGCGGACACGATGCCGGCGCGATCCATGAATCGCAGAGCGATAACGTACATGCTGATGCCGGCGCCCCAGCCGAGAGTGCTCTTGCCGAGGTTTACCCACGAGAGCGAATCTTTCTGCCAGATCTTCGCGGCATAGACAAAGCCTAGCGAGTCCCCGAAGCCGGACAGCACGAGCAGCGCAAGAATCACCAAATATGTCCTGCCCATGCGCTCTCTCTGTGCGCTGCCAGCGCGCGCGGAAGCGGCGATGTTCGGGGATTCATGGCAAAACGTCAATACGACCAGCAGGTCGCGCTGAATTTCGAAGCCGATCACAGTTGTCATTGCTGTCGAAGAGCTAACTAAACCAACCTCGTGCGCAGTGATCCAACGGACATGGCTCGACGTTCAAAGGTGGCGCTCGTTCTATTCGCTGCCTGCCTGGTACTCGACGTGGCTTGCGTCGGCCTGTGGCGCGTTGTCTATTTCGTGCTGGCAGCTTTTGGTATCTGGCTGCTTGGCTTTCTACTGCTTTCGCTGTTGGTCGTAGCCTGGAGCCGTTGGGTCAGTTCGTCGTCGGCGGGCCGCTCTCAGTCGCAAGGGCGGACCTTGGGCCAAAGTCCGGTAGAAAAAGATTGCTCACCTTGTCGGCCTGGGCCGGGTTCATTCGTCTTTCAGGCAGCGACTGGGTACGACAACCGGCTGTCCGGCGGCTACGGTGCAACAGCCGGCCTGCAGCAAATAGAGGAGAGTAACGATGAATAGGAACACGATCTGCCTGTGGTACGACCATGATGCGGAAGAGGCCGCGCGCTTTTACGCCCGGACCTTTCCCGACAGCTCGGTCAGCGCGGTGCGCCGGGCGCCATCCGACTTTCCAGGCGGCAAGGCGGGCGTCGTCCTGACGGTCGAGTTCACAGTGTGCGGCGTGCCGTGCATTGGCCTCAACGGCGGGAGCATGTTCAAGCACAGCGAGGCGTTCTCATTTCAGATCGCCACCGACAACCAGGCGGAGACCGACCGTTATTGGAACGCGATCGTCGGGAACGGCGGCGCGGAGAGCCAGTGCGGCTGGTGCAAAGACAAATGGGGCCTGTCGTGGCAGATCACCCCGCGTGTCCTGATCGAAGCAATGGCCAAGGGTGGCGATGTGGCGAAGCGAGCGTTCGACGCGATGATGGGGATGCAGAAGATCGACGTCGCCAAGATCGAGGCGGCGGTGCGCGGCAAGGCATAAGCCGGGAGTTGCAACTGAGAGGGATGCCACGCGGCATTCTGCATCGATCGCACCGATACTTGAATCGCGATGCTCGAACCCGCATCTTCGGTATCTCTCTCAGACTTTCCGGAACTGCCATGAGCGCTCGACTCAAGATCGATTTCGTGTCCGATGTGTCGTGTCCCTGGTGCGTGATCGGTCTCAGATCGCTGCAACAGGCGCTCGAACGCGTCGAAGGCGATGCGACCGCCGACATTCATTTCCAGCCGTTCGAGCTCAATCCGCAGATGCCCCCGGAAGGGCAGGACGTCGCCGAACATGTCGCGCAAAAATATGGCTCGACGCCGGAACAAATGGCGCGTAATCGAGAAGGCATCCGTGCCCGGCGTGCAATGTGCCTGGCTCAATAACGGGCCGACATCCATCGATGCGCTCGTGGTGTTCGGCGCGGCAGTGCTGAGGACGCGGCGGATTCTGTTCGGCACGTCATGATGACGTTTCCGCGGCATCCCCTGTCGATCGTGCAAGCCTGCCTCGCAGTGGATCAGCTCGCACCCGGGCGGCTGCGCCTCCGAGTGGGGCCGAGCCATAAGCCTTTCATCGAAGGCATTTTCGGCATGTCGTTCGAGAAGCCGCAGGAACACCTGCGCGACTATCTGGCGATTTTGCGTTCGCTGTTGAGTCAAGGCAGTGTGAACTACAGCGGCAAGCGTCTCAGTGCCCGGGCCGCACTGTCGCCTCCTCGGCAGACGGGAGTAAAAGTGTTCGCGTCAGCCTTGCGTCCAGGCGCATGCGGACGCTGCCTTCGTTCGGCGTCAATGAACTGCTCGCAACGCTGATCGAGCCAAAAAACGACGACCGGACCTCCGAGCGAACGGTGCGGGCGTTGGGAGAACTGGCGGCGGAGTAAGGCGCTTTTCCGTTGGGGACGAAGCAGCGCCCTTTCCGGACCGTGACCAGCGGCTAACCCATGTGCGTGGTATGGTCGGGCCGTATCTTGAAGATTACGCGGACCTCACCAGGCTTGGTCCACGGATACTTGTCCTGGCCGATGTACTTCTTCGCCATCTTGTCGATATGCGCAGCTGCGCCTTCCGTCGTCCGTTCGACGACTGTGCCGCGTACCTCGAGGTAGCGGTACGCGTTATCCGGATCGATGATTGAAATCGCAACGCGCCCATCGCGCTGCAGGTTGCGATCCTTCTGGCGGTCGGCAGCCGTGTTGATGAGCACGTGCTTGCCGTCGTAATCCACCCATACCGGGGTCACTTGCGGGGAGCCATCCGGCATCAGGGTGCCGAGATGAGCGAATGCTTTCGCGTTGAACAGATCCAGGAAGGTGGACGGAATGGCGCTGTTGCTCATGATCTCTTCCTCAGCTAGGGGAATCCGCGACGGCTACAAACTCGCACGACCGGGACCGGTCTGCAAGACCGGCATAACCCCCTCGCGTCGACTGACGACCTCGACCGGAGAGGGCGGGCACGGATGTCGCACCTTCCGCTCGAACCGGTGCTGCGCGCTTCATCCCCCGGCGAGGGCATGTTGGATCGCGTGCGCAAGCTCTACCAGATCGAAGCACAAGTCGGTGGCGTTTCACTGGGGCTCGGTGCAACGATCGACAGCGGCGAGATCCGCCTGGCATACCCGATGACGATGATAGTGTGGCGGCACGCGGCATTATCCGACCGTGCGCGTGACGAGCTACCGCGTGGCCGCAATCGTTAAACTGAGGCGGCGGCGCCGCCTCTCAATCATGATCGATCTGCACCTGCACCCCAACGACGGTTGCGATCGCGGTGGCGACCTCCAGCGCGGTTTCGCGGTGGCTTTCATCAGTCAGACAGATTCGCTTGTCCTCGCCTCGTGCGACCACGTAAATGCTGTAGTAATGTGACGACCCATCCGTCAGGGTCTTGTCGATGCGCAGCAATGCAATGTCATCGAAACGCAGCCGGCTCTTGCTGCCGAGACGGAATATCCGCGTCTCTGCGTCGAAAGTGAAAACCATGTCACGCCCTGTACCTTCGATGTATTGCAGGCCTGGATGCGCGATAGATGCGTACGCGACGACGAGTGCCGCTATGCCGAGGACCCAGTGAAACGAGCCGCAGATGCCGGCAACGACGGCGCACACGAGAGTGTTGAGGACGAACGCGACGATGGCATGATCTCTGGGGAATGTCAGCGTCACCGAGCCGGTCGGTGAGGTGTCGACAGCGGTGCCGGAAAAGTACGTCATGATTTCTGTTCACCGGGTCAGTCGCGGGAGGGCTCGAGGCGTTTCGAGGATCGAGGATCTCCGATTGCAGAGTCCCAGGCCATGGACAGAGTCTGAAAGGGATCTGACCTGTTCCTGACGCCGGCGGAGTTCACGGCGAGGGTGGCGCCGTCCGAGACGAGTCGCCGCAACTAATTCGCAAAATGCCCGTGATTCCGTGACGTAGTGCCGTAAAATATCGGGGTGGGTGCCACAGGACGTTGCCGTGGAAGAAGCGATGAACGATCTCGAACGGTATTTCTATGCCAATCCGGGTCGACTCATTCACAAATGGAAGCACTACTTCGAGATCTACGAGCGCCATCTCGCCCGTTACCGCGGCAGACCGGTCAATGTCGTCGAGATCGGCGTGTACAAGGGCGGCTCGATGCAGATGTGGAAGCACTATTTCGGTCCGAGCGCGCGTATCTTCGGTGTCGACATCGATCCCGACTGCGCGGCGTTCGCGGAGGAGCAGGTCGAGGTACTGATCGGCAGCCAGGAAGACCGCGCTTTCCTGCGCTCGCTGGCGGCACGCATACCGGTCATTGACGTGCTGATCGACGACGGCGGTCATACGATGACGCAGCAGATCACGACGTTCGAGGAATTGTTTCCCTACGTCGCCGCCGACGGCGTCTATCTCTGCGAGGATCTCCATACTTCCTATTGGCAGGAATACGGCGGTGGCTATCGTTCGCCGGGTACTTTCATCGAATATAGCAAGAACTTCGTCGACTACATCCACGCCTGGCATGCGCGTGAGCCGGTCAAGCCGCGGCGCAAACGGTGGTACAAGCGGTTGTTTCAGTCGCCGCCGCCACCGCCGCCGCGACTATCGGTCTCCGACTTCACCAGGTCCGCGCATTCGCTGCACTTCTACGACAGCGTTCTGGTGATCGAGAAACGGCATATGAAACTGCCCACCGACATCATGACTGGCGGCGATCTTCCACCGGGTCCGAATCCTCCTGCAGTTCAGGCCTGATGGACGCCGGTGAAGGTCGCGTTCGGACGCCGCCTACTTTCGTCAGTTGAGCGATCCCACTCGTGCCGGTGGGGCAGGGCCTCGGCGCCCTGACAGACTCCCGCCGAACCTGATCGGAGGCGCGCGATCCCGTGACCCGGAATCTTCCTGACCAAGCCCAGTACCAGTTGGCCGATGCCGTAGCTCCTTCGCGCCGGGCGTACGTAGACGTCTTCCGTGGCCTGCTCATTGCCCACATGGCGCTCGATCACGCTTCTCTCATGTTCAACTCAGGACGCGCCGCGGAGGAACTCGCCTCGGGCGCGGCGCCGGTTTTCGACAACCTCTTCCAGTTTCTTACGCGCTTCCTGGGCGTACCGGTCGCACCGGGCTTCTTTTTCATGGCGGGCTTCATGGTCGCGCTGACGAGCGGCACTCGCCAGCAGCGTGGCGTATCGCACTCGGAGATCACGCGCCGACTCATCATTCGCGGCGTCGTACTCATTGCCGTCGATGCGGTCATCATGGGCCTGCCGCGTGCGTTCATGGGCTTCTATTCGTTCATGACGCTCAGTTCGATCGGCGTCGCTATCATCGCGCTCGCCTGGCTGCGCGATCTATCGAGCAGGATCCTCGTGCCGTTGGCGCTCGGGGTGCTGGCGCTGCACCCGCTTCTCGATGTCTCCGCACTACCTGTGCCCTTGCAGGCCATCCTCTACGAACCGGTTCGAACCGGCGTGTTTCGCTCGATGTACCCGGTGGTGCCGTGGATCGGCATCGTGGTTCTCGGTTTCGTCGTCGGGCGCGATTCGCAACATCGCGAGCGCCCGACGCGTCGCTGGGCCGTACTCGCGGCCCTCAGTTTCGCGATCTTTCTTGCAGTCCGCCTTGCCGCGGGTTACGGGAACGCTTATCCCTATGCGAGCGCGGGAAGTTTCTCCTTCTGGACGTTCGCCAAGTATCCGCCCGACCTGCCGTTCCTGGCGTGGTCCTTTGGCTGCATCTTCCTGGCGCTCATTGCGCTGTCGAGCATCGTCCGCGCGACGACACCGGCATGGCTGCGTCCGCTGGAAATATTCGGACGCGTCCCATTCTTCTTTTTCGTCGTGCATTTCTATGTGCTCGGTATCGCCCAGGGGATACTGCGAACGAAAACAGGACTACCCGGCGTGTATGTCATATGGCTCTTGCTCTTGCTCTGCATGGCCTGGCCCTGCGCGTGGTACTACCGAAAAAAGCGTGACCGCCCGAACTTCATCACGCGTTACTTCTGAACGGACCGACGCGGGTGAATGACTGGCGATTACCGGCTAGACTGCGTATGGTCATGTCATGCATTGCGGGAAGCGTGCGAGGGTGCAACGTGCTGAGGGGAGAAGCATGAAACAGCAGAACGAAAGCCACGCGCGCACTTTCATCGAGGCGCGTGATGCATTGCTGAGTTGGCGAGAGGACTTCGTGACTGCCCTACGAGAGTTTCGCTGGCCGCGCCTCTCGACGTTCAATTGGGCCAATGACTATTTCGAAGCCATCGCGGCCGGCAACGAGCGGCCCGCCTTGCGCATAGTAGACGATAGCGGCGGCGACCAGTCGCTGTCGTTCGCCGAGTTGTCACGGCGTTCTGCACAGGTCGCGCAGCTGCTATCCATGCAGGGAGTCGGCAAAGGCGATCGGGTCCTGATCGTGCTTGGAAATGTAGCCGCGTTGTGGGAAACGATGTTGGCGGCGATGAGGCTCGGCGCCGTCATCATTCCGGCGACCACCTTGCTCGATCGCAACGATCTGCAGGACAGGGTCGAGCGCGGCGGCGTCAAGGCGATAGTCACTCACTCGCGGCTTGCGGAACGTTTCGACGGCGTCGTCGGTGCGTCCGTGCGGATATGCGTGGACGAGCCCGTGAGCGGATGGATCGACTTCGCACAGTCGCGCGTGCTGCCGAATCGGTTCATTCCTGCAGTCGCCACTAGATCCGATGACTTGCTGTTCCTGTACTTCACGTCAGGTACGACGGCGCGGCCGAAGCTGGTCGCACATACGCACGTCAGCTATCCCGTGGGTCACCTGTCGACCATGTACTGGCTTGGGTTGCGGCCCGGCGACGTGCACTTGAACCTGAGCTCGTCCGGCTGGGCAAAACACGCCTGGTCCTGTTTCTTCGCTCCCTGGAACGCACAGGCCTGTGTGCTCGCGTACAACTACGAGCGTTTCGATCCGCGTGCGTTGCTGGATCTGCTGGTGAAAGAGCGAGTGACGACATTCTGTGCGCCTCCGACAGTGTGGCGCATGTTGATCCAGTGCGATCTGTCGCAGTGGCAGGTGAGTTTGAGAGAGCTGGCCAGCGCCGGTGAGCCGCTCAATCCAGAAGTGATCCAACAGGTGCGCGATGCCTGGGGCCTGACGATCCGCGACGGCTTCGGACAAACCGAAACCACGGCGCAGGTCGGCAATCCGCCGGGCCAGGCGATCAAGGCGGGTTCGATGGGAAGACCGTTGCCTGGATGTCCGGTCGTGCTGGTCGATCCGGACGGCCGGGCAGGCAAGGAAGGGGAGATCTGCATCGACCTGTCGCAGCAGCCGTTGGCATTGATGACCGGCTACCTCGATGACTCGGCCCGCACTGCGGAGGCGATGCGCGACGGGTACTACCACACCGGTGACGTAGCAACGCAGGATGAAGAAGGCTATATCACTTACGTCGGCCGCACGGACGATGTGTTCAAGTCGTCGGACTATCGCATCAGCCCGTTCGAACTGGAGAGCGTCCTGATCGAGCACGCTGCCGTCGCTGAAGCCGCTGTAGTCCCCAGTCCCGACGCACTGCGGCTGTCCGTGCCCAAGGCGTTCGTGGTGCTGGCTGCAGGCCATGAGCCGGACCTGAACACCGCCAGGTCCATTCTCCAGCATGTCCGCGACCGCGTCTCGCCGTTCAAGCGCATCCGGCGTATCGAGTTCGCGCCGTTGCCCAAAACGATTTCCGGAAAAATCCGTCGCGTCGAGCTGCGCACGTCCGAACATTCCCGTACCGACGCCACGCGTCGCGTCTATGAATTCTGGGAAGAGGACCTCGTGTTGACGGCCGAGGCGCGTAAGGGCACGACTGCGGCGCCCGAGTAAACCGGCCGTGCGGTGAGATCTATCTATTTTTACTCAACGGCAACGTAGGCGATCGACGCAAGAGCGGCGTTGCCACTTGCGACGACACATGCTGACGACCAACAAGGGCTTCTCGGTGTATAGCTTCGATGCGTACGCCGCTGGAAAACTCGGCTGCACCGGATCGCCGTTGACGCGGCGGACCGGGCGCGTCGACCTACCGCCTGCCTGTGAAAGCTCTCGGAACCTGGAGCAAGGCCGCCTTTATGCATTCTTTACGCGGGCCGTTGGCTTCCTTGCGACATCTTTATTTCCCCTTCAGTAGCCTGTCGGTCGGCGCTTTGCGATGTGCTCCGAGGCTACTTCGATGCCTGACCTCATTTTCCTGTTGCTGATCCTGGCGAGCTACGCGGCCACGCACCTGTTGATCGTCGGACTCGCCAAGTTGGGGAAAGTCGAATGACGTTCGTCCAGGCGTTGGCAGACATCGCGGCGGCGTTGGCCGCCTATCTCATCTACGCGTTGCTGCGAGCGGAGAAATTCTGATGAGTTTCGAAGCCGTTGCGCTGGGCATCGTCCTGCTCGGCGCCGTCCTGCTGTTCGCCAAGCCGTTCGGCGCCTACGTCGCGGACGTCATGGAAGGCAAGCCGATCCTGGCGTTGCGCCTGGGTGGGCAGCTCGAGCGCGCGATCTACAAGCTCGCCGGTATCGATGCAGCCAAGGAAAGCGGATGGAAACAGTACGCGCTGAACGTGCTGGTGTTCAGCACCGTGGGCGTGCTGTTCGTCTATCTGTTGCAGCGGGTGCAGGCCTGGTTGCCGCTCAATCCGCAGTCCTTCGGCAACGTCGCCGCCGATTCGTCGTTCAACACGGCGATCAGCTTCGTGACCAACACCAACTGGCAGGGCTATGCCGGCGAATCGACCATGAGTTACCTGACCCAGATGCTGGGGCTGGCAGTGCAGAATTTCGTCTCCGCCGCGACCGGCATTGCCGTCGCCGTTGCGCTGATTCGCGGCTTCGCACGGCATGCATCGGCAACCATCGGCAACTTCTGGGTCGACCTGACGCGCTCGACGCTCTACATCCTGCTGCCGCTCTCGACCTTGCTCGCGATCATGCTCATCTCGCAGGGCGTGATCCAGAACTTCGCCGCGAACAAAGATGTCACGACGCTGTCGGCGACGCAGTATCGGCAGCCGAAGCTCGACGCTGCCGGCGTAGCGATCAAGGACGCCAACGGCACAGCGGTGACGCAGAACGCATCGACCAGCACGCAGACGCTGACGATGGGACCGGTGGCATCGCAGGAAGCCATCAAGGAACTCGGCACCAACGGCGGCGGGTTCTTCAATGCCAATTCGGCTCATCCATATGAAAACCCGAACGCGCTCACCAACTTCCTGGAGCTGTTTGCGATCCTGCTGATTCCGCTGGCGCTGACGTTCACCTTCGGTCGCATCGTCGGGGATTCGCGGCAGGGATGGGCAGTGCTCGCCGGCATGACGATCCTGTTCGTCTCGCTGTGGCTGGTCGCAGTATCGAGCGAGCAGGCCGGCACTCCGTCGCTCGCCCAGCAGGGCGTCGACCAGCAGCACAGCGACGTCCAATCCGGCGGCAACATGGAGGGTAAGGAAACTCGCTTCGGCATCGCCGCATCCGGATTGTTCGCGGCGGTCACGACGGCAACCTCCGCCGGCGCCGTCAACAGCATGCACGACTCGATGACGCCGCTGGGTGGCCTCGTTCCCATGTTCCTGATCCAACTCGGCGAGGTTGCCTTCGGCGGCGTCGGTTCCGGTCTGTACGGCATGCTGATCTACGCACTGCTGGGTGTTTTCATCGCTGGCTTGATGATCGGGCGCACACCCGAGTACCTCGGTAAGAAGATCGAGGCGTTCGATATGAAGATGACCTCGATCGCGATCCTGGTGACTCCGATCGTGGTACTCGTGGGCACGGCGTTCGGTGTAGCGGCCGATGCAGGCAGGATCGGCGTGGCGAATCCTGGCGCTCACGGCTTTTCCGAAATCCTGTATGCCTTCTCCTCGGCGGGCAACAACAACGGCAGCTGCTTCTGCGGGCTGTCCGCGAACACGCCGTTCTACAACACGGCGCTCGGCCTCGCGATGTGGTTCGGCCGCTTCTGGGTGCTGATTCCGGTGCTGGCGATTGCCGGTTCGCTCGCTGCAAAGAAGCGTACGCCCGTGACGGCAGGCACGATGCCCACGCACGGGCCGCTCTTCGTCGTGTTGCTGATCGGCTCGGTCTCGCTGATCGGCGCTCTGACATTCGTACCAGCGTTGGCATTGGGCCCGGTCGCAGAGCACTTGATGCAGAAGTAAGGAGTCTTCGTTGCCATGTCTCGTCAAGAACTCTCGATGTTCGACCAGGCGCTGGTTGGGCCGGCGCTGATCGATACGCTGCGTAAACTCGATCCGCGGGCCCAGTGGCGCAATCCGGTGATGTTCGTCGTCTACATCGGCAGCATCGTCACGACCATTCTGTGGATTCAGTCGATCAAGGGGCATGGCGAGGCGCCCGCCGGGTTCATTCTCGGTATCTCGGTGTGGCTGTGGCTCACGGTGTTGTTCGCGAACTTCGCCGAAGCGCTGGCGGAAGGGCGCAGCAAGGCGCAAGCCGCATCCTTGCGTGGCCTGAAGCAGAGCGTCGAGGCGAAGACGCTGACCAATCCGAAGCAGCGATCGCTGTATCTGAAAGTACCGGCAGCCGACCTGCGCACCGGCGACATCGTGGTCGTGGAAGCGGGCGATCTCGTGCCCACCGATGGCGTGGTCATCGATGGAGCCGCATCGGTCGATGAAAGCGCCATCACCGGCGAGTCTGCTCCGGTGATTCGCGAGGCGGGCGGCGACTTCTCCTCCGTCACCGGCGGCACGCGCGTGCTGTCGGATTGGATCGTCATGAAAGTCACGGTCGATCCAGGGCAGACCTTTCTCGATCGCATGATCGCGATGGTGGAGGGCGCGAGCCGCCAGAAGACGCCGAACGAGATCGCGCTCACCATCCTGCTGGTCGCACTCACGTTGATCTTCCTGCTGGTGACGGTCACGTTGCTGCCGTTCTCGCAGTACGGTGTCGAAATGACCAAGGTCGGCGCGGCGGTGTCGATTACCGCGTTGATCGCTTTGCTCGTGTGCTTGATTCCGACGACCATCGGTGGATTGCTTTCGGCCATCGGCATCGCGGGCATGAGTCGCATGATGCAAGCCAACGTCATTGCCACATCGGGCCGTGCGGTTGAGGCTGCAGGCGATGTCGACGTCCTGCTGTTAGACAAGACCGGCACCATCACGCTCGGCAATCGCCAGGCTGCGGCGTTCGTTCCGGCGCCCGGCGTCACCGAGCAGGAACTTGCGGACGCGGCGCAACTCGCTTCGTTGTCCGATGAGACGCCGGAAGGACGCAGCATCGTCGTGCTCGCCAAGCGCTACAACATTCGCGAACGCGCGGCCCGGAACCTGGCGTTCATTCCGTTTTCAGCCTATACGCGCATGAGCGGCGTCGATGACGGCGAACGCAAGGTTCGCAAGGGAGCTGCGGATGCAATCGACAAGCACGTCCGCACGCTGGGCGGCGCGCTGCCGGCTGAAGTTCAAAAAGTCATCGAGACGGTCTCTCGCCGTGGCAGCACGCCGCTGGTCGTGGCGGATGACGCTCGTGTGCTGGGTACGATCGAGCTGAAAGACATCGTCAAGGGAGGCATCAAGGAACGCTTCGCCGAACTGCGCCGCATGGGCATCAAGACGATCATGATCACCGGCGACAACGCAACTACTGCTGCGGCGATTGCCGCCGAAGCCGGCGTCGATGATTTCCTCGCCGAAGCCACGCCCGAGATGAAACTCCAGCTGATTCGCGATCACCAGGCGCAGGGCCGGCTGGTGGCGATGACGGGCGACGGCACCAACGATGCACCGGCGCTCGCGCAAGCCGATGTGGCGGTT
>Ga0065707_10000621_pt1 | contig 18006 bp, 12 predicted proteins | sample SwiRhicommuniRL3_FD_59094 | JGI IMG/M metagenome (GOLD analysis project Ga0065707, IMG submission 59094) | Switchgrass rhizosphere bacterial communities from Rose Lake, Michigan, USA - RL3 v2 (version 2) | ecosystem: Host-associated > Plants > Roots > Rhizosphere > Soil | place: East Lansing...
CAACCCGAACTGGGCGCTCAGCCCACTGCGGCAAGCCGACGTGGTTGTGAATCTGACAGGCGGTGACGGCACGGGTGCAGCGGCGCAAGCCACTGTTGACCCGCAAACAGGCGCCATCACCGCGATCACCGTCACCAATCCGGGCAGCGGTTACACCATTGCCCCGACGGTCGGAATCACAGGAATAGGTAACAGTGCCGCCGCAACCGCGGTGATTGATACTTCCGGCGTTGTTACCGCCATCACCGTGGATCTGGCAGGCGGTGGATATAGCGCTCCCTCAATCGCCATTTCCGGCGGCGGCGCTACTCTTGATGCTACTGCCACTGTCTACGGCGGCGTTGACGCAGTTGTCGTGGGCAATCCCGGTTTAGGCTATACCTTCCCAACTGTGGAATTCGGCTTACCGAACAGCCCCGATGGGTCCATAGCCACTGGTCACGCCACCATGAATGCCAACGGCTCCATCAAGGCGGTGATCGTTGATTTCCCCGGGTCCGGCTATTCAGCGGCTCCCACGGTGACCATCCATAACGGTACTGTCAGCTCTCCGGACCCGTTCCAGGCGGGTGGGTCCGAGGCGGTGGCAACATCGACCCTGACACTCCAGAGCGCGGTTGTGAATACCTTTGGCTCCGGCTACACCTCGGCCCCATCCGTTGTAATCTCTGACACGGGTGCTGGAACCGGCGCGTCCGCCACAGCAGCTTTCACAACACTTGGTTCGATCACGTCCATCACCATCGACAACCCCGGCTCCGGCTACATGACTCCCGGCATCCAGAAATTCGTCGATGGTTTGCCTGGTCTATGCTATCCCGGCGGTACCCCGGAAATTCCGGATTGCCCTCCGGTTGTCACTAATCCCGACCAGACCGTGACCATACCGAAATACATCCCACTCGCGGTCGCAGAACCCAAACTATACCCACTCAATCCTCAGCTCGGTGAGGCTCAGATCGAGGCTGACGAGTATGTGATTGGCCTTGTGCAATACCGCAACTACTTCTCCTCTGCCATGCCAAATGGCGCCATCGTGCGCGGCTATGTGCAGTTGGAGACCGCGGCGAATGCCGGCGTCAGCCAGCATTATCCGCTGCAGAACGAAATGATCGACGGCAGACTTGTTGACACCGGCTACTTCGGCGTCACACCGCCGCAGTACCTGGGACCCATCATTTCAGCCACGAAGGACAAGGCAGTGCGCATTGTCTTCCGCAACCTGCTGCCGACCGGTTCCGACGGCGACCTTTACCTGCCCGTGGATTCCTCGCTGATGGGTGCAGGCATGGGTCCGATGGCCATGGCTGACCCGGTGGATCAGGGCACCGTTACAGACATGGTGCGCAACCCGATGTGCAATGAATCCCCGAAGCCTGATAGCTGCTTCTCGGACAACCGCGCCACACTGCACCTGCATGGCGGCATCTCTCCATGGATCTCAGATGGCACCGCCCACCAGTGGATCACACCAGCCGGCGAGACTACCGATTGGCCTCAAGGCGTCGCCGTTTCGAACGTGCCTGACATGGGCACGGCCGGATGCGATGGAGACCGTGACGGCTGCATGGCGTTCTACTACACCAACCAGCAGAGCGCCCGCTTGTTGTTCTACCACGATCATCTCTGGGGTGCTACTCGCCTGCAAGTCTACGCGGGCGCGGCCGCCGGTTACCTGATCAGCGATGACACAGAAAAAGCGCTGATTAGCAGCAATCTCATCCCTGGCACTGCCGACACGATCCCGCTCATCGTCCAGGACAAAACCTTTGTACCTAGTGACAAGCAGTTATTAAACCAGTACGACGCCAATGGCAAGCTGATCAGCTATGGTCAGGATCCTACCTGGGATTCCATCCGCTGGGGCGGCCCCGACAGCCTGTGGTATCACCACGTGTATATGCCGGCCCAGAACCCCGGTGATCCCTCCGGCATGAGTGCCTACGGTCGCTGGATGTATGGACCCTGGTTCTGGCCCCCCGCAACCCCGCCCTACGGGCCAATCGCCAATCCCTACTACGATGCCGCGTGTAAGCTCGACGATCCGACCACCTGGCAATACCAAGTCGATCCGTTCTGTGAACCCCAGCTGATTCCGGGCACACCGAACATCTCGGTCGGCATGGAGCAGTTCAACGACACACCTCTGGTCAACGGCGTCGCTTACCCAACCGTTACCCTGGAACCGAAGACCTACCGCTTCCGCATGCTGAGCGCAGCCAACGACCGCTTCTTCAACTTCCAGTGGTACGTTGCCGACCCAACCACGGGTACTGACAGCGAAGTCGCCTTCAAGGCTGCGGAACTGTTAGCTGCTCAAACCGATCCTAATGTCTTCCCGACCCCCGATACCGCAATTAGCAAGCCAGGTCCGGATTGGATCCAGATCGGCTCCGAGGGCGGTTTCCTGCCGGCCCCGACAGTGGTTGACGGCCAGCAGCCGACCACCTGGATCACAGACCCAACTCGCTTCGATGTCGGTAATGTCGACAAGCACTCATTACTCCTTGCTCCAGCAGAACGCGCGGATGTCATTGTTGATTTCTCGCAATTCGCTGGCAAGACCCTGATCCTATACAACGATGCCCCGGCAGCTTTCCCGGCTCGCGTGCCCAGCTATGATTACTACACCGGCGCCCCGGATATGAGCCCCAACGGCGCTGCGGCCATCGTGCCCGGTTACGGACCGAACACCCGCACCATCATGCAAGTGAAGATCGCACCGAACGCCCCGGCGCTCGCCTTCAATCTGGGTGCCCTTCAAACTGCCTTTGCACACAATGCAAATGGAACAGGTGTATTTGAATCCGGCCAGCATCCCATCATCGTTGGCCAGGCTGCCTACAACTCAGCTTACGGTACCAACTTCGCCGCCGGCGCCAACTGCAACGCGCCAAACAGCACTTCACAAACTTGTGATGGGTTCGTGCGCGTGAACGATACCTCGGTCTTTGGCTTCAACACTCTATCAAGCCCGAACGCCAAGATGACCATGCCGCTTCAGCCCAAAGCCATTCACGATGAGATGAACTCGGCCACCTTCGATGAATTCGGCCGCATGACCGCCAACATTGGCGTGGAAGCCCAGCCTCCGACACCCGCGGGACAGAACATTGTCCTGTACCCATTTGTCAACCCGCCAACCGAGCTCATCGACGGCACCAACCTGCCAAAGGCGAGCGTAGTCTACGATGCGAATGGTCTGCCAGTGAGCGACGTCAAGGTCACACCGATCTCCGACGCAGCCGATGGAACCCAGATCTGGCGTATTACGCACAATGGCGTCGATACCCACCCGATCCACTTCCACCTGTATGATGTACAGATCGTGAACCGGGTCACCTGGGACAACATCATCATTCCAACCGAAGCCTCCGAGTTGGGTTGGAAAGACACGGTACGCGTGTCGCCACTCGAGGATACCATCGTCGCTCTGCGACCAGTCGTCCCGCAGCTGCCTTTCGAGCTCCCCAACTCTATTCGACCGTTGAACCCGATGATGCCGCTTGGCTCGACAGCCATGTTCAACAACGTCGATCCGCAGGGCAACCCAACCAACCCCATTGTCAACCAGCTTGTCAACTTCGGTTGGGAATATACCTATCACTGTCATATCCTGAGCCATGAGGAAATGGATATGATGCGGCCAGTGACCCTGGCGCTCCCGCCCATTGCGCCGACTGGACTTGTAGGCGTAAGCACTGGAAGCGGCAGTGGCAGGCGTTTGGTACTTAGTTGGAACGACAACTCCATCACTGAGACAGAGTTTGTGATCCAGAGTCTGACCTGGCCGAACACCTGGACTGACGTGGGACGGGTTCTCTCACCGCTGGGCTCACCGAATACCCACCAACTGCGCACCTTCACAGTGCCCGGCACCTACAACCCAAGCCTGGCATACAGCTATCGGATCGTTGCTCAGAACACGGTTGGCTACGGGCTGGAATTCCCAACCATGACGGCCAAGTCATTCTCAAATGTCATCGCTTTGGGTACCGTACCTTTGGCGCCTACCAACCTGACGGCAACGCTCCAATCCGGACCGCAAGTCAGACTGACCTGGAGAGACAATGCCACAAATGAGAGTGGTTTCGTGATTGAGCGCTCTACCGATGGTGTCAACTTCACCCAGATCGGCACGGCACCTGCCCGAAGCAACACAGGCAATGTAACGTTCACGGATACCACCCTGAAAGCGGCCCAAACGACCGCAGCCTATACATATCAAGTGAAGGCGGCAAATGTCGCTGGTCCCTCCCTCCCCACGAATACCGTCTCTGTAGTAGTTGGTGTGGTTGCTATACCTGTGGCTCCCACCACCCTGACTGCGACGCTCCAGGCTGGTCCACTCGTCCAATTGACCTGGACAGACAACGCAGTCAACGAGACCGGGTTTAGGATCGAGCGCTCTACCAATGGCACTGCTGGCCCCTTCACTCTGCTTGCCACTGCCTCGCCTCTCGCAACAACGGGCACCGTAACATTCAACGATACGGCTGTTCCACCGACAGCAATGGACGTCACCTATACCTATCGTGTGGCAGCTGTCAATGTTGGCGGTACCTCAGCCTTCACGAATACAGCTTCCGTAACGGAGCCTGCGCTTCCAGCAGCCCCAAGCAGCTTCGGCGTTGTCAACGGCCCGAACAAAAACAAAGCGCGCAGCGTGATCCTGACCTGGGCTGATAACTCCCTTATTGAGACGGGCTTTACGGTCCAGCGCGCGACTAATGTCCTCTTCACACAGGGTCTCACCACCGTGACGGTCGGAGCCGATGTCACGACGCTTACGCAAACCAGTCTGACTCCAAACACCCAGTACTGGTTCCGCATCCGAGCAAACAACGGCACAATCGTCTTTACCACCTGGGTGAACGCTACTCCACTCCCCATCACGACCAATCCGTAACCAAATCCTTTCTATCCCTGGCGCCAGTCAATGACTGGCGCCAGGACATCTCATGCTCTAATTTCTGCTTGACACTTGTTTGGAAATGTTAGTCCAATCCATGAAATAGTAATTATTTGATGCAGTTTTATGAGCTATACCTAATACCGTTCCCTTTCCTTGCACAGCTACAGAGCGTTCAGGAGGTCATATGTCATCCAAATCACTTCACCGCATTTTGATCATTTTGGTCGTTATCGGTCTACTATTATTAAGCTCTTGCAGCGCAAATGCCGGGACACAACAACTAACGAATCAAACCTATATTGGGGTCAATGCAATTGCCGTTACGACAGGCACCCTCTATGAGCAGCCGGTTGATCCTAACGGGAAACTTCTTTTATCTTCATGGTTGGATCCGGATGGCAGCGATAACGATCAGTATATTTGGGATAATTTCACCCTCCAGTCGAATGAGACGATTACTGAGATCAACTGGTTTGGTGTCTATGATCCATTAAGGTTCGGGGCTGGCGGTCCTGTGGTCGACTTCAGCGTGAGTATCTACCCTTCGATTGCTGCTGGCACAGAACCGAATATAGCCAACCCGCCTCTGGTTCGTTATCAAACTGGAGGAAACGCAGCTGAGACTTTGATTGGAACAGCCAATGGAATTACATTGTATGGCTATGCATTTAGCCTGCCAACACCATTGCCAGTTTCTTCGGGAGTCAAATATTGGGTCCAGATTGAAGCCTTCCAGCATGGCAGCATTCCCGATTGGTGTCTTGCACCAGGCCGAGGTGGAGATGGAAGTCATTTTCTTAGAACTGCTGGCGCCGGTGGGGATATCTTATACCGTTCTGCCCCGGGCGATGCTGCGTTTACCTTGTTAGGTCCTGTCCCTGACATACCCACCCCCACTGAGACGCCTACGGAAACACCCACTGACACTCCAACAGACACGCTGACCGCTACAGACATGCCAACCGCTACGGAGACACCAACAGATACACCGACTGCTACGCCAACCCCAACTGAAACTCCTACGGCAACGCCAATTGCAACGGCGGCACCCACCGATACGCCAACCAATACTCCAACTGACACATCAACACCAACAGACGTATTCATACCGACTGAGACACCGACGCCTACACAAACGCCAGCGTCCTTATCGAACACACCGGGAAAAGTAAACGGCGGCGGCACGATTGACCTGGATCAAAACGGCATGAAAGCTACATTTGGTTTTACGATTAATTACAAACAGGGAGACTCCGCGCCGGACGGCAATTTAACCTATCAGGACCACAAAGTCAATTTTCATCTAAAAGCCACCTCCTTCGATCTGCTGATGATTGAAGGGAATCATGTCTCGATCAGGGGAACAGGAATGCTGAATGATGGACAGATAGTTAGCTTCGTTGTAGAGATCAATGCGCTGAGCCAACTTGGCGCTTCCGATACCTTCCACATTTACATTCCGGCCATGAACGGTTATGTCGCCGGTGGCAACATCGCTGGAGGCAATATTACGATTCACTAAAGTCAAAACAAAATCAACTTTCCGCTGATGTTCCTTCTTTTGCATTTCATAGCCAACAATATTCTCAAACGGAGGCTGCCATGATCACTAGACGAGACTTTCTAAAACTTAGCGGGGCGGGCATTGCCACACTCTTTGCTGCTACGCGTGCCAGGTCTCTACTGCGAGCACGTGCTTATCAGAGCAATGGGCTTCACAAATTCCAGCGGGCTCTACGCGGCGTCTATCCGCTCGACCCTGATGGTATTCCAGTGGCAGTTCCGGATGGAACGCGCGCCTGGAATAAGGGCAAAATTGTTGCCCAACACTACACCATTGACATCAATCAATATACTGACTTTTTGCACCCCGACCTCGGTCCGACGACCTTGCGGGGCTATCATTCGCGGGCGAATCTGGGTGGAAGCCCGCCGCAGCGACACCTCGGCGGCATCATCGTCGCGCAAAGAGGCAAGCCAGTGCAGATCACATTCCAGAATAACCTGGCAGGCGATCATCCTCTTCCAGTAGATATGAGCGTGATGGGAGCAGAGGGAGGATCAAACCGAGTAGTAACACACCTGCATGGCGGTCTGGTCCCGTGGATCAGCGACGGCGGGCCATTCACCTGGTTTGATAATACAGGCAACTACGGCCCCAGTGCCCAGAGCAGCGACCTAAATATCTACAAGGTCATAAACCCGAATCTCCAACCCGGCCAGGGTGAATTCTACTATCCGCTCGATCAAAGCGCCCGGCTGCTGTGGTATCACGACCATGCTGTGGGCATCACACGCCTAAACGCTTACGCAGGCATTGCCACTGCCATGATCATCCGCGACGGTTTTGAGGGCGACTTGCGCAATAAAGGCTTGCCCGATTTCATCGAAAAGGGTGGACGCGAAATCCCAATCGTTATTCAGGACAAGGTCTTTGTGGGCGAGGATATAGCTACAACAGATTCTGGCTGGCTGGATTTGCCGGTGCCAAGTACTCCTGGGAGCCTATGGTACCCTCATATGTACGATGCTGAAATCGGGCCTGGTTTTCCGCCTCCCGACCAAAATAATTCCCTCGTACCCGAAATGTTCGGCGACACAATGCTAGCCAACGGCGTAGTCTTCCCCTATGCGCCGGTCGAGCCTCGCCGCTATCGCTTGCGCATCCTCAACGCCTGTCAGGCACGCTTCTTGAACCTGCAACTTTATGTGTGCGACAGTTCCGGTGTGCCAGATAAGACCAAACCAGGTCCTGACTTCCTGGTGATCGGCACGGAGGGCGGCTTCCTTTCCAAGCCAGTGCTCGTCTCATCCGGTATACCATTCAACCCGGTCACGCTCGGCGGAAGTCTGATTACCGCCCCAGCGGAACGCTGGGACATCATCATTGACTTCAAGGGTTTTGCAGGAAAGAACCTAATCCTCTATAACGATGCCCCAGCACCCTTCCCGGGCGGCGATTCGACCACTGACTACGACAGTCAGAGTAATCTTGGCCCGGATACCCGCACAATCATGCGGTTCGACATCGCTTCCGGGATCAGCGGCGCTGCAGATCCGAAACTGAACATTACCCCGCAGACAAACCTGAAAAATACCATCGATGACTCATTAGTGGGCCTGTGGACAACCGCGCCGCTACCGCCACCGCCTGGTGTGCTAGTGCGGCAACTGACCCTGAATGAAGACTTCGACGAATTTGGCCGCTTGATCCAGTTGTTAGGGACGAACGTGCCTACAGGAGTGGAACTTTATGGCCGTGCCTATATGGACCAGGCCACGGAGACGCCACTCAATAACGCAGTAGAAGTTTGGCAGATTGCCAACCTGACCGGTGATTCACATCCAATCCACTTCCACCTCGCGAACGTGCAAATCCTTTCACGGCAATCATTCGACACATATGCGAACGGCGTGCCCATTGGTCTTGGCGCCCCACGAGGTCCGGAGCCGATAGAGTCGGGTTGGAAAGAAACAGTGAAGATGCACCCCAACGAGGTCACGACGGTCATCATGAAGTTCAAGCTGCCTGCAGTCCCCTTCACAGTTCCAGCCAGCCCGCGCACGGGCGGCCACGAGTATGTGTGGCACTGCCATATTCTGGAACATGAAGAACATGACATGATGCGCCCGTTGATCGTTACCTAGCAGATACTTACAGAGTCAGAATCGCTGGATAAGCATCTCGAATTTGCTCTGAGGAGCGAAAGTTACTCCTCAGAGCAAAAAAAATGGATTTTGGTGTAATATAAAAATGACAATACATTCTTTCTAAAGGACAAGTATATTTTCATTTTGAACAAGAAACGGAGGCGTGAGATGAACTCGCAAAACTTAAGTCGACGAGATTTTCTGCGAATGGCTGGTATGGGAAGTGCTGCCCTCCTGGTCGGGAATCGTCTCGGATTTTCGAGGCCAGGTTCTTCCATGGGATCACTTATGGAGCCCTTTGTGCCCGATGCAGAGATCTCGATTACCGCAGTTGAGAAGTATGTGCAGATCCTGTCCGGTGCACAGACCCGCGTTTGGGGTTATGAGGGGCAGTTATTGAGCGGTTCGGGTGTGACCGTACAGAACCTGCCCGCCATCTACCTCGGGCCGATCCTGCGGGCCCGAAGCGGCACCAGGGTGCGCATCTATTTCCACAACAATCTGGCCGAGGATAGCGTCGTCCATCCGCATGGGTTGCGCGTACCAGAAGATTGCGATGGACAGCCGATGCAAGCCATCGGTCCGGGCCAGACCAAGATCTATGATTTCCAGGTGATCGACCGGGCGGGTCCCTACTGGTTCCATCCTCATCCCATGGGACGCACCGCCGAACAGGTAGCCATGGGCCTGGCAGGATTGTTTTATGTCTGGGATGATGAAGAAGCGCTGGCAGTTCCGGGTGCAAGCACAGGGATGAGTGATGTGCCGGTCATTATCCAGGACCGGAACTTCGACAGCAATAACCAGTTCCTGTATAACCCAAACATGCTGTGGGGCTATTTAGGAAGCCGCATTCTTGTGAATGGGAAACTAAATGCAACAGCCTCACTGGAACCGCGCGCCTACCGCTTGCGCATTCTTAACGGTTCAAACGCTCGGACCTATAAGCTGGCCTGGAGCAATAATATGCCCCTGAAAGTGATTGGCACTGACGGTGGCTTGTTGCCAGCTGTAGTCTCCAAAAACTATGTAATGCTGATGCCAGGGGAACGAGTTGACATTTGGGCAGACTTTACCTCTGCGCTTGGAAAACAAGTGATCCTGCGCAGCCTTTCCTTCGATCCCGGTGGGGGGATGATGGGAGGTGGAGGCGGGATGGGCGGTGGAGGTATGGGAGGCGGAGGCATGGGAGGAGGAATGATGGGATCCTCTCTCGCCAATGGAGCCGCGTTCAATATCCTGACCGTGAACGTGGGAAAGAAAGCAACCACAAAACCGGTATTGGGTCCGCTCCCACCACTTACGCTTCGTTATGATGCCAGCAATGTCTCCAACTTTGCCACGCCGGTTCCATTTACTTTAGCAATGGAAAGAATGATGACCTGGACGATCAACGGCCGAGTCTACGATCCCATGGCAGTTGCCGAGGATGAAATGGTCTATCGCGAAGTACCTATTGCCTGGGAATGGATCAATAATTCGTCCATTCCTCATCCGATGCATATTCACAATGTGATGTTCCAGGTGGTTGGACGGAATACCTCAGGAGCAGCCAGCGGATATAGCACCGTCAACCAGGGCTTCCTTGACACCGGCTGGAAAGATACCGTGATCGTCTGGCCGGGCGAACGCGTCAAGATCGCCATGACCTTCGGTCCACATATGGGCATGTATATGTATCACTGCCACATCCTTGAACACGAAGATATGACCATGATGCGTAACCTGATGATCATGGATCCAATGATGCCGGGTATGTAAGGTCAAGAATACCTTTAGATGTAGGTATGATAGAGAAGAGACTGGCGAAAACCAGTCTCTTCTCTATTCACTCTATCCGCCATCCTCAGCGCTCACTTATTTTTACACCTGAGTACGATACTTTTTCAATGCGCTCCAGCCCACCAGCATCTTTTCCCTTTCATCCCATAACCGAAAGAATAAGGATTTCAGGCTATGTTGAAGCGTCAGTGGCGGCACCTGAAGCACAGGGTTCTCGTTGTGACATTCCTCAAGCTTGTAATTCGGGATTCTCGGGCTGAGGTGATGGATGTGATGGAAACCGATATTCCCTGTGAACCACTGCAGCACTTTTGGAAGCTTGTAGAATGAACTGCCATCCATACCGGCGTTGAAGAACTCCCATTCCTGGTTTCGTTCCCAATAGGTCGGGTCAAAATTGTGTTGCACATAGAAGAGCCAGACACCCGCTCCACAGGCGATCAGCAGGACAGGCACTTCAACCAGAAGAAAAGCAGCCCAGCCCACTTCCAACATGATCCAGCCGACTAATGCGGCGATCGCGATGTTCGTCCAGATCACACTGCTTCGTTCGCGTTTGCCCGAGTGTTTTTCGAAAAAACGCTGTGTCACTGTAAAAACGATGAATGAACCTATTGTAAATAAGATCATCGGATTGCGCATGATGCGATAGCCGACCTTCTTATACCACGGTGCCGCGAGGTATTCCTGCACCGTCATCGTGTACACATCGCCGATGCCGCGGCGGTCAAGGTCACCGGCCGTCGCGTGATGGATGGCGTGACTATGCTTCCATTGATAGAACGGTGTCAGCACCAGCACACCCAGCACAAGTCCGAGCCGATCGTTGGCCTTCATGGTTCTGAAAAATGAACCATGGCAGCAATCATGGAAGATGATAAAACATCTCACCATAAACCCTGCGGTTGGGACAGCCAGGATCAACGTCAGCCAGTAGCCCACAGCCAGACTGCGGTACATCAGATACCACATGAAGATGAACGGGATAACTGAGTTGAGCACCTGCCACACGCTACGCCATGTTTCCGGGTAAGCGTATTTTGAAACAACCCCTTGCCATTTAAATTTTTGAGTCGTCATTGTAGCCTCCGATAAAGCTCCTATTGATTGGCGACTTTATTTTACTTTATTCATCAGTTCATGTAGAGACAAATCTGTAAGCGACGTTAATGTGAGATTAGCGTTCTCCAGGGACAGTAAGGCAGTTACTGGATTTGGCACAGCGACGACAAATATCCCTGCAGATCTGGCAGCCTTGACCCCGTTAGGAGAATCCTCGAACACAATCGCTTCATCCTTCTGGACCTGTAACTGCTTCAGCGCCATTAAAAACAGATCCGGGTTTGGCTTGGTCCTGCCAATCCCAACCTCATCTTCGCAGATGACCTTGTCAAAATAGTCGAAGATGCCCAAGCGCTTTGCATGCGTATCCACCCAGGAATGCGGCGAACTGGAGGCGATCGCCAGCTTGAGGCCGAGTCGTTTTGCCTCGCGCAGGGTATCCACCACCCCAGGCAGCACCGGCTGGGAGAGCATTAACGTGGAGCTTTCGGAACGGTGACGATCCCGCAGCAAAACGGAATCCAGCTGTCCCTGCGAAAGGAGGGAGAGGTGTGCCGCCGCGTCGAAGGTGGAGATCCCCCATCCACCAACGATTTTTCCCCATTCCTCGTGAGGCAGTTCAAATCCATGTTCACGATAAATGGATTGCCATGTCTGATAATCGGGCGTTTCCGTATCCAGGATGAGCCCATCAAAGTCAAAGATAAGAGCCTTTATCTGTACTGCCGCTTTGCGGCGTTCGTCGCTAGTCATAGCCGCCAATTATACCTGAGCGACATGCTATACTTTCATATATCGTCATCGCGCTGAGTGCTACGCAATCGAAGCGGGGAGAAACAATTTCTGATCTTTCAGGAGATTGCTTCACTCGCTTTTGCTCGTTCGCAAAGACAGTATCGCAAGAAGGAGACAACCATGGAAGACCTCTATTATTCAGACTATATCGAGCTCGATCAGATTTTGAACAGTCAGCACCCCAAGAGTTTTGAATCGCTGGAAAAAGGCAATGATGAAATGCTTTTCATCATTATTCATCAGGTCTATGAGCTTTGGTTCAAGCAGATCATTTTTGAACTCGACCTGGCGCGGCACATTTTTATTCGGGATGGGATTAATGATAATTCGGATGACATGAGCAAAGTCGTCCATAAGTTGAAACGGATCGGGAAAATCCTGGAACTCATCAATCAACAGGTCAGCGTTCTCGAAACGATGACCGCGCTGGATTTTCTGGAATTCAGAAACTTCCTCCTGCCAGCCTCAGGCTTTCAAAGCAAACAGTTCCGGTTGATCGAAGCCAGGCTTGGCTTAAAAATGGAACAACGTTATAAAACGGAATATTACAAGCATACGCGCAGGGGAAGTTTATCGGAAACTGATTTGAACGAGGTGAACCAGTCTGAAAGCGAAAGCACGCTTAAGGAACTGATCATTAAGTGGCTGGAAAGAATGCCTTATCTGGATGAAGCCTATTGGAGGGAATATAAGCAGGTGACCGAATCGGATTCCAGTGACAGACACAAATTCTGGATGGATTATCGAAACGCGTATCAAAACAGCTTATCGAAAAGTGAAGAAGGCAGATTGAAGGAGTTTGATAAAGTATTGTTCGAGGAAGGCAGAGGCGATCTTCCACCCGCTGCGATGAGAGCGGCGCTCTTCATCACGATTTATCGCAATTTGCCGATCTTCCATTTGCCGTTTGAATTGTTGAACACCTTATCTGAAATCGATGAGCTGCTTTCCAATTGGCGTTACCGGCACTTCATGATGGTGCGACGGATGATCGGTCTGCGCGTGGGCACCGGCGGTACCAGCGGAGCAGGTTATCTCGAAGGGACGCTGAGTCAGCACTATGCATTCCGCGAGATCACTGAGGTAGCTACGTTTTTGATCGAGAGGAGTAAACGGCCGGTGCTACCAAACGCGTTGAAGGAAAAGGTGAGTTTTAATTTATAGACCTATAACTTATGAAACCAAATCGTATTATCTTAGTTCGACATGGCGAGTCTGACGGAAATGTTGACAAGAATCACTATCTGACCATCCCGGATTACGCCTTAAACCTGACACCGAACGGGATTGAACAGGCCCGGCAAGCAGGCAATGAGATAAAGGAAATAATCGGATCCGAGAATCTTTATGTTTATTTATCGCCTTATGTTAGAACACGCCAGACCTATCAACATATAAAAGAAAATATCGAAACAAATGTTGTAAAAACCAGCGAGGATCCAAGAATTAGAGAATTGGATTGGGGACACCTGCGACACCCTGACGAAAATGAGGATATTATTCGAGCAAGAGATAGCTTCAGCACATTCTATTATCGGATACCCGATGGTGAATCAGGTGCTGACGTATATGACAGGGTCAGCACATTTTTGGATACACTTCATAGGGATTTCAACAAAAAAGAATATCCACAAAATGCACTGATTATTACCCATGGGCTCACACTTAGATTATTTCTTATGCGCTGGTTTCATTGGACGGTTGAGGAGTTTGAGAATTTGCGTAATCCGCGTAACTGTCAGGTGGTTGTCATGCATAAGAAGACAGATGATCGCTATGAATTGTTGACTAAATTAGAAAAAAGGGAGAGCAAATAACCGCCAATGCGCTCAAGGAAAAGGTGTCTTTATAGATTTTTTGCAACGGATTTTGTTTTTCTGTTGCAGGAGTGTAGACGTATAATACTGCATAACTTCCAGCTGGCTTTCCCTCCGAAAATCAGGATTACGTTATGAGATTCAAGTATGACATTGCAGTATCTTTTGCTGGTGAAGACCGTTCTATCGTTGAAAAGTTTGTCAATGCGCTGGCAGCAAATGATATTTCCGTTTTTTATGATTCCTGGGAGCAAGCCCAACTTTGGGGGAAAGATTTATATCAACATTTAGATATGATTTATCAACAAGCGGCACAATATTGTGTAATCTTTATATCGGAAAACTACGTCAAGAAAGCATGGACGAAGCACGAATTAAGAAGTGCCCAAGCCAGAGCGTTTCAGCAAAATTCCGAATACATTTTGCCAATCAAACTAGACGACACGGAACTCCCCGGACTACCCAGCACAATTGCATACATAGACCTTAGGAATACATCTATCGAGGAAATAGTAAACTCACTATCTGAAAAAATAGGAGTAGCCAAGAGGCCAAATGTGGAGGAAATCAGCAAACTCGTTTTAAAGGGGAATACAGATGACCGTTTATCTGCGATATCAAAGATTGCGATTTTTAATATAAAGGATTTGCTTGATATAACTATTGACGTCATGCTAAATGATTTATCTCCATTGGTAAGAGAAAGGGCTGCCTGGGCATTAGATAACTTAAACGATGAGCGGGCCTTATCTGCATTTATCACTGCAATCCACGATGAAAATTTCGGTGTTCGGTCTGCAGCAGGATGGGGTTTGGTCCACTTGGGAGATAGGGTTATTCCGTACATGCAGGAAATCATTGAAAAGGATGAAAATCCAGAAGCAAAGCAAATGGCTAGATTAGTATGGGAGAATCTCTACTCCTAAAAAGGCCAAAACGGCGCCTCGGGGATTCGCGATGTGCACACAACTGATGGGATTCACTTGCAAAAGTAACTTTTTCTGCATGTGAGTTTCTAACCTTAGAGTACCCACGAATCCAGAAAGGACCGTAGTGAAATCGCAATTACATACACCGCTTATTTCCCTTATGTTGGCTATCCCTGATGCACCGGCCGCAGTCGAATGGTACAAGCAGGCCCTGGGTGCTACGCTACTGTGGAGTTTGGGATCCGTTGCAGGGTTAGAAATCGAGGGCGCGCCCTTCTTCCTTGCTGAGCCAGCTCAAAATGGCTGGAACAGTCCAACGGAGATCGGTACCACCACGGTCAGAGTCGAGTTGTTTTGTGACGATCCCGACACAGTAATAAAGCGTGCCCTGGAAGCCGGTGCTACCGGCAATCTGGAAGATCTTCGGGATCACCAAGCGCCGTGGGGAACCCATCGACAGGGTCACTTCATCGATCCGTTTGGGCACATCTGGCTCGTCGGCGACAGGTCTCCGTTGAGCCCATTCCCACCGTAATGCTTTATTACACTCCCTTTCGAGGATACAATGAGTTTTAATATAACTTGCTGATCTTTATGTGGAGGAAAGAGTGACCAAACCAGCCAGGCAAATTCAACCGTATGCCCTCAAAGCGGGCGAGGGATGGACCTATCGATTCGGGATTGACTTTACCGTGAAAGCCAGCGAGGTTCAGAAGGGGAATGGCGCGGCATTTATGGAGTATGTCACGAGGAAAGGGGAAGAGCCACCGAACCATACTCATAGTACTGAAGATGAGATGTTCTATGTGCTCGAGGGCTCTATCACGTTTCGCTGCGGAGAAGCCAGCTTTGACCTGGAAAAGGGAGGCTTCGTCTTTCTGCCAGCTGGTATCGAGCATGGCTATACAATCCGCAGTGAAGATCTAGTTCGGCTGATCGTTGTCACTGCTCCAGTAAGGGAAGGGTCAGGCAGCGGATGGGGCGGCTTCGTCGCGGATATGGAGTCAGGTCAGGGAGAATTGATCGCAAAACCATCCCACGAGGAATAAACAGAACATGAATTCAGATCGGATCCCATTTCAGATCAAGCGTCTTACAAAAGAACATTTGGCCGACTTCCAGGCATTAGTTAATTTATTCAATCTGGTTTTCGAAGAAGAGTCAAACATTGGAAGCGCGACCCACTTGCTCAAACTTTTGAGCAGCGAAAATTTTATCGTGCTTGCAGCCTTTGCTGAAAATGAAGTGGTGGGAGGATTAACAGCCTACGAACTCCCCATGTATTATTCAGACTCATCCGAGATCTTCCTATACGATCTCGCCATCAAACCGGAGTATCAAAGGAGGGGCATCGGAAAGGGATTAATGCAACGCTTGACAGCGCATTGCATCCAGCAGGGGATCAAAGAGTTCTTCGTCATGGCACATGCAGAAGATGAGCATGCCATCGAGTTCTACCACGCCACCGGCGGAGAGAGCGAGAACGTGGTAAATTTTCTTTTCGAGACCCTAGAATAACTGCTAATACTATAAGACGCGTCAGGAGAATCCATGCTAATTTCAGAACCCGCCGGACAAATCCATGAGCGTGCACTTGTCTGGGACACACACGCCTGTTTTCCGCTCAAGCCAAACTCGGACTTGAGTGAATTAAAAAGATACAAGGATAGTGGCGTTAATTTTGTCTCGCTCAACATCGGCATGGACATGGACTCTTTTGAGAACGTGATCCAGGTGCTGGCTCGTTTTCGAAGCTATATTGCTTCCCATTCAGACGATTATGTCCTGGCGCTAACAGTGAACGATATTCTCACGGCACAGGAATCCAATCGACTGGCGATTGCCTTTGACCTCGAAGGCTCTGATCCCCTGCTCGGAAATCTAAATATGGTCTCGTTTTATTACGATCTGGGGGTACGTCAGATGCTGCTGGCTTATAACAAGGACAACCGCGCCTCGGGCGGCTGCATGGAGGGGAACATCGGGCTGACAGAGTTTGGCCGGGAGGTTGTCAAAGAAATGAATCGGGTGGGGATGGTTGTAGATGTGTCACACATGGGCTATCGTGCCACGCTGGACGCCTTCGAAACTTCCACAAAACCTGTGATCTTTTCGCATTCCAACCCCAGTGCCTTGCGTGAGCATGCTCGCAATATTTCGGACGAGCAGATCCTCGCCTGCGCGAAGACCGGCGGCGTGATCGGCATCAACGGCATTGGGGATTTCCTCGGCGGCCGGGACAGTGAACTGATCGTTCAAAATATCGAGTACCTGCTGAACCTGGTTGGACCCGAACACGTGGGCCTCGGCCTGGACTACGTGATCGATAAACAGGAGTTGATCGAGTATGTCGAAGGTCACCCGGATGTCTTCCCGCCGGAGAAATTCAATGATTATCTGGCGATGGCCGAGCCGGAGCAGTTCCCGGAATTCACGGAACTCCTGTATCAAAAAGGGTATGACGAACAAATCATTAGCGGCATTTTGGGAGGCAACTTCTTGAGAGTAGCGAAAGAAGTCTGGAAGTAAGAAATGAGATAAGGTTCATAATGAAAACCCTGGTTCTTTGTGGTGATTACTGGCATCCAGCCCGGGTGCCGCGGGAAGGTCTGAGCGAATTCCAAGAGAAGGAGTTTGCTTTCGATTGGATCGAAGACGCCGGGGATTGGTCAGCGGATCGGATGGCAGCTTATCCGCTGGTGATTCTGACCAAATCCAACCACATTTCCTCATCCGATCAGATGGGCTGGATGACAGAGGAAGTGCAGTCCGCCTTTGCGGATTATGTACGCAAAGGAAATGGATTGCTTGCCATCCATTCCGGCACGGCGGACTATCAGGAGCTGCCCGTATTGCGAAGCCTGTTAGGAGGCGTGTTTACCCATCACCCCGAGCAGTGTGCAGTCACAGTAGAACCGCGAACAGGTCATCCATTGGCAATGGGCATTCCCTCATTCACATTGAAAGATGAGCATTATTTTATGGCGATGTATGATTCCCAGGTAGATGTATTTGTGACATCCCACTCCGAACATGGTGAACAACCCGCTGGCTG
>Ga0065707_10082264_pt1 | contig 17937 bp, 38 predicted proteins | sample SwiRhicommuniRL3_FD_59094 | JGI IMG/M metagenome (GOLD analysis project Ga0065707, IMG submission 59094) | Switchgrass rhizosphere bacterial communities from Rose Lake, Michigan, USA - RL3 v2 (version 2) | ecosystem: Host-associated > Plants > Roots > Rhizosphere > Soil | place: East Lansing...
GGGGGTCCTCCACGGGGGCGTCATTCGAACATCCTGTTTTCTCTATCCCTCTTTCGTCTCATTCCAACCGTTCGGGTCATTCGGGTCATCCTTTCGGGTATTTCTTTTCATCCCAACATACAAAAACATCCCCCCGGTCACTTCCCTGACCGGGAGGATGTGCTCTCGCCCTTTTACCTTTGTTGATTAAGGAACGTCATGAATTGACGGTGAAGTATCTCGGCTTTCCTTGCATCGTCAGTAGTGCCGTGAGTGCCGAGATATGCCAGTGCGGTACCGATGACTTCCGCATCATCTTCTGTCATCAAGATTCTGACCTTGCGGACGAATTTAATCTTCATTTGCCCGCCTCTTTGCTCGGCGGTTGCTGGCAGTACTTGACGCCGTGGTCTGTCGTACATACGACAGTTGGTGACGGTGTTGGCGTGTGGTTCTCCCGGCAGGCTTGGAGTGCCATTCCGGCCATGAACCCGAGCGCTGCGAGGTAGGGGGTTAGTCGTTTCATGCTGTCACCACCTGGTGGATTTCGCCGTTGAGGGTGCAGATTGTGTGCATGCCCGGTTCGTGGTTGACGAAGGGTACGCGGATGATGGTCATTCGGCCGGTCTTTCCGCGTTGGTCTTCGGGTCGCGTGTCTTCGATCTCGACGCCCATCCATGTGATGTATTCGCCGTCGGGGAATTCGAATTCCTTTTCTTCGCTTCCGCCGTCGCGGGTGCCCATGGTGACGAAGAGTTTCACGACTTCTCCTCTTTGCTTCCCGGGTAGTCGGGCATTCCGACCATTGCGTCTGTCAGGAATCCGACAGCTCCGACTAGCCGTTCGTACAGTTCCGGTCCCCGGTCGGCCCATCTTATCTCACCAAAGTAGGTAATCATGATGTAGACGTTGCCGGTTTCGTCGTGCGGGTCGATAGCGACGGCCCATTTCCCGCGTCCCTTGGCGAGCAGGCCGCGAAGTTCACGCCATTTCCCGGCACAGATCCAGAACTGGGCGAACACAAACGTGTTGTCTCCGCCTTCCCAGCGCTTGCGCATTGCCGTGACGGTTTCCTCCGGCATCTCCCAATCACCGGGCACGGTTTGCGAGATGATGTCGGAAAAGTACGTGCGTACTGTTGCCATGTTCACGCCGAGTTCGGCGGCCAGATCCTGGAGTTTCATCGGTCACTCACAATCGGGGAACGAGTCGGGCAGGACGCGGGCACAGGAGTGTCGCAAAGCTTCATGTTGTCGCTGCCATTACTGCACAGCAGTCCGACAACAACAGCGACCAGAATGAACACGACCAACTCCAGTGGCCCGATGCGTGGCTTTTCATTCATGGCGGTTTCCTTTCATGACGAAGGGCAGGATTGTCAGATGGTCCGTTTCCGCGCTATGCGCCGCGATCAGTTCACGCGGTGACAATCCTGCTCGGTCTAGTGGGCTACTTCTTGCCCTTCGCGGTCGTTGCCGGGGTCGCGGCCGGAGCCGCCGGAGTGGCCGAGGTCGTTTCGGGCTTCACTGCCGGGAGGTCACCAATCCGGTAGTCCATCGTGGTCTCCGGCAGACCCTTCGTCGGGGACTTGCGGAAGCGCAACGGCGCGGGAGCACCTTCGACGGTCCGCTGACGGCAGTACGACACAACCTGAGTCATGTACTGATTGAGCTCTTCCTTGCTGTCGAATTCGGCCCTCATCCGGCCGTTGGGGTTGGCCTTGAGCGCGGCATAGATCTCTTCAACCTCGGCGATGACGTCGGCGGGGATCTCGGCGGCAGGGATGGTGGCAACGGAACCGTTGTCTCCGGCGGTGGGAACGTAGCTGACTTTGCGTGCCATGGTGGCCTCTTTCGGGTAGTTGGGTTGTGTGGGAGCGGATCGCGGGCGGCTGCTCCGCTCCCACCTGTCTACCCTCTCATCGCGCGGCCATTCCGTCAACTCTTATTGAGGGGTGATGGTGGCAATCACTCGTTGCGCGGGGATCTCCACCCGTTGTGAGGGGATGTCGACCTGGATACCAACCGGAAGTTGACCCCCGCCGTTGGCATGCGCGGCGGCAATCCTCTTTTCCAGGATCATTTCATCGAGCACGGCGAACCATGCTCCGTTGACGTCGGACCCGGCTCCGCCGGTCAGCAGGACCGAAACCCAATAGGCAGTCTTGGGCCCGTAGCCGCCGTCGATCACCAAGGGGTGTTCGGTCAGCCGGGGGTCATCGCCGATGAGATAGACCATTTTGCGTTGTAGGTTCAGCACGCTGTCATTCGGTGCGGTAGCTGACCCCATCCCGAGGGTTGCCCTCATGTCGTCTCCTACTCCTGTGAGCCATGGCGCAGTGTTGTCGTCTTGCGACGCCAACCCTGAAAAGTGGATGTGATCCGGGTGCGGGTCATCGCTGTTGTCGTGCTTGACCCAGTTGGTTGTCCGCGACCACTGGTCGTTCAAAAAGTTGATGTACCAGAGTCGAGCCTTGTCCAGTTCATTGGCGAGGATCTCGCCAACCAGCGCGGAGCCTTGTGTTTTGGTGAACGCTGTCCCGAGCATGACGTCTATCGCCCGATGTTCCGGGATGGTGTCCGGGTCGGTTTGCGCGGACAGCGATCCGGCCGTGTCGTCCTCATTGTGGTCGGAGATCCGTAGCTTGTGGGCATCGTCTCCTACCCCGTAGATGACCACACCGGGGTAGCGGGCTTTCAGTTCATCGGTCAGCTTTTGCATGCTCCTTGACCGCATTTGACGCTCTCCCTTCTTTAAAGATCGACTCATACTTTCGGCTCGCGCCGGCTTGACCAAAAGGATGAGTTGATCAACTCTCGTCGGCAGGCCAGTAACCGCCCCGCTTCTTCGCCACGGGTGGCGCGGGCGGGGTCGGCGGAGCCGGGGGCGGAGGTGTTGGCGGGGTCGGCGGCGTGGGCGGAGGTGTTGGCGGGGTCGGCGGCGTGGGCGGAGGTGTTGGCGGGGTCGGCGGCGTGGTTACGTGCTTGTGCACCGCCCGCAACATTGCCCGGTCTTTGTCGCCCTTCACGATGGCAAAGGCTGCGGCTATCTCCGCCTTCGCCTCAGCGGTCAGTTCGTCGGCCATCAGTCTTCATCCTCATCCCATTGCGGATCGTTCTCGATCTCGTGCAACAGCTTGATTTGACGGTCCGCTTTCTCCTCCGCGTCGGGCGGCTCATGCGTCGCCTTGACCTCGTTGGTTTCCGAGTTGACGACCAACCAATTTTCGCCGTCTTTACGCTTCTCGTATGGCATCAGCTTTTCTCCTCATCGCGTTCCGTAGGTATTTCCAGCGGGGGCGGCTGAATGACGCTTGCCGCCATTTCGATCACCTTGGCCTCAGCCAAAGCCGAACCAGGGGTCATCAACGCCAACAGGCTGGCCGTGGTTTTGGCCTGCTCAGTCTGCGCCTTGGCACTGTCTGAAATCATTTGCATCAAACGGGAAGTGTTCCCGTTCGTCTGCTCTTTCACTGCCTGCTGTTGCCCCAACGACAGACCGAGCCCGGCCAGTATCGCGACACCAACCGAGATCAATGCAGCAGAATCATGGCCGGTGACCGACAAGACGACGATGGCCGTGAGGAACACCACAATCACTATGGTGACGTGAGTTGCCGTAAATTTGCCCATCAATTTGGGTCCACCTCTCGTATTGCCACGGTCATCAAGTCGTCTACCGATCGGTTCAAAGTTCCCGCCGCGTTGATTCTGCGCCACCGGGTCTGCACCGTGTAAGCGCCATTGGCCAATCCTCCGGCAACCCGGACGACTCCGCTCACCTGCTTACGCGAACCGAGTGAGCCATTGTTCACCGGGGCACTGCACACCGCGTAGTCCACACCGTTGATACGCACCCCGAATTCCGGCCCGGCCTCGGCGACGGTGCTGTAGAACTGGCAATGCATTTGCACTTCAATCGCGGTGACGTCAAACCGTTTGTTGAAGCTGACCGAGGCATTGCCGCCTGCCGCGTTGAGCATGTTCGCGAACGCTCCCGATGTGCTCGTGTCGTTCGGGTTAGGACCGTATTCGTTGATGTACTTGTGTTGCCCGGCTATCGCATCCGTGTTGATAGAGACGCTGTTGCCGACATTCGCGGTCATACTGATGCCGTTGCCAGCTATCAGGCTCATGTTGTTGGCCGAATTCAGGCCGATTCCGCCGGTCGACGCTGCACGGTTGGCGATGGTGATGTCGTCGTACAGAGCGTCAAGAACGGTCGTCACCCCCGCGCCCTGGGTGATGGTGGTCAATCCGGCGGGACGTCCGGCGGAGTACTCTCGTACCGCGCCGTTCTGAACCATTCCATAGACGAGTACAGCGGCCACGCTGGCCGCGTTGTCGACGATGCCGATGAATTCATACAGGTCGTCCAATGGCGGGATGGTGTCACGGCCGAACCACACGATGGCGGCGGCAAATCCGGTGGGGCCGATGCCGTGAGCATTGAACACGTACGTGTCCAACGGCGGAGGCAATGCCGGTCCAATCAAGATGCGCGGTTCCCCGGCCACTCCCGTGGACGGAACCTGTAGCGAGAGTATGGGACGCTTGAACGTCGTCCCGAGCGAATCGCGTAAATCCGGCGGAAGCTGTTGCTCAGACATCTTTCAACCCCGTTACTGTCAATGTGGCTTGAACCCCAGCATCCCCGCCAGACCATACGGCCCAGACGTATTGCCCGGTTCGGAGCTGGTCGGCGGAGCATGCCCCGGACGCGTCCCCAGTGGACGCTTGAACGGAATGGTCCCGGAAGTATTGAGCTGTGGCGGCTGTACCCACGAAGATGTCGCATTGCGATTGTTTCGTAGGTGACGTCTGCGTTCCGGGAAACGTGGTCTTTACCGTCACATTGGACGGGTACCACGTTTCCCGCGCGGTCAACGGTCCGACCTTGGCCGTTCCTCCGCCACTGCCGTCAAGTCGTATGACGGCAGATTCATTCAACGTCACCCGGGGCATCAGCAGTATTCCTTGGTTACCGTTACCCGGCTGATAAAAGCCTCCGAGTTGATCCACCAAGCGTCCGGACCGTAGAAGATGTATTCAATCGCCCCGTTGGGTAGCAGGCGGCCCGGTCCCGGGTTGGCAGTCGTGGAAGGGTTTGGCGAAGTCGTGGGAACGTCTTTCATGAGAACCACGGCGGCGTCAATGACCTGAATCACCATTCGCAAACGGTTGGGCTCATATTCGGCAATCTGAACCCTTCGCGTGTTGGGGTCGGTGACCACTCCTGCCGGATCGACGACGTAAGTCTTTACGGTCGTGTTGGTGACACGGGGCGGCTTTGCGGCCTCGGCCCAGTTCTTGATACTGACATCGAATGTGGGAATGTCGGGTGTGCTTTCAGGCGTGGTCATACGCGGGTCGCCACCTTCACTACTTTCGTTATGGCATTGTCAACGCCAGACAGTTTGGCTACTCCCACGCCGATGAGGACAAGACCTAGGAGAATTTCTGCGATTCTGATGAACCATCCGCCAAGGTTTATGTTCCCAAGGGGATCGGTGATTTTGGAGAACGTTCCGCCCGTGGCCACATCGGCTCCGGTGGAGAGAGCATTTTCCACGTTGCCGACCAATCCGGTCGGCGCTTTCCAATCGGGGTGTGCCGCCTTGTTGGCGGTGTAATACGCCAACGCGTCATCTTTCGTCTTGAACGGTCCGTGCCATCCCAACCCCATCGCCCGCATGACCGATGACTGAACGGACAGCAGTTGCATGACCGCTCCGGTCAGATGGTTGTAATTCCAGTCCGTCACTTCGGCCATCACGTGTACCTCGCCATTCTGACGATTGGCTTGCTTTCCCCATCGATTGAGGAGATGACGGTTCCCTTTTTGGGATTGGGTGCGTGAACCATCATCGTGTTGGAAACAGCAATTCCCATGTGGCCGGTGAAGTCTTTCTGGTACACGATGATGTCACCGGCTTGAACGTCCGCACGGCTCACCTTGCTGATTCCGGGCCACACAGCCCATTGGAACGTCGTCGGACCGTGGTTGCTTCCCGTCCACCGTCCAGCGGCATATCCGGGAATTGGTAAGCCGAACTTGACGGCACATATGTAATTGACGAATGAGGAGCAGTCCCAGTAACCGCTACCGTCAAGCCCGGGCGCACCCGCGTACCGATACGGGTGTCCCAACCATTTCACACCCTCGGCGGCAATCGCGGCCCCTTCCGGGGACGTCCCTGCGACCACTCCACGGGCCGCGCCCTTGACCAATCCGTCATCAACCGTCAAGGGAGTCACTGTGCCGCCGGACGGCTTTCCGCCTTGGATGATGTCGCCTATGGTGGCGAGCACTGACCACCCCTTGACGCCGGACCACACAAACAGTGCTCCAACGGCAACAGCAGTCAATGCCCGACCATTCAGCTCCGCCATTTCAGCCTGTCTCGCCCTGGTACGGGAACGGGATGATGTTCTCCGCCGGTTCGTAGGCCGTGTCCGGGTTGGGGTTCTGGAGCTGGCCGGACATCGGATCGGCCATGATACCGTGCCGGTAGGCCAATTCCATGGCGATGATGGTTCCGCCGCCGAGAATGCCGATGTTCGCGTCCTTTGTCACCAGAACGAGTCCGGCGACCAGAGTGAGCGCCATCCATCCGGCCTTGCGCTTGGACGTGGCCATTGCCGGGTGATTGGCGTCAGTCGCCTGCGCCAGCGACACAGGGCCGACGCTGAGCTGATACACGCCGTAGACCGCAACGACCGTGGCGACTCCGGCAGTCACGGACGCTTCCGGTTTGAGAATTGACTTCCAAGTCACTTTTCTACCTCACTTGATTTTGTAGGGCATTCCTCGCTTGGCCGTTACCGTGCCGTTGCTGGGGTACTTGTCTGGGTTCAACGCTGCCAATTGCGCCAGTGTCAAACCCACCGATGCGGCCGCCGCTGTCAGATTCGCACCCGCACCAATGCTCAGCGTTCCGTCCGGATTGATGTACGGATTCACGTACGGCGCGGGTGTTGGCGTTGGAGTCGGCGTTGAGCTAGTCGGGTTTGCCGTGTTGATGGAAGGCGGATAGCCATTCGGTCCCGCGACAGGTGCGGCACCGTTGAACGCGATCGCCTGCTCTATCAACGACCGCGTTGTGGTATTGTCGCCTACCGGTTGCCCGGCAATGTATTTGCCCAAGGCCACCGACAATGCCGACGCATCTTCGATGATGCCGGAATTGGTCATTCCCGCGATTGTCGACTGAACCCACTGCGCATTGTTGGTGAAACCCGCTCCCGGGGTGGGCTCCGACGTTCCTCCTCCGCCACCTCCGCCGGAGCCGCCCACGGCTCCAATGGTGGAACCTTGGGCGGCCATTGCCGCCAAGTCTTCCGGCGTGCCGTAGACGTAGCCGGTCGCTGGATTGATTTCCCCATCCACGGCAGGTGTTGCGGTGTCCTGTTGCTTTCCCCGGTAGTACATGACGGCGACCAGTATCAGGGCACCGCCGCCCACGGCTACGGCCAGCTTTTTGGGCACCGCACCTATCGGGGTGTTGAAATTCCCTTCTAGCACGCCCATGTCAGTACCACTCCACTACCGGCGAACCTGATTGATCCCATTCGAGTTGGGGGGCCAGATTCACTGCCGGAGGAGGGGTGTATTCGCTTGGAACGTTTTGGAGGATTGCACCGTCAATGCTGAATGTCGCTCCGAGGTCATCACCGTGGAACGGCGATGACACTCCGACTGCCGGGCGTGCCGGGCCGGGAAGTGACTTCACCAACGGGCGTCCGCCGGGACGCATCCAGTAGTAGTTTCCGGGAATCGAACCGGTGGCCCAACGCCGGAACATGTGAGCCGTGTCGAAACCGTACTCATTCTGCCGTGCCATTGACTGGGTGCGGTCACGCGTGCCCCACATGAATCCTGACGACAGCATCTGTTTCGGAAGTGTCGTCAGTTCCGTGTGTCCGGGGTTCAGTTGGTCGAACGACGTCCAGCTGTCATTGAGCGCTTCACCCATGTGCGAGTGAAGCGACCTGTAACCGGCGTGCGTCTTGATTCCGTGGATGGCGTAGGACTGTTGCAACTGGATGCCGATGTCATCCGGTCCTTCGCTGGGAACCGGTCCCGATGCGATCCCTTTCGGGAATGGTCCGGCACGCCGTGACGGCGTCTGATCCATGTACGGATCTTCGGACGGCCATCCCGCCGGTTCGTAGAACCATCCCTCATCACTCAGTAGCTGATTCTCCGGCCCGTACGGGCCGTGGGAGCCCGTTTGCCCGGAGGCCGACTGATAGGGGTAGGGCGGCCCTCCCGTTGGCCCTGTGTTGTGCCTAGGGTTGGCCGGTGACCCCTGTCGTTGCTCTGGTGAAGCCTGAGACTCGGCAATGGGATCGTATTGGACTTGGTAACCGGCTAGACCGGTCAGTCCGGTCAATTTAGCCATTAGTTGCCGCCCTTACCACCCGTTGTCACGTCAACGACTGAACCGGCGATCAATGACCGTGCACCGGTCGCGAACTTGTAGAAGCCGTTCGGATTGGTGAACACGAGATAACCCGCGCCCAACCCAATCAGTCCCAGCATCCACTTTTGAAGAAGACTCATTTCAACCCCAATAGTTTGTTGGCGTTTTCGATGGGGGAAGGCGCATTTCCCATGGGACGGATCAGCACCGCGAGCAATGCCAGTATCGCCAGCCCTTTCCCTAGCGGGGGTGATATTTGCTCCATCCCCGCTAGGGCCAAGGCTGCGATAGCCGTCGCCGGAACAATGCGCCAGTTGAAGTCGACCCACAACGGCTTGTGTGCCGCCGCCGGAGCGAAGATGGCCTCATTGGCAGCGACAATTCCCGCCGCCGCAAGGACAAAGCCCGTTGACGCTGCCATTGCCGGGCCTCTAGACGGTGGGAAGCTTGTTGGCGAACGGAACCTTGGAGCGGATCGTTCCGGCCAGCATGAGAGTCACCACGGCTGTGATGACAACGGCAATGACGGTCTTCTTGTCCATTACTGGTCACCTTTCACGATGTTTTCCACGGGGACGACGTTGACGATGAGGAACACCTTGTCGTCAATTCGCCAGTGACCGAAGTGGGCACCAGCTCCGGCCGAACCGGGAAGGTCCGACTCCTTCACCCGGATCACTTCACCGTTGGCGAGCCACACGTAGAAGTGCGGGTCGACCACGGGAGCCGTTTCGGTCTTCGGCATGGATTGCGTGGCCGTTTCCGGCTCATCGGAAACCAACGCCTTGGGGATCGCCCGGACCTGGCCGCCGATGCGAACGTATTCGTAGTCCCCGGAGTTGAACTCCTCCGGGTCCGCCGCGAGCACCGGCTGAACCGGCGGCAATTCGCGGATTTCTTCGGTCTGGTCGGTCATTTCACGCACCACTTCCGGAGATCAGGGCGTACCGGTTCTTGCTCGGCGTCGCCAGCCAATTGGTAAGGGCGAACAGAGTCGTTGCCGCACCAAACGTTCCCGTCAGCCGGATCAGAGAGTTGACTTGCGTGTCCAGATAGCGGAACCGCAACTCGTCGCCGGGGTGACTGGTCAAATCCTGTGTGAACCACACGGGGTACACGCCGGTTTCCCGGCCCTGCGCCGTGTCGACGGCCGGAACCGTTGCGCCCAGAGATGACAGGGCAAATGCCCGGGACATCTTGGAAATCCACAGGTTCTTCGACCGGGTGAAGTAGTTCACGTTGCCCAGCAACAGGGTCGCCGGGTCCGGCCAGTTGGTGTCCGCCGTCGCCCGGGTGGAGTTGCCCGTGTCCCGGCCGTAGTAGATGATGTTGCGGATGGGGAAGCCGACGCCGTTGGTGAGGTCGTACTTGGCATTGCCCGCCGGGAGCGCCTGGTTTTCCGACTTCCAATACTGAAGTGAGCCGGGAAGCGGGGGCGTTTGGGCGAACGGGCGGCCATTCGGGGCGGCCATTGCCGGTTCCGTGTAGGAGTCCGGGAAACCACGGACCCGAAGCGATCCCAGGGTGGTCGGCGCAACCGTGTAGGTCTGCGCCGAAGAGTCCATCCACAGCTCGACTTTCCAACCGGGCTTGCTCTCGTTCTGGACCACTCCGAGGCCATCGCGGGCGACGACTTCAAAGGGAAGATACAGAATGAAGTGGAAGCTTCCGCCCGCGCCGACCGCGCCGGTCGTCTGGGAGAAAGTGATGTCGGCCCGGGGGTCGCCGACGTCGAAGTAGCCGCCGAGCTTATTGACGACCAGCCATTCGTAGCCGGTGAGGGTGACAACTTGCTCGCCACCCAAGTCATACAGGGTGACCTTTTGCACGCCGGAGAATCCCCCGGCCGTTGGGTCGCCGTTGAACGCCACTGCGGCGGCATTGCCTGCCGTCGTCATGGCGAAGTCGAACCACAGACCACGGAGCCATCCCGTCGGGGAGATGTTCCACAGCGGCATTTGCACCGGGGTCGCGAGTTGGGTCACGGAGTTGTCGTAATCCTGGGTACCGGACTCGTACACGCCGACCGGGAACGGATACGGCCGAGGAGGGGGCGGAGCGTTGCCCTTCGCGGGTGTCGCCGTTCCCTGTTTCGGTTGGGTCATTTTCATACCTCCCAAGGCATGAGCAGGTTTTGTATGACACCCCGGCCTTGTGCAAGGAGGTCTTCGACGTTCAATCGTTTGATGACGTCTGGGCCGCCGTGCTTGTGGTCGGGGTCGGTCAATCTCATTCCTTTGTCATACAGGCTTCGTGCGGTCGACAGCATTACCTCGGCCTCACACGCGTTGATGGACGAAGGACTGATTTTGATGTAGGTGTACCACTGTTCGTTGTGGTGTTGGTGCTTGACGGCATCCAGTTTGCTGTCATAGACAGTCCGGTCGCTTCTACCGTCATTGAGCGCACACGCGATCCATTTGCCGATGCTTCCGTACGGGTCCGCGATCCGGTGAAGGTTGTAGTCATCGCAAACCCGTTTGGCGGCATCGGTGTGGTGGAACGCTTTCAGTCGGCACCACGGCTCGTGCTCGCTCACGCGGACACCCCCCGCCTAGTACTTTCGGCTCGCGCCGGCGTGACCAAAAGGATGAGGTTACGGATCTTGGAACGGGCGCCCCGCGGATTGATGATCATGGTTTCGCCTCCACGATGCACATCCATCCTTCGACCTTGTGGACGTAGAGGAACTGGAAATGATCCAAGGTGGGGATCACCTTCTTTGCCAATGTCCCGTTCTCTCCGAGGATTTCCACGTATCGCCGGAGCATCCTCTCGTCTCCGCCTTTGGTAAAGAACAGATGAGTTGCTTGTTCATATCCCCAGACAGTTGTCCTTCCCGAGTCGGTGGGCTTCTGAACGAAAATCCAGAGTCCCAGATCCATTGCCCCGGCCATGGCGAGGATTGTCACCATGGGCTTATCCAAGCCCATGATCTTCGCCTTGACCATGGTGTCATCCATGACCAGCATTCCGCCCTTGTTCTTGGCCGACGCTCCGGCCGAATACCGGTCCATCAAAAGTCGTTCCGTGACCTCGGCGCAGCGTTGCATGTCCTCGTGCAGATTGCCGAACGGTGGCCAGATCACATAGCCGGAAGGCTTGCGGCCACCCATCATTTCCGCCAATTTCGGGGACGGCGGCCAGTCGTCGACGAAGCGGAAGTCGAGTTGTTTACCCCGCAACCGGGTCACCGGATCGGAAGGTTTCGACACTGCCAGATATGCCGGGAATTCGGGCGTGGCCTCATATTCCAGCAAATCAAAGGCGAGGGTGGTCTTTCCGTGGGTCGACGGGCCGCCGAACACGACGTGTTCCCCTTTCTTGTAGGGGAAGTAGTCACGACAGAATGCTCTCCGCTGGATCACCGTTATACCGTCCGGGCGGACGTACGATGCCATGTCACTGCGGAAAACCGGGGTTGTCACGACGTCGCCGTGCCATTCGGTGACTGGGCCTCGGATGCGGGGGTCATCATTTCCGCATACGCCTGCGCCGCCGCATTGGCGTCTCTGACGGCCTGTTGCTGCGCTTGCATGGCCTCGGCTTGCATCCGCATCAGTTCCGCCTTCATTTGGGCCTCTAGAACCTCCGGCGGGACGATGCCCTGGCCGATTGCCTTGGCAGGGTCGATCACCTTGTGGTTGGCGAGGATTTGCATCACGAACGGCATTGCGGCGGCAATCAGGGCACCGTACGGGCCAACCTTGATGATGAAGTCCAAAGGTTGCGCAACCGAGTCGTTGTCATCGGCGATGTTGGCGATCTCTTTGGCCACCGGCGGGAAATGCTGGCCGATGGTCATCGCGTCGGCGTGCAGCCCGGCCATGAGGCAGATGCCCTGGCCTAGTTGGGCCAATCCGAGCAATCCCTCAAATCGCTGTTGATTCAGTGATTTCCCCGGCGTCACGTCCGGCGCTGGTGTCGCTTTAGCCGCTGTGGCCTTTGCCGTCGTTCGCTTGGCCGGTGGTGCCTTCGCGGCCGACATGTCAATTGCCATTGGAGGCCACCACCAATGCCGCCGACGCCACGAGAAGGGCGAGTAGGGCGAGCAGGCTCACAGTCACAAGGATTTTCGTGACATCCTGCGAAACCTGATCGAGTTGGTGGGGGATTGCTCGGAATTGCTGAATCTGGTCGGTCAATTTCATGGCTACTCTTTCGGGTTAGTGGGGCATGGAACTATCGAGCGAAAGACCGCTGAAACTTCCTCAGCCGCCGAGGGAGGAAGCGCCATTATCAGCAGTGAAATTCCCGACCATTCCATGCCCCGGCTTTCGTTTGGCGGTTAGCAGTACACGCGTCCTGTTTGGGCATTTGACTCAGCGCATGACGCACCTCCGGCAGTGATCCTTAGCAGTACGAGCGTACCACAAAAGCGCTCTGACCAGTACGTCTGTTATGTTGCCGGACAGTACGCGTGTAATGCTTAGGTCAATGGTTAGGTCATTACAAAATTTGACTAACATTTGTGACCTGATAGGCTAAGCACATATGTCCGGCCGGAAGACACGTTCCTCCCAGAATGACCCGGCCGGACCCCCCAAATGAAAGGAAAGCCAGCCATGGCAAAGCGAACCGCAGTCATCAATCCCGAGGAAATGGCCGATGAGGTCATGCCGGACACCTCCCTTGTCTCGGCTGCTCCGGATGACTGGGAGTTTGAGACCATCATCGAAGAGTCCCCCACTCACGTTGTGTTCGACACCGAAGGGGACGTGTTCGTCGGTCAGTACGTGGATCGGGTCACCATCGAACCCGAGTCGGGCAAAGACCCGTTCGATCTGTTCCGGTTCCGTGGCCGCGACGGCGAGCTGTACGCGGTCAACCCGTCCGGAAAGCTGGACAAGGGAATGAGCGCGGTCAAGGCCGGGGATTGGGTCCGGCTCACCCTGATCAAGTTCATTCCTTCCACGAAGGGCAACCCCTTCAAAGACTTCCGCGTCGAGGTCAAAAAGAACTGATGCAACTCCGCCGACCAAAGACCCGGAACCCTGGGAGTCCGTCAGACTCCCAGGGTTCCTTTGTCGGGCGTCCGATGAAAAGACCCCATTGGCTCATGGATTGGATAGCCAACAAGGGCAAGTACGTGCAATTGGCTTGCGGGCACAAGGTCGATTTGAAATGGCACGGCCAGACGACCTTAGAGGGCTTGGGCGACAAAGCAAACGAAGTTCTGACCAACTGTGACAGGTGTGGGACGTTCTCTGCCATTGAGCGCGGACTGTCATGGAATGAATTCAAGGGGATACCTACCGCCGTAATGCCGGAGGAACCACTGTTTTAGGGCGGCAACATGGCACGCAAAGGTTGGGATGCGCTCAAGCCGGGTTATCGGCAACGTATCGTCAACGCCGGACTCACCCGGGCCGACTATGAGGCCGGAGGGTCGCTGAAAAAGGCCCGAGGTCACGAGAACACCCCGGAAAGACCTAGTTCCTACAACCCGTCCAAGTACCAGAAATACAACGCCGAACGTAAGCGTTTGATCGGATTGGTTGAGCAACGCAAAGAGCAGTTGTTCGGGGATCGGCTTCGCTGGAATAAGCAGCGGTCTGACCGGGCTATCCGGGAAAAGCCGCCGAGCATGAAAAATCTACGATGGGCGCTCACCGCCGATGAGCAGGAGATCATAGATGCGATTCGTGAAGACCCCGAAGCGTTCCGTTTCCTCATGTACCACTAGAGGATGGTCCGGCCGGTCTCACCATGCCCAAAAATCGTCAACGCCGATTGAGTTTGTCGGCGTCGACGGGGAAGGAATGACAGTCAATGGAGAACACAGATATGTCCTCTTGGGGGTCGGAGAATCTCAGATTGCCAACCGATCCGGACTTTCCTGGGATGACTGTTTTCGTCATCTCTATAGCCAGCACCGGCCAGGTATTGGCTACGTCGGGTTTTTCCTCGGCTATGACTTCACGCAAATGTTCCGGACTCTGCCGGAAGACAAGGCATGGATGCTTCTCACTTCTGAGGGACGTGCCCTTAGGAAACATCGGATTGAGGGAAAGTCTCCCCATCCCGTCCAGAGTGACGGATGGCAATTTGACATTCTCGCCAACAAACGGCTCCGCATCCGGCCGAAGCGCTGCGATTGTGAAGTAGCCACGTGTGAATGCAAGCCTAAAGCGCCGTGGATGTACGTGTGCGACGTCGGCTCATTCTTCCAATCTTCCTTTCTGACGGTGATTGACCCGAAAGGTTGGGCCGAGGGCACGGCCGTGGTCACTCCAGAGGAATTCGCACTCATCAAGGCGGGAAAAGAGAAACGCAGTACGGCCGTACTAGACGAAGACATGAGGATGTATAACCGGTTGGAGAATACGGTTCTTGCCCGGGTCATGAATACCCTAGACGTCGGATTCCATCAAATCGGGGTACACCTACCACCGTCGAAATGGTTCGGACCCGGCCAAGCGGCGCAAGCATGGCTCAAGAATGAAAAGGTGCCCAACCGGTTGACCCTTGAACCTGTCATCCCTCAATGGTTCCTTGAAGCCGCCCGAATGAGCTATTTCGGGGGATGGTTTGAACTGTTCATGCACGGCATCATTCCAGAGGAGTCACACGAGAATGACCTCAACTCTGCCTACCCGTCCATCATTGCCACCCTCCCCTGTCTATTGCACGGCAAGTACACCCGGGGCACCGGGCTGCCTGTTACAAAGGCCGGGGATCTCTGTCTTGTCTACGGAAACGTCTGGTCCCCTGGAAGTCCTGACGGCTCAAGGAATCAGCACATCGGGGCAATGCTCCACCGCGATTCTCAGGGCCGGATATTGCGTCCCACGGCCACACAGGGATGGTTTTGGTGGGATGAGTTGCAAGCCGCCCAACGGGCCGGACTCGTCAAGCGACTCGACAACCGGGGAAAGCAGCAGATCACTCAATGGGTGAACTATGAGCCGTGCGACTGTAAACCGCCGATGCGTGGAGTTGCCGGGCTCTACCAGAAACGACTTGATGTCGGAAAGACGTCACCGTTGGGGAAAGCGGCAAAGACTGTCTACAACTCCGATTATGGCAAGTTCGCCCAATCGATTGGTGACCCGATGTTCGGCAATCCCGTCTACGCGTCCCGGATCACCGCCGGTTGCCGCATCCAGCTGTTGAATGCCATCGCCACCCATCCCGGGGGAATGGCCGCTGTCGCCATGGTGGCCACCGATGCTATCTACTTCCTCACCCCCCATCCGAGTCTGCCTGTGTCCGACAAGTTGGGGGAATGGGATCACAAGGTTCGCCGTAACCTGACCTTGTTCAAGCCGGGCGTGTATTGGGACGATGACACCCGCGACCGGATCGCCCGCAACGAGAGCCCACACTTCAAAGCACGCGGCTTTCAAGCCGCCGACTTCATTTCCAGCTTGACAAGAATTGACGCCGAATACCGCCGTTGGGATAGCGGAGGATCATCGCCGGAGGCGTGGCCATCCGTGTCGTTCGCACCGAAGTTCGCGATGACGACCGCGCTACAGGCGTTGCGCCGCCGACGCTGGGATGACGCGGGGGTGGTGGCGACGGAGCCTAAGCCGGTGGTGCAGGATTCTGACCCGTCAGCCAAACGCGCCGGGGTCTACCGTGACATATATGACGGGCGTACTGTTTACCGTTCTAGTCCGCACAACGGTCTCCGATACGTTGACGGGGGTGTGGAGTGGGTGCCATCCCACCCGTATGAGAAAAGGTTCGGCATGGATGACCCGTGGTCGCTAGAATCGAAGGAACACTTTGGGATCACCGAGGACGGGACCGTGTCGGACATCCTCGCATGGATTTTGACAGGAGAGTAACCGCCAATGAAACGCATATTCGAATACGAGATCCATCTGATCGATGGTGAAGTCGTCCATTTGGACGGGGACAATCCCAAGCTAGGCGAGTATCTAGGTGAAAGTACAATGACCTTTGTTCGCCAGATCGAAGTCTTAAGCGAATGGATCCGAGACGACTCAGGTGACGCGTTGAAAGGATCCACCAATGAGACTCACTAACCGTAGTCGCTTTGACTACACGATCCGGATTGACCCGGTAACGCTGGAAACCCGCTTCGATCCATGGGGGACCATGCACGCGTTCTTCTCCGCGCTAGAAGTTACCGGGATTGTCTTCGAAGTTCAGGGCGATTCTGTCTGCGAAACCTTTTACAATCTGGTGGAAGACGCCAAGAAAGAGCTGCGCTACCCGACTCCGATTCGCGTGAAAGGAGAACTGCTCACGTTAAAAACACGGAACGGGACGCGTACCCGGGCGAAGATCGAGCAATGGGAGTTGCAATGATTCGCATCCTGCCTATCTGGTGGCGAGTAGCCAAACGACTCAAACTGCAAAGTCGACTGACCACTTTCTTAAAGAGGTTCCGATGAAGCTAAAATGGGGGATCGCCATTCAGGCCGTACCGCTGTCGCACATCCCTTACCGCAATTGGCCGTTGTGCATCTTCTGTCATGAGGTGCGCATGTTCAACTGGCACCGTTGCCCTAAATAAAGAGCTCCCGGCTTGAATAGCCGGGCGAATAGAGGGAAGGGCCGAGTCATTGGACCGGCCCTTTCTGTGTGACATAAAAAGCTTGGAATTCGCTATTCAATTAGATTGCAAATGGCTTAGCAATGAGCTAGAATAGTAATTAGAAAGAGCGGTACATTGAAAACTAAAAAGCGGAAGATCACACAGGAGAAACCATAGGGGCGTCTTGGACAGCAAGCCAAGCGCAAGCCGGAACCGGGTTGGATCAAAGAACTGAATGTTGAAGAAAACGCCGGAAATGCCGACGTTACCTTGAGCAATCAGCTCAAAAGGAAAACCGCCGAAAGGAACCGCAATGAACAAGGTCAGCATGATGAAGGGCATCACCAAGCTCTACTTCGCCGGAGCACTCACCGGCTCATTCATCCACATCGTGACCTCAGCTCACAAGCTCGGCGGGGAAGGGATCGAAGCCTACGCAACACCATTCATGATCGACGGAATTGCGGTCATGGGAATGGTCATGCGGAGCGACGACTTCTCCAAGCGCACAAACAAGATCGGGTTCCGAGTACAATGCGTCACCGGCGCAATGAGCCTCGGAATGAACGTCTACGCCGCACACAGTCTCTTCGGAGTGCTGTTCGGAATCGCGATTGTCGGATTGTTCGTCTTCGCCGAATGGCTAAACGATCAAATCGAAAGCCGCGAGGTCGACAGCGTGAATGAAGCTGAAAGGCTCGTGCGAGAGGCTAGCGCATTCCTGGCCAACTGTAGCCACCCGACAACGTGCAGCACAGCCGACCAGTGTGAGAGCAAGAACAAGGCTGCTAAGACCAGGGCAAAGAAAGCCCGGATCGCAAAGCAGCAGGTCAAGGTGTTGGAAGGAATGATCGCGGGGTAGAGCGAAAAATGAGCCGGGCATCCACATGGATGCCCGGCAAATTTTTGTCTCTAAATATTTGACCGAAAGGATGACCCGAATGACCCGAACGGTTGGAATGAGACGAAAGAGGGATAGAGAAAACAGGATGTTCGAATGACGCCCCCGTGGAGGACCCCC
>Ga0065707_10082265_pt1 | contig 17909 bp, 15 predicted proteins | sample SwiRhicommuniRL3_FD_59094 | JGI IMG/M metagenome (GOLD analysis project Ga0065707, IMG submission 59094) | Switchgrass rhizosphere bacterial communities from Rose Lake, Michigan, USA - RL3 v2 (version 2) | ecosystem: Host-associated > Plants > Roots > Rhizosphere > Soil | place: East Lansing...
GACGTGTCGGGATCGATGCAGACTCCCGACAAGCTGCCGCTGCTCAAGAACGCGTTCCGCCTGTTGACGGATCAATTGAGCGAGCGCGACCGTGTGGCGATGGTGGTGTATGCAGGCAGCACCGGTGTCGTGCTCGAACCCACTTCGGGCAAGGACAAATACAAGATTCTCGCCGCGCTCGATCGTCTCGAAGCCGGCGGCTCCACCAATGGCGGCGCCGGTATCGAACAGGCGTATGCGCTGGCACGCTCGATGATGATTCCCAACGGCATCAATCGCGTGGTCCTCGCGACCGACGGCGATTTCAATGTGGGCGTCGTCAACTTCGAGGCTCTGATCGATCGCGCCGAACGCGGGCGTTCCTCGGGTATTGCGCTGACGACGCTAGGTTTCGGCACCGGCAACTACAACGACCAGCTGCTGGAACGGCTCGCCGACGCGGGCAACGGCAACTATGCCTACGTCGATAATCTGTCCGAGGCGCGCAAGGTACTGGTGTCCGAGCTGTCGTCGACGTTGTTCACCATCGCCAAGGACGTCAAGATCCAGGTCGAGTTCAATCGCGCCGAAGTGCAGGAATACCGCCTGATCGGCTACGAGAACCGCATGCTGGCGCGTGAGGACTTCAGCAACGACAAGGTCGATGCGGGCGAGATCGGCGCCGGCCATCGGGTAACTGCGTTGTACGAGGTGATCCCTGCGGGCAAGAAGGGGCATGTCGAGCCGCTGCGCTACGGCGAATCCGCGGCAGCCAAAGCGGCAACGGCGAGTACCATGGGCGAACGTACCGCGGGCGAACTGGCTCACGTTCGCTTACGCTACAAGCAACCGTCGTCGGATAGCAGCCAGCTCCTCGAATACCCGATCAACGTGAAATCCGCGGTGACGCTCGCCAAAGCATCGGACGATTTCCGTTTCGCTGCGAGCGTCGCGGCCTTCGGCCAGCTCCTGCGCGGCGGCAAGTACGTAGAGGGATTCGGCTACCAGGATATCGTGTCGCTGGCCAAGGGAGGCTTGAACAAGGATGACGAGGGCTATCGTCGCGAGTTCGTCTCGCTGGTGAAGCTGGCGGATAGTTTGCAGCCGCAGGCGCAGAAACTGAGCGATGCGGGACGTTGAGTAAATCCCCTCCCCCGTGACCAACGGGAATCCCCTGGCGGGAGTCCCGGGGGAGGGAATGAGGCTTGGTGGCCCTCCAGGGTTTATTCTCGAGGCCATGGATTTGGATGACGGAACACTCATGCTGCGCTATCGCGATGGCGATGTGCGCGCATTCGAAGTGCTGTATCAACGGCACAAGGCGCCGTTATACCGTTATCTGCAACGGCTCAGCCGCAGTCCGGAGACCGCCAACGATCTGTTCCAGGAGGTGTGGGGCAAGGTGATCGCCAGCCGCGAACGCTACGAGGTCAAGGCGCAGTTCAATACCTTCCTGTTCCGTATCGCCCATAACTGCGCGATAGACTATTTCCGGCGCGTTGGCGCCACTCGCGCCACCATGACGACGGACATCGATGCGCTAGCCGAGGAATTGCCCGGCTCGGTGTCGGAGCACCCCGAGTCGCAGGCAGCGGCAGCGCAACTGCAGGACGATTTCTCGCAGGCGCTCGATGCGCTGCCGCCGGAACAGCGCAACGCGTTCGTGCTTTACGAAGAGTCGGGCCTGAGCCTGGAAGAGATAGGCAAGGCCAGCGGTGTGAGTATGGAGACGGCCAAGAGCCGCCTGCGCTATGCCGTCGCGAAACTGCGCTCCGCGTTGGGCAAGCATCGCCCGGAGCGGGTCGAGCGCACGCTGCTGAAGCCCATTGCGACGATTCCATCCATCAATCGGCCGGGTGTCGAACTGTGAATCCTTCAGATCACGAGCGCAGCGAGTTGGACGCGGTGGATGACGCCGCGTTGAACGAGTACCTGCGGCGCGATTCCGCCGTGTCGCAGCGCTATCGCGAGCTCGACGCTGCTGCAGTTCCGGCGGCTCTCGATCAGGCGGTGCTGGCGCACGCAAAAGCTGCGGTAGCTGAAAAGAAAGTATCGCGCTGGCACGGAGTGACGCGCTGGAGCGCACCGTTGGCGTTGGCCGCATCGGTGGTGGTCGTAGTATCGATCGTGCTGCAGCCCTCGATGCAGAACGAACTGTCGCGGACCGCGGCGCCCAATGCAGTGCTGCTTCCGAAAGCGATCAGTACTCAACAAGACGTCAGCACAGCAGCTCCCGCGCTGGAGGCGAAGAAGGAAGCATCGCGAGAGGATGCGGCCGCCGAGAAAGCGCCGGTCGTGATCATGCTGCCGGATCGATTGGCCGACACACCGCCCGCAGTCCAGCTGATGGTGCCTGCTCCCGCTCCAATGCCTGCGCCCGAAGCGGCGTCTGAGTCCGAGGAAAAGGCCAAGCAGTCCATTGCCCGATCGCAAGATTCGTCAGGGTTCGTGGAGCGGCGAACACAGCCGCAAGCTATTGCTCCGGCCCAAACCATTGCTCCTGCTGCGCCGTCACCTCCAGCCGAAGCGCCGGCGCCGAACGGCAACCGCGCCGTTGCCAGCCAGGCAATTGCTCCCGCCGCCCCTGCATTCAGCGAGACCAGGGTTACTGCGCGACGTCGTGAGAGCGAACGAGCGAGTGACGATCTCTCGGAAGTCGTCACCACCGGCGTGAAAAGACAGCCGCAGCCGGGCGCCGGCGCCGGACCTCGCGGCACAGTGGTGCCATCGAGTGAAGGGGCCGCTGCGGCAAACCAGTCAGCCGACAAGCCATTCGATAAAGACAAGCCCGACTCGTGGCTCGACTACATTCGCCGCTTGCGTGCACAAGGGGAGGCCAGCCGCGCCGATACGGAATGGAGTCGCTTCCGCAGGCAGTATCCCGACTTCAATGTAAACAAGAACGACGCCGCGCGGCCCGGCCGTCGATGAACCCCGGTCATCGATGAACCAAGTCAGCGGATCGCTGCTCCCGCAGACGAACTTGGGATGGCCGCCCTCGTCATTGCGCGTGCCGATGTTCGTGTTCAGGACATCAGGCCGCCGTCTTCTGCACCGGCTCCTTCCCCGCCGGATAGAACTCCAGCGACGCCGAATTCAGGCAGTGCCGGCGACGGGTCGGCGGTGGGCCATCGTCGAAGACGTGGCCGAGATGGCCATCGCAGCGGGCGCAGCGGATTTCCGTACGGATCATGCCGTGGCTACTATCGCGCAGTTCGCGGACATGATCGGGATCGATGGCCGCATAGAAGCTCGGCCAGCCGGTGCCCGATTCGAACTTCGCATCGGCCATGTACAAAGGCAGTCCGCACAGCCGGCATGCGTAGATGCCGTTCTGCTTGTTGTTCAACAGCGTGCCGCAGAAGGGCGGCTCGGTCCCCTGGTTCAGCAGGATCCTGCGTTCCTCGGGAGTGAGCGACGCCGCGTATTCCTCGCGCTTGCTGGCGCCTAAGGGGCGGATGTCATAGCCGCTGGCCGAAGTGGTTTTCGAACTCATGGAGTGACTCCTGGGGACTGCTCGGGGGGATGCCCTTCAAGATGGGGACGACCTGCCACTCTTCAAAGGCCACGCTGTAACGACCCGCATCGAAGACCGACGCACCTCATCCCTGCTGCCGCAGCCGGCTGTTGCGATACCCATAGCCTGCGTAGATCGAGAATCCAAGCAGGGTCCATATCAGCAGGCGCCACCAGGTATCCGCGGGCAGGAAATAGGTCATGCCGCCGCAGATCACGGCGCCCAGGATGCAAGTCACCGGCGCGAACGGCACCCGGAAGGGCCTCGCTAAAGCGGGCTTGGTGATTCGCAGGATGAGCACGCCGAGGCAGACCACGGCGAAGGCGAGCAGGATGCCGATCGACACGAGCTCGCCGAGTACATCGAGCGGGAACACTCCGGCGATGACCGCAGCGATGCCGACGGTCCAGGCCGTGGCGACATGCGGAGTGCGATAGACCGGATGCACTTTGCTCACTGCCGGCGGCAGCAGCCCATCGGCCGCCATCGACAGCAGGATGCGAGGCTGGCCGAGCAAGGACATGAGCACCACCGAAGTCATGCCCGCGATGGCGCCGAGCTTCACTACGTAGCCCAGCCACATGAGCTGCGGATGGGCATCGAGTGCGACGGCAACGGGAGCCGCGACGTTCAATTGCTGATACGGCACCATGCCGGTCATCACGGCACCCATGCAGACGTACAGCACGGCAGAGATCATCAGTGCCGCGATGATGCCGAGCGGCACGTCCCGCTGCGGATTGCGGGCTTCGCGGGCCGTCGTGGACGCGGCGTCGAAACCGACATATGAGAAAAAGATGATGCCGGCGCCCTGCAGGACGCCGCTCCAGCCGAACTTGCCGAACTCGCCCGTGCTCGGCGGAATGAAAGGATGCCAGTTGGCCGTGTCGATGAAGGCTGCGCCGGCGCCAATGAACAGGACGATGACGACGACCTTGACGGCCACCATGATGGTGTTGGCCGTCGACGATTCGCGCACCCCGACATAGCAGATCCATCCCATGCCCAAGATGAGCAGCACCGCTGGCAGGTTCACGAAGGCGCCCGTCATGGTCAGCCCATGGCCACCGTCTTTGCCGAGAGGCGCGCGCACCAGCGCTTCCGGAAGATGGATCCCCAATTCGCCCAAGATATTGACCATGTATTCGGACCATCCGACCGCGACGGCGGAGGCCGATATCAGGTATTCGAGCGACAGGTTCCATCCCACGATCCACGCGATTGCCTCGCCTACCGTAGCGTAGGCATACGTGTAAGCGCTGCCGGAGACCGGGATCATCGCGGCGAATTCCGCGTAACAGATAGCCGCAAAAGCCGATCCGAGGGCTGAGATCAGCAGGGACAGGACGACAGCGGGACCGGAGTTGTTGGCGGCGACCGTTCCGGTGAACAGGAAAATGCCACTGCCGATGGTGGATCCGAGGCCGATGGCGGTCAGTGCGCGTGCGTTCAGGACCCGGTTGAGCTTGGGCGAAGCTTCCAGCTCCCTGCAGATCGACTCCACCGACCGGACCGCGAACAAACGTTGCAACAGCGTCATGAACACCTCGCAGATCCTTGGGACTCTCTGATCAATTGGTATTTTCAAACATGCCGGCTTCGCTCGACCCGGCATTTCAATCAGTTGCTGCCTTGCTCAAGTCGGGGAAGTCGATACATCAGAGTTTCCTCAGGTAGGCGACAGTCTACAGCCTGCCGTCCGCTCCTTGCCTTATCATCGGCAGACCAATGAACCAGGATCCCGAGATCGCGGGCAGCCCGCCCAAACCTTTTCCCAACTGCTACTGGGTCGAACCCGGCCGCCTGCTTGCGGGTGAATATCCCGGCGGCAGCTCGCGCTCGGATCCGGGCGCGGCGGTCGAAGCGCTGCTGCATGCCCGCGTGTCCTGCTTCATCGACCTCACCCAGCCCAAGGAAATGATCCCGTACGAGAACCTGCTCGAGGATGCGGGCGCGGGGTATCACCGCTTCCCCATCGTCGATCACGGCATCCCGCGTGCTCCTGAAACGCTGACGGCAGTAGTGGCGGCAATCGATGCGGCCTTGGAAGCGGGCCGCTGTGTATACGTGCATTGCCGTGCCGGCATCGGCCGCACTGGCATGGCCGTCGCTGCGTACCTGGTCAGCGGCGGACTGACGCCCGACCAGGCGCTCGAACGGCTGCAGGTGTTGTGGAAACAGAATGCGAGATCGGCGAGCTGGCCCAGGTCGCCGGAGACGAATCAGCAATGGGAGTATGTGCGGCGCTGGCGTGGGACGGGCCCGGTAGCGGCGGCTCCCGTGAGTATCAGCGCAGCCGATCGAATCGAAGGTGCGATGCTGGGCCTGGCGATCGGCGATGCGATCGCCAACGTGATGGCGCAGTCGCGGCTCGATGCGACCCATGCAATCGCCGACATTGCGCGCCGCCCGGTCATCGAGACCGGAGCGCAGACGGCGATGACAGTGGCCGTCGCGGAAAGCCTGCTGGGTCGCAAAGGCCACGATGCGGCGGATCAGTTGACCCGCTATCTACAATGGACCAAGCAGGCCGGCGCAGTAGCGGTGCCGCCTGAACTGAAGCGGGCGCTGGCAACCTGGCAGTGGCGCAAGATGCTCACCGGTTCGCACGATCCGAAAAATCTAGATGCACATACGCTCGCCCGGACCTTGGCCGTGGTGCTGTATTCGATTCGCACTCCGCGGGCGGCGATGGACCTGGTAGTGGACGTTTCTCGCGTCACCCTGCAATCGCCGACCGTGCTGGACCTGTGTCGTGTCTGGGCTGCCATGTTGTTCGATGCTCTCGCGGGGACGCCCAAGCCCATCCTCCTGTCCATGCAACGCGGACCGCAAATGCAACAGTTGCAGCAGCGCATTCTTCGCCCCGAACTGGATGCGGTCATGCGAGGCCAGTGGCAGGAGCAGGCCAGCGGCGACAATGCTCCCTCGACAGTGGCGGCAGCGTTGCTTGCCTTGCAGGGCGCCAAGACATTCTCCTCCGGCATGCCTCGCGCGTTGTCGTCGTCCAGGAATCCCGCCGTGGCCGGAGCGCTGTACGGTGCGATTGCGGGTGCCGTGTTTGGAGTGCGTGCTATTCCGGAAGACTGGCGTCGACGCGTACACGGCGAAGCGGCGTTGCGTGCCCTGGCGCAACGACTGACCGCGTCATGATGCCGACATGGCAGTAGCAAAACGTGGCAAGGCAGCGCGCCGCGAGCCTGCCTGGACGCGACTCAGCGATGCGGAGTTGCTGCAGCAGCGGTTCTGCGATCTACGCTTGACCTTGCGCCATTCCATGGTCGATCGCCATCTGCGCCGCTTGCAGAAGGATCTCCAGCGCCGCGGCATTCGCTTCAAGCCGCATCTGTGGTTGTCGGTCGAATGGTTTTCTCCCGACGGCGTTCCCGGCGTCGCCGTGCCGTTCTATATGGCGCACCCCCGGCTGATGCAGCTGGAGCGTTCGGTGATGAACGAAGTGGAGGGCGGCAATGCCAACTGGCTCACCCGCATCCTGCGCCACGAGACCGGGCACGCGTTGGATAACGCCTTTCGCCTGCGTCGGCGCAAGGAATGGCGGCAGACGTTCGGCAAGGCGTCGCGGCCCTACCCGGATACGTATCGCGCCCGGCCGGCGAGCCGCGATTTCGTTCTGCATCTCGGTCACTGGTATGCGCAGAGCCATCCCACCGAAGACTTCGCGGAAACGTTCGCTGTATGGATGCAGCCGCGTGCAAGGTGGCGGCGCGACTACCAGGACTGGCCGGCGTTGCGAAAACTGGCATATGTCGATCGACTGATGCGCGATCTGCGTGGTGAAAGGCCGGCGGTGGTGAACCAGGAACTCATCGAACCGCTGCGCGAGAACCGGCAGACGCTCGGTGAGCACTATCGACGCAAACTCGCACGCTATGGTTTCGACACGCCCGGAGCCTACGACCTGCGGCTCAAACGCATCTTCGGCAAGGCCAGTGCCGGACGCCGCCGCATGCGGGCGAGCACCTTCGTCCGCCGTGCGCGGCCGCAACTCGAACGATTGCTCATCCGCCGCTCCAGGCTGCATCCCTACCTGGTGTTCCAGGTATTGCGCATGGTGATGCAACGATGTCGTGAACTGGATCTCGTTCTCGACACGTCCCAGCGTGAGGCAAAACGCGCCGTCCTTGGGGTGCTCGAGCGCATCATGATGGATATCCTTCGCCGCGACCGCGAGCGTTACGCTCTATGAAACCATTGCGTGTGCTGGTGCTCATGCACGAAAGCCTGGTGCCGCCGGAGAGCCTCAAGGGGCTGAGCGAAAAAGCGATCGACGAATTTCGCACCGAGTACGACGTAATGGACTGCCTGCGCAAAGCGGGCCACGACGTGCGGGCGCTCGGCCTTCTGGACAATCTCGGCGACCTGCGCAGCGCCATCACCGAGTGGCAGCCCGACGTGGCCTTCAACCTGATGGAAGAGTTCCAGGGCATCGTCACGTACGACCAGCACGTGGTCGCGTTCCTCGAACTGATGAAGCAGCCCTACACGGGGTGCAATCCGCGCGGCATGATGATCTCGCGCGACAAGGCTCTCTCCAAGCAGATTCTCTCGTATCACCGCATCCCGACGCCGGGCTTCGCCTTGTTCCGCAAGGGACAGAGCTACAAGCTGCCGCGCAAATTGAAATTCCCGCTGTTCGTGAAATCGGCGACGGAGGATGCCTCGGTGGGTATCTCGCAGGCCTCGGTGGTCCACGATGCCGACAAGCTCAAGGAGCGCATCGAGTTCATCCATGAGCAGACGAATTCGGATGCGCTGGTGGAAGAATACATCGAAGGCCGTGAACTCTACGTCGGCGTGCTCGGCAACGATCGGCTGCGCACTTTCCCGGTTTGGGAAATGGATTTCGGCACTCTGCCCGACGTGATGGCGAACATCGCGACGCGCAAGGTGAAATGGGATCGCCGCTATCAAAGTAAACACGGCATCCGTACCGGCGCCGCCCAGAACTTGCCAGACGGCTGTGCTGCGTATCTAGATAGGCTCTCGAAGCGCATCTATCGTGCGCTCTATTTGAGCGGCTATGCCCGCATGGACTTCCGCATGCGCCCCGATGGCAGCGTGTTCGTCCTCGAAGCCAACGCCAATCCCAACCTCAGCTACCAGGAAGATTTCGGCGACTCCGCCCAGGCCGCCGGCGTCGACTATCCCGCACTGCTCGAGCAGATCATCCGCCTTGGCTGCAACTACCAGGCAGCGTGGCGCATGGACGAGGTGTGACACCTCCTGCCGGGGACACTCGTCGCTGCCGCGACGAATGCCCCCGCACGTTGAACCGAATCGCGCCGCCGCAACACCTACGTGGCAAACAACTACGAGGGGCGGCCGATGCGGCATTCGGCTTTGATGATCGCAGCGTCCATGGTCGTGGGCGGCGCGTTGAGCGGCTGCGCCGGCAATGGCGACGGACTGGATGAGAACGGCCGGCCGATAGACTCCGGGCCGCTGCCGCTCGCGCCGACATTCGCTTCGATCCAGCAAAATGTATTCACTCCCATCTGTACGCAATGCCATGCAGGAGCATCTGCGCCGCTGGGATTGCGGTTGGATGAAGCATCGTCGTATGCGGCGATCGTAAACACGGCCAGCGTGGAAGTGCCGGGGTTGCGGCGCATCCAGCCGGGCAATCCGGATTCGAGTTATCTGATCCAGAAGATCGAAGGCCGCGCGGCGGTCGGCGGACGCATGCCGCTCAATCAAGCTGCGTTGCCGCAGGCCACCATCGATGTCATCAGGGCGTGGGTTACTCAAGGCGCGCCGCGGCCGGCAGTAGCTACTTCCAGTTCCAAGCCTGCGACCTTGGTTGCAGTCGCGCCGCTGCCCGATGAAATCATCGACGGCGGTCCCGCGGAAATCCTGATCGCATCGCCCAATGCCATCGATACCACGCTGCTGCAGACCGGCGCATTCACCGTAGTACGCAGCGGTGGCGATGGCAGCTTCGACGAAGGCAATGAAGTCCCGGTGGACACCTTGCAACTGTCGGTGCATTCACAGGAGCCCACCGTGCTGGCGGCGACGAACACGCAAGCGTGGATGCCGGACAGCTATCGCATAACCATCGCAGGCAATGGATCTCTGGCTGCGTCCGACCGCGATGGGCGACCCATCGACGGCGACGCGGACGGCCAGGCAGGCGGCGATTTCGTCGTGTACTTCGAAGTCGGGAGGCCTCTTTAATGGTCGCACGTATTCCTATGTTGGCTCGCATGGCAATGGCGCTGCTGTGCCTGATCGCCGGCAGCTGGGCGCATGCCGAGCCTTATTTCGCGGTGCGTGAAGGCTTGAAGTGCGTCGCATGCCACGTGAATCCCACCGGTGGTGGATTGCGCAACGCCTTCGGCGCTGCGTGGGGCCAGACCTCGCTGCCCGCGAATACCATCGACCTGGGCAAGAGCGACATGTGGACCGGCAGCATCAGCAGGTATCTGTCGATAGGCACCAATCTGCGCGCCACCGCGAACTACACGGACACTCCGCACCAGAAGTCGACCTCCGATTTCGATATCGAAGAGGGACGCCTGTACGTGGAGCTGGCGGCGATTCCCGAGCGCTTCTCCATCTATTTCGACCAGCGCATTGCACCGAACGGCAGCATCAATATGGAAGCGTATGGCCGCTATTGGTCCGCCGGTCATACCTGGTACGTGAAGGCCGGCCAGCTGTATCTGCCTTACGGCTTGCGCCTGGAAGACGACAGCGCCTTCATCCGGCAGGTATCGGGCATCAACATGACTACTCCGGATCGCGGCGTCGAAGCAGGCGTCGAACGCGGACCCTGGAGTGCGCAGCTCGCAGTGAGCAACGGAACCGCGGGCGCTGCGGAAGTAGACAATAGCAAGCAGGTAAGTGCCCGGGCGGAGTTCGTGCAAGCCAGGTGGCGTGCGGGCATCAGTCTCAACAGCAACAATGCCGATGCCGGCGACCGCCAGCTCGGCGGCATCTTCGCCGGCGTTCGCACCGGCCCCATCTCCTGGCTCGCCGAAGCCGACTACATCAAGGACAAAGGCTTTCCCGACGGCGAGCGCAAGCAGGTCGTCGGCCTGCTGGAAGGCAACTGGCTGATCGCCAAGGGCCACAATCTCAAGCTCACGGCCGAGCATTTCGATCCGGACCGCGACGTCGACGAGGACGAACGCGAACGCTACAGCGTCGTCTACGAGTTCACACCCATCCAATTCCTGCAGCTGCGCTTCGGAGGGCGAATCTACGATGGGATACCGCAGAACGATTCCGATAACCGCAAGCTGGCGTTCGTGCAGATGAATGGTTATTTCTGAAGTTCGGGGATCGCGCTGAAACGGAGCCAGTCCCCTGGGAGAGAAGCAATTGCCGCCAGGTCGCAGCGAAACGCAGCGCTGTGACAGTACTTTGCGGCTGCTTGCAGGCAGGTCGATAGCCGCAACGGGACCCATCCTGAAATGGGTTAATCCCGGAGCAGGATTATTAGTCGCGGGCACCATTGCGGAGCCCCGATTTGCCGAAGTCCCTGCGCACGCCCGACCATATCCGGATGATGGAGCTGCTGATCGCAGCCCGGAACAAGGCCGGCCTCACCCAGGAGCAACTCGCCGAGCGCCTCGACAAGCCGCAGAGCTTCGTCTCCAAGTACGAAACCGGCGAACGCCGTCTCGACGTCATCGAGTTCATCTGGATCGCCCGCGAACTCGACTTCGATCCCGCTCGCGCCGTCCGCGAAATCGCCGCCAGCTACGGGAAGAAGTAGGGCGGTTAGGACTCTCGCGGAGCGCGCCGAGAAATCAAGGGTAAACTCCTAGGTTCCACCTTTTCTTTTTTCTGCCCCGCGTTCTCCGCGCGCCATATTCTTGAAGCCCTTTCAGTTGGCACTGTCGGTTGCTATTGCCACCTTCCTAAGCGGCGGTATGCACCAGTGCCGAGGTATGACTTAGCGTTGGAAAGATTATGGCGCGCGGAGAACGCGGAGAACGCGGGGCAGACAAGAGAATGATTTCTTGGCGCCGTGCGATTTTCCGGCCTACTGCCCCTTGCGTTCGCCGGTCCACTGGCCGAGCCATTTGAATACTTCTTCGTGCCATTGAATGCTGTTGGCCGGTTTCAACACCCAGTGGTTCTCGTCGGGATAGATGAGCAGGCGGCTGGGGATGCCGCGGCGTTGTAGTGCAGTGAACGTCGAGATGCTTTGAGTGTACGGCACGCGGAAGTCGCGCTCGCCAGCGATGACCAGCATCGGCTTGCTCCAGTTGGCGACGAAGTTCACCGGATTGTGCTTCTCGTAGTTTGCCGGTTTTTCGTAGGCGGTCCCGCCGTGTTCCCATTCGTCGAACCAGAGTTCCTCCGTGGAGTAGGCCATGGCGCGGCTGTCGAAGATGCCGGCGTGCGTGACGATGCAGGAGAACGGTTCGGCCCAGTTGCCGGCGATCCAGTTCATCATGTAGCCGCCATAGGAGGCGCCCAGGGCGCAGACGCGTTTACTGTCGAGGAACGAGTATTTCTCGAACGCGGCGGCGAGGCCTTTTTGCAGGTCCTCGAGCGGCTTGCCGCCCCAGTCGCCGCTGATGGAATCCGTGAATGCCTGGCCGTAGCCGGGCGAGCCATGGAAGTCGACGAACACCGCTGCGTAGCCGGCGCCCGCATAGGTTTGCGCATTCCAGCGATAGCTCCACGCGTTGCCGAACGATACTTGCGGACCGCCGTGCACGATGAATGCGACGGGATAGCGTTTGCCGGGCGTGAAATCCACCGGCTTCATGACATAGGCATAGACGGTTTCGCCGTTCGCGCCGGCGAAAGTGAATTGCTCCGGCTCGCCGAGCGCAACGGCTGACATCGCGTCGGCATTCATGCGCGGCAGTTCTCTCAGGTCGCCGCCTTTCACGGTCGCTGCGTACAGCTCAGCCGGCGATTTCAGCGACGACAACGTATAGATCACGTCGCGCTCGCCGACGACGAAGCTCTCGACATGGCCCGGCCCGGTCACCATGGTGGGTTTGCCGCTCCTGATGTCGATGGACCACAGCGGGTGCTGGCCGAACTGGTCGGCCAGTGCATAGATGGACTTGCCGTCGGTGGAGAAAGCGAACGTATCGATGGACCGGTCCCACGTTGCAGTCAGCTCACGGCGCGTGCCTGACTTGCGATCCAGCAGGATGAGTTCGAAGCGGTCGGCCTCGAAGCCTGGACGTCGCATGGCGCGCCAGGCGAGCTGGCTGCCGTCCGGTGAGAATGTCGGCTGGGCATCCCAGGCAAGATTCGCAGCCGTGAGATTGCGAGGTTCGCCGCCTTGCGTCGGTACTTCGTAGACGTCGAAGTTGGTCGACCACGGTTCGGACGCGCCCTTGATGCGGGCGTTGAAGACGACCGTCGAGCTGTCCGGAGAAAAATTGTATTCCGAGGCATCCCCGAAGGGCCGCGAGGGAACGTCCGCGTCCAGCGTGCCCGTCAGTGCGACCGGATCGCCGGTGATGTGGCCATCCTGCAGATTGAGCATGAACAGGCGCGTCAGCCGGCCATCGCTCCAGGTATCCCAATGCCGCACGAAAATGCGATCGTGGACCTTGCCGCTGGGCTGGTTCTTCTGCGGCTTCTCGGCTTTCTCCGCCCGATCGCTGGAGCAGGCCAGGTCGGGACAGTCGGGGAAGACATCGACGCTGACGGCGAGATGCACATTGTCCGGAGCGAGCTTGAAGGTGCCTACATCGAGCGGTAGCTGCGTCACCGGCTGCGCTTCGCCGCCGCTGCTCGGCAAACGCCAGACCTGGCTCGAACCGCTGCGGCTGGACAGGAAGTAGACGAAGCGGCCGTCCCGCGACCATTGGGCGCTAGCGTCGTTTTCCGGATGGCTCGTCAGCCGGCGCGGCACGGCTCCCTTGGTCGCCAGGTCGAGAGCCCACAAATCGGTGCGGCCGCGGTTGGCGCTGATGTCCGTTTCGCGCACGGTGAAGACGACCGTCTTGCCGTCGGGTGACAAGGCCGGTTCGGACACGCGTTGCAATCGCACCAGCTCCTGTACGGAGAACGGCACTTTGGCGTCGGCGGCGCCAGCGGAATCGATAGAGCCGAGAACAGCCAGCAAAGTCACAGCAGACGCAGCGGTCGAAGCCGGGCGCGATCGATCCATGGAAAGGGAACTCCGCAACGAACAGATCGCACAGTATCCCGCTTCGGGCCGACGCCGTCACGGCCGCAGCTGCAACGGGTTCGCCGCTAAGCCCAAGCAAGGGCGACGCGTCAACGGGGCCGGAACACCGCGAATGCGCTGGTGTGTCCGTGCAGGAAGGTGCTGTCCTGTACCGGCCCGATTTCGCCGTTGCCGAAGAAGCCGCCCAGCGGCACATCGGCGACCAGCCGGCGAAATGCATTGCTGTCGTGATCCGGCTGGCCGTAGAGATCGGCGCCTCGTCCCGTGCAGGAGAACAGCAGGGCCCCGCCCGACGGCAGGAACAACGGCGATTTTCGATACTCGGTGAGTGCGCGTTCGAGGTCGAGCGCCGCCGCGGCGGCATCGCGGAAGTGGAATTGCACCACGCTTCGCTGCGGAATTTCGGCGTTGACCCACAGCGCTCCGCTTTGCGGATCCATCCCCAGGATATTGCGGATCAGGAAATCGCCGGGCGCGTATTCGCTGGCGTCGCCGCGAATCGCCAGGCCAAGGAACAACGACTGGCTGAACAGGTCGCGGTCGGCGGGCGACAGTTTCTCGAACAGGTCCGACAACACGTCGCGGGCCGCGTGGCCGTCGATTTCCCGGATCAGGTTTTCATGGGCGGAAGTGATGAACATCGGCTCGCCGATGGGGCGGCAGCCCTGCGTCACGATGGCGTCGATCTGGATATCGCCGGTCAGCGCCAGCGTAATGGCGCCGGAGTGATACATGCGGTCGCCGAGGTAGAGCACGGTGCTGCCCACCTGCCGTGCGCCGCTGGCCAATGCCCCGACTTTCACGGCCGCGGGAAATACGCGATCCAGCCCTTTCACGAAGGTCTCGGTCTCGAAGCTGAAAGGGTCGGCGAGAATCAGGAACGACGGCTGCTGGGTGGCCGTCATATGCATGATGTCTTCCCAGACGTGCGCTTCGGCATACACCGGTGGCACCTGCGCCGCATCGAGGTGAATGCCCCGCAATCTCGCGCCCGGCAGGATCGCTCCCGTCAGCGAGATGCCGGGCCGGTCTTCGACTTCCTGCCCCGCGCCGATGACCGCAGAGGCGCAGCAGCCGAACAGGAAGGCGCCCTCGAATTCGCGTTTCAACAGCTCCAGCACCGCCTCGAAACGCGACGAGTGTTCGCTGCTGACGAAGACGAACAGCAGGTCCGGATCCTGCTTGCCCAGGTCGTGGAAGATCTTCTCCGCTGCGCGCTCGATTGCCGCGGCGGGCGAAATATCCGTGTCGACGGCAGAAGCCCAACGCATGCGTATGCCTCGCGCTCGAGAATCTCAAGGTCACCGATTCTAACGACGCGTCGCCCGGTTTGTCCGTTGCGCGAAGTACGCGACAGCGCATTGACACCCAGGATCGATCTGGGCCACGGCATGCCGTCGGCAGTCGACCGACTACGGCGCCTCCGCGCGTTCAACTCGCCTGGGCCGCGCTTCCATCCGGGCCGATCGTCGGACGCCGATAGTCCCACGTCCCCGTCGTCCTGTATGCAGCGTCGCCGGTCCCGCGTCCTTCCGCCACCGGGCCCGATGCTGAACCCCGATGCTAAACTGGGGGTCCGCCGGCCGACGCCCTTCCATTCCTTCCCAGCCACAGCCTATGACCGACTATCAACTCGCCACGCTCGCCGTTCGTGCCGGCCAGGTTCGTACCGAAGAGGGCGAACATTCCGAGCCGATCTTCACCACGTCGAGCTATGTTTTTCGCAATGCCGCCGAAGCCGCGGCGCGCTTTGCCGAGACCGCCAAAGGCAACATTTATTCTCGCTTCACCAATCCGACCGTGCGCTGTTTCGAGGAACGGCTCGCGGCCCTGGAAGGCGGCGCCGCCTGCGTCGCGACCGGTTCGGGGATGGCGGCGATCCTGTCGACCTGCATGGCGCTGATGAAAGCGGGCGACCACATCGTGTGTTCGGACAGCGTCTTCGGCTCGACCATCGCCCTGATCAATCGTTACCTGGTCAAGTTCGGCGTCGAGGTCTCGTACGTTCCGCCGCACGACAACGACGCCTGGCGCCGTGCCATCCGGCCCAACACGCGGCTGTTCTTTCTCGAAACGCCGTCGAATCCGCTCTCGCTGATCGCCGATATCCGTGCGATCGCCGACATCGCCCACGAGCGCGGCGTGCTGTTCGCGGTCGACAACTGTTTCTGCACGCCGGCGCTGCAGCGGCCTCTCGATCTGGGAGCCGACCTGGTGATTCATTCGGCCACCAAGTTTCTCGACGGACAGGGCCGCTGCGTCGGCGGAGCCGTGGTCGGCAGTGCGGAAGTGGTAGGGAAAGAAGTGCTGGGCTTCATTCGTTCCGCCGGTCCCAGCATGAGTCCGTTCAATGCCTGGGTATTCCTCAAGGGGCTGGAAACCCTGGAGCTGCGCATGCTGGCGCACTCGGCCGCCGCGTTGTCGGTCGCCACCTGGCTCGAACGGCAGCCGGGTGTCACCAAAGTCTTCTACGGCGGGCTCGAATCGCATCCCCAGCGCGCACTGGCGCAACGCCAGCAGAAAGGGTTCGGTGGCATCGTCGCGTTCGAAGTCCAGAAGGGACGGGCGGGAGCTTGGGCCTGCATCGACGCCACGCGGCTGCTGTCGATCACGGCGAACTTGGGCGACGTCAAGACCACCATTACACATCCGGCCACCACCACGCACTCGCGGATCACGCCGGAAGAACGCGAGCGAGCCGGGATCAGCGAAGGCCTGCTGCGCATCTCGGTAGGACTCGAACACGTTGACGACCTGAAGGCCGATCTACAGCGCGGGCTGGTGGCGGTACAAGGTGTCGCTTGATTCGACAACCGGGGAGGGCCTCACAAAGCAGGGCGACACGAAAAAGAGTGCTGGGGCGCCCCTGCGTGCCGTCTGCTTCGATCTCGACAATACGTTCTGGGATGTAGTGCCGGTCATCCAGCGCGCCGAGCGGCAGATGTACAAGTTCCTCGAAGAACGGTATCCCCGCGTCGTGGCCCAGACGACCATCGAAGCCATGCGCGCCGCCCGCGAACGCGTGGCGCTCGAGTATCCGCAGATGCAACACGACTTCTCGTTCCTGCGCATGCAGTCGTTGCGGGATCACGCCCGGCTGGCGGGTTACCAGGAAGAACTTGCCGAGGAAGCGTTCGAGATATTCATCCAGGCACGCAACCAGGTCGATCTGTTCAGCGACGTGCTGCCTGGATTGGAATTACTGAGTCGTCGCTACCGCTTGTCGACAGCCAGCAACGGCAATGCCGACCTGCGCCGGATCGGGATAGCTCATTGGTTCGAACGCAGTCTGTCCGCCCGCGAGGTCGGCGCGTTGAAGCCGGATCCGGCCATGTTCCGTAAAATCATCGAAGACACCGATCTCGCTCCGGCCGACGTCCTGTATGTCGGCGACGAGCCCGTCCACGATGTCGTCGGCGCCCGCGATGCAGGCATGCGTACGGCATGGATCAACCGGACCGGCGCGCAATGGCCCGAAACGCTCGAACCACCCGACATGGTCGTCACATCGGTTACCGCGCTGGCCACGCTGCTCGGTTGTTAAGTCCCCGGTCGCACCGTTGACCTGTTTCAGTGCGGCCCTTTCCTGCCGCTGCTGTTGATCAGTCAGAAACCTTGAAATAAAGGCGATTCCTAGGCCATTTGGCGCTAGGTCAAGAATTGCCTTGAATAAGGGTTTGGCGTAGATTGCGCGCGTTCGTGCCTTTGACCGCTTTTTCTCTGGCTTGGCCAGCCGGGTCACGGAGACCCCAAGTTAGACACAGGCCAACTTCTGAAAAATCCGACGAGACAGCGAACGTTAGGCCTGGGATCTCACCGTCGTGTCGACCGTAGGGAAGGCGGCATGCCGGGGCGGAGCCCGTTTGTGAACCGGGCCTCGCAGTGATGATTCGTCACGAGCGGACGACGCACGCTGAAGAGGCTTTTTCAGTAGAGAGACTGAATTGCTATGACGAAAATCTATGTAGGTAACCTGCCGTTCTCGGCGGACGACGCACAGGTACGCGCGTTGTTCGAACAGCACGGGACAGTGGAATCAGTGGCACTGATCAACGATAGGGAGACGGGACGTCCGCGTGGCTTCGGTTTCGTCGAAATGCCGCGGGCCGATGCACAACGCGCCATCCAGTCCTTGAACGGCAAGGAAATGGGTGGTCGTCCTCTGCGCGTCAATGAAGCGCAGGAACGTCAGGGCGGCGGCGGTGGTCGCGGTGGTCCGCGTGGTGGTGGTGGTGGCGGCGGCGGCGGCGGAGGTGGCCGCTGGTAAGCCACACT
>Ga0065707_10000591_pt1 | contig 17824 bp, 11 predicted proteins | sample SwiRhicommuniRL3_FD_59094 | JGI IMG/M metagenome (GOLD analysis project Ga0065707, IMG submission 59094) | Switchgrass rhizosphere bacterial communities from Rose Lake, Michigan, USA - RL3 v2 (version 2) | ecosystem: Host-associated > Plants > Roots > Rhizosphere > Soil | place: East Lansing...
TCCCATATGCCGTGATCGTAGGTTTACCATATTGCATAAAAGGCAGTTTTCTGCCCCCCCGCCTAGGCCACGAATCAGGGATCATTTAGATGAGCCCGAGTTCAAGTGAAACTACCTGGGTCACCTATTTTTCCTCTTTTTATTTATTCGTCTAGACTATACAAATAGCGAAAAAAACATTTCTACAGTCTAGTACTGTTATTCGCAGTTTCAACAGCATGTAAATGGACAAGTTGTTAGACTGAGAGGAGCGCACCTTTGTAAGTTTAGAGTAGGCGTTGTTTGACCGAGTCAGCGTCGTATATTCCAACACATTCACAACATCTAAGTATGAGATTCCCATAACTGAATTATTCTTCCGTTTTGGCGAGCAATCGAATACTGGATCGCTCGGACCCGGTGCGACAAACAAATTTCACCACCCCACTAACACTTCTAGTACAAGTGAAGACCTGTATTTGCAATGTCAGTTAAAATCACCAATAAGAAACAGGTATCAAACCTCCTCGACTCCTATGACTATTTTCTTTTCGACTGTGACGGTGTTCTTTGGTTGGGAGACCACCTTCTCCCTCAAGTTTGCGAAACCCTTGATTTACTCAAGGCCCACAATAAAACAGTGATTTTCGTTACAAACAACTCCACTAAATCCAGAGATGACTATTTGAGTAAGTTTAAGAAGTTGGGAATCCATTGGATTACCAAGAATGAAGTTTTTGGTTCCTCCTACGCTTCTGCGGTCTACATCGATAAAATATTGCAGTTGCCTAAGAACAAGAAGGTTTGGGTGTTAGGGGAAGAGGGAATAGAAAAGGAATTAGCAGAGTTGGGATACCAGACGGTAGGTGGAAGCGATCCATCATTGGTTTCCGATGGGGTCCATTTTAATTCCGATCACGAACAGTTGGTTCACTTGGACGATGATGTTGGTGCTGTTCTTGCTGGTTTAACTCTCAACCTTAACTATTTGAAGCTATCCATCACAATGCAGTACTTGTTGAAAGACAACAAATCCCTTCCTTTTATCGCTACAAATATCGACTCTACATTCCCTTCGAAAGGGAAGCTATTGATTGGTGCAGGATCTATCATCGAGACAGTGGCTTTTGCTAGTGGTAGAACTCCAGACGCCATCTGTGGCAAACCAAACCAATCCATGATGAATTCTATCAAAGCTGATAATCCAGGTTTGAAAGAGAATCCAAAGAGAGGGTTGATGATTGGGGATCGCTTAAATACTGATATGAAGTTTGGAAGAGATGGGGGACTCGATACTTTGTTGGTATTGACAGGGATTGAAAAAGAGGACAACGTTTTAAAGCTCGCAGAAGGAATTGCTCCCGTGTACTATGCAAACAAGTTGGGGGATTTGTTCGAGTTTCTGCGTTCTTAAGAATCTCTCTCCTAAGTTAGCGGAAGGGTTATTATGTTAGCTTTCTGAGAAGTAAGAACCTTATTTCACCAGGAAAAATCATTGGATTAACAAATACACCAGGCGGAATCAAGAAGCGTAGAAGAGAACTTGATTGTAACTCACTTGGCTCGAAATCACCGATACCATATAGTGAGTTATATATTGAATCGTGAATGAGACTGAGTGAGGTTGGCCCTAGGCAAGAATTGCGTAACTGAGTACTTTAATTATATATAGAATTATACAAGATTAGATTGAAGGTCACCTCACAGCATCGTAGAGTACTGAAAATCAGAGAGCTTTCAAATTCGTGGAGCTAGAATTTGAAGAATAGTTCTGTTCCAGATTTTAGAACCGAAACAGATGCATACTAGCCTAAGTGGGTAAAACTCTGGAATTCTCCTTCACAAATATATATTTTTAACTATCCACTCACATTGATTTTGGAGACATTTGCTCAAATTACAATCTCTTGGTATCAACTATGTTGGGCAAATTCTACGGAGACAATATGCTCAGGCCACGAACTGGGCAGTGAAGTCGGGATAATATAATAATTGATAACATGGGGCCTCATTTATAATCTGAGATCGCTTTACTATAGGTGCCTAAATTAGCCGCGGGCCCAGACGGACAAACTGATTTCAACCTGGTTCTGAGTGAGTCCCAAATGAGTATTCTAATATATTACATGAGTAAAGTTGAAAATATTAATTATTCCAAGATGTCTTGTTACCAATTCTTTTTGTCTAATCAGGAATAATCCTAACAAATTGATCGTCCGTATTACGCAATTCCAAGTTACTCATTTTCACCTGACAGAATCGCTCACAAAAAATAAGTTTCAATTTCCCTCCACGCTATTTGGAAATCTGAAGTTTACACTATATATAAAAAGATTTAGGTACTTCTCAGTAGACGTCTATAAACTCAAAAAGATGCACAATAATGTGATTATGAACGTCCAGAGACTAAAACTAATAACTCCTGTTGCACGGGAACACACCAGCAGTCTATTCAGTCAACGGTGGCTAAAGTGACGTCAGCGAGAGATTCGGAGTCCGAGATAAATTACGCAAACAGTATGGAAAATACGCCAAATCGATCACAGAAACTGGCCGTCATAAGACCTCTTAAAACTTGTAGAATCCTCAAACGTTCTAAATACCCTTACATAACGACCGACACACCATGTACATCATTATATGAATAGGAGCCGATCAATGGCGTAGAAAGCACATATACAGGCATCTGACATCACATCTTTGATCGCTCCAAATGTATTACTGACACACACACGACCATCGTCAACCATAAAATCCTCTTCTCCAGCCAGCGCCCTGCCCCCATAGTTACGTACGATCCAGATCTCTAACTTGACATTGAAAGTCAGCACGTTACAAGTCAAAGTTTAAGAATTGATTAAAAGGGCATTACAAGGCACATAGTTACGGAACTTATACTCAACAAAAATTTGTTAAGGGCCTACGATAGTTAAGGAGTTCGTCGTAGCACATTTCACGACATAAAATCTAAAACTGGTTACATATTAACCAAAAACCCTTGTTTATATACATAAGGAGTTGAATAGATTCTTAGACTTATAATCACTTATCTTAAGGAACAGTTAAGGAGGCGTGAATCAAGGACTCAAGACAGAAGTTCGAAATATAATATTATAGTGATCATTCATTCATTTTGCAATAGACATAGCTAAAGCATTTCATAGCCAACGAGAAAACACACATATTAACAAACCTAAAAATGGCAGATGATAAAAGTAGTAAATTACAAGAGTCAGGATTAGTTGATTGGTCAGTTTTCTCTGAATTAGTCGCTATGGATGAAGATGAAGAAGGATTCTCGAAATCATTATTTCAAACATTTGTTGATCAAGTGATTGAAACATTTCAAGAAATCGATACAAATTTGAAGAAGAAAAACTTGGACAAGTTGTCAGCATTGGGACATTATTTGAAAGGTTCTGCAGCAGCATTAGGGTTAAATACAATATATTCTCAGTGTGAGCGGATTCAAAACTATGGCCACAAGATGAATTTCGATAACTTTGATTTGGCGAGTAAAGTGAAACTGTCCAGTCCTCAGTCACCTAACGAAACAGCGGATTCCAGCGATTCTTCTGACGATGTGCCTAATGATAAAGATTCCATTCCTGATGAGGGTAGTGATGATTTTTGGATTGCTTTGATTGAGGATGCTTTGGAAAATGCAAGGGATGGATTTGAGAAATCGAGAGTAGCACTCAATGAGTACTTCGATGATGAATTGTAATTTAACAATTAGGACAACTACTAGAACAATATTGCTAGTAGTACGGATACATCTTTACTCTCGATGTAATTCCTACTTAACGACATAAAAACTTTTCACTATTTTAAAGAGTTGAACGAATGCCAACTCTTGATCAAAAATTCCAACTTATTTGATTACTAGGCTGTACGATTGCGGTAACAAGGTATCTAGTTGCCATTATTGTTGTGTCTTACAATCTAACATGTATAAATCTGAGAACATGCGACAAGCTGATAGTAGGTTTAAGTGATAACCTGCTTTGAATATGCTTGCAGTGATCCAGGTTCTCATCCAGCTTTATTGTCTTACGACTTGATGGCTCCAAAAGCCGTATGCGGCAGTACTAAACTTAGCTGCCCGTGAAGAATGCCTCTGTCTCGAGCTAAGTGACGACTAACGCACAATTTTTTATCACCTACTAGAACGGCCCATTTATTATTCTAATCTTAAAATATACCTCTCGCTAACAAAAATATATGAATGGTGCTATCAAAGTTGTATATTTATATGTAAATAGGTATAGACCTTTACACCAAACGCATGAATGTTATGTGAGCGTTGGGTTGGTTTGAATTGGCTATAAGACTCATACAAATTAAGCTCCTCCAGATTTTCTTTCCATGGCACAAAAGTCAAGGTACTCAACTTTGTACGGAATAACTGATCTCAATGCTTTCGGTACGTAAAGCAACCGCCCAATACCATTGCTCTGGCCGTTGGGATCTATGATCTTGTTACAGCCCAACAATTTCCATTCAGGATCAATCACAGTGGCAATACCATCTACCCTCTCAATCACTCGTGGTTCATTATTACGGGAAACCTCAGAATTGTCGATATAATAGTCGCATTCCAGGAAGTCAATGACCTTGTCAGACTCGAAGGCATTCTTATTGTTCATATTGGTAGGGATACTTGAAGTTGCTTGGCGCAATCCTCCATTTTCCAAGAAGTCGCCTGGTAATAATCCATCAAACCCACTTTTGACAAACCTAAATCTATAGTTGTCAGGCAAGAAAAGTGAATTGGGGATGTGATACCATTCCTTACCAACACAAACATTAACTATACGATCAGACGCGGGTAATTGACTGATGTTCTCTAACGTCACCAAAGGAGCTGAATAGTTTTCTACCAAATTAAGTATTCTCAATATGGATACTGCAAAAACCAAAGCCCCAAACAAGATTTTGCCACCTCTACTTGCCACATTTGCTATCTTGTGATTCGGTATGACTTTGATTGATATCTGGCTAACCAACGCAAAAATCTTGGACACAAACAAGGCAGCACTCAAAGTAATCAACGGGTAAATTGGATAGAGAAAACGTTCTTCTTTGTGAGGTTGCAGAAAAAAGATACCAGACCAAATTAGCAAAGGAAGGGAGATGTTAGCAGCCGGTGCCATTTTATATAGGAATGGATTCACAATGATCCCAACGTAGCCTAATACAGCCACAATGTTAAAATTAACAAGCAAATTCAAGACGTAATAACTGAAGGGTTCCACACCAAAGATTTCAGGTCCTTCACCTTCCCCACCAAATACATTGTAAAGCACGATGTTTAACGGAACCAATAATACCTTATTGTAAAAATAGGAGTCAATACCAACAATTGTCACCAAAATTGTCACCAAGCCTAGGATACATCCACGAATAATACTAATCAATTGACGTCCACTAGCGAGGGTATACAATCCAAAGGTGACACCCAAAGCAAGAGCAAATGGCCAGCCGACAATTCCACCAATTAAGTACCATATGATTGCAAAAATAGAGTGACATGAGTAGTATTTACTAGTTGAGACCGAATTGTTAGTTTGAGTTACAGCTGATAAAACATTTGTAAGAGCCATCATGTTGCATTGCATTGCAAATGACGATGGTAATAATGCAACTCCGGCATGGGCCATACCTGGAGCGATGGAAGTAAAGAAAAGGAACCAACATCCGACTTTGGAACTAATGTTACGACTCACACTTCTGTACAATTTGATCTCAGCGAAGCAAGTAAACGCGTTCAATGCAAGTAGTCTTAGGAAATAAAATTGATAGTAAGCAGGTGTATGGAGTGTTTGTAATGTCATCACTAATTTACCTATTGGGTTTGCAACGAGATAATAAGGAACGAGATAAGTATATGATCGAATGGCATATTCGGGAGAGTATTCCCAAGTTTGTTTACCAAAGCCACGAAGAAGTAAGTTTAGAGGTTCCCAGTAATTGAAGGTCTCATCACAATCAGAGATGATCATGTAGATTGAGGAATATATGCGGACAGTTAAGTTGAGGGCAACAAGTGCCAATTGAAGGAATGTCATTTTATGTAAACTGGTAGACGAACGGTACTAAGCTGGAACTATGAGTGGTGATAGTTGAGTTCCCAGTGACAATATATTAACAGCTCTTTTTCAAGAGTAGTTTCGGAGCCTCGATAGATAGAATTCACCTAATAATTCAAAAACAGACGCGACTTCCCAATGAAACCTAAAAATATACTAACAAACTCTGGGAGGATAGAGGTTTAGGTAACAGGCACAGAAAGTAAATAGACTGCAAAGATATTAATCAGAGTCCAAAATAATATAATTCCTGTTTATCCTATTGATTTTTGTGATGAGAAAACTATGCGCCGTCTACAAACGACAGGACACATAAGGAAGAGAGATACCAGACACAAGGTGAACATCACGCAACAAAGTGTATTCCATAAATCTATACTATTTGTAGTTCAAATTCAAGTTAGCACAGAAGATTCTCCAAGGATATGTAAGTTCTTCTTTGTTAAGCGGTTCTAATACATGCGCCACCATTTGCACCCAGAGAAATTATGTGAACAGCAGTAAATCAGGCAACTACGTAAAAATACGACCCTGGAATAAGTAACCGCAATGGAGTGTAATCTCAAGACCAAACTTTACACAATGATTTTCATTAAGTTGTAAAACCTAGAATCTGGCTAAAATTAGCTTTCTTTAATTATGAGATCTTCCAAAAATCCAATTGAAATGATGACCAAATTTTTTTGGTTGAAATAGGGTCTTACGTCTCTTTCATAGAGCGCTAGGGTAAGGCACCATGACTAGATTGAAGAGGATAGTTGCAGGTGTTATATTGATAAGTGTTGCAATAGGAGTTGGGGTTGGAGTTGGGGTTGGAGTTGGCTTGAACAGGAATCATGGAGATCAGGATGAATCAAGCCTGGATCCTGATTCCTCATGGGTGCAAAATTCGGCGAACCAGAGTTTATGGACACCAGCAAATGGTGTACTGTGGGATTATCACTTGTCAGACGAGGTTCAGGAAATCTCTGATGAAATTGAAGTGTATGATATCGACTTGGCTGATACTAGCCAAGAGACTATTGATGAACTTCATAAAAAAAACAAACGGGTCATTTGCTACTTTTCTGCCGGGAGCTATGAAGATTGGCGAAATGATAGTAGTTTGTTTGATCAGAGTGACTTGGGAAAACCACTTGACGGCTGGAAGGGAGAACGTTGGTTAGATGTTAGATCGGCAAACGTTCATCTGATTATGGTACAGAGGATAGAATTGGCATCAAGAAAACGATGCGATGGTATTGATCCAGATAATGTAGATACCTATTCACAGGGGAAGGACAAATCAGGCTTTGATATTAGTAAAAGCGACTCCGTTAATTACGTCAAGTTTTTAGCTACGACCGCACACTCGCATAACCTCTCCATTGGGTTGAAAAATGGCCCAGACATGGTCGATGACCTTGTCGATACGGTTGACTTCTCAGTAGTCGAGCAATGTGTAGTATATTCTGAATGTGATAGCTACCTTCCTATTGCCCAGAAGGGCGGTGCCATTCTTCACGTGGAATACCCAAAGGGCGATGACACCAATAATCAAAAGAATGTGACATTAACTGATGTTCACAAGTACTGTTCGTTTTCAAATAGCTCAGAATTTTCTACAATACTTAAGAACATGGTTTTGGATGATTGGCTACAGGAATGTAACTAGTTGCAAAATGCTTTCTTAAAGAAGTTTCACGTTTATTTTGACTTCTCTGCAAGCACATATTAAATGGAAGGAATTTGTTTCACTATTTTTGAAATGAAATTAGATTATAATGATACAACACGTTTACTCCACGGTTGATCTTGAACGGGAGGTAATACAGATATTACAGAGACACTAGTAGAGAGAGTGTAGAAATATTATTGGTCCGCCCTCAACCGGGGCCAATAAATGTAGAGGAGAAACTTATTGACATTCGTGATTTGCAAACGGAAGTTGGTTTCAGTAGATACAAAATTCGAAGTTACATTCCATTAGGGAGAATTTTGGTGGATGCCCTATTATGTTTAATAATATGATTCGTTCTTAGAGGAATTTTCCTTCATTAGGCGAGATCTACATAGTCACCGAGTAGCGAGTACTGTTTGCATTTCTTCGCTAAATAGTGATTTGTTCGCAATCTGGTTGTCCCTAAAAAGCTAAAATCCCACGAGAAATTTGTGGGGGCAATGAGGGTCCTCATTTAGCTAGAAAAAAGCCAAACCACCTTCTACTCTCTTTCCTCTTACACCACTACATTGAGAGGCCATTCGCTCTTCGCTCAACCGGATTATACTTCATAACAAGCTTGACAATTTATTATTGACCCCGTTTTCAACTCAGTTTCAGTTCAATTACAGTTTCTTCGATTCCTACAGAATTCGTTATTGACAACAACCCTATTGGCAGGAACTACTTTGAATTTAATACATATTCCTTATTGTGCTCCAAATATAAATTGAACGCCTATATAATTTACTGAGATTCGAAAACCGCTCCTTTCCCTCATTTAACCACCAGATAGCCTACCAATTCGTCTATTCAATGTCATCCGAGAACCTCCTCTACCAACCTCGATCTGGCGTGCAAGTTCATCTAGAGACCGATTGCCTTAGAATCTCTGAACAATGCATACCCGAGTTCAATTCCAAAAATAAACAAAGTATCCTCTCCATGTGTTACACAAGTGTTTCTCCCGAGCTAGTTGAAATCCCATACAAATGGATCCTATGGTGCTGCCAAGTACGTGATATAGATAATAGTGACATCCTAGAAGTTACATATGCCAAGCCAGGCTCACGTGTTGAAATTAAGACGTTAAGGGTCCAGGTTATTAGGGATGCAACTTATTCTGTTCAAGAAAGTGTCCAAGATGGTAGAGATAATTCACAGGGTAAAGTTTCCCAAGAAATTATACACAGGGCTTATGGATCAAGTTTTATCCGGCCTTCGATTCTCGTTATAATCAACCCCCATGGGGGTCAAGGCAAGGCTCTTGATATGTACAACAATCAGATACTTCCCATTTTGAGGGCGTCCAAGGCTAAGATTACATACAAGGAGACGACATACTACCAACATGCAATAGATATAGCTAAAGAGTTAGATGTGAACGAATATGATATCGTGGCTTGTTGTTCTGGGGATGGGATTCCTCATGAAGTGATTAATGGATTTTTTCAACGTCCTGATAAAGGTGCTAGCGCCTTCAATAGTCTCTGTGTCACTCAATTACCGTGTGGAACTGGGAATGCGTTGGCTCTTAGTACCCACGGAAGCAGTGATGCAGCCATTGCTACTCTCAACATGTTAAAAGCAAAGCAAGCGAAAACTGATTTGATGGCCGTTACTCAAGGTTATGGAGACAACGAAGTTACAAAACTTTCGTTTCTTACCCAATGTTACGGAGTAATTGCCGATTCAGATATCGGAACCGAACACTTGAGATGGTTGGGCCCTATTAGGTTCGACTTGGGGATCGCATACAAAGTGCTAACTAGAACAAAATATCCTTGTGAGATATATGTAAATTACCTAACCAACTCCAAAAACGAAATAAGTCAACATTTCAGCAAACATCGCCAAAACGCAAGTACATTTAATTCGCAAGTAAGTCCAGAATCGTTTACGTTGAAGGCACCGAAGTTAAATGAGAACCCACCTTCAAGTTGGACAAAAATACCCGAATCAATCTCATCAAACGTCTCCATTTTCTATGTGGGAAAGATGCCCGTCATATCAAAGGATGTTCACTATTTCCCTGCGGCCATTCCTGATGATGGTGCCATGGATATGGTCATCATGGATGTGAAAACTTCAATTACAGAAACAGCCTCTATCTTGGGCTCTACCAAGACCGGCCAGCATGTTCATAGCGATAAAGTTCACCATGCAAAGATTTTGTCTTACAGATTAGTGCCACAAGTTGAAGACACAAAAAATCATTTCATTTCCGTTGACGGGGAAAATTTCCCTTTCGAACCATTTCAGGTCGAAGTGCTACCAGGTATATTGACTTGTTTGTTGCCAAATGGAAACTTTGTGGACACTTGTTACAAGGCGTCATCTAATAACACATAAATCAGATGAGTTCTGTCACAACCAGAAATAATGTGATATACTCATGTGTCAATTCTCTAACATCAGTTTGAGAAGATGTGCCGATTAAATCGGTTTAATATGGTTACTTGGAGACTTCTAAATTCTTGTATTATAACCTTAAACTCCAGGGTTAAAAAGAGCCGTTAAAATAATCATATGAAATAATGATAGCCAAATCGTTAATAACAAAAGTTAAGATAAATTTTGAAGTAGAGTAGACATGTAGCTTTTGTTCTAATTCGATTCCCTGTTAGCTCTCCTAGTAGATACGTTTCTCGTTGGCAGCTAAGACTATTTGAAAGGTGAACGAGTGAAATGCAATCTATAAGATACGAGTGCCAATAATTCGTTATCTGTCCCAATACTTCTTTGTGTTTGTTGAAAAGTATATAAATACGATGATCTTCTAATCACAATCATCAAACATTTCTGAAAAACTCATGTTCCGCCATCTGATCAACGCTAACTCTTTCTTGGGGGTCCCAAGCGAAAACACCACGTAGCAAATCTAAAAACAACGCATTTAACCTCCCATCCACACAATCAAGTCTATTCAACCCTAAATGAACTTCCGGAATCTTTGAATTTATTTTGAATGTTTTCTTTGAAGGGATATGGGAGCTGCTGTTCTTGGTAGCTTTGCTACCATTGTAGTAATTCAATAGGGTCATATTAATCTTGCCATTGATGTCAAACAACTTATACAACAAAGTCTTTTTGATTACCTTTTCATTGATTGGAAAGGATTCTTCAACATCCAAAGTCTTCTTTTGAGCCATCTTCAACAAATTAGCTCTCATTTTCAAAATCGTTGAGCTTTTTGGTGTACCATAGAGTTGAATTATATATCCTATTTGTTCAATTTCATTTTTACCAGGAAAAATAGGGACCCCCATAAACAATTCAACTAGAACACAGCCCAACGACCAAATGTCGATGTTCTCGTTATAACTTGAGCCTAAAATGACTTCAGGAGCCCTATAAAATCTTGACTGTATGTATGTGAAGGAGATTTCGTTTTTGAAGCAAGATGAGCCAAAGTCAATAATTTTAATTTGAAAACCTGAAGTGGGAGAATTTAATTTGACCATAATATTCTCAGGCTTTATATCACAATGGATAATGTTGAGTTTATGAATGTAACGTAACCCCTCTATAATTTGGCTACCAATCTTCTGAATTATCGGTAATGAAAAGCCCTTAAATTCTATAAGTTCAAGAAGAGAATACAAGTTTAGCGACAAGAGCTCTGTTACGATACACATATGACTCCTAAAGTTGAAATGATCATGATATTTCAATATTGCAGGGTTTTGCTCCTTCTCATTCAACAATTTCAACATTTTTATCTCATTGACTGATTGTAATGACCAGTTAAGGTCGTTTTTAATAATTTTAACTGCCACATAGTTGTTGGGATGTTTGTGATCTTTGCACCTTATAACATTCCCAAATGAACCATTTCCTAGTGTATCTACTACTTCATATCGATAGTTAATATGGTCATTTGGTACAATGATATAGTTTCCAGCATTATCATCAAATCCAAAGTTGTTGTTATAATTCTTAATATTGACAGACCTTGTTGGTATGGTTGGTATGAAGTAAATCTCTTTTTTACGAATAATTTCTCCACGTTCATAAATGTTAAGTGAAGAGGTTGAAATTTGCTGAAGAGGTGGAACAGATATCAAATCAGAAGGTGGGATGAAGAGATTTGGATCTTTGGTAAGAATTTTATAAAGTTCGGAAATTGAAGATATTTTATCGTGAACAGGCTGTTGTCTTTGATGATTTGCCTCATTTTCAATAGTATTCATATCTCTTTTATCGTTTTTCTCATATCTTTCGCTTTGTTGTAGGATCTTTTGATGATTTCTTTTCAGTTGAACCATTCTGTTTTCGAGACTTTGTTTAGGATTTGGATATAGTCTACTAAAAACATTACCTGTTTTTGTATGCATATTGGGGTATGTATCTGGTAACGGCTGTGACAAATTACGATATTTTGTTGGTGATTGAAAAGTCAATGTTAGTTTAGCTGACTGAAACCCTAGTGGTTGATTTGAAGATGAATATTTTGAAGTGTTTATTGGTTTAGTTGTTGTGTTTATTGGTTTATTTGAGGTATGCGTGATTGGCGACTTGTTTCTATATGACTTTGATGGTGAGTAATTCTTCTCCGGTGAGATGTAAGGTAGATTTGTAATATCTGACGGAGTTGACTTTGGTAAAGTGGAGGATGCCAACCTTCGGGATCTAATTGAATGTGATAATTGTCTCGAGTACTCTAGCCTTTTTTTAGTAGTAGAAACAAGAGGCAATGTAGGTTTTGCAGAAGAGACGTTAAATGGGTTATGTTTCTTTTGTAATGATGACGATGTATCTCTCATAAATGAAAACTGGTAATCTTTCTTCAGACATGACTTTTCTGACATAGGGTAACTCAAAAGACGCTTCTCTACAGGTTTTTTAATAGTAGAGTGGGATTTCGTGGTAACTGAAGATAGTCTTATTGGGGTAGATGGCCCATTGGATGTGACATGTAAGGGATTTTGCCCAGAGGGAGATTTCCTCAAACCTGCTTCTCCATCTTGTCGAAAGCTATGTGGATATAAATGCAGTGGATACGCCTTTTTCTTTCTTATAGGAGATTTGTTAATGTCTATTTGTGCGAACTTATCTTCAAAGTACTCTATACCCTCCGACATATTCCTATCAATTCATTGTTTAAAGAAGACATTAGAGCTTTGTGAGGCCAAAAAGATTCCAGATCAAAGAGATTGTTGACAAATTGGAAAGAACACTACCAATAAAATGGATTGAGCTACTCTACGAGTTTACTGGAAAACAAAAATGTTATGAGACAAATATCCTTGGAGAGAAAATTACCAACGAAAGAAGTATCAATTATACTACTACCACTAGGTGTTTTCATAATTAGCCCCAACCTGTCAGGTAGTATAAATCTTGTCGCGACACATTCTCATCATACACACGACCATACCAACAGTTTTTTGAACCCAACTTACTCCATCTTCCTCAACTACAGCGTACCACTAGATCTATAAATGGTAAGAAGCAACAAAGGGAGGAGTCACAGGGTACCTGAGATAAGTGCAGACGACTATGATGAACGTTCAATTTTAATATTGACCCAGCTTTTACATCTTAAAGGAATCAGCGACCTTGAAAAATTAGAGACTTGTGATGATTCCCTGATCAGCTCGGTATTGTATGATTGGAAAAATCATGTAAGTTACAAGATGGAAAATCGGGAGATTCACATAAATACGCGTAAGCAGCTAGTGGATCTATACAATATTTTATTGGCCAAGTACGAGGTGACTAATACCGTTGAGTTGGCTAACACAGTCTTCGTAATGAGAATTGCAGAATTGGAATCAAACATCGAGGAATACAAGGAAGAATTTAAGGAGTTATTAAAATCTTGAAGGAGCCCGACTACGAACCAAGAGTTCAACAATTAATGTCAAAAAGAGTTGAAATGTACTAAATCAAACGATGTGCTAAATCAAAAGGGCTGAACGAACCAATATCCTAATAGAGTTCAACGAAAGGTGGATTATCTCATTAATCAATATCAAAATGGCCCACATGAGATAATAGAGATCATCGTTGAGGATGGTTGGTAAAATTTTGAACTTACTCGTAAGCCCTTGTACTATCACTATTATGGTGGAGATTTAATGACCGATTGACTTTTTCAATATACTAATCTGAAGTTCCAACGGGCATTGAATGCTCAAAAGTCAAAAAAGCCCGAAGAAGATTTCGACAAAAACATCCATTTTACTAATTACCAATTAAAAAGGAAGATACGATTGCAGTAACCACATCCCCAAGTGAATTATGCCCCCTTGAAACCTAAAAATAAGAATAACGGGTTGATTTACATAAATGGTCGGTGTCGCATCATTTTTGTCGCAAACCTTTTCGCCTAAATGTCGCGCCGTTATCTCTTTACCCCAGACAACTATCGGAAAGAGCTGCATTTAAATCATGTTCAAAATACCAACATGAATACAACATCACATTGATATTACTTGATATCAGAATATCCACTATTTCATGGCTCTTCCTTTTTCCCCGAACATTATCACCCTCGGGAGTGGTAAAAATGTCGCAGTATTCTTTTCCTCCGCAATCAAATGTCGTACAGTCACGGAAATTTGTGGGGGTGGACAAATTGAAGTTCAAATCAATTGACTGTAAACTACATATTCGACGAGATAGAAGAGAACCAGACTTCAAAACAGAAGAATCATCAAATCCATAAATTTTCATTAGGGCGGCTCAACCATGACTAGAAATACAGTCAATATCTCGCCCGGATCATCTCATTCCATTGCCCTTTCACTTTTGAAAGTATATAAGTCTAATCGTTCATTATTTCTTAATACTTCTTATATAATTTTGATTACAGCGGCGTTCTCAGGGGCAACCAATACAAGTAGAAGAACAGATGAAAAGAAGATTGATAAAACAGAGAAGGGAGTAAAAGAGAAAACTCAACAACATAAAGTACGTTTGACCAGGGAATCATTTTTGAGGTTGATTCGATCATGCATTCCGTCGGTCACTGATAAATCAGTTATATTTCTTGTAACTCATATTGTCCTATTAGTTATTAGAGCAATAATCACTATCAAGGTCGCTAGTTTGGATGGGAAATTAGTTGGGGCATTGGTCTCCAAAAGATTACGTCGGTTTTCCAAGCTCTTAGTAGTCTGGATGTTGATTGGTTTACCCGCTTCGTTAGTTAACGGACTATTGACATGGACCAAGCAAAACCTCAGCAAGAGCATTCGTATAAATTTAAACAATAATATTATGAATGATTATTTGCCGGACAATTTGGATGCAAATTATTATTCGTTAATACATTTATCAGGCAATAAGATAAAAGATCCAAATCAAAGAATTTCCACAGATATTTCAAGGTTAAGTTATGCTTTGAGCAGTTTGCCTGGTCAATTGTTAAAACCAACATTAGATCTCTTATTGTGTGCTAGAGAGTTGAGTAAGAGTGGTGTTGGAAATGGTGAAGGAACGTTAGCATTGGGATTGTTGGCACATTTTTCAACTATGATCTTGAGACTTTTTTCTCCACCATTTGCCAAGTTGGCTTCTGAAAAGGCCAACTTAGAGGGTCAATTAAGATCTTCTCACTCCAAAATTGTCAACAATAGTGAGGAGATTGCTTTGTTAAGAGGACATAGTCGAGAATTGGACTACATTGACTATTGCTACTATCAATTAGAAAGATTCTTGAAGATGGAATACTGGAAACGAGCAGTCCACGAAATTGCTCAGACGTTTATCGTAAAGTATATGTGGGGTGCTGCTGGTTTAGTATTGTGCTCTGCACCAATTTTCATTTCGAAGTTTTTGAATGAACCACCAAATCCAAATCATGCAGGGGATTTTATCACCAATAGAAGGTTATTGATGAGTGCTTCCGATTCTTTGGATAGATTAATTTATTCAAGAAGGTACTTGCTACAAATTGTTGGCCATGCTAGCAGAGTATCTGATTTCCAGGATACGTTATACAATGTTAAAAAAAGAGAGAATGCTACCAACATTCAATTCAACCAGGATGAGATTACGTTTGATCACGTCAAGTTATTGACCCCCGCTGATGTCACATTAATTGAAGATTTGAACTTCACAATCAAATCTGGTGACCATTTGTTAATTGCGGGACCAAACGGTTCTGGGAAGTCTTCGCTCTTCAGAATGTTAGGAGGTCTTTGGCCATGCAAAGTCGGAAAGATAATTATTCCAAATTCTGAAAACATGTTCTATCTTCCCCAACGTGCTTACCTTTGTCAAGGTTCTTTGAGAGAGCAAATAATTTATCCTCATAGTTTGGAACAATATAACGAACAAGAAAAATCAGATCAAGACTTGAAAGACATTTTGACGCTCTTGAAACTTGATGAGTTCAAAGAGTTCTTGGATGAAACTAAGAATTGGGACGAAGAATTGTCTATTGGAGCCCAGCAGAGATTGGCCATGGCAAGATTATACTACCATCAACCCAAATTTGCTGTCTTGGATGAATGCACATCTGCCGTCTCACCAGATATGGAGCAATTTATGTATAAGCACGCTCAGAGTTTGGGGATTACTGTGTTGTCGGTTGCACACAGATCGGCTTTATGGCACTTCCATAAATATTTATTGAAATTCGACGGAAAGGGGAACTACAGCTACGGTCCGTTGGATGCTAACAAGAGATTGAAGTTTGAACAAGAGAGATTGGTTTTGGAAAAGAATTTGCGAGACTTACCGAACTTGAAGGAGAGATTGATGGAGTTACAAAAGGTTTCGAATGCTCAACACAAGAAGCATAAGAACCCGAATAGTCGTTCATCCACAACGATAAGCTCCCTGAACATTTAATTCTACAATCGCTAGCTCGTATTGTTTAGGAAACATCGCCGAGCGACATGGAACTAACTCTAGGTCAAATTTTCACTATTATTTATATTCTCACTATTTATTGCAACCCTCGGGTTGTGTGTTTTCATATTATACATCTATACAAGGTCTATATCTAAATTCGTATAATTAGGGATGTCCATGGTTTGATCCTGGCCAGGCTGAAATCTTTTCCGGACCTGGTGTAGAGCCTCTACTTCCACCAGAATCATCAGTTACCTCAACAATATCAGCACCCTTGCTGATTTCCATCAAAGCAGTAACTTGTTTCTGCAATTCTGCTCTAGTATCATCTTCCGGTAATCCATGAATAATGCTGTCGACGTTGTTCAACTTCTCTTCGAAAGCCTCCTCTAAACTTTTTATTAAACGGTTACCAAACTTGGTATCGATGGGTAAATTATCATAAAACTTCTTTTGTAAAGATTTTATGACTTTTAAGTTGCCAAGTAGTTTGAAACAGTAATCCAGCGTATTTGGTTTGATTTCTTTGTTGGTAGATCTCGATGGTGGGTTGAGAACCAACAAGGCTGCATAGTAGAGCATGATGTGAATATGTACTGGCACGTACTTCAAGTTATCTACAATATCTTTATCGTTGATAACCAAGTTTAATACCGTCTGAGCCGCATTCACAGCAATATTTGCATTCACAATCGTTTCATCATCTGTCATTAATGCCTTGTTGGAGATGAATTGATCATCGCCAGACTGATCGTCTGAATCGTCATCACTCGAGTCCTCTTCATCATCATCCACTTTCTGGATTGTGGCGTGGGGCCTTTGGGGACCATTTTCTGTTTGTAAAGAAGAGTCCCATTTAGGTAACATACTTCCATTATCTGTAGGGTTGACTTGGAGCAGCCTAACAGCAGAAGAGTTTATGTGCATTTTGGCGAAGTTGTAGTAGATCAAAGTTGATTTTGAGGACCAAACAGCACCGTTATTTCCTGGAGCAAGCAATACAGTCCACGAAACCATCCATCTATCTAGTTCTAAGTTTGATTTGGAGGGAATACCGAATGAAGAAGGTGCCAAAATTTCCCAGGCATTACCTTTGAATGCCTCGTTCAACGCTTGGTTATATTCAACTTGAGACACCAATCTCATATCGGCGAATAGTTGAGACTTTTCCTTTGGTTCTGTCAGTGAATTAGCGTTATTATTTGAAGCTGGCTGGATAAGCTCTTGTTTGTGACTGCTAGTCAAA